>Ga0172380_10003555_pt1 | contig 21236 bp, 18 predicted proteins | sample Leawe162metaG_FD_119747 | JGI IMG/M metagenome (GOLD analysis project Ga0172380, IMG submission 119747) | Leachate microbial communities from a municipal landfill in Southern Ontario, Canada - Leachate well 162 metaG | ecosystem: Engineered > Solid waste > Landfill > Unclassified | place... | reverse complement strand
TTATTGATCTTTTCGCAAAAAACCAATATACCAGGAAGCGAAGAGCATTTCATTTTAAATATTAAATATTTCGGCAAGTTATGCTGAAATATTAGCTAAAAATAGCAACTCCGAAAGTTGAGTTATTGTTTAAGCCGTTGTAAAAAAATAACATGGCCAGAGAAATGCGCCCAAACGGCTCCTTGCATGAGGTCATGCCGGCATTTCATCAAGAACGCCGTCATCAATCAGCTGATCGAAACATTGGGCATTAAGGCGCTTCCCGCCAAGCAATAAAAGGTGTGAAAAGGAAATGAGACATGACGGACAATAGTAACAAGGAACCACGGAAAAACATCATTGAGCAAATCCGGTCCTGGTTGGGCTTGGAGAATCCGCCGCCGCAAAAGAATGGTTTGCCGGGGAAGTCCGGCTTCAATATGTGGTATCTACTGATCCTCTTTCTCTTTATTACATCGGTGCAACAATTCTTTCTTGCTCCAAAAGTGGAGCCGATTCCTTACAGCAAGTTCAAGCAATATGTGACTGAAGGCAAAGTAGGCACATTGACCATTGAGCCGGAAAAAATCCGCGGAACCCTGACGGAAAAGGAAAAACCGGGACAGGAGTTCACCACTGTCCGGGTAACTGATCCCGATTTGGTGAAGGATCTGGATGCACATAATGTCAGTTACTCCGGACGCTATGCGAATAAATTCCTGAGTTTTCTTCTGGCCTGGATCATCCCCATCGGGATTTTTTATCTGATCTGGCGATTCTCCATGAAAAAGATGGGGCCCGGCATGGGGGTCATGTCTTTCAGCAAGAACAAGGCCAAGATTTTCGCCGAAAGCGAAACGAAAGTCTCTTTTGCGGATGTCGCCGGAATTGATGAGGCCAAGGAAGAACTCCAGGAAATAGTGGAATTTTTGACTAATCCCGGCAAATTTCAAAAACTGGGGGGCAGGATTCCCAAGGGAGTGCTTCTGGTCGGCCCGCCCGGAACAGGTAAGACACTACTGGCCAAGGCGGTGGCCGGGGAGGCGAAAGTGCCGTTCTTCAGCATCAGCGGCTCCGAGTTCGTGGAGATGTTCGTCGGCGTTGGCGCGGCCCGGGTGCGCGATCTCTTTTCCCAGGCGGCCAAGCAGGCCCCCTGCATCATTTTCATTGATGAACTGGACGCATTAGGGAAGGCGCGGGGGATGAATGTCATGGGCGGGCATGACGAGCGTGAGCAGACCCTTAACCAGCTGCTGGTCGAGATGGACGGATTTGATACCAATAAAGGGGTGATCATCATGTCCGCCACCAACCGGCCGGAGATCCTCGATCCCGCCCTGCTGCGGCCGGGGCGGTTTGACCGGCAGGTGCTGGTGGACCGCCCGGATATCAACGGACGGGAAGCCATCCTGAAGATTCATGCCAAAAATGTTCTCCTGGGACCCGCGGTTGATCTTCGTAAAATCGCCGGCCGCACTCCTGGCTTTGTCGGGGCTGACCTGGCCAATCTCGTCAACGAGTCCGCCCTGCTGGCTGCCCGGAAGAATAAGGAAACGGTGGAAGCAGCTGAATTTGATGAGGCCATCGACCGGGTGGTTGGAGGCTTGGAGAAAAAGAACCGGGTGATGAACGCCCGGGAAAAAGAGATTGTAACCTTTCATGAGTCCGGCCATGCCATTGTGGCCGAGTCGGTGGAGCATGCCGATCCGGTGCACAAAATTTCCATTATTCCCCGGGGGATTGCGGCGCTTGGTTATACCCAGCAGCAACCCATTGAAGACCGATACCTCATGACCCGTTCTGAACTGCTGGACAGGTTGGCCGTTTTATTGGGAGGCCGGGTGGCGGAGGAGCTGGTTTTCGATGAAATCTCCACCGGGGCTCAAAACGACCTGCAGCGGGCAACCGACATTGCCCGGTCCATGGTCACGGAATACGGCATGAGTGAGCGGCTGGGACTGGTGACCTACGAGCGTGCCCGTCAGCCGATGTTCGCCCCGGAAGGTTTTGCTGCCGGTAAAACCTACAGTGAAGAAAAAGCCGCGCAAATCGACAAAGAGATCGCGCGGTTCGTTGATGAAGCCCACCAACGGGTGCGGAAAATCCTCACGGAGCGGCGGGTCGTCCTGGATAAACTGGCCCAGCTCCTTGCGGAAAAGGAAAGTGTGCAGGGCGAGGAACTCAGAAAGATGATGGCTGACTCCTGAATGATAGTTTTTTTGTTTTCCCGCTGATTTTGAGCAGGACAGTAAACTTGTTCATTGACTACTGCTGGTATCTGCGCACATATTTTTGCGTTGCCCTTGTGTTTTGCTATTATCTTTTGTTATGGTTTAATCATTGCTGGCTTTGTAAAAAGTGCCGGCACCGAATTTTTGTGACGATAAATCAGGAACTTACCATGCACTGTACGGCTGTCGAGTGGGTTTTCACCCAAGGGGTATAAATACGAGACAGTCAATGATTATGTAAATGCAGATTTCTTTTGAGAAGGCGAGGGGTTATCTCGGGCGATTACCCCACGGCCCGCACCCAACAGGACTGCAGAGGGTTGCCTGCGGCCGGGGAATGTCTTGGCCGACAAAACTTCACGCCGGGTGCCGAAGGACCCGTACAGCAGGAAATATTTGCCGAGGGAGTCTTACTTATCATGAATCCGGAACGATATCTTCCCCGATCTTTACCGACACAGTTAAAGGGTTTGACCGATCTGGCGCTGGACCTGCGCTGGGCCTGGAATCATAGTGCCGACAAGCTCTGGCAGAAGGTCGATCGCGAACTCTGGGAAGTATCCGGGGACCCCTGGCTGATTCTGGAAAGCATTTCCCGGAAGCGGCTGGAGGAACTGGCGGTTGATGCCGTTTTTGTTGAAGAATTGCGGCAGCAGCTCGAATACCGGGAAACCTATCTGGGTAAATCGGCCTGGTTTGCCGAGAAATATGGGCAGGGCAGGCTGGGGAATGTGGCCTATTTCAGCATGGAATTCGGCTTGAGCGAGGCCCTGCCGATTTATTCGGGGGGCCTGGGCGTTCTAGCCGGGGATTTCCTGAAAACGGCCAGTGATCTCGGCCTTCCCGTGCTTGGCATCGGTCTCATGTACCAGCAGGGTTATTTTCACCAGGCCTTTGACACCAACGGTGATCAACTGGCCTTTTTCCCCTATAACAATCCGACCATGCTGCCGGTGCTTCCGCTGCGTAATGCCGATGGCGAATGGCTGCGGGTCAGCGTGGAATTGCCGGGCCGCACCCTGCAGCTGCGCTGCTGGCAGGCCCAGGTCGGCCGTATTCCGCTGTATCTGCTGGACAGCAATGATCTGCTTAACACCCCGGGAGATCGAGGCATAACCGGGGAACTCTATGGCGGCGGCATGGAGATGCGTCTGCAGCAGGAGATGGTGCTCGGCATCGGCGGCTGGCGTCTGCTGGAGGCATTAAATATTGATTGCAGCGTCTGCCACTTGAACGAAGGCCATGCGGCCTTTGTCGTGCTGGAGCGGGCCCGCAGCTTTACGGAACGGAGCGGGCAGTCCTTTGGGGTTGCCCTGCGCTGCACCCGCGCCGGCAATATTTTCACCACCCACACCCCGGTTGAGGCAGGGTTTGACCGTTTCCCCAGGGAACTCATGGCGCAATATTTCTCTCATTATGCCGAGCGCCTGGGGATTTCCCTGGCGGCGCTGCTTGATCTTGGCCGCGCCGGGGCCGACAATGAGCTTGAGCCCTTTAACATGGCCTATCTGGCTCTTAACGGCTGCGGCAGGGTGAACGGCGTCAGCCGTCTGCACGGTGAGGTGAGCAGGATTATTTTCCGTCCCCTGTTTCCCCGCTGGCCGGAGGGGGAGATTCCCGTGGGGCATGTCACCAATGGGGTGCATGTGCCGTCGTGGGATTCGGCGGCGGCCGATGACCTGTGGACCAAATTATGCGGCAGGGAACGCTGGATGGGCATCCTGGAGGATGTTGACCAGGCGTGTCAGAAAGTCTCCGACGAGAAACTGTGGGAAATGCGCAGTCAGGCGCGGCTGATGCTCATCAAGGTCATCCGCCGCCGCCTGGCCCGCCAGCGCGCAAGCTGCGGCAACCATGCCGGCGTTGAACAGTGCGTGCAGCAGCTCGACCCGAATGCCTTGACCATCTGTTTTGCCCGCCGTTTTGCCGGCTACAAACGGCCCGCCTTATTGCTTGCCGATCCCAGACGGCTCGTGCGCCTGCTGACCAATATCCATCGGCCAGTGCAGCTTATCATTGCCGGCAAGGCCCATCCCTATGACGAAGAAGGAAAGCGCCTCGTGCGGCAATGGAATGATTTTCTGCGCCGGCCGGAGGTGCAGGGACATGTGGTTTTCATTCAAGATTACGATATGGCCGTGGCCGCCGAACTGGTCCAGGGGGCGGACCTCTGGCTCAACACCCCGCGCCGGCCCTGGGAGGCCAGCGGTACCAGCGGCATGAAGGTCCTGGTCAACGGGGGATTGAACCTGTCGGAACTGGACGGCTGGTGGCCGGAAGCCTATCGTCCGGAGGTGGGATGGGCGCTGGGGGATGGCAAGGAGCATGAAGATCATCCCGCCTGGGACAGCGTGGAGGCCGAGGTGTTGTTCACCATGCTGGAACAGGAGGTCATCCCGGCTTTCTATAACCGTGATGGCCGCGGCATACCCACTGCCTGGGTGGCGCGGATGAGGGGCAGCATGGCGCAGCTGACCAACAGATTTTCCTGTAATCGCATGATGGGCGAGTATATTGATGATTACTATCTGCCGGCAGCCGAGGCCTACCGGCGGCGGGCGGCGGACAACAACAGCCTGGCCGTTGATCTGGAAAAATGGCACGGTGCCCTGGCAAAACATTGGGCCCATGTGCGTTTCGGCCAGATCATGGTTAACCAGTCGGCCGGGGAAATCATTTTTTTCGTCGAGGTTTATTTCACCGGCCTGGACCCGGAAACAGTGCATGTGGAGCTCTATGCCGAGCCCGCCCGCCAGGGCGATGGGCCGGAACGGATCAGCATGGTCAGTGGCGATAAACTCGCAGGCTCTGAAGACGGCTACCTGTTTCATGCGGCACTGCCGGCGGCCGGCCGGCCGGCCGGCGACTACACGCCGCGGCTGATTCCCTGCCACCCTGAGGCCCTGGTGCCGTTGGAAGCCAATTTTATTCTCTGGTATTCCTGACTTTAACAGATATTGTCAGCCACTCCCTGGCCGGGCTTTCCGTCATGTTTCCTGAAGGCCTGGCCTGTTACCGGTTTGAGTACTTGAAGTGCCTAAAATGCCTGACGTAGTTAAAGTGTTTAAATTCCGCCAAGGAGGTGACGGCAATGACCGGATCACCCGCAGCACATGATATCTCCATTGTCCTGGCCGGGGAGGCCGGCCAGGGAATCCAGACCATTGAACAGCTGCTGACCGCAATACTCCAGCTGGCCGGCTTTCACATCCACGCCACCAAGGAATATATGTCCAGGGTGCGGGGCGGGACCAATTCAACCAGCATCCGGGTGGCTTCCCGGCCGGTGCAGGCCCCGCTGCAGCGCATTGATCTGCTTATTCCCCTGGATGAGAAAGTTATCCCGCATCTGCGGTACCGCCTGACCGAAGAGACCATCATCGTGGGGGACAGGGAGGTGGTGGGGGACCTTTCCCGGCTCCGGCATGTCCCGCTCAGGCAGCTGGCCAGGGAGATCGGCAATGAGATGTATGCCAATACCATGGCGCTTGGCCTCATTCTCGGGCTGCTGGCGGTTGAGGCCCAGGTCATGGAGCAATACCTGGCCAGTCGCTTTGCCGGCAAAGGCGAAGAGGTGGTGGCCAACAACCTCCAGGCGGCCCGCCTGGGACACGACCGGGGGTATGCCCTGCGGGAAAGCGGGGAGATCCGCTTTCCGGAGATCATGAGACACGACAACGCCAAGGAGATCATGGTCAACGGCTCCGAGGCCATCGCCATGGGAGCGATTGCCGGAGGCTGCCAGTGCATCACCTCTTATCCCATGACGCCGGGAACCGGGGTGATCACCTTCATGGCCCAGCACCAGCACGATTTCGGCCTGCTGGTGGAACAGGCGGAGGATGAGATTGCCGCCATCAATATGGCCCTGGGGGCCTGGTATGCCGGGGCCCGGGCCATGGTGACCACTTCCGGCGGCGGTTTTGCCCTGATGACCGAAGGAATCAGTCTGGCCGGGATGCTGGAGACGCCGGTGGTGATCCATCTGGGCCAGCGTCCCGGGCCGGCCACCGGCCTGCCCACACGGACCGAACAGGGTGATCTGGAGTTGGCCCTCTATGCCGGGCATGGTGAATTTCCCCGCATCATCCTGGCTCCGGAATCGCTGCCTGGCGCCTTTGCTTTAAGCCGCCAGGCCTTTGACCTTGCCGACCGTTACCAGGTGCCGGTCATCATCCTGACTGACCAGTATCTGGTTGACACCTATTACAATACCGCCGCCTTTGTTTTAGATCCCCGGCAGACCAGCCGCTTTATCGTGGAGAGTGCCGAAGATTACCAAAGGTACCGGCTCACCCCGGACGGCATTTCCCCCCGCGCCATCCCCGGCAGGGGACTGGGGCTGGTGGGCGTGGACAGTGACGAGCATGATGAGGCCGGCCACATCACCGAAGATCTGGAGCTGCGGGTGAAGATGGTCGACAAACGCCTGCATAAGCTGGAGAAGATAAAAGAGGCGCTGCTCCCGGCAGGCTTGGCAGGCCCCGGGGATTACCGGGCCATCGTGGTCAGCTGGGGATCGGTCAACCCCATTGTCAGGGAGGCGCTGGCGCAGCTTGGCGTTAATGATGTGGCGCAGATTGCCATCCAGCAGGTCTATCCGCTGCCGGCAGATCTGGGCCACTACCTGGCCGCGGCGGACAAGACGATCATCGTGGAAAACAATGCCACCGCCCAGCTGGGCCACCTGATCCAGCGGGAAACGGGCCACGGGTTTCACCAGGCGATTCTCAAGTATAACGGTCTGCCCTTTACCGTGGAAGAACTGGTTGATGATCTGCAAAAATGCTTACCTGCATCATGATGCGGAAGGAGAGAGAGTGATGGATTTCGACATGGGAAAAATCGATATCGCCTGGTGCCCCGGCTGCGGCAACTTTGGCATTCTGACGGCGCTGAAGCGCACCCTGGCTGAACTGCAAATCCGGCCCCGGGATCTGGTGCTGGTATCCGGCATCGGCCAGGCGGCCAAAACGCCCCATTATGTCAAGGCAAATTTTTTTAACGGTCTGCACGGCCGGGCCCTGCCCCCTGCCACGCTGATCAAGGCGGTTAATCCGGAGCTTACGGTCATTGTCACCAGCGGCGACGGCGACATGTACGGTGAGGGCGGCAACCATTTCATCCATGCCATCCGCCGCAATCCGGACATCACCGTTATCGTGCATAACAACATGGTTTACGGCTTGACCAAGGGCCAGGCCTCACCCACCAGCCAGCCGGGTTTTGTTACCCCGCTGCAGGTCGACGGCGTTTTTGAGGAGCCTTTCAATCCCCTGGCCGTGGCGGTGGCGCTGAATGCCTCTTTTGTGGCCCGCACCTCCATTCATGACCTGGAGCTGACCCGGCGGATCTTTGCCCGGGCCATCCGGCATAAAGGCTTTGCCCTGGTGGATACCTTCACCCCCTGTGTCTCCTTTAACAAGGTCAATACCCGGCACTGGTACCAGGAGCATACCTATGTGCTGGATGACAATTATGACCCGCGGGATAGGACAGCCGCCTGGCAAAAGGCCGTGGAGACGGGGCCCTGGCCCCTGGGAGTCATTTACACCAGTCCGCCCAAACCGAGCTTTGAGGAAAATCTGCCGGTCTACAAAACCAACCGGCAGCCGCTCATCGACCGGAAAGTGCAGTGGGAAAAGCTCGCAGCCTTGATTGACAGCAGGAAAGGGTGAAATCGGCAGGATCGTAAAAGTCTTTTTTCACCACCGAGCACCCAGAGATCACCGAGAAATGTTTTTTTGGGATAAGCAGAAGCTCTGCGGGCTCTGTGCTCTCTGCGGTAAATTTTTAGCAAATTCTGCGCACCGCAGGCTACCACTCTTCCATGGGCTTGCCTTTTTCCACCATGCTGCTGATCATTGCCGTATTTCTTGCACAGAGATCAACCTGCTGCTCAATCAGCTGATAGAGCTGGTCGTCTTTGCCGATCAGTTCCGCCGCCCGCTGGAGAATTTGTTGCCCCTGCCTTAAGTAGTCCTGCATTTCCTTCAATAAAATCTTTCTCTTCTCATGCCTTTGCAGCTCTGATTCAATCACCGGCAGGAGTCTGCGGATGGAAAATTCCACCAGCACATCCCGGGGAATGCCCTGCTGCCGGGCGATATAATCAAGGGCAACCAGCGAGTTTCTGCTGATGACAAAGGTCTTTTGCTGCCGCTCCGCCTCGCCTGGCGCGTAATTCTGCGCCTCCCGGGCGATCCGTCCGAGCACCGAGATGTCCTCGACCAGCTGATCAAAGAGTGATTTCTGTTTAATGCCCAGCTGCGAGGCAATGACGCTCAGCAGCTCAATCGCCTGTTTGGGCAATCTGAAGGTTGCCCGGACAGACTGTCTGCCTTTCAGTGTATCGATCGACAGTTTAAGCTCATTGTCAGGGATGATCGCGCCATCCTGGTTTTTTGGGCTCATGACATTCCCTCCATATCATATACATAAAGATTTGTTATTACTTTGTCAATAATTATATAAAAAGTAATATATCGTATAATTATATAAAAAGTCATGCGATAATATTGACAATCATCCAAACGTAATTAGATTTTCTGTAAACAGGAAGACGGATTCGCATACGGGTTTTTATGAATCCGGTCGACCATAACAATGATAAAAAAAATGATAAACAAGGGAGGGATAATATGTGGATGAGAGTAAGCGATTTAGACCGGATGTTTGGTGTCATGGATCTGCTTAATGCCCGGATAAACAGCATGTTCGGGGATTATGATAGATCATACGGCAATGACTATGGCGGCTGTCTGGTTACTGAGGGAACACCGCGAACAAATATTTATGACGCCGGTGATCACTTTGAAATCATGGCGGAGGTTCCCGGTCTGACCAAAGAAGACCTCAACCTCAGGATTCAGGGTAATTACCTGGAAATCAGCGGCACCCGTAAAACGGATGCCCCGGAAGGATATAAAGCCCATCGGGTTGAACGGGAGACTGCTCCTTTTACCCGTTGCTTTACCTTACCGGTGGATGTCGATGCGGAAAAGGTTGATGCTTCCCTGAATAACGGCATTCTCATCATGACTTTGCCGAAAACTGAGGCCGTTAAACCAAAACAGCTAACGATCAACTAAAGATTCTTCTAGAGGTCAAAGAGGAAAAGTCTTTAATGGAGGTTGCCCATGAATAATAAAACAGAACTTGTCACGAGAGAAGAAACAACCCCCGTGCAGAGTCGTCAGATACCCGTTGTTGCTCCGGAAGTGGACATTTATGAGGATAACGATGAGATTCTCTTGAATGCTGAGCTGCCGGGTGTGGCAAAAGAGGACGTAACCGTCAATGTTGACAATGGTAAGTTGACCATAACCGGTATACGAAAAATGTTTGCCGCCGGCGCTGCCAAATGGGCGGAATTCGGCGATGTGGAATACCGCAGGATCTTTTCCGTGCCCCAGACCATTGATGTGGCAAAGGTCAATGCCGAGCTGCGGGATGGGGTGCTGAGACTGCATCTGCCCAAGTCGGAGACTGCCAAGCCGCGGCAGATTGAAATCAAGGCGGCATAAAAAATCCGCCGGACTATCTTTGCTGCCGGGGACATAATCGTAAAGAGGTTAAACTATTAAAGAGGTGAAAGAAGCGGGAAATCGTCCCTGGGGCGGTTTTCCGTTTCTTTTTTGAAAAATGGGAAAAAGAGAGGTGGCTTATGGATTTCAAGAAACTTGCACCCTGGAACTGGTTCAAAAAAGAGGAAGAGGAATCCGGATCAACCGTGCCGGTACGGCATCATGCCCCTCATCCGCCTGCCGACAGGCTGCCCGGACCGTTTGTGCAATTGCAGCGGGAAATGGACCGTCTGTTCGCTGATTTTTTCACCGGCTTCGGTTCAGCGCCTTTCCGCTATGAAGGTTTTTTCCCCGGTCCGCTGACCAGCGGGCTGCTAAAGCCCACCCTTGACATCGGGGCAAATGACCGGGAGTACACCATCAGTGTCGAAGTGCCCGGGGTGGATCAAAAAGACGTGAAAATTGAAATAACCAACAACACGCTGACCATCCGGGGCGAGAAGAGGCAGGAAACTGAAGAGAAAGAGAAAAATTTCTACCGGATGGAACGTTCCTACGGCTCCTTCCAGAGGACGCTGTCATTGCCGGAGGATGCGGATCAGGAAAAGATCAATGCCGTGTTCAAGAATGGGGTCCTGACCGTGACCATGCCGCGCAAGGCCCTGCCCCAGGCTGAGGTGAAGCGGATTGAAATCAGATAGATAATGACGGGGTGATTATGTAACCCCAGGTTGGCAGGGTTGAGATAACACCAAAAAAATGGCCGGGGTGGTGCCGGCCATTTTTTTGGTTTTTTCTTTAGAGGGGTTTGTCGCCCCGGCGATCGATGCCGGAGCGTCTTTCAATTTGGGTGGACAGCTTGACATGCACCCCGGTATTGACGCTTCGGCGCCGGTCCAGCTGGTTTTTCCGGCGGTTCCGGCGGCGGGGAAGCGCGGTCAGCAGCTCCTGGTTCTGCCTCCGGTCCAGGCGGGTCCTCTTCTCCTGGCGATGGGACAGGCTGACAATATAGTCTTCATTTGCCTGACGCCGGTCAGTGGTGCTTTTCCGGCGATCCAGCCGGGCATTCCTGGCGATCCGCAGAGTTTCCCGAATTGACTGCTGGATGGGCTGAGGATCATCCTCCATGTGCCGGTTCATGGTGGGTGGCTTGCCGATAAAAAAATCAATCACCGCGAGACTCCTTCTTTAAAGTGAACATGACGTCCCGTCATGGCCAAAACAACTGCAACGCAATCTTCTACAAAATTTCCCATAAAGCAACTGGTAATATATAAATAAAGACGAGATCTCCGGCCGGGAAGTTCCATCCGGCGGTTTTTTTGCCGCAAAAGAGAGGAGCTGAGGCTGATTTTTTTATTGCCTTCGCACCTTTTCCTTGCTAATCAACCGTTATTCATACGCGGCCGCCGCCGGTCATCCTGAGGGCAGTGCTCCTGGCGAGTACCATTGCCTGTATGCGCGTCTCGGCACTTGATCACGATTCTATGCCGACTGGGGTCGAGAAATAGTGACAAAACTTAACCGCTCCGGGAATTCCATGCCTCCCGTCTCCGCAGCCCCTGGCCATCGACTTGAGCGCTGGGGCTGGTACTCGGTGGGGCTCAATGTCGTGCTCGCCGCGTTTCATGGGGTAATCGCCACTGCCTCCGGCAGCCTTGCCGTGGCCGCGGAACTGATTCATAACGTCGTGGATCTCCTCATGGCCGTGGCCGTTCTCATCGGTCTCAGGCTGGCAACCCGCAAATCCGAAGCCTTCCCCTACGGCCTCTACAAGGTGGAGAACCTGACAGCGACGGGTCTTGCCGTCATGATCTTTGTCAGCGCCTATGAGATCGTGCGTGAAGCGCTGCTGGCGCCGCCTGCGTCGATTCGGGCGGAACCCTGGATGCTTGGTCTGTTGCTGATCACCACGGCGCTGCCGCTTTTTTTCAGCCATTTCGAGATGCGTGCCGCGCGGGAGGCCAACTCACCGGCGCTGCTCGCCGATGCCAGGGAGTATCGGATTCATGTGTTCACCACCGGTCTCGTGTTGGTGGCGCTCTTGTCGCAGTGGCTGCGCTTGCCGCTTGATCGCCTCGCCGCGCTACTCATCGTTGTGGTGGTGGTCAAGACCGGCTGGGATGTGTTGCGCGATGCGATGCGCGTGCTGCTCGACGCCTCACTCGACGCGGATACACTGCAGCGCATCCGCCAGGTTATCAACGCCGCTCCGGCGGTTGCCGAGCTGCGGTGGGTGACCGGGCGCAATGCCGGGCGTTTCCGCTTTGTCGAGGCAGGGGTGACATTGCGAGTCGCCCAGCTCGGCAAGGCCGAGGAGGTGCTGGGGCGCATCGAGGCCGCCGTGCGCGCGGAGGTGCCGCACGTGGAACGGGTTCTGCTCCACGTCGAATCTCCGGCGGTGACGCAGCTGCGCTACGCGGTTCCCCTTGCCGACCGCGAGGGCGCGGTCAGTGTCCACTTCGGTGAGTCCCCTTACTTCGCCCTGGTGACCATCCGGCGTGCTGACGGCGGCGTGGAAGAGCAGCGGATCATCAGCAACCCCCACCAGGCCGAGGAAAAGGCCAAGGGCATCCGGGTCGCCGAATGGCTGGTCGCGCAGAAGGTCGATGTGGTTGTCCTGCAGGAGGATGTGCGCGGCAAAGGGCCTGAGTATGTCCTGCGCGACGCCGGGGTAATCATGCGCCTTACCGAAAAGCCCACCCTGGCCGGGGCGCTGTCCTCCCTGTCGTACTGAACAAAGGCTGACTTGGCTGTCTGGCCGGCGGTCCGGGCGGCACAGTTCTCGCTATTGGCAAGTAGCCGGTCAGAAACCCGTTTGCCTACCCTTGCTACCGGAGGTGGCCCCCATGTCAGGATCCCTGGGAAAAGAGCAGATTCTCGAGCTGATCATCAATAACCTACCCATTGGTTTTTCCATTGTTGACGAAGCCGGGATTATTGTTGAATTCAATCAGGCTGCCGAGCAGATAACCGGCTTCAGCCGCCAGGAGGTTCTTGGCAAATACCATTTTGCCATCCTGCACGGCACTGCTGATGCCACTGCTTGCCCCCTGCTGCAGCTCACTTTAAAAAGGCATGAGCAGAGCGTGGCATCCGAGTCGGTGATCCAGAAGAAAAATGGTGATTTCATCTCTATTTCCGTAACAACTTTTCCGCTTTTCGATCATGCCGGCGGTTTTATCGGTGGCGTGGAATTATTCCGGGATATCACCGAATACAAAAAATTAGCCAAGGAGAGGGAAAACATTCTGTCAATGTTTGCCCATGACATGAAGAACCCGGTGATGACCTCCACGGGACTTTTGTCCCGAATTTTGTCCGGCAAGACCGGTGTTCTCACGGAAAAGCAGAAGGACTATCTGGAAATGGTCCATGACAACCTGGAAAAACTGGAAAAGCTGATCAGGAATTTTCTTGAATTCTCCCGCCTGGAAACCAAGGAATATCTGCCGGCCATGGAGGTCTATGATATACGGCCGGCCATCCAAAAGCTGATGGACATGGCCGGGGTAGAAGCGGAAAAAAAGGCATCAAGCTCGTCTATGAAGCTCCCGCCGAGGTCCCCGTGCTAATCGAGGCGGACGCCATGATGCTGGACCGGGTCATCTCCAACCTGTTGATGAATGCCTTAAAATATACGGAAGCGGGAGGATGCATTACGATTACCCTTAATGATGGAGAAAAGGATATTCTCGTCCAGGTGGCGGATACCGGCGCAGGTATCCCGGAAATGCATCTTCCCCATATTTTTGACGCCTTTTATCGAGTCAACCATGACACCAGCGGCTCGGGGCTCGGCCTGTCCATTGCCAAGGTCATCATTGAGGCCCATCAAGGCCGGATCTGGGCCGTAAGCACCCTGGGCAAGGGCAGCACCTTCAGTTTCACCCTGCCAAAGAGGAAAAAACGGGAAGAATAGGGACCATTGGGGGCTGTTCCGGCTGATTCAATTCCCCAGGCAAAACATCGACGATATTTTCATTGCTTTGGCTCCTTTTCCCTGCTAATGAATCGTTATTCATAACTTGCCGTGCGGTGTGCCGCCGGCGGGCGGGGCTTTTTACGGCTTGATCAATCTGCGCCACATGAAAAGGCAAACAGGCGGGTGGAAATGATGGATATCGGAGTGCTGGCAAAGGAGGTGACGGCCCTGCTTGTTCCCCTTATGCCGTACCTGGCCAAGGCTGGGGAAAAGGCGGTGGAGACGGCTGCCCAGGAGATCGGCAGGGAGGGTTGGGACAAGGCCAAGAACCTGTGGCAGCGGCTCTGGCAGGGCAGGGAAGAGAAAGAGGCTGTGGTTGAGGCGGTGCAGGAGGTGATCGACCACCCCGCGGATGACGATGCCGTGGCGGCCCTGCGGCTGCAGATCAAAAAGGTCCTCACCGAGGATGACTTGCTCGCCGGGGAGATCAAAGAGCTGCTGGAGGAGTTCCGCCGCTCCAGTCCGCAGCACTTCCAGGCCCGGCTGGAAGGCTCAGGGGCCATCGCCCAGGGAGAGGGGGCAATTGCCGCCGGGGCCGGCGGGGTGGCCATCGGCGGCAATGTCCAAGGTGGCAATATCATTACCGGCAGCGGCATACCTTTGGCAGAAAGAAGGAAGGAGAAGAGCGGTGAGTGACGAGCGTGAGAGACGGCTGGCTCAGCTTCGCCTGGCCCATGAGAGCGGCTTGCTGGATGAAGACACCTACCAGGCCGCCATTGCCGGTCTTGGGGTTGCTCGTCAAGACACAGCCGGTGTGGCGGGCTCCGGGGCCATTGCCCAGGGACCGGGGGCAGTCGCGGCAGGTACCGGCGGGGTGGCAGTGGCCGGCGATGTGCGGGGTAACATCTATATTGGCGAGCCCACCCAGGACCCGGCCAGAGCCCTGGCCATCTATCGCCGGGTGCTGGTCGGCGGCTGCCGTAAGCTGCCGTTGCGGGGCATGGATTTTGGGGCCAGCGACCCGACCTGCGGCCGCAAGCAGCTCGATCTGGACCAGGTCTATGTGGCCCTGGATACCACCACCCGCTTGGCCGGAGAAATGCCAGAGCTTACCTTTGATCCAAAGGATATGATGTCGGGAAAACGGCCCATGAGCGTGCTTGAAGCAGCGGCGGAGCACCGGCAGCTTGTTATTCTTGGTGACCCTGGCTCAGGGAAATCGACTTTCCTCAATCACCTCGGGCTCTGTCTGGCCTTAAACGGCCTGGAGCCGGAGGGCGGCTGGCTGCGCCGCCTGCCGGACTGGCCGGAAGCCCTGGGCGATCTTGTTCCCATTCCCGTGGTGCTGCGGGATTTCGCCTCCGCGCTGCCGGATGATGGGGCCAAAGCTGAACCCCGCCACCTGTGGGATTTCATCAAGGTCCGGCTGGCGGCGCAGAATCTGTCGTTTACCGAAAAATCGCTGCAGCAGGCCCTTGACGATGGCCGGGCCATCGTTCTCTTTGACGGGCTGGACGAGATCCCCGGCCGGGAGCGGCGCGGATTTGTCTCCGATGCGGTGCAGGCCTTCTGCGAACGTTATGGAAAGAGCCGACATCTGCTCACCTGCCGCATCCTCTCCTACCAGGACCCGGCCTGGCGGCTCGAAAATGTTCCTTTCGTTGAACTGGCCCAGCTCAGCGAGGAGAAGATCGACCGTTTCATCGATGCCTGGTATCAGGAACTGGTACGATTGGGGGAGGTCAGAAAGGAAGAGGCGGCTGGCCTTGCCGGACGTCTCCGGGAGGCTTTGCGCCGTCCCGATCTCTGGCGTCTTGCACCAAATCCGCTGCTTTTGACCGTCATGGCCCTGGTTCACACCCACAAGGGGCGGCTGCCAGATGCCAGGGCGCTGCTTTATGAGGACACGGTGGAGCTTCTTCTCTGGCGTTGGGAAGAGATCAAGTTGGGTAGCGGGGAGGAATCGACCGGCCTGCGCCGGTTGCTGGCCGTGGCTGGCAGGACCGATGTGGATCTCAAGCGTTGCCTGTGGCAAATTGCCTTCGATGCCCACCGGCAGGGGGGAGCGGCGGAAGGGGAAGCCTTGGCCGACATTGGCGAGCTTCGTCTGGAAAAGGCCCTGAGCGGGCTGCATCCCGAGGGGAGCCGGGACTGGGCTTTGCAGGTCGTTTCCGCCATGCGCCACCGGGCAGGCCTTCTCATTGAGCGGGTGCCCGAGGTCTTTACTTTTCCCCACCGGACCTTTCAGGAGTATCTGGCCGGGGCCCATCTCGGTTCCCAGGCCGATTTCGCTGTTCAGGCAGCCGGGCTCGTGGCGGAAAGCGCCTTCTGGCGGGAGGTGATCCTGCTGGGCGTGGGCCGGTTGGTCTATCTGGGTGGCGACATCCACAAGCCCCTAGCCCTGGTGTGGGAGTTGTGCCCCGAGATAGCGGTGGACGAGGAATCTGGCTGGCAGAAAGCCTGGCTGGCCGGCGAGGTCCTTGTCGAGATGGGGGTGAATCGGGTGGGTGACAGCGCCCAGGGCCGCGATTTGCTGGCACGGGTCAAGAACCGGCTGGTCGATCTTTTGGAGCGGGAACGTCTTGTGCCGGTGGAACGGGCCAGGGCGGCCGACACCCTGTGTCTCTTAGGCGATCCCCGGCCCGGCGTGGGCCTCGACAGCGACGGCCTGCCGGATATCCTCTGGCGCGCTATCGAGCCGGGGTCGTTTATTATGGGCTCAATGGATGGGCGGGAAGAATATGAAGATGAAAAACCCCAATTTGAATGCACCTTGAATAGTAAGCCCTATCGTATTGCCAAGTACCCAGTAACAAACCGGCAGTTTGCCGCCTTTGTCGAAGATGGGGGCTACACCGAACGTTGGCAAAACTGTTGGACGGCTGCCGGTTGGCACTGGAAGGGGGAGCGCAGCGGGCCTGAAAAATTGGGGGATGTTTTTGCTAATCACCCGGTGGTGGGAGTGAGCTGGTTTGAGGCGGTGGCCTTCTGCAATTGGTTCAGCGCACGGTCCGACTGCAAGGTGTCGCTGCCCAGCGAGGCCCAGTGGGAGCGGGCAGCTAGACACACTGACGGACGGAAATATCCGTGGGGGAATGCTGAAGAAGCAGCCATTCGCTGCAACATGTGTAATACAGGGATCAAGAGCACCTCGGTTGTCGGGATTTTTCCCAGCGGTAAGGCGGAGTGCGGGGCTTGTGACATGGTCGGCAATGTATTGGAGTGGTGCTGCAGCAAGTGGTTAAGGAGCTATAAGGATTATGAGAAAAAAACGGACCATACCCTGGAGGGACGAGAGCCCCGTGTGTTACGCGGCGGCGCGTTTGGCCTCGGTGATAATATCGTGTACTGTGCCTACCGGAGCTGGCTCAATCCGGACCTCAGGGGCTGTAACTGCGGGTTTCGGGTTGTGGCGTCCCCATCCACCCCTGAATCCTGATCCCTCTGACCTCAGTTGCTCTGGGTTTTCCTGGCGCTGGCACCGCAGGCGCTGAGAAAATTTTCCAACCACCCCTTGGCCGGATGCGATCCGGGTTTGATGGGTCGGGGGCATGGCCCCCTCCTACGGGCGGAGCGTGGTGGAATTTTCGGGGCGGAATTTTCTGCAATCATCCCTGTCGGTTGGTAGGAGCTGGCCATGCCCGCGATAACGTTATGAGCCAGCATCCCAAGAACCGCCATCCCAAGCATGGCGCAAATCAGCAGCCGGAAAGATCCGGGCAGCGGGCTTTGCGGCGAGGCCGGGCATCGCTGGCCAATCATGCCTATCTGGTGACCAGTACGACGATTGGGCGGCAATGTTTTTTCGCTGATTTCCAGGCGGGCTGCGCGGCCGCCCGGTGTTTCGAGAACAGCGCCCTGCTGGGCGATGCCCGCATGCTGGCCTGGGTGCTCATGCCGGATCACGCCCATTGGCTCGTCCAACTGGGCGAGAATGACCCCCTGAGTCTGGTGGTGAACCGGATTAAATCAGCCAGCGCACGTTATGCCAATTTGGTTTTGCAGAGAAATGGTCCCATCTGGGAGCCGGCATACCACGACCACGGTCTGCGGCGGGAAGAAGACCTGCGGGCCGTGGCCCGGTATATGATCGCCAATCCGTTGCGGGCGGGTTTGGTGCGACGGGTCGGTGATTATCCTTTCTGGAATGCCATCTGGGTTTGAGGGGTCGGGGGGGCGGGGGCATGGCCCCCTCCTACGGTGGGGCGTGGTGGAATTTTCGGGGGGAATTTTCTGAAATCATCCCTATCGGCCGGTAGGAGCGGGCCATGCCCGCGATAGTTTATGAACCAGCGGAGGAAAGAGCCCATGCAGCGGGAAGAAGATTTGCAGCGGCTCGGTGATTATCTGTTCAGGGATGCCACGGGGTTTGACGGGTTGCGGGATCGGGGGCATGGCCCCCTCCTACGGGTGGTGGGCGATCTGGAGAATCACCCCTCCCTTTCCTTCACCTCGCTGACCAGACTGCCTTCATGCAGCCGGATGCGCAGCAGCTCGCCCGGCTGGGCCTGGCTTGCCGAGCGGATGACCCGGCCGTCGTCCGTCCGGCTGACAATGGCGTAGCCGCGGCCGAGCACGGCCAGCGGGCTCACCGCATCGAGCAGCACCGCGGCCCTGGCCAGTTCCTGGCGTTTGCGCTCAAGCTGCAGGCGGGTAAAGACCATGATCTTTTCACTCAGTTCATCCACCAGCTGCCGGCGAAGGTCCAGCTGCCGGGCGGGATTAGCTATTGCCAGCTGACTTTCCAGCCGGTTCAGCTTCTCCTGGTGGCGATGGATGACGGCGGCCATGGCCCCGGTCATGGCCAGCCGGCTGTGATCGATAACCAGCCGGAAATGATTCAGCATGGCCGTCGGGTCGCCTAGGCGCTGCTGCTCAAAACGCACCTGCCGGCGGAGCATGTCGACCTTGGTTTTGATGGTTGCCGTGAGCCTGGCGGTGGTGGCCGCAAGCCGCTGCCTTAAGGTTTCCCGGTCCGGCAGCACGTCCCTGGCCGCGGCCGTGGGGGTGGGGGAGCGGTGATCCGCCACAAAATCGGCGATGGTGAAATCCACCTCATGGCCCACGGCCGAGACCACCGGCAGTTGGGACTCGAAAATGGCCCGGGCGGTTTTCTCCTCATTAAAGGCCCACAGGTCTTCGATGGATCCTCCCCCCCGGCAGAGCACGATCACGCCCTCTGTTGCCCTGCGGTTGATGGTCTTGATGGCCCGGCTGATTTCTTCGGCCGCGCCCTCGCCCTGCACCCTGACCGGGGAGATCTCAATGGGCACCGCCGGGAAGCGGCTGCGGGCCAGGCGCAGGAAATCAAAAAGGGCCGCGCCCTTGGGCGAGGTGACGAGAAAGATCTTTTCCGGCAGAAAGGGCAGGGGTTTTTTAGAACCACTGTCAAAGAGACCCTCGTCCGCCAGTTTTTTCTTCAGCTGGTCAAAGGCTGCCTGCAGTGCCCCGGTGCCGTAAGAGTCGACAAAGTCGGCGATGATCTGGTATTCGCCCCGGGGTTCGTAGACCGAGATCCTGCCCCGGCAGATGACCTGCCGGCCGTCCTGCAGGGGGGTCGCCAGGTAGCGCTGCTGGCCCTTGAACAGCACCACCCTGATCTGGGCCTCCCGGTCTTTCAGGGTGAAATAGCTGTGGCCGGAATAGGGCTGTTTGAGGTTGGAAATCTCGCCGCTTACCGTGACAAAGGAGAATTCCGTTTCCAGCAGGCCCCGGATCGAGCGGGTCAGTTCCGTGACGGTCTGGACTCTGGCTGCGTAGGGTGACAGGGTCATAAAGTTTTCCGGTTTATGCTGACAGAAGAAGTGTGGCGTTGATTTTTTTGCGAGCCGAATGTATAAGTTACATTTTGCTCAACCGCCGAATCAAGCATGGCGGCCTTGACGATGATGAAACCCCTGCATACTATTTTGTGCAGGCCGGACTTGCAAATAAATTTTGTAAATACAGGAGACGGGAGACAGAATAACTGCTGCTGGCGTCTTTCTTTTCCATTCTGACTCCTGAATTCTGTCTCCTGACTTCTTACCTGAAAAAAAGGATATCCCATGCCAGAACCAAACAACAGCCCTTTTACCAAATTGCATGTCGAAGAGGTGACCCCGGCCAAACGGACCCTGCTGGATGAGTTGAATCTGCCGCCCAAGGCAAGAAAATTTATCACCGATAATGCCAAGACCCTGCAGATTGCCCTGATTGCACTCTTAGTCTTAATCTCTGCCTGGAATTTTTACAATTATTATACGCAGAAACAGAAAAATGCTTCCGCCGCCCTGCTGGCCCAGGCCATGCAGCAGACCGATGCCGAAGCGCGGGACAAAGAGCTGCAGCAGGTGATTAAGGATTACTCCGGCAGCGGGGCGGCCATGTGGAGCAGGATTACCCTGGCCCATGACCAGGTGGAGAAAAAGGACTATGCCAAGGCCCAGGAACAACTGGCGGCCATCAAGAAGGACGTGGGCAAGGGCAATCCGCTGTTCCCCCTGATTCTGTTTGATCTCGGCCAGGTCTATGAGATGAACGGCGAGCTGGACAATGCCCTGGGCCAGTACGCGGAGCTGCGGGAGATCCCCGGTTTTGTTGTTATCGGCTATCTGGGTGAAGCACGGATTTATGAGCAGAAAAATGACAGCGTCAAGGCGCGTGAGGCCTACGAAATGCTTAAGACCCAGACCAATCTCGAACCGGCGGTGCGGGAGTGGGTCGAGGCCAAACTTGCGGCGAAGTAAGGATCATGGAAACCATTTGCTCCCCCGGGGTGATGGCTGCCTGGGCCGACCAGGTCCGGCGGGCGGGCAGAACGATTTGTCTGGTGCCCACCATGGGTTTTTTCCATGAGGGCCATCTTGCCCTGATGCGCAGGGCCGGCGAAATCGCAGGTGAGGTGGTGGTATCGCTCTTTGTCAACCCCATGCAGTTCGGCCCCAGTGAAGACCTGTCCAGCTACCCCCGCGCCTTTGAGCGGGATGCGGAGCTTGCCGCGGCAGCAGGGGCGGCCGTGCTGTTTGCTCCGGCGGCCGATGAGGTCTATCCCGAAGGGTTCCGCACCACAGTGAGCGTCAGCGGTCTGACCGAGACCCTGTGCGGCCGGAGCCGGCCCGGTCATTTTGACGGGGTCACCACGGTGGTGGCCAAGCTTTTTCACCTGGTCAAACCGCATTTCGCCGTTTTCGGCGCCAAGGACTTCCAGCAGCTTGCCGTTATCAGAAAAATGGTCAGTGATTTGAACTGGGACGTGAACATTATCGGCCATCCCATTGTCCGGGAAAAGGACGGGCTGGCCATGAGTTCCCGCAACACCTATCTCAGCCCGGCGGAGCGGGAGAAGGCGCTGTGTCTGTCCCGCTCCCTGCAGCTTGCCGGGGAAAGGGTGGCGGCAGGCGAAAAAGACCCCGCAAGGCTCAGGAACGAGATTTGGCAATATATTACCTCTTATGGTGAGGTGGACGTTGATTATGTCGCAATTGTCGATGCAGAAACCCTTGCCCCCTGCGATACTATCACGGACAAATCACTGCTGGCCCTGGCCGTGAAAATCGGCCGGACCCGTTTAATTGACAATACCCTGCTTGCAGG
>Ga0172380_10003554_pt1 | contig 21241 bp, 16 predicted proteins | sample Leawe162metaG_FD_119747 | JGI IMG/M metagenome (GOLD analysis project Ga0172380, IMG submission 119747) | Leachate microbial communities from a municipal landfill in Southern Ontario, Canada - Leachate well 162 metaG | ecosystem: Engineered > Solid waste > Landfill > Unclassified | place... | reverse complement strand
GAGCCGACATCGAGGTGCCAAACCGCATCGTCTATGTGGACTATTGGATGCGATCAGCCTGTTATCCCCGGGGTAACTTTTATCCGTTGAGCGATATATCTATCACGAGATAATATCGGATCATTAAATCCCGCTTTCGCGTCTGCTCGACTTGTAGGTCTCACAGTTAAGCGTGCTTATGCTTTTATACGTCGAGGCCCGATTTCCATCCGGGCTAAGCACACCTTTGAACGCCTCCGTTACAATTTAGGAGGCAACCGCCCCAGTTAAACTACCCACCTAGCACTGTCCCTGCACCGTATCACAGGCGCGGGTTAGAATCAAAGAAACAGAAGGGTGGTATTTCACCTTTTGACTCCACCCCGACTTGCGTCAAGGTTTCAAAGTCTCCCACCTAGCCTACACATCTGTTCCCCCGATCCAATACCAAGCTATAGTAAAGCTCCACGGGGTCTTTCCGTCTTGCTGCGAGTAATCGGCATCTTTACCGACTATGTAATTTCACCGGATCTCACGTTGAGACAGTGCCCAGATCGTTATGCCATTCGTGCGGGTCGGAACTTACCCGACAAGGAATTTCGCTACCATAGGACCGTTATAGTTACGGCCGCCATTCACTCGGGCTTAGTCGTTCCCCTAGCACCTCAAGGGTGATCAGGGACCGGTTTGACCTTCGAGCATTGGGCAGGCATCAGCCCCTATACATCATCTTACGATTTAGCAGAGACCTGTGTTTTTGGTAAACAGTCGCCTGGGCTCATTAGCTGCGGGCTGCATCTAGCAGCAGAAGCTCCAAAAAGCAAATCCCAAATCTCAAATAAGTTCCAATATTCAATCATCAAATATTCAATCGTTTGGATTTTGTTATTTGTGATTTATTTGGATTATTTGTTATTTGGTGCTTGGAATTTCTGTGCTAGAAACAGCCAGTCCTTATCCCGAAGTTACGGACGCTATTTTGCCGAGTTCCTTAACGTGAGTTCTCCCGATCACCTGAGGCTTCTCGCCTCATCCACCTGAGTCGGTTTGCGGTACGGATTTTGCATACTTTTGAGCCGAACTTTTCTTGTCCCCAGCTACACCGCGACGGATAAACCATGATTCAGTCGCGACTACGCCAAGGCGTCATCGGTTATATATGCAAAAGCTCAGGAATATTGACCTGATGTCCATCGTCTACGCTGCCACTACAACAGCCTCAACTTAGGCCCGGCTAACCCTGGGACGATTACCGTTGCCCAGGAAACCTCGGATATTTGGTGTGCTAGTTTCTCGCTAGCATAATTCGTTACTCATCCCAACATTCTCACTTCTTGACGCTCCAGCCCACCTCGCGGTGTGACCTTCACTGCCTCAAGAACGCTCCTCTACCGCCGATGCGTAGCATCGGAAATTCCAAATTACAAATCACAAGTTCCAAATAACTATTAATTCCAATTTTCCAAAGATTTGAATTTTGGAGTTCTGAATTTATTTGTTATTTGGTGCTTGGTTCTTGGAGTTTCCGTGCTACGCACGGGCCCGTATCTTCGGTGCTATGCTTGAGCCCCGTTAAATTTTCAGCGCAGAACCTCTTAACTAGACCAGTGAGCTATTACGCACTCTTTAAATGCATGGCTGCTTCTAAGCCAACATCCTGGTTGTTTTGGAGATTCCACCACTTTTTCCACTTAGCATAGACTTAGGGACCTTAGATGACGGTCTGGGCTGTTTCCCTTTCGAGCGCGAAGCTTAGCCCTCGCGTTCTGACTCTGGTATGAATCAGGAAGAATTCGGAGTTTGTTTGAATACGACAGCCGAAGCCACCGTAGTTCAGTCAGTGCTCTACCTCTCCCTGCGACAAAATACCAGGCTATACCTATATATATTTCGAGGAGAACCAGCTATTTCCAGGTTCGATTAGAATTTCTCCGCTACCCACAGCTCATCCAAAAGCTTTGACACGCTTACTGGTTCGGGCCTCCATTCGATTTTACTCGAACTTCACCCTGTCCATGGGTAGATCACCTGGTTTCGGGTCTAGTATGTGCAACTAATCGGCCAGTTGGGCCTCGCTTTCACTACGCCTCCGTGATTAATCACTTAAGCTTGCTACACATAGCTAACTCGTTGGGTCATTCTACAAAAGGCACGCTATCACCACCACATCTCGCTAGGTTCGATGGGTGGAATTATCAAATTAATAATTAAGAATGACTAATCAATGCTTTAATATCCAATGCTTAAATTTTTTAGAAATTAAGACATTTGAAATTAGGATTTGATTAGAAATTAGAAATTAGAAATTTATTAATTTCCACTCGAACACAGTGAGATGTGGCGGCTCTAACTCCTTGTGGGCATACAGTTTCAGGTTCTATTTCACTCCCCTTATCGGGGTTCTTTTTACCTTTCCTTCACAGTACTAGTTCACTATCGGTGAGAAGTGGTATTTAGTCTTGGACCGTGAACGGCCCTGCTTCACACCAGGTTTCACGTGTCTGGTGCTACTCGGGAACATCACCTCTTTACTACTAAGATTTAAAGTACGCGACTATCACGCTCTTTGGTCGTCCTTTCCAGGCTCATTCCTCTATCTTTTCGTAAAAATTATGTGAGTCCCACAACCCCAGTCCGATAAATCGGCTGGTTTGGACTAATCCCTGTTCGCTCGCCACTACTTAGGGAATCACTTTCGTTTTCTTTTCCTCCGGTTACTAAGATGTTTCAGTTCACCGGCTTACCTACCTACTCGCAAAGCGAGTGGTCTAAAGGGTTTCCCCATTCGGACATCTCCGGATCAAAGCTTGTTTAGCAGCTCCCCGAAGCTTATCGCAGCTTACTACGTCCTTCATCGGCCAACTTCTCCCAAGGCATCCCCTGTACGCCCTTAATGCAACGAATATAAATCAGAGGTCAAGTTCTTACACCTCGCTACGCTCGATGTTTAATTAAAAAGTTAAAACGCATAAGGCAAAACTAAGGTATTATTTTTATAATAGTTATTCCTTACTTTTTCCTTTTTACTTTTACGTTTTGACTTATTAAACACTGAGTGCAGCGAAGTGCAGAGACTCGACATGAAGTTTCTTGACTAGTAATTTCTGGATCCCGTCCACCAAAAGGCAAACGAGAAAAAAATCACTATTTTGAGAAAATTTTTTTATCGGAAGAATATTTTGTAAAATTACAATTACTCTATTTTTGAAGATCCAAAAGCTCGTTGTTTTTGAATCTTCTATTTAGTTGTTAAAGTACCGGTAAGACTGCAATGTATGAAGTTCAAACCTCATAGTTACATTCTTTCTAACGCTCTGGTCGGGATCTCGACATTTACCGTCGGGGCGCAGTTAAGATCCAATAACTTATTTTACAATAAAAAAAGTTTTTTGCAAGTAAAAAAACAATGGCACAGATAATTGTCCGCTCAGCGAATATTTTACCTGTGTCTCCCTTCCTCAAAGGAATGGAAAAGTGTAGTGGTGAATAAATAGGACCTAATTTTTAGTCGCTATGAAAGACTCTATCATATTTGCCGAAAGGTTGTCAACACTCTAAAATGACTTCTCTTAACGCCTATCGAGAACCCTAATTAAATCCATATTTTGAGACTTCATCGCATAGTAGAGCGGCTGATAGCCTTCGTAATCGAAATCCTTTGGCAAAGCACGATAATCTATTAATAATTCTGCAATCTTCGATGTGCTCTTTCCCTCTTTGCAGCAGGCTAGAACATGCAATGGGGTCTTTCCACTCTTGGATTTGGCGTTAGGATTTGCAAAGTTCTCAAGCATCAACGATACAGCAGCGCTCTGCCCTGAAACAACGGCATAATGAAGCGGAGTGAATCCATGTTTATCTCTCTCGTTGGGGTCCGCCCCCCAAGCCAGCAAAAGGTTAGAAGCCAACGTATCCCCTCTCTCACATGCTCGATGTAAAGGCGTAGCCCCGTCATTATCTCTCTCATTGATCAGGTGCGGCTCTGAACGGACAGTGGATCTAAATTCCGAGAAGCAGTACCCGTCATTTTTTATCAATTTCAAAAGCGAGCTCATATATCCTTAGCGTTTAATAGTAATATTATTATTAAAAGAAAAAGAAGGCCTTGTATTTGCGCCTTCTTACATATTTACCTGTCTGCTTTTGTATTAGTCTACAATTTCTCCAAATAATCCCTCAGTTTGCGAAAGGCAACGCCTCTCATACTAATTGAATTCTTTTCCTCCCGGCTCATCTCGCCAAATGTTTTATTGTAGCCGTCTGGTTGAAAAATCGGTCCCCAAGCAAAATCTTGATCTCCGCGAGCATGGACAATTTGCCCTTTGAGCGACCCCTCAAAGAACTCAACTTTTTCGCCAGACATAAATCCGATAATAGTTCGAGCAGTCACCTTATTATCTTCGTATCTCTTTGTTACCCCAGTTATTCCATCTGTACCCAACGCAGATAGAAAGGATTTAACGAGCGGTCCCGGGAAACCGTTTAGGCATTCCAATTCAACAGAGGTGTCTTCTACAACAAAATCACCGCTGTGGTGCATCTTGGCGGCCTCTAACTTTGCCCGAATCACCTCATGTGGATCCAAACTCTGAATTTCAGGCAAATCAATCTCCAATTGCTCCAATTCGGGAATAATTGCTTTGGCTTCGTTAAATTTATCTTTGTTGCCGGTGATAAAATATATCATGAATATATACTAACATAATTCTTTAGCAAAATGATCAACGCCCCATCACATGGGGCGTTGAATACTAATTTGGATAAAATTAGAATAATCGGCTATGATAAAAGAAATTATTAATAGAAGAAGATATGCCAAACACAGAATTAGAAGCAAACAAAGATAAAAATTTAACGATTAAGATTGAGGATAAAGATTATTTTCGTTATCCGATCAAAACCCATGTTTTCAAGGACGGCGATAATTTAGCCGAGGAAATAAAAAAATATTTAACCCCATATTTGCAAAAAGATGATTTGGTTTTTATCTCAGAAAAAATAGTGGCTATTTCGCAGGGTCGAGCTTTCCATATCGATAGTATCAAGCCCTCTAAAACTGCCAAATTCTTATCTAAATTTGTCCACAAAACTCCTTACGGTATCGGTATCGGCAGTCCTTGGACAATGGAATTAGCCTTGAGGCAGGCGGGAATGCTTAGAATCAGTCTCGGCATCTTGGCCTCGGCTCTGACAAAACCTCTGGGCATCCGCGGAGTTTTCTACCGGGTTGTTGGCAAGGGAGTCAGTGCTATTGACGGACCATGCGATTATACTCTCCCCCCCTACAACAAATATGCCAAACTTCCGCCGGCAAATCCTAGCAAAGTTGCAAAAGAGATCAAACAACTAATTGGAAATGACGTTGTAATAATCGATGCAAATGACCTCGGGGTTGATGTTCTGGGTAAATCTAGTAAAGACGTTTCAAACGAATTTTGTAAAGCCGTTTTCAAAGACAATCCTCTCGGCCAAACAAATGAACAAACACCTCTTTGTATTGTCAGGAAAGTCTGACGATACAAAGAATTTCAAATTTCTAATTTCTAATTACTAATCAGTTAGTACTTCTCCGTCTATAAAAAATTCTATCCGAAGGATAGCAATAATTTTTTATGAAGGAGAAGAATACCTCTATACCGTGTAGGGGGTTGGTGTTTGAGGATAGGGGGACGACTTCGGTCCGCCAGCTGGCGGAGAGTCCCCTTGTCCTCAATAGAAAAAGTTCTCGACAAGCTCGAATAATAAGGAATCGGATCCTCGGAGGCTCGTGGATGACCAAAAAAATATTACTTTGTTAATACCAAAAATCCTTTTTGTCCTTGTAGAATATCCGGTTCAACCCAGTCGTGATTTGATTTAAGTATATCAGCGTATGAATATTTCATACCATCACCTTTCATCGTCCCAGGATCATTTGTAATAAAGTTTTTGTCATCGTAACCAATTACAACCAGCATATGGTAAATAGGACCGCCATTTCTAAAGTAGGGATTTGGTAACAATTTGCCAGCAAAGGGCATTATAATAGGATTGCCGGCGGTTAGTTCTCTCTTAATATTATCGATACTAGCATCACGTATGATATAACCATCCACACCATAGTACTCTCGCGATATCGCCAAAAGTTGCTCTAGAGAGATACTAATGCCATAACCATTTTTCTCCTGGTAGCTTACCAGGTCAGTAATTTCATTATCCGCAGCCTGCTTAGATTCGATCCCTGATTTTTCAAGATAATGTCGGACCATGATTATGCTCGCTTCTTCACAAGCGTCTTCATGAAGAGCATCCCAAATAGAAAATGGCGCCTGGCGGGTATAGGGCACCGACAGAAAAATGCTAGCAGGTAGGGTTTCTACCTGAGGACTAGTATTCATATTAGCAACGTCATCGATACTTTGAGCACTCTGATTGGATAGCGGAGCATCATCAAAATTATCTGCTTTTTCCAAGCTAGAGTTCCGGAGATTTCTAATTTCTTGCGCTCTAAAAGCCAAATATCCCAATGATAAGAGCAGAGCCACCAAGAAGAGAAATCTTAGTATGTATAACTTTGCTCTCCTTTTTTGCCTATTTTTTGCTCTTATTATCATTCCGCGATTTTATCAAAGCAGAGGCTCGAGTCAATAGAGAAGAAACTTAAATGAACTATTCTCAAACTGCACCAGCTGGCTCTAGAGGGATCAATACACTGAATGTCGTACCCTGTTTTTCTTCAGATTCAAACCAAATCTTCCCTTTATGGAGCTCAATTACTTTTTTGGCGATATAAAGACTCAATCCTGACCCCTGCTGTTCCAGCGGATTATTCTTATCAAATCTTTTTGCCTGAAAAAATTTTTCGAATATATGCGGTTGATCATCCTTGGATATTCCAAATCCTGAGTCTTTTATGTTTATCCGAATATACCCTCCCTGCACGGCCGCCGAAATTATGATATCTTTCTCTCCCGAGCTAAATTTGATTGCATTGTCAAGCAGACTTTGAATAACAGAGGATAGCTTTACCTTATCTACTTGAAAATCTGGCAAATGATTTGAGTCCTTAAAGACGACAGCTTTACCCATCTTACCAGCTTCGGCGATTTGTTCCTTTATCGCCCCTTCGATCAGTTTTGCCGAATTCACAGATGAATAATCTAGCGATATCTTTTTCTCGTCCAAATTTGAAACATCGACGACTTGTCTAAAAAGCTTGTTTAGCCGCTCGCTTTGCAACATCATCGGTTTTAGGAATTCCTTCTGCTCTTTGCCGAAATCACCAAAGTTCTCATCAAATATCATTGAGAATTTCGATCGCAGAAAAGCAACCGGGGTCGTTAGCTCGTGTGTCGTCATTTGTAAAAATTCATCCTTCATCCGGTCAAGTACCTGCAAATCTTTCTTGTCCTTTTCAAGCTGGAGGTTTTGTTTACGTAGCAAGATGTTTTCATTAGCTTCGCTGATGACCGAACGGATGCAAAGAACACTTACACTAGTAATGAATAGAAACATAAAAAGATGAAAAACGGATGTGTCGGTTACAAGCCAGAGGAAATTCACCAAAACCAATGCGACCGCCCAGAGCTCAGAGAATACAACCTTAAAGCTATAGATATAATGCTTTGTCACGCCATAAGCCATACTAGCTGCCATAAAAAGCATAAACAGAGGCCCGACAAAAGCGTAGTCATAGCGGTTCAACGCCGGCAAAACGATCGAAAAAATCAAACCAAACGATATAGCCAAGCCAGAGCCAAAAGCGATATAAAAAAGCTGAATTCTCTGGATTCCCCGGACAACGGAAAAACCTTTAGCAATGAGGTAAAAAGACATTATCAGGAAAATGATGAAAGGAACAATGTAAAAGGGATATAAAACTCCTGGAACGCTGGAAACGATTTTTGCTCCGTCTAGTAACATAAGCTTTACCATCAAGCCTTCCTGCCAGCAGAGAACAGACAGGATTGATGCCAAACAAATCATCACAATTGCCAAGATTTTGTGTTGCTTATTTAGAAATGAGGCGATGAAAAGATAAAGGAACGTAGGAATGAAAATTCCGACCGAAAAGCCGAAAGAGAGATTAGACGCACTGGGATGATTATAAATGATGCTTGTCCAAAACGCCCAGAAAGCACAAGCGCATAGTAATAATGAAAGAAATATATAACGGTGTTCAGAGCGCCAAACGAAAAAGGCAGCGACTAGACATGCGAGAGAACTGATAATTAAAGTCGTAGTGACCACGAGAGCTTCGAGATTCATCCTTCCTCCAAATTTAAGATCATATCAATTGTATATGATTTTAGAGATGAATGGAAGCAATCAGATCTTCTTTTCCGATACAGCGATCGAAATATTTGAAGGATCAAGGGAAAGGTGATAATCACTATATGTACTACCGCTGATTGTTAGCTGTAGATCCCGCTTGGTCAAAGCCTTCACCTGTTTGATGAGAGGAGCCACGACCTTACTTTGCAGATCATATCTGTTAGTGCCATATGAATCCGATATCTGATCGTTCGAAAGTTTAAAGCCTTCACAATCTAGCAGGCTGGACAAGATTGCAACAGCGGCTTTTTGACTAGGGAGTGCTTTACTGGTTAAGGGGTTACCCGCGACTAAAACCTTGCAGGTCGAACGATCGAGCACTATATCTACTCCCCTAGCTATATTTCGGAAATATTCCTCGGTTACTACGAGTTTTGAGCGCTTTCCATGATGAATCAAACATAGAATTCTAGCATCGGTTTCTAGAAATGAAGATATTTTTCCATCTTCTACGCTCTGATCAAGCCTCGCTTCCTCAGCGCCTATCCCGTCCAGCCAAGAGGCGTAATCAAGCCAAATATTAGGATTGGAAACTTGGCGCAGCTTTTCCATCAATTTAATTAGCTCTTTGCGGTGAGCGCCATAAGGCATTGCAAACAACATCACTCCCCCTTTCCCAACGCCGGAGATTTTTACTCCTGATCCTGAGCCATTTATCTCTTTGTTCGCCATCTCATGAATATGACGGTAAATAACATCAGATGTCTTTGTTGACATCTCCAGGATATGAAGAAGATTTTGGTATTGATTTAGAGTACTAAAAAAATAATGAAGTGCAGAATCATTTATCCCTCGCGTGAAAATGCGGACAAATCCGCTTGCCATCAAGGAACTTGTCATATTTAACATGTCCATAAAAGTCTTCTGGAAGGGTGGATGATCATAGTCATTCAATAGTTTGCTAATGCTATGACTGGCTCCGTCCAGTTCGGTTAGAGTGTGCTGCATGGCCAAACCGACATTTTGTGAATTTGTTTGAACCCCAGTATAAATCAAGCCAAAATCAATAGGCCAGGTGTTCTCGTCCTTCCCTGTCAACTCAGACATTGGATGAACAGAATATCCTCGTTTATTGGTGAAAAATAATATTGGCTGACTTGTCGAAGCCAATGCGTTATAGGCTGAAATTCCAGACGAATAGCCCTTCTGGCTGGCAGAGAGAAATTTTCTGGCGAGATCAAATCTAGCTTCCAGGTTGCCATTTTCCAAAGTTAAAATAGCCAAGGCCGCCGCTAGCGCGCCATTTGATCCTAGACCATGACCGAGAGGAGCCTCGGTCAGAATATGAAGATTTAAGCCGGTGAAATCCTTGACGTTTTTGAAATGATTAGATAAAAAAACTTTAAATTGATCGGCAAATTCGATATTCAAAACTCGCTTGGTAAATTTATTCTCCTCAGGTTCGTAACTCGTATAATCGGAATCAACACTGATCTTACCGTCGAAGGCAACCTCGAAGCCAAGGTATACTCTAAAAGGCAGTTTCTGGCTGATCACCAAACCTCCTTCATGAAATCCGGAAAATTCACCTGCCCAGAGAAAGGAATTCGGTGCTGAAGCCACTTTTTGGCATTTCGAAAAAAATTTCCGGTAAACCTGAGGGAAAAGAGTCTGTAACTTTGCGCTATTATGCGATTCTCTATTAAGCATGCCGTTTATTATATACTTTTTTAGTCTTTTTTCAACCTACTATCAAATAAAAATTTCTATTTTTTTCTAAAATCAAAGGAGATAGACTAACCTGAAGCGCTATTTCGGGAGGTTAATCCTATGCCAAAGCCAAAATGTCGACATGAACGGCGAATCACAGGTCAGAACGATATCATCGCGACAGAGACCGTCCGAATCAAATTCGGCAACCGACGGCGGATAGAGGTAACCATCCCTGGATACCGCCGCTGCATTGCCGCATTTACGACAGCAGGTCTGTCCAAAATTTTGGGGCGGCCTCTCACGGCTGGCCAAAATCAACAGACCGTCCCGCGCCTCGGGCAGTCTTTCTATTGCCAGGATTGCGGCACCGTTTTTGTCAGGCTCCGCCCCGCTAGGGGTAAGCAGTATATCGTTTGATATACGTTGCACTCTCTTTCCTCGGTCTCTCCGTCCCTACCGGCGGACAGACCGATTTTTTTTCTTGTTTTAACCGATTGAAAAAGATAGAAAAATGTTGTATTATCATATCATTCAAATGGGCCCGTAGCTCAGTTGGTAGAGCGCCTCGTTTGCAACGAGGATGTCGCAGGTTCGAATCCTGTCGGGTCCACCACGCTTAGCGTGGTGAAAGCGGCGCTAAGCGCCGCACCAATTCACACATTAAGCGTCAAAAACAACTTCCTAACCGGAGTTGTTTTTGATAATCTTAAGTCATGCAATATGTTTATGTTTTAATTAGTGAAAAAGACAGGCGATTATACATTGGCACTACTTCTGGTTTAAAGCAAAGACTGGAAAAGCATAATTCAGGATACGTCATCGCCACCAAAAATCGAAGACCTTTCAAATTATTATACTACGAAGCATATTCTGAAATTACCGACGCTAAGCGTCGAGAAAAGTATCTAAAAGGTGGCAAAGGACACAATGAGCTCAAGATTCAAATCCAAGATACCCTCATTGAGAATAATTATATCTTCATTTAGTTCCCTATTAGTCTTTTTATTACTGAGTCGGCCGTAGCCTTGTGCAAAGGCTGACGCCCAAAGACAAGGTTAGAACTAGAAGTTTCCATTTAAGTTAAGAAGTAGTATTCTATTATTGATACTAATAAGGAATATCTATGCTATTAATCGTATGTGGACTACAAGGAACGGGGAAAACAACAGTCGCTAAAAAAATCGCAGACAGAACCAATTCTGTATTACTGAGAAGTGATATTATCAGAAAAGAAATGTTTGAACATCCAACTTATTCCGAAGAAGAAAAGCAGGATGTTTATACAGAGATGACAGATCGAGCTCGCACCCTTCTGTCCGATGGTCTAAATGTTGTCCTTGACGCAACCTTTAATACGGGACTCAATCGAGATCAAGCAGAGCAAATAGCCATCGATCTAAATATCCCGTGCAAAATTATAAAAGTCGAATGCGACGAAGATGTAATTGAAAAAAGAATTTCCGAACGGATTGGAGATGCAAGTAATGCAAATTTTAATCATTATCTACAGTACAAACAAAATTTCGAGGAATTCGTCGAGCCTCCCTTAGTTATTGACAATTCTGGGATGCTTCCGATTTGGACAAAGAGATTGAGAATATAATCCCTGAATATATTCGACCAGAATCGCACTCTGGCGAACACCTAGACAGAAGATGAAATTGAACACCGGCGCTCTCGAAGTCGTCGATTCAGCGCCCACACTTAATTCACAATTCACACTTATGATAAATATAAAAAAAGCGACAATTGAAGATGTAGCAAAAATCGCTGATATTTATAAAAGTTGGCTTAATTTCAAAGACGTCTTGCCAGAGAAGCTCTGTGAACCAGAGAATCCCGAAGATATAAAGAGAAATATCAAAAATGGCAGAATATACCTTCTTGCTGAAGTTGATGGCGAGCCAGCGGGGGTAAATTATATTGATACCACCTTTAAAGCATTAGAATGTATTCGTCTTGGCGACTTTATAGTTAAAGATGATCACAGAAACAAAGGTGTCGGCTCTGCTTTGATTGATAAAACTATAAAATATGCAAAAGAGAACAAGATGAAGAAAATTTGGCTTTGGACACAAGAAGAGCTAACTGATGCGATTAAACTTTATGAGAAAAAAAGCTTTATTTTCGAGGGGAAACAAAAATCTCAATTTTGCGGTAAGGATGCTTTGCTTTATGGATTAGTGCTAGAATAATCTGATTCTCATCTTCGGTTTATAAGTGTACCTTTACTTTCCATAATAAATTTTCCTGGCACGGAGAGTGTTTCCACCAAACTTCGCCATTAACGCAATGGCTTCGCTTGGCAAGCCAAATTATTAAAACGGCCAAAGCTTACTCAAACGATAAATAAGAAGTTTGTCCAGCGTAGCTCAATGTTCTTGATTGAGGGAAGTTGGACTTTTTTATAACCAGCATAGTTTTTGCAGAGTTGGATGCATAATAAAAAAATGCATGACAATCTTAAAAATTTAATCATCATTTTATGAGTGCTTTTTGCAAAAGGCAAACTAATTCAATATAGAGATCACTGAAAAAGTATATAGAAACTGGCGATGATGAGGCCGACTCCGACTAGCTTCCAGAGCGTATACGTGCCAGCCCGGCCAAAATATTTCTCCGCAAAATCGATCCTCATGGTATTGTCGGTGATCCACTTGAAGTAAATCAAGCAAACGAAACCCATACCGAGCAACAAAAGAAAATAAACAATATTCATATCCCTCCTTCTTATTTGAACTAACTATTATTTTACTATATAAGTGAAATTTTTTGTAATAAATGCTAAATCCCTCTGCAAGGTATGGGTATTTTTGTAAATCTGCACAAAAAACAGAAAACAAATCAGCGATATAATTCATTTTACCAACTAAATGGTTGGATGGTATTTCAGTTTGCTCTAGGAGGAGCTGCCATGAAGAAAGTAAAGAATTTCCAACCGTCCTGTCCTTTCTCTCGAGAATTCTGTGTCGAGGCACATAAGGTGCTCGAAGACATAGGAAAAATTTGCCCTGGCGATTGGCGTGCCTGTCATGCGCTAATGTCCGGGCAAACCCATAAGAGTGAGGCAGTCGTCAGAGCCCTTCGGGGTTTCTCCGCAGATATATCTGCACTTGAAATCTTCGAATTGAGGCCGGGATGCACTCTGGCCTAATATAGCAATCAGCACGGAGCTCCCCCGCTCCGTGTTTTTTATAGAAGGATTTTTATTTTTCGAATTTGGAGAAAGGGTCTGGTATTTTAATTTTTCCTGCCTTAATATCGCCTATCCCGACATACAGATCGGCTGTGCCGTCACTATTTCGATGCAATCCTCCGCTGAAAATCACTCTGCCCAGATCTTCCTTCTTGGGTTTGACGGGTGGAAACTCTGAGGCTGTCGTCAAGATTTCCATATGAGTTGCTCTTCGATTTCTGGGATCAAAAACAAAGGCCATCGCATAGTAGTGCCTGACATCGCCATCAAAATGAGCTACATGCCCGAGAACTCCGACTTTTCCATTTGAAAGTAAGTGTAATTCATTGGCCCCACCCCATTCATCGTCTAGAAACTGATTCGAAATGATTTTGGCCATCGGGATATTGTGCTCCAATTCGTCGAGAGAACCGATCTCAATATAACCGATTTTACCAAGCCCGCCGCCGTCACCTTGCGGTCTCGTGAAAACAGCAATTTTGCCATTTGTTAATTCAATCAATCTTATATCTTTCATCATTTTGGGACCTTCGGCAAAAGGGTCGACTATTTGACCATTTTTATCAATCAAATCAATAATTGTATTTTTATAGCGGTAAAAAACAGTTCGATAGCCAAGACCTCCAGGCAACGTTGGATGAGGAAAAGTTTGCACTCCGCCCAAAATATGCCAACCCTGCACATTCTCCACATGAAATGGATCCTGCAAACCAAAAACCGGCGCCTCGGGAACAATCCGCCATTTACCATCGCTTTCCTCGAAAAACATTACTTTACTTTCCTCTGATTCAAGCGGCTCGACACGGCCGATAAGATATCTTTTACCACCACGCACGATCGGCTTAGTGGGATTGTAGATCGTCACATCGGCGGCTACAATATTATTTTGGCACAGTCCAAGATCATCAAAAGGAGCAGAAATCTTGTGGAAATCACCGGCAATGTCAAAAATGAGGAATTCACCTTTCGGCTGTTCCTTTTTTGAATATTTTTTATAATATTTATCTAATAAAATATTGCAACTCCGAGCTTTTTTTGTATTCATACTGCCCAGTATAGGACAAAGTTCACATTTTTCAAGCAATCTGGCGGTTAATGAACTCCACTTAAAAAAGTTTTGGTTCTACGGCTAAATAGTTTTAATAAATCCAAAATAAATAAGATAAAGAAAGAAAAAGTAAATAATATTGGCCAAAAAATCAAGGAAATACTACTGGTTCCAAAGATCTCGTTAGCGCCTGTGTAGACTATAATTATGGTCGAGAGAAGCGAAATTGCTGAAGCGATAACCAAATATTTGTTTGAGAAAAAAGGCATTTCCAGTACGCCGGATCGAAGCGAGCGAAATCCGAATGCGCCGACAACCTCGAAAAAAATGAGTAGAAGTAGAGTGATGGTTCTCGCCTCTGAAAGTTCCATCGCAAGAATATTGTAAGTATAGTGAAAAACGAACAGTGTCAGCAGCCCCATAAAACCGCCGATTATGACGATAAGTGCGATCAAATTCTTATCTAAAATTTGAGAATTCCTCCGCGGGCCGACTTTCATCACATCCTTGGAAGGAGCGTTAAAACCAAGACTTATGGCCGGCAGATCATCGGTCACCAAATTGACGAATAATATCTGCAAAGCAATCAGAGGCAACGGCAAGCCGACGATCATTGCCACAACCAATAAAACTATCTCTGAGAAGTTACATGAAAGTTGATATGCGGTGAATTTTCTGATATTGGCAAAAATTGTTCTACCTTCACTAATCGCTTCGACAATAGTGGCAAAATTGTCATCCTTCAGCGTGATATCGGCAACTTCCCTAGTAACGTCGGTTCCATTTTTCCCCATTGCGACGCCGATATGAGCTTCCTTCAATGCAGGAGCATCATTAACACCATCCCCTGTCATCGTGATAATTTCTCCGTTGTCTTTCATTACTTTAACGATCCGAAGCTTATGACCTGGATTAACTCTAGCAAATATATTAATCTCCTTAACGATATTTGACAATTCGCTATCGCTCATCTCGTCAATTTCAGATCCTTCGAGCACCTCTCCCTGTATTCCAACTTCTCGGGCAATCGCCAATGCAGTTTCCTTGTTATCGCCGGTGATCATCTTGACTTTGATTCCGGCAGTTGCGCACTTTTTGATTGCTTCGCCCGCTTCTTCCCGAGCAGGATCGTCAATACCGACAATACCAATAAAAACATAATCATTTTCAAAATCTACAATTCCTTTCTCTGTGATATTCTTGAAAGAAAAAGCGATTGTTCTAAAGCCCCTTGAAGTCATATCATTATTCACAGCGAAAATTCTTTCTTTTTCTTCCTTCGTCAAATTACAAATTTTTCCATTTTTTAGAATTTTATCACAGTTGTTGACCAGATATTCCAGCGCACCTTTTAGATACGCCACCCTATCTTCATCTTCCTGAACAACTACCGCCATTGTTTTTCTAGTCGAGTTAAATGGTAATTCCTCGATCCGCTGGAAGTTCACATCTTCTTTGCAAACACCGGCTTTCGCTGCCATTACAAGCAATGAAGCTTCAGTTGGCGTACCAATGACTCTAAAACGATCTTCTCTCCTTAGATCCTCAATGATTGCATCATTGCAGATAACTGAAGCCTTGACCAACTTGTCAAGCGAATGATGAGATTTGATAGTAACTGCCTCATTTTTGAATTTAATCAATCCGTCTTTTCCAAACCCGCCACCGGTAACCTCGAAGATCTGCTCATCTGCAAAAATCTTTTTTACCGTCATCTCACCCATAGTAATCGTCCCTGTTTTGTCCGAACAGATAACGGTGGTCTCTCCTAAGGTTTCGATAGCCGACATTCGGTTTACAATCGCATTCTTTCGAGCCATCCTATAAGACCCAGAAGCAAGAGTTGAGGTAAGAACCAGGGGCAATCCTTCGGGAAACGCACTCACGCTCAAAGCGATTACAATGGTAATGGTTCCGATAATTGTATCGGATGTGATAACGTCTCCGCGCAAGAGGGAAATTATACCGACTGTTATGGCCGCAGTTACTGCAACAAAGCCCATATATCGAACAATTTTATTAATTTTTGCCTGCAGCGGCAGATCTTTGACGGTTCCCGTTACCATACCGGCGATTTTCCCAAACTCGGTGTTCATTCCCGTGTGAGTAACTTTTATCGTACATTTACCGTTTACAACGAAAGTGCCCATAAAAATCCGGCCATTTTTATTACTTTCATCAGATGAAACAGTTTTTCTTACCTCTATGGATTCGCCTGTCAGGATAGATTCGTTTACTCTTAATTCATTTTCTTCCAATATTTGGCCATCGGCGGCAATTTTATCACCTGCCCTGAGTACCAATACATCGCCGGGAACAATTTCGGAAGAGGCAATTCTCTGTTCCTTTCCGTCCCTGATGACGATAGACTCTGGCAGAATCATACCTTTGAGTGCCTCTATCGCTTTCTCGGCACGATATTCCTGGATAAATGCAGTTACAACAATAATCAGAACAACACCAAATATTGTCCAGCCAGTTATGGGCTCTCCAATAAAAAAAGATAAAACCGCAGCCGTAAGCAAAAGATATATTAAAAAATTATTCTTGACTTGCCGAAACAGTATCAACAATGGCGAAGATTTTTTATTTTCAGCTAATAAGTTGTGGCCGTACTTCTGGAGATTTTGCTCAGCCTCTAAGCCGGTCAAGCCCTCATATCCTTTTGGCGGCATATTAGAGATCCTTTCTATTTGATGTTTGGTAATGACAAATTCCTTCTTTTTTCAAGATCTTTGATATGGCTCTCTTTCTCGATAATAAATTTTTGAAGATCAAAACCATACTTTGAAATCATCAACGAAGCGTACTTTCCCCCCAAAAAATGCGGGGTGATTACATAGGTCGATCCTTTTTTATAAAGTTCGATCGCCTCTTCTGCCTCGTGAGATACAACAATTATGATCGCGTGTTTATTTACCTCATGCACCTTGGATAAAATAAATAAATTCGTCTCATAATCGGAGACGGTGGAGATAATCATCTTGGCCTTGCCCAAACCGATCTCATCCAATAGATCGCCATCGCTAGCATCACCATAGATACATTTGACTCCCAGATCGGTCAACCTTTTTACCATATCCGGGTCAAAATCAACCACAAGAAAATTATCCTTGTTGCTTTGAAACGCCTCGACAAAGTCATGTCCCAACCTATTGCACCCCAACAAAATTATATCGCATGGCTCCTGGGTGATGGGCAATTTATTCTTCTTTTTCCTTTCAAAAAGACTCAAAAATCTAGACATGTGAGGGTAGATTTTACCGGAATAAATGATCATATATGTCGATGCAGTTATTGTCAGCAATCCGACAATCGTAACCAAAGGCAATATACTTGAATTTAAATGCCCGACTTTTATACCCAAAATTACCAAAATCAAGGAAAATTCACTGATCTGAGCAACGGTAAGCCCAGCCATAAATCCGATTTTCTTGCTGTATCCGAACATGCCCATCAAAACCAGAACAATGAGAGGATTGCCAATCAGAATAAAGGCCGTGAGAATTGATGCAGGAAAAATGTAGGATGCGAAATCCTGAATCACCAGCTGCGATCCGAGAAGAATAAAAAACAGAATGATAAAGAAGTCACGCAACGGTTTAAGCTTGGAACTTATCTCTAAACTATACGGCGACGAAGCTAGGGCTACACCGGCGATCAACGCCCCGATCTCGATTGAGAAACCAATATAATGAAATAGCGAAGCGAGACCCAATCCCCATGCGATAGAAAATAGGAATAAAAATTCCTGAGACTTGGCAAAAAAGGTTGAAAGTTTCGGAAGTAAATATCGGCCAATAAAAAGAAGGGTAAGGACGATTGCTGCTGCTTTGACAGCAAGCAAAATTACTTTTTCTGAAAAATCGCCACCCTGAGAAATAGAAGAGATAAAAATTAGAATTAGCGCTGCAATTAAATCTTGAACAAGAAGAAAGCCAACGGAGATTTTCCCGTATAGCTTATCCAGATCACGCTTATCCGATAACAGTTTCAATATAATAATCGTACTCGAAAATGTTAATGCCACTGCGATATACAAAGAAGTTATCACCTCATATCCGAGCAAACGGCTGATCAAAAATCCGAAGAGTGAGGTAAAAACAACTTGGCCAATACCGGTGATTAATGAGATTTTTCCGACTTCGCGCAAGATCTTCGGACGCAAGCTTAGACCGATGATGAATAGCAGAATCGCCACGCCGAATTGAGAGAAGATTTCAAGCGCTTCTTTCAATCCGTTGGTTCTAAGCACAAATGAACCAATTAACAAACCTGTCAAGATATGACCGATTATGAGCGGTTGCCGTAGTTTTTGCAAGACACCAGCGATAATTGTTGCGACTACTATGGTTAAGCTGATCCCAATAAATATATCCACTTTCCCTCCGGTCTCTGATAATAATTTTGAAAATTCTGTTCCTCAAAAATCAAGTTGGCGTACTTATTATATCAGCTCAGGAACCGATTTCCAACTAAAATACCCCGTTCAAACGGGGTATTTTAGTTATTCAAACCCTTGATTACTTCTTTAGACTGATCGGAAGATCATATCCCTTATAAGTCGTGCTGACTGAGCCCATTATAAAGTAGCTTTCTGCTCCACCCCAACTGATACTGTCATACTTGGCACCCTGCGGATCATAGAATGGCATTGCTACGCCGGAGCCACTAAACCAAAGGGCGTACTTCTTGCCTTTTTCCAGAGTCACAGGCGTAGTCAATTTTGTTGACCACCATTCGGGATCGCTCGATTTCTTTTCGACAGTCAGATCGCCGCTTTTGATCGATTTGTTAGCAGCAATATCGAAAAGATCAAAACTTACATTTGATCCCTCGGCTACCAAAACTCCAATCTGGGAGATTGATGTGGTCTCATTGTTCCAAGTAATATATTCGCCGATTTTGTTGCTTAGTTTTGCAAATGTCGGAGTCCCGCTATTGTTTTGATCCAGACGATTGGAGGTAAAAGGAAAGCCGGTCACAGAGCCGTCCTGCCACTCAAAAACAATCGGTACCATTACTGCATTTTGAGCGTTGCTACTAACACTCCATGCGCTCCAGATTGAACCCCAAGGCTGCCATTTGTTGCCACTGCCGTAACATTGATAACACTCTCCGCGAGGCGTGACGTCGATACCACCCGGCCAAGTCAAAGGTCGGGTCATTATTGTATTTACCGATGACCATCCGCTGCCGGTATTAATCGCTACCAAATGATAAGATTTACCCTCAACAAGATTGGCCTTAAGCGGAATATAGAACCAATCGCCGTTGCTGCTTGTCATACTTGCAGTAGTCGAAAGACCCGTAACACTGCCCATCAAATTGCCGGGGAAGTTATCAGCGCCATTTTCTCTCAGCTCAAATGTCCAGGTTCCGTAAGGAGCAACGCCATAGCCGGAAGCAGATTTCCAAGCCATCGCAAAACGATTTATAGCGCCGGTTTTGGTGGCCTTAAAAATTGCGCCGAATTTAGTGCTATTGCCGTTCTTGAAAACGTCAAAATTTGCCCTAGCCGAACCCTCGGCAATAAAACCAAGCTCGTTGGTACTCGGGACAACCGTGCCTGAATTTGTATTTGGAGAGGGGGCGGTATTGGTATTGCCGTTCGTAACAACAGCGTTTGTATTTGCATTCGCGCTGTTGTCATTGTCTGTATTGCTATTGTCATTGACTGAAACTGGTTCGGCAGTATCTAGGATTTTAAACGGAATATAGGCCCTATAAACTCGTCTGTTGCTCTTCAAAGTCGCTTGATAGACAAGATGATAGTCCCCGGCGGCAACTAGATACCGATTATCATTCGTGCCATTCCATACACTCGAATAACTACCAGCTTTCTGATTTGCCGCTCGATAAACCACCGCAACCGTCTGTCTGGTATTAGCCTTTCTTACATAGACCACGGTATCAGCGTCGGCACCAATCTGCCATGTCAATCCGAGACTCTCTTTGATAGGATCAAAAGTTTCTCGATCAATACTTCCATTGATATTAACTGCAGCAATAACATCAGCAGAAAAACGTCCGTATTTCTGAAAATACAACCATGTGCCTGCGACGAGCACCAAAAGAACCAACGAATAGATCAGAATGCTCTTTTTCGAGAAAAACTTCATTATCCCTCGCTTTTTCATTAATTTCTTATTTATATTTTAATTGCTTGACTTTATTATATGCCATGGGATAAAAAGTTGTCAAATGTCAATGAAACCAAGTCGTGCAGCAATATATGGATCAATAATTTCCCAAAATAAGGGATCAAACTTAGCTACCTTGAATTTATAGCCATTATTTGTTAAAATATTATTTATATTTGGGCGCGTAGCTCAGTTGGTTAGAGCACGTCACTGATAATGACGGGGTCGGAGATTCGAGTTCTCCCGCGCCCACCAAAAAAGACACTTTATTTCTAGAGTGCCTTTTTTGTTTGGTCTATTTAATCTGACTCACCGATTTATTCTACAAAAAGTTCGTTTTCGCATTCCGATCAATCAGATCATGAGCCTTTTTCATTTCCTCTGGAGTATAGATATATTCGATTTGATATCTGCCAGAGGTCGTCTTGTCCAAATAATCATGATTGATTTCTACAATATGAACGAGGCCCCAATAAAGCCACTTTCCATCAATGTTCTGAGCTAAGAAGACTCTAACGGGCGGCATATGGTAAATTCTAATTCCGGGCTTATTTTTGAATTCAAAAACTCTACCTTCAAAATCTTTAGCAGTATAAGAATTCTCCTTATGTTTTTCGAAATTTAACTCGACTGGGAATCCCTGCTCTTTTGTAATCTGCAACGTATCATTTAGTTCGAAAAAGCTTCCCATTTTATTCTCCTCGCCTTAATATTCGATCAATTAATAATTTACTGAGATCGAAAAATCCTACGATATATAGCTTATCGAAGTTGTAGCAAAGTGGCACCTCTTAGCTCATAAAAAAGGTTACTGAAATCTTTCCGGATATCTCATAATTGGGTTACTGTAGTCGGATATGAATATGACTACAAAAAACAACATTTTTACTCGCTACCTAGCTGAGTATT
>Ga0172380_10003553_pt1 | contig 21248 bp, 22 predicted proteins | sample Leawe162metaG_FD_119747 | JGI IMG/M metagenome (GOLD analysis project Ga0172380, IMG submission 119747) | Leachate microbial communities from a municipal landfill in Southern Ontario, Canada - Leachate well 162 metaG | ecosystem: Engineered > Solid waste > Landfill > Unclassified | place... | reverse complement strand
TAGCGCAGCACATGCGCCTTGACCCCGCACAATTCGCTGACTTCACCGATGGTGAAATAGCGCTTGGCGGGAATTGGCGGGAGCTCTGAATTAGGCTTGTGGTTTTCCATGATAGGACTTTTCCACCATGGTTTTCAGTTTTTGGCTGGGATGAAACGTCACCACGCGCCGCGCCGTGATCGGGATTTCCTCGCCGGTCTTGGGATTACGCCCGGGACGCTGCGGCTTGTCGCGCAATTGGAAGTTGCCAAAGCCGGATAGCTTGACACTCTCGCCCATTTCCAGTTGCACACGGATTTCTTCGAAAAACGCCTCTACCATATCCTTGGCTTCGCGTTTGTTGAGACCGACTTTCTCGAACAGCAGATCAGATAACTCGGCTTTGGTTAATGTTGTTGTCATTTCTCTCCCTTACATGCGCAACTGCGCACCCTGCTGCTGCATTACATCCACCAACAGCGCGATGCTCGTTTCAATTTCGGAATCTGTTAACGTTTTTTGAGTATCTTGTAATAACACACGGAATGCAAGGCTTTTTTTACCCTGCTCCACACCCTTGCCGCGATACACGTCGAACAGCGCAATTTCTTGTACATAAGGCGCGGCAGCCTGCTGCATGGCATCCAGCAAGGCTTGCACGGGAGTCGCCTCGCCCACCAATACCGCCAGATCGCGCCGCACCGGCAAAGACTTGGCGATTTCACTCATCTGCGGCACTGTTGCACGGGTCAACACATCGAGTTCGACTTCAAACCACACGGCAGGCTGCGCCATATCATATTGCTGCTGCCATTGCGGGTGCAGCTCGCCGACCCAGCCAACCACCTGCTCACCGCAATAAATCTGTGCGGAACGCCCCGGGTGCAAAGCCGGATGAGTTGTCGCAACAAAACGCAGCACTTGCGGTGCAAACAGGGCTTCGACATCCGCTTTCGCGTCGAAAAAATCGACCGGGTTAGCGGCCGCACTCCATTGTTCCGGTAAAGCTGCTCCGTATGCCAAACCGGATAACCGCTGACTCTGCACATACCCGTCATGCGCCCTGGCAAAACACGCGCCGACCTCGAACAGGCGCACCCGCACTTGCTTGCGGTTCAGATTGAAGCGCAACGCGCCTACCAGCCCGCCAACCAAGCTGCTGCGCATTACCGCCAGGTTGCTGGCAATCGGGTTTTGCAGCGCAACCGGATTAGCGTTGCCGCACAGTTCGCGCTCGACCTGTTCATCTACAAACGCGTAGCTGACGATCTCCTGGTAATCGCGCGCAACAAGCATCTGCTGGATGCGCGCCAATGGGCGCTGCAACTCGCTGTACGGCAACATGGTCAGCGCGGCCTGTGGTGCCAGCGCGGGTATGTTGTCGTAACCATACAGGCGCGCCAGCTCCTCGATCAGATCCGCCTCAATGGACAGGTCGAAGCGGAAGCTCGGCGGTGTGACATGGTAATAATTATCTTGGGTTGCAAAATCCAAAATTACTTCAGTTGTAAACTTGAACTGCAGGCGCTTCAAAAGATCAGCAATCTGCGCATTGTCCAACTCGATGCCAAGTACCCGCACGACGCGCGAGCGGCGCAAGGTAATCGCCACGCGCTTCGGAAGTTCGCCGCGCATTTCGGTAATTGCTCCGGCGCTGCCGCCACAAATCTCCAGCAACAATTGCGTGGCACGTTCCAATGCCTGACGCGTCGCCGCAAAATCCACGCCGCGCTCAAAACGGAACGAAGAGTCGGTCGCCAAGCCAAATCGGCGCGCCTTGCCGGCAATCGCATCGGGATGAAAAAACGCGCTCTCCAGAAACACATCCCGCGTGGCAGTTTCCACGCCGCTGCCCTGTCCGCCCATGATACCCGCCAATGCCAGCACCCGCGCATCATCGGCGATAACCAGCACCTCTTCGTCCAGCTTCACTGCCTGTTCATTGAGCAAAGTCAGCTCTTCGCCGTTGCGCCCCCGGCGCACCGTAATGCCACCGGACAGTTGCGCCAGATCGAAGGCATGTAGCGGCTGCCCCATTTCCAGCATCACATAATTGGTGATATCCACCACCACACTGATGCCGCGCAAACCGTTGCGCTCCAGGCGGCGCAGCATCCAGGTGGGCGTAGGCGCTGCGGCATTCACGCCGCGCACCAGGCGACCGCAATACAGGGGGCAAGCCTGAACATCTGTCACCTTCACCGGCAATTGTTCTGAAAGCGTGGCCGGCTGCTCCGGTATATCCAATGGCTGGAGCGCACTACCGGTCAGGGCCGCGACTTCGCGCGCGATGCCAAGCATGCCGGAACAATCGCTGCGGTTCGGCGTGAGTTTCAGCGTGAATAATTTATCGTCCAGCCCCAGATAATCGCGCAACGCCTTGCCCACCGGCGCATCCTCGGGCAACAGCCATAATCCCTGGATTTCTTCGGCCAACCCCAGTTCCTTTGCGGAACACAACATACCGAACGACTCGACGTTGCGTACCTTGGCCTGTTTGATGGCAAAGCCTTTTTCATTGTCGCCACTTGGGGGCAGCAGCGCGCCGATGCGCGCGCACGGCACTTTCGCACCAACCGCGACGTTGGCCGCGCCGCATACAATAGTCAGCGGCTGCGCTTCGCCGACATTCACCTGACAGACGTTGAGGCGATCCGCGTTGGGGTGTTTGACGACTTCCAGCACTTCAGCAATAACCACGTTGTTGAACGCAGGCGCAACGGCTTCCAGACCCTCGACTTCCAGCCCGGCCATGGTCAGCAGATGCGCCAGCTCATCGCTGGAAAGCGCCGGGTTCACCCAGGTTCTTAGCCAATTTTCAGAAAATTTCATATCAATCTAAGCCGGATGAGCCGGAGCCAGAAATGAGGAGTGCGATGATTTTCTAATTTTTAACATGCATAATATTCAGTTAAATTGCTTCAGGAAACGCAAATCGCTCTCGTAGAACTGCCGCAAATCGTTCACGCCGTAACGCAGCATCGCCAGGCGTTCCACGCCCAAGCCGAATGCGAAGCCGAGATATTTTTCGCTGTCAATATTGACATGCTTCAGCACGTTGGGATGCACCATGCCGCAACCGCCGATCTCCAGCCAACCGCCGTTCCAGCTCATATCCATTTCAGCCGATGGCTCGGTGAATGGAAAAAATGAGGGGCGAAAGCGCACCCGCAGATCGTCGCGCTCGAAGAAGCGCTGCAGAAAATTCTGCACCACGCCTTTGAGATTGGCGAAGCTGATCTCTTCATCGACCCATAAACCTTCGACCTGATGAAACATCGGTGAATGGGTCGCATCGGAATCAAAACGATAAACGCGCCCAGGAGAAATAATCTTCAGCGGCGGCTGGTTTGTTTCCATGTAACGCACCTGAACCGGCGAGGTATGAGTGCGCAACACATGCTGCGGATCGATGTAAAAGGTGTCGTGCATCGCGCGCGCCGGGTGATTCTCCGGGATGTTCAACGCGGTGAAATTGTAGAAGTCGCTCTCGATTTCCGGGCCTGACGCGGTGGCAAAACCCAGCGAGTGAAACAATTGCTCGATGCGCTCCAGCGTGCGTGTCACCGGATGCAAACCGCCCGTACCCAAGCCGCGCCCGGGCAAGGTGACATCCAATGCTTCCGCCGCAAGTTTTTGCGCCAATTTATTTTGCTGCAACGCATCGCGGCGCTGTTGCAAGGCTGCTTCAATGCCTTGCTTGACCTGGTTGATACGTGCGCCTGCTGCCGGGCGTTCTTCCGCAGACAACTTGCCCAAGCCTTTGAGCAAGACGGTGAGACTACCCTCCTTGCCCAGATATTTTGCTTTGACCTGCTCCAGTTCTGCTTCGTCGCCGATTGTGGCGAACTGCTGCAGAGCCTGATCGAGAATATTTTGAAGCTCTTCCATTTTTTGCTCCCCTCCCCTGACAAGGGGAGGCTGGGAGGGGTTTAGAAACAAAAAAGGAGGCGAAAAGCCTCCTTTTTCAGTTACATAGTTTAATCAATAAACCGCGAGACTGGGCTTAAACGCCGAGGCTGGCTTTGGCTTGCACCACGAATTGTGCAAACGCTGCCTTGTCGAACACCGCGATGTCCGACAATACCTTGCGATCAACCTGAATATTCGCTTTCTTCAGGCCATTCATGAACACGCTATATGTCATGCCCTGCTCGCGAGCCGCCGCATTGATACGCGCAATCCACAAGGTGCGGAACTGGCGTTTCTTCTGGCGACGATCGCGGTAGGAATATTGTCCCGCCTTCATCACCGCCTGCTTGGCGATGCGGTAGACATTCTTGCGACGACCGCGATAACCCTTGGCTAGCGCCAATATTTTCTTATGGCTGGCACGCGCTATTACTCCACGTTTTACTCTTGGCATGGTCTACTCCTTATGCGTAAGGCATCATGGCGCGAACCGATGCTGTGTTGGTTGCGTGAACTGCGGTGGTGCCGCGCAATTGACGTTTATTCTTGGTGGTCTTCTTGGTCAAAATGTGGCGCTTGAACGCTTGTGAGCGTTTGACGCTGCCACCGGCGCGGATTTTGAAACGCTTGGCCGCTCCGCTTTTGGTTTTCATCTTAGGCATAACTGCTCCTTAAGTTATGGTGCGAGGTGTTTTCCGACTGGAAAAACTTGATAACCCATACACCACTTTTTATCGGGGAACTGTTTGCTGCATCATCTCGACCATCCCCTTGCTGTCGAGACAACTAAATTTTTTCGCCTACTTCTTTTTGGCTTTGGGTGACAACACCATCACCATCTGCCGGCCTTCCATCTTGGGAAACTGCTCGACCACGCCGTGCTCTTCCAAGTCGCCTCTGACACGCTCGATCAAGCGCATGCCGATTTCCTGGTGGGCCATTTCACGACCGCGAAAGCGCAACGTAATCTTGGTCTTGTTGCCGTCGTCCAGGAATTTGATCAGGTTGCGCAACTTGATGTTGTAGTCACCTTCGTCCGTACCCGGGCGGAACTTGATTTCCTTGATTTGAACCTGCTTCTGTTTGAGCTTGGCCTCGTGCAGCTTCTTGCTTTCGGCATATTTGAATTTGCCGATATCCATGATGCGGCATACCGGCGGATCTGCCAACGGCGAAATCTCGACCAAATCCAACTCTGCTTCATCCGCCAACCGCAATGCTTCCGCGATAGACACGATCCCGAGGGGCTCTTTCTCTGCTCCAATGAGGCGCACCTGAGGTGCGGTAATCATTTCATTGAGGCGCTGCGATTTATCTTGTGCTATTGCAATATCTCCACTTGAACAATATTAAGCCGTGCTACCCGTCTTGATCTCGGCTTGCAAACGCTGAAGCAATGCTTCCAGCGTCATCTGCCCGAGATCCTCACCACTGCGGGTACGCACGGCCACCAATTTTCCGGCCACTTCCTTGTCGCCAATGATTAGCTGATAAGGTAATTTCTGCAAGCTATGTTCGCGTATTTTATAGGTAATCTTCTCGTTACGCAAATCCAGTTGCACACGCAGCCCTGCATCACGCAGTGATTGCGCAACTTGCAGCGCATATTCCTCCTGCGCCTGCGAGATGTTCACCACCACTGCCTGCACCGGCGACAACCACAACGGGAATGCGCCCGCATGGTGCTCGATCAGGATGCCAATAAAGCGTTCCATCGAACCAAGGATGGCGCGATGCAGCATCACCGGCGGCTTGCGGCTGTTGTCTTCATCGACAAACTCGGCATCCAGCCGCACCGGCAGGTTGAAATCCAGCTGGATCGTGCCGCACTGCCACAGGCGGCCGAGGCTGTCCTTCAGCGTAAATTCGACCTTCGGGCCATAGAACGCACCCTCACCCGGCTGCACTTCATATGCCAATCCGTTTTGCTTTAGGGCAGATGCCAAGCCGGCCTCGGCCTTGTCCCAAGTCTCATCGGAGCCGACCCGCTTGTCCGGGCGGGTGGACAACTTGACCAGCACTTCTTTGAAACCAAAATCCCCATACACCTCGTTCAGCATCACGATAAAACGCGACACCTCGGGCTGTACCTGGTTTTCGGTGCAAAAAATATGCGCATCATCCTGGGTAAAGCCGCGCACCCGCATCAAACCGTGCAGCGAACCGGAGGTCTCATTGCGGTGGCAGGAACCGAACTCCGCCAAACGCAGCGGCAGATCGCGGTAGCTGTGCAGGCCGTGATTGAAAATCTGCACATGCCCCGGGCAGTTCATCGGCTTCACCGCATAATCACGATTCTCCGAGCAGGTGGTGAACATGCTGTCACGGTAATTTTCCCAGTGCCCGGATTTTTCCCACAGCGCCCGATCCATGATGGTCGGGGTGCGCACTTCCTGATAATCGTGCTCACGAAACTTGCGGCGCATGTATTGCTCGACTTCCTGCCACAGCGTCCAGCCCTTGGGGTGCCAGAACACCATGCCGGGCGACGAATCCTGCATGTGGAACAATTCCAGTTGCTTGCCCAGCTTGCGGTGGTCGCGCTTCTCGGCTTCTTCAAGCTGGTGCAGATAGGCATCCAGCTCTTCCTTCTTCGCCCAGGCCGTACCGTAGATGCGCTGCAACATCTCGTTCTTCGAATCGCCGCGCCAGTACGCACCAGCCAGCTTCATCAGCTTGAAGGCTTTCAGCTTGCCGGTGGAGGGCACATGCGGGCCGCGGCACAGGTCGGTAAACTCGCCCTCGCTGTATAGCGAAACATCCTGGTCTACCGGAATCGACTCAATGATCTCGGCCTTGTAGCTCTCGCCGATATGCTTGAAATACGCCACCGCCTCGTCGCGCGGCAACACGCGGCGCGCCACGGGCAAATCCAGCTTGGCGATCTCGCTCATGCGCTTCTCGATGGCTGCCAGGTCTTCCGGCGTGAACGGGCGCTTGTAGGAAAAATCGTAAAAGAAGCCGTTTTCGATGACCGGCCCGATAGTCACCTGCGCATCGGGAAACAACTCCTTCACCGCATGGGCCAGCAGGTGCGCGGCCGAATGGCGGATGATCTCCACGCCGTCCGCATCCTTGTCGGTGATGATCGCCAAGGCGGCATCCTGCTCCATCAAATGCGAGGTATCCACCAGCTTGCCGTCCACCTTGCCCGCCAAGGCGGCGCGCGCCAAGCCCGCGCCGATGCTGAGCGCAACGTCGGCGACGGTGACAGGTTGCGCGAAACTGCGCTGCGAACCATCCGGCAAAGTAATGACTGGCATATTGCTACTCCCGAAAATACAAAGTGCGGCAACGCCGCACTCGAAATATTGCACGATGGTTTATTGAACACATCCTGCAAAATTGAACACATCTTGCAAACCTGCATGAATAGCATGTCTATTCAGCTCTTGTGCTGCATGCTCACATAAAATCTGCCCTTGGAGGCGCATGCATCACGTCAAATTTTCAGCACTACCCCATGTAGCCTGAATCACAAACGGGCAGTTTTTTTGTGGGGGGCGTTAATAATTGCAGCTGTGAATTCTAGTGCATTTTCCGTAAGCTTGTCCATTTTCTGTGCGATTGCGCGATTGCACTACCACATGATATTGGCATTCCCATTTGCTATGGCTCAGGCTTTCGCTGCCGCTCATTTCTACCTTTTTTTCTTGTTTTTGTTGGCTCAGTGTTGCGCTTCGTGCTGCTCAGCAGGAAAATTGCCCAATCCACCAAGAATCTCGCGCACGGGCCTGAAACTTTTACGATGCACTGCCGACACGCCGTATTCGCGCAACGCGGCGAGGTGCGCGACAGTTGGGTAGCCCTTGTGTTCGGCGAAACCGTAGCGCGGATATTGTTCGTGCAGTTGCAGCATCAGTTCGTCGCGCGCGGTTTTCGCCAGGATCGACGCGGCGGAAATTGCCGCAATCTTGCTGTCACCCTTCACGATCGCCTGACTGGGGATGCCGGTCTGCGGGCAATACAAGCCATCTACCAGCACCTGGTGCGGCACTATCTTCAACGCCAGCACAGCACGGCGCATCGCCAACAAAGTGGCTTGCAGAATATTGATCCGGTCTATTTCTTCCACTTCGGCGTAAGCCACCGCCCATGCCAGCGCGCGTTCGCGGATGAGCGGTGCAAGCCGGTCGCGCTGCCGTTCGGAAAGTTTTTTGGAATCGGCCAAGCCCTCAATGGGAGCGCTCTCATCCAGGATCACCGCCGCCGCGCTCACCGGCCCGGCCAGCGGTCCACGCCCCGCTTCATCCACGCCGCAGATCAGGATGACATTGGTCATGCAGGCAAGTACGGCAGGATAGCTGCTGCGGCTTTTTGCGCGGTATTCTGGCGCAATGTTTGATGCAACTTGCGGAATGTTTCTTCGAGTTGAATCACCGCATCTTTATCGTTGACCAGATTGAGTAGCGCCTGGGCGAGATTCTCCGGCGTGGCATCTTCCTGGATCAGTTCCGGAACAACGAAACGTTCGCTCAAAATATTGGGCAGGCCAAAATAAGGCTGGTAGCGTTTGCGCTTGATCATCCACCACGAGAGCGCCGGCATCCGGTAGGTAATGACCATCGGGCGCTTGAGCAGCGCGCATTCCAGCGTCGCCGTGCCGGAGGCCACCAGCACGATATCGGCGGCGATCATCGCATCCTGCGCATGACCGAACAGCAGCGTCATCGGCAGTTCTTGCGCATCGCAATCGTAGAGCGCCTGGTCGAAAATGGCGCGCGTCTCACGGCTGATCAGCGGCACCAGGAAGCGCGCATCGGGCACCTGTTGCAGGATCAGCTTGGCGGTCTCGATGTAGGTATGCGCGAGATGCTTCACTTCGCTCTGGCGACTGCCGGGCAGGAAGGCGAATACCCTGGCTTGCGGCGGGATGCGCATCGTCTCGCGCATCTCGGTGCGTTTGGGATAATCGGGCAGCATATCGGCAAGCGGATGGCCGACGTAATCGACCGGTATGCCGGCTTGCTGGTAAAGCCTGGGTTCATGCGGAAACAGCGCGAGCATGTGCGATACGGCGTTCTTGATTTTATTGATACGCTCGCCGCGCCATGCCCAGATCGACGGGCTGACGTAATGGATGGTGGGTATGCCGCTTGCCTTGAGCGCAAGTTCCAGATCAAGATTGAAATCCGGCGCATCCACCGCGATAAACAAATCCGGGCGATTGTCCAGAAAATACTTGCGCAGCCTGCGGCGGATACCGACGATCTCGCGATAGTGGCGCAACACCTCGACATAGCCGCGCACCGCCAGCTTTTCCATCGGGAACAATACCTTCATCCCGGCGGATTGCATCTTCGGGCCGCCGATGCCGACGAACTCGATGCCGGGGCGCGCTTCCAGCAAGGCTGCCATCAAATGGCTGCCGAGCAGGTCGCCGGAGGCTTCGCCCGCGACGATGCCGATTGTGATTTTTTTCTGCTGCATGAGAAAACCTTGTAATTGATCTGCTCGGGAATGGCCCGATCAGCGCACGATGCCGCGCTTCGATGCAGCGAGAAAGTCGGCCAACGGCTGCAACTCGGCATGTTCCGTCAGTTGCGATCCGATCGCGGCTTTTGCCTCGTCGAGGCTCAAGCCGGATTTGTACAGCGTCTTATAGGCGCGTTTGATCGCCATGATCGCCGGGCTGGAAAATCCGCGCCGCTTCAGCCCTTCGGCATTGATGCCGTGCGGTGCACTGGGATTGCCGGAAACCAGCACATAAGGCGGTACGTCCTGCAACAAAATCGTGCCCATACCGGTGATGATGTGCGCGCCGACTTTGACGAACTGGTGCACCACGGTGAAGCCGCCGAGGATCGCGTAATCGCCGACCTCGACATGCCCGGCCAGTTGCGCGTTGTTGGCGAAGATGGTGTGGTTGCCAACCTGGCAGTCGTGTGCCAGATGCACGTAGGCCATGATCCAGTTATGGTTGCCGACGCGCGTCACGCCGACATCCTGTGCGGTACCGAGATTAAAGGTGCAGAACTCGCGGATGGTATTGTGGTCGCCGATTTCCAGTCGCGTCGGCTCATTGGCGTATTTCTTGTCCTGCGGGATTTCGCCCAGCGAACAGAACTGGAAGATGCGGTTGTGCCGACCGATGCGCGTGTGGCCGTTGATCACGACATGCGGGCCGATCACCGTGCCCGCGCCAATCTCGACATGCTCGCCGATGAGGGAATAGGCGCCCACCTCGACATCGTCGGCAAGCTTCGCGTCCGGATGGACGATGGCGGTCTGGTGAATCATGAATACCTCTGGAAATACAAAATCACGCTACCGATTTCACGGTACACATCAATTCCGCTTCGGCGGCCAGTTGCCCGTCCACTTCCGCCTTGGCGCTGAACTTGAACACGCCGCGCATGCTGCGCGTCAGCGACACCTTGATAATCAACTGGTCGCCCGGAGTGACCGGGCGCTTGAAACGCGCGCCGTCGATACCGGCAAAATAATATACCGACTTGTCATCCGGTTTGCTGCCCAAGGATTTGAACGACAGCAGCGCGGCGACCTGCGCCATCGCCTCGATAATCAGCACGCCGGGCATCACCGGGTGGTGCGGATAATGGCCGGGAAAAAACGGTTCGTTGATGGTGACGTTCTTCAGCGCGACAATATTTTTGCCCGGCTCTACCGACAACACGCGATCCACCAGCAGGAACGGGTAGCGGTGCGGTAAATGTTCGAGGATGGCGTGGATGTCCATGGCGGTGTCGCTCATATTTATTTCCTTTTTAATGACTCAATTTCCTGCTCCAATGCCTTGACGCGTCTAACCAGATCGTCGAGATGGCGCAGGTGAACCGCATTCTTGCGCCAGTCTTCCTGTTTGGAAAACGGGAAAATAGCCGCATAGGAACCGGCTTCGCGAATAGATTTTCCGACCAGGGTATGCGCGGCGATCTCGACGTGGTCGGCCAGTTGCAGATGCCCCAGTATCCGTGCGCCCCCACCGATCAGGCAATAGCGCCCGACCACCGCGCTGCCGGCAATTCCGGCGCATCCGGCAATCGCGGTATGCGCGCCGATGCGCACGTTGTGCGCGATCTGGATCTGGTTATCCAGCTTCACGCCGTCCTCGATCACCGTGTCGTCCAGCGCGCCACGATCGATGGTGGTGTTCGCGCCGATTTCGACATTGTTGCCGATCACCACACGGCCGATTTGCGGAATCTTGATCCATTGCCCCTCATCCATCGCGATGCCGAATCCGTCCGAGCCGATCACCGCGCCGGAATGCGCGATCAGGTTGTCGCCGATCACGCAGCCGTGATAAATCACCACTTGCGGATACAGCCTGGCATGGCTGCCGATGACCGTATGTGCGCCGATGCAGCAACCCGCGCCGATCACCGAGTGCGCGCCGATCACTGCGCCTTCGCCGATCACCGCCATCGCGGCGATGCTGGCCGTTGGGTCAATCTGCGCGCCCGCGCCAACAATCGCAGCGGAATGCACGCCCGGTTTTGCTTCCGGCAAGGGATTGAGCAAGGCCGAAACCCTGGCGAAATAGGCGTAGGGGTTATCTGAAATGATGCGCGGCAGATCGGTCGCCTCCGCATCCGCCTCGCCGAGTATCACCGCGCCGGCAGAGGTATGGGCGAGCTGCGCGCGATATTTGCTGTTGGTAAGAAAGCTGATGTGGTTTGATCGCGCCTTTTCCAGCGTGGTGATTTGCGAGATGCGCACCTCGCCATCCCCCAGCACACGCCCGCCAAACTGTGCCGCGATATCCGCCAACCGATAGGAAATATCCATCCCGTGTGCCGCTTATTTGCCGTCCTTGCCATTGCCGGCTTGCCCGTCGGCGAGATACTTGATCACCTTGTCGGTGATGTCTATCCTGGGATTCCGATACACCGCCTCCTGCAGTACCAGGTCATACTTTTCGGTTTCGGCAATCGTCTGGATCGCCTTGTTGGCCTGCTCCAGCACAATGGCCAACTCTTCGTTTTTGCGCAGATTCAAGTCCTCGCGGAACTCGCGCTGCATGCGCTGCAAATTCACATTCATCGCCGTCAACTCGCGCTCCTTGTTGCGGTGGTCGGCATCCGGCAACTTGCTGCCATCTTTTTCCAGCAGAGTTTGCAATTCCTTCGCCTGTTTCATCAGGTTCTTGATTTCCTGATCGCGCCCAGAAAATTCCTTTTCTATCCTTTTCTCCGCCTTGATCGCAGGTGCTGACTCGCGCAAGATGCGCTCGGTATCCACCACGCCGACCCTGAAATCCGTGGCTTGCGCCGCCCCCACGCCCAACAACATAACCAGCGCGCAAACTTTCATCGCTATTTTCATTAGGTACTCCTTAACTCGTTTAGAACCCAGAACCCGTTTAGAATATAGAACCCGTTTAGAACCCCATTTAAAACCCTATTTAAAACATCGAGCCTAGGGTAAATTGGAATTTCTGCAATTTATCCACCGACTGCTTATTGAGCGGCACGGCATAACTGAACTTGATCGGCCCCACCGGCGATAACCAGGTGAATGCCGCACCGGCGGAATAGCGCATCCCGGCGCTGCCCGGCAAGTCGCCGCTGCCATACACCGCGCCCGCATCAAAAAAGCCGCTCAAGCGCACCGATTTCTCCTTGATCCCCGGAACCGGCATCAGCAGCTCCGCATTGCCGATCACGCGCTTCGTGCCGCCCAGCGCCTGATCGTTGAGATCGCGCGGCCCCAGCGAATTGGAATCGTAGCCCCGCACCGAACCGGTGCCGCCCGCATAAAAATTCTTGAAAAACGGCATGGGCTTGCCGGCATAACCACCCGCGATGCCGGCTTCGCCGTTCAGCAACAAAGTGAAGTCGCCGCTCAGCGGTCGATACCACTGGTGCTGGTAATTCAGCTTGTAATAACGCATGTCGAGCACCGGCAGGGCAATTTCCGCAAAGGCCCGCTGCACCGTGCCCTCCGTCGTGTAGATCGCGCTGTCGCGGCTATCGCGCCCCCATCCTATGGTACCGACCAGGTTGGAGTTCGACGTGCCGAAATCCTTCACATATCTGGCCAACCTGTCGGAGCTTAACTCGGTCAACGCGAGATCGGTTCTTTCAAACGCCAGGCCATAGCTGATCGCCTCATCCTCGCCGACCGGTACGCCGAAGCGCATCCCGCCACCCATGGTGCGCGAAGAATATTCGCTGACTGCCGTATTGGTCGAATCGGTATTGCGCTGGTAAACATCGAAGCCGCGGCTCACGCCGTCATCGGTGAAGTACGGGTTGGTGAAGGAGAGGGAATAAACCTGGTTGACCTTGCTGGTGTTGATTTGCGTCGAAACATGGTTGCCGCTGCCGAACAGGTTGGCCTGCGTCACCCCGGCCGACAGCACCACTCCTTCACCGTCGGAGAAACCCGCGCCCACCGAAATATTGCCCGTGGATTTTTCTTCCACCGTGATATTCACATCCATCTGGTCGGCCGCACCTTGCACTTGCGGCGTTTCCATATTGACCTCGGCAAAGAAATTGAGCTTGTCCACGCGCTGCTTGGATTTTTTGATTTTGTCCATGTCGAACCATGCGCCCTCGACCTGGCGAAATTCGCGGCGGATCACCTCATCGCGCGTCTTCTCGTTGCCGGCGACATTGATGCGGCGCACGTACACGCGCTGTCCGGGGTCGATCACAAAATTGAAGGCGACCTGGTGTTTTTCCTTGTCCAGTTCGGGGATCGCATTCACGTTGGCGAAGGCGTACCCTTCCTGCCCGAGGCGCTCGCCGATTTTTTGGCTGGTTTCGGTCAGTGCCTTGCGCGAAAAGGTGTCGCCCGGCTTTACCTGGATAAGCTTTTCGATCTCTTCCTTGGCGATCAAGGTGTTGCCGGAGATGCCCGTCTTGGAGACGGTATATTTCTCGCCTTCGGTAATATTGATAGTGATGTAAATGTCCTTTTTGTCCGGCGTAATCGAAACCTGCGTGGAATCGATGTTGAACTCCAGATAGCCGCTGTCCATGTAGAACGAGCGCATGGCTTCCATGTCGGCCGACAGTTTTTGCTTGGAATACTGGTCGCTCTTGCTGAACCAGCTCATCCAGTCCGGCGTGCTGAGCTTCATCATGTCCAGCAACTCATCTTCCTTGAAGGCGCGATTGCCGACCAGGTTGATTTGCTTGATCTTGGAGACTTCACCTTCCACCACATTGAACACGATGCCGACGCGGTTGCGCTCCAGTTCGGTGACGCTGGTCGTGACGCTCACGCCGTATTTGCCGCGCGCCACATACTGGCGTTTCAATTCCTGAACAGCCTTGTCCAGCGCGTTCTTGTCTAAAATGCGCGCCTCGGCCAGCCCGGCATATTTCATGTTGTCCTTGAGCTGTTCCTTGGGAAAATCCTTGATGCCGTTGAGTTCGATGCTGGCGATCGACGGCCGCTCGCGCACCAGCACGATCAGCACGCCCTGCTCGACTTCCAGGCGCACATCCTTGAAAAATCCGGTGGCATACAGGGCGCGAACCGCCTCGGCCGCCTGCGCGTCGTTCATGGTATCGCCAACCTTGACTGGCAAATAACTGAATACCGTGCCGGCCTCGGTGCGCTGAACGCCCTCGACGCGGATATCCTTGACGGTGAATGGCTGGATTGCCCAGGCGGGTGACATGCAGAGCAGAGAAATCAACCCTGCCAGTTTTTTTATGTTCATTTTCTAACCTGAAATTAGGCGATTAATATCGTTATAGATCGCAAAGACCATCAGTATGCCGAGTAGCGTGATACCAATTTTCTGGCCGATTTCCCAAGCCTGCTCGGAAACCGGGCTGCCCTTGATCCATTCGGCGACATAATACAGCAAGTGCCCCCCATCCAATAAGGGGACGGGCAGTAAATTCAGCACACCGAGGCTGATGCTGATCAGCGCGAGGAAGCCGAGATAAGCCGCTACGCCCATTGCGGCGGACTGCCCGGCATAATCGGCGATGGTGATCGGCCCGCTCAGATTTTTCATCGACACCTCGCCCAGCACCATTTTGCCCAGCATTTTAAGGGTGATAACGGAAGTTTCCCAAGTCTTGCGCAGGGCCTGGTATAGCGCCTCCACCGGGCCGTAGCTTACCTCGGTCAGTATCGCCTGCCAGGCCGCATGATCCACTTGCGGCCCCGCGCCAATCTTGCCCACCGACTGGCCGGATTCGGTAACCGCCTGCGGCACCAGCTCTATGGTTGTCGTAATTTCACCGCGCTGAATATCGAGCCGCACTGTCTGCCCGGGATGCGTGCGTATGATCTCCACCAGCTCGCTCCAGTGTTGCAGCGCCACGCCATTGGCACGCAGGGCGCGATCACCCTCCTGCAAACCGGCGCGCTGCGCCACGCTGTTTTCGCTGATCTTGCCGATAATTGGCAAGAGAGCGGGTCGGTAAAGGTGCAGCCCGAGCTTATCGAGAAATTCGCCGTCCAGGTCTTTGGCTTCCAGGGCGCTGATATCGAGCACATGTGAAAGCGTTTCGCCCTGTGCGCTGCGCGCTTCGATCCTGACTTCACCCTGACGCAGGGCAAGTTCCAACAGCGACCAGCGCAATTCCTGCCAGCTAGGCACCGGTTCGCCATTGATGCTGACTATGGTTTCGCCCGCTTGCATCTGCGCGAGCGCCGCCGGGGAGCCCGGTGGCGCTTCGCCCAGCACTGGCTTCAATCCAGGAACGCCATGCACGAACAAAGCCCAATACAACACAATCGCCAGCAGAAAATTGGACAGCGGCCCGGCCACCACGATCGCCATGCGTTGCAGCACCGGCTGGCGGTTGAACGCGTATTTCAGTTCGTCCGGCGCTACGGCCTCTTCGCGCTCGTCCAGCATCTTGACGTAGCCGCCCAGCGGAATCGCGGAAATCACCCACTCGGTATCACTGCCGGCAAAGCGTTTGCTGTAAACCACTTTGCCGAAGCCCACCGAAAAGCGCAGCACTTTCACCCCGCAGCGGCGCGCCACCCAGAAATGCCCGAGTTCGTGGAACACCACCAGCAGCGCGATCGCGCCGATAAAGGCCAGCAAGGTAATCATAATTTCCCGATTTGTTGTTGCGCGGCAAGGCGCGCCTCGGCATCCGCGCCCAGCACATCATCCAGGCTGCCGACCGCATTGACCGGCAGCGCGTCCAGCACCGCCTCGATGAGGCGCGGAATATACAGGAAGGGAATCCGTTTATCGAGAAAAGCCGCCACCGCCACCTCGTTCGCGGCATTCAAAATCGCCGGAGCCGTGCCTGCGGCGCGCAATGCCTGATAGGCCAAAGCCAGGCAGGGGAAACGTTCAAAGTCGGGCGCGGTAAAATTCATCGTCGCCACTTTGAACAAATCCAACGGCGCCACGCCGGAGTCGATACGCTCCGGCCAAGCCAGACCATAAGCGATCGGCGTGCGCATGTCGGGGTTGCCGAGCTGCGCCAGCACCGAGCCGTCCACATATTCGACCAGCGAATGGATCACGCTCTGCGGATGCACCACCACCTGGATGTCGGAGGCAGCAGCATTGAACAGCCAGTGCGCCTCGATGACCTCCAGCCCCTTGTTCATCATGCTCGCCGAATCCACCGAAATTTTCCTGCCCATGCTCCAGTTCGGATGCGCGCAGGCCTGCTCCGGCGTGACGTGCTGCAATTCCTCCAGCGGCGTGTTGCGAAACGGCCCCCCGGAAGCGGTGAGCAGAATGCGGCGCACGCCGCTACCTGCCAGGTCGCCGTCATAGCCGCGCGGCAACGCCTGGAAAATCGCGTTGTGCTCGCTGTCGATGGGCAGCAACACCGAGCCGCTGGCGCGCACCGCATCCATAAACACGTTGCCCGCCATCACCAGCGTTTCCTTGTTCGCCAGCAAGATTTTCTTGCCGGCCTTGGCCGCCGCCAGCGTCGGCTGTAAACCCGCCGCACCGACAATGGCGGCCATCACCGTATCCACTTCCGGCAACACGGAAACCTGCTCCAGCGCAGCCGCACCGCTCAACACCTCGATTTCCAACCCCGCTTCGCACACGCGCTCGCGCAACTGCGCGGCGGCATCTTCGCCCAGCATGACCGCATAGCGCGGCTTGAACTGTACGCATTGCCGGAACAACAAATCGACCTGGCAGTTGGCCGTCAATGCAACGATTTGGAATTTTCCTGGATGGCGAGCCACCACATCCAGCGTGCTGGTGCCGATACTGCCGGTCGAGCCAAGAATGGTCAGATGTTGCATGTTTTTAATACCCAAATTTTTCATGAATCCTTCTTCACTATTTTGCACGCCGCCGCTTCGGGGGTTAACATGCCGATTTAATGTCGCGTAATTTCGGCATGTGGTCGCTTAATCTCATTAACAATATAGGTTTTTGCAGGCTGGCCCGGCACACGAAGCACAACGGCATCCCCTACCGACGCACCCAATAGCACCTGTGCCAACGGCGTGTGTGAAGCGATAAGCCCTTGGTCAAAATTGCTACGGCTTTGGGTAATCTGAACTGTGATTGGTTCTGTAAATAAGCTGCCCGCAGCGGAGTAAGTTACGAGATCACCGACTTCAACTTCGAGTTCACCATCCCCCTCATCTAGCAGCTTTATAGCAGCTTCTTGTTCGTCAAATTCAGCTAGGCTGGCCTGCTCAACCTCGGAGTCGTAAATCAGATCATCGTCGCTCGTATCCTCTACGAATTCGTCTGGGATCGGGTTACACTTTAGTGATTCAAGGAAGGAGTGAAGTTTTTTGGCCTCCACCGCCGGGTTACGGAACCAGTCCGTTGACCAAATACGCCAAATCTTGTTCTTCCATCCAAGATTTTCAAGAATTTCTTGGCGAATACGGTCACGGTCACGCACAGATACACCGGAATGATAGGTTGCACCATCACATTCAACAGCTGCCAAATATACTGATGGATAAAGCGGGTGCTTGACTGCAATGTCAATCCTAAAGCCTGCCACACCCAGCTGTGGGGTTACTGCATAATTCCACGATTCAATCAGCTCGATAACTGATAATTCAAAGTCGCTATCAGGCTCAAGACCAGTCACCGTCACTTGAGGCAGAACCCCACTACGCGCATACTCCAAGTAGTTGCGCAACGCTTTAGTGCCTTCAGGCGTGCTGTTGTCCGCAATGATGTCCTCTGGCTGCATGGAGGTAATCAAGCCAATAGATTTTCTGGCGCGAGTGAAAAGCACATTCAAACGACGCCCCCCCCCTGTCGGCTAATTGGACCAAAATTTTGACGGGGCTTGCTGACGCCGGGCGGTTTACCAAAGGTTGTCGAAATGAGAATGCAATCACGTTCATCACCTTGCACGTTTTCTAGGTTTTTGAAGAACAACCCCATGCCCTCGCTATCCCAGTGCTGCTCAAAGTCTTCTGCCTGTGTAATCGACTTGCGTCGTGCTTCCCAAAGCTCAGCGATCAAATCTCGCTGCTTGATGTTGAGCGTCACAACGCCAAGCGAGTCCTCCGGTCGCATGCTGATATGTTCAACAATGGCATCAACAACTCGCATAGCTTCCACTTTATTCATCTGATTTTCGTAAATCCCATTAGGTACAGGTATCAAGTGCAAGCCCAAAGCTTTCCCCTTCGGATAAGGAGACGGGAATTGTTTGCGATTTCCCCGTCCCAGGTGGTCCTTCAATTACCAGATTCTTGCCTTCTATAACGTCAATCAATGCACTGTGCTGCGAGCTGTCTGCATCGTATATCAAGGGTAAATGTGCGTGAATATGCTCATCAATCGCATACTCATTCCCATACGTGGCATTCTCTGAATCTGCGCCACCCTCAAAAATGCGCCGGATAATGGCATGGTGCAGCAACGAATTTTTTTCCCCGACTCCAAGAGACCAGTTGTCTGGGTCAAGGTCACGAACAAGCAACATATTTGCAAAAGATAGTAGAGTGAGCGACATCATTCGACGAAGGCACCACTGCGGCTGATCCTTAATGGTCTCTTCGATTGCACCAAAGTAGCTTGCCAATGTGTCGTTCTCTGTAAATTCTGGCAATGTAAGGCCAAAGTCGCGGCTAACTTTCTCCCTCAATGAAAGGTTGTCTGCCAATTCCTCGCCGGTATAGACAAGGTTGAAAGTGGGATATGGCCCGTTCTCAATTTTCTCCATACGGACAGGTAAGCAAATCAGCGGTGCGCGGAAATGCTTATCGCTGGTTGGGTTTTCTGGATACTCAAGGAAACCAAAGACCAAATACAACATATTTGCGCCGGTTTCCTCGATGGCAAGCTTTGCTTCACGATCGATTTTTCGACAATGTCGTCCAAGGTCTTCTGCGTAATATAGTGTTTGTATCTTGCTACCAGCATTGGCTGTAACAAGTGCATGCGGCTTATCTATCGGTAGATCGTAAGACGTGTCGTAGTGAAGGGATGCCGCATATTGCTTGGGATCAGGTTTGGTAATGCGATTATTTACAGTTACCCAGGCTGACTTTGGTGGTTCTGGCACGGGGCTTATTTGACTTGATGTGTTTGTGTTCGGATGCAGCCTGGCAAATACAGCTTCCGGGCTAGAATTCACAAACTGAAGGGATTTACCTATAGATTGCTTGAAGTTAAGCAAACGGTTACGGCCAGTCAGATCTAGCAGCCTAAGGCGTAAACGCTGGAGCGCTTCTTCGAGAGGTAGATCGCCACTGAAGATATTGTCCTCAACAACAGGTTCGACCGTTTGATCTTCGTCGAAGTCAGACATAGCTATTTGTTCATTGAACTGTATGCAGTATTGGGAAGACCACGATTTCCCATAGCGCACAGGATCAGATATTGGCTCCGTGTCATTTTTTGTCCCTTCCTGTATGTTTGCGCGATTGATGTGCAATCGTCAAAACGAACACCGTAACGGGTGTAAGTCGATAAATAATTGAGTAGGGATATTTCGTTAGAACCAGTTTGCGTGTTCCTGCGCGCCGCCACGGTTTGCCCAACAATGGAAAGTCGATCAGGCTGTCCGCAGCGATCATGATGTTCTCGATAACCCGCGCCGCCGCTTTGGGGTTTTCGGCTTCGATGTAACGCTGAATTGATTCCAGATCGTCACCCGCCGCGATGGCGTATTCAAGCCGCCTTTTTGCGGCCACTTCCAACCCCCAGTTTTTTTAGCATGGATTCCCGCGTGTATGTGCGCCCCGCTTCTACGTCTGCCATTCCTGCATCCACACGCTCTAGCAGCCATTCTTCGTAGTCCAGGCGATCAATCAGGGCACTTTTAATGATGGCCTCTGGCGTGGTGCGTGATTCTGCCGAGATTTTATCCAGCCGCTTGAGTAGCGACTGGGGAATGTTTAATGCGTGGTTCATGATAAGCCCTCCAAGGCTGTGGCTAAAAAATAATGCCAATGTACCTGAGTCAAATTGTTTTGACTATCAAGGTTAAAGGGGCCGTGGTCGAATACAAAATCCAAGCATACATATTTTGCAGTCAAGTACACGTCACCACCACTTTACGATTGCTTCACGCTTAACAGTAAGGAATAGTGATGAAGGAATGGCGGGTTGAATCAAAGTCCTTGCTGTTGCGAGTTGCTAACGTCAAGTTGCGGTTGATTGCCACTGCGGCCTGCAAGGCATCTGGCAATTTCCAGCGATGTTCACGGCGCAGGGTTGCGGCCAGGTCGGCATCCTCTTCGGTCAGTACATGGAGCGGGAAAAGGTTAAGAAAAGCTTTGGCCTGCACCTCGCCCACGGGGTCGAATCCGGTCAGCACTTCGGCTCGCGTGATGACGGAAATAGCCGCCGACTCGTGGTTTTCCAACAGAAGCCGGGGCGCCTCGGAGCACCCGTTGAAATGGTCGATCAAGATGACCGAATCCAGAAGGTAGCCGCTCAACGCCCACTCCACTCGTCGCGCAGGTGTTGCTGTACAACAAGCCCATCCTCACCCTGCCGAATGCCGCTGGTGAGTCGTGCCAATTTCTCGAAGGATTGCGTCACCCGTGTTTCTAAATTTGGGGTTTCCGTCTTTTGGGTTTCTGCTTTTTTGCGATAAAGTTGCAAAGCCCGACGCACCACTTCCGTTTGCGGAACGTGCTCCACCTGCGCCCGGTGTGCGAGCCAGTCTCGTTCCTCTGGTTCCAGGCTAATGATTGTGCGTTGCATGGCTCAACTCCTCGCGTGATATCAATGCTGCAAGTATATTATCAATCCACATGGCGTTTGCAAACCCAATTCAACCACTCAATCCAACCAAGATTGTCCAGTGGACTTGGAATCTATCAAATCAAACTACCGGCGGTCAGTGTCGCGCAGCCATCTGTTGTATGAAGGGAATTAAGTTACCCCCGGCAAAGCCGGGGGTTTATTTTTGTTAGCCCCTCGAAGGGGCAAAAACGTGAAGCGCCTGAAGGCGCTGAATCACATACCCAGCTTGAGCTGGTCGTAATGAGCGTCC
>Ga0172380_10003552_pt1 | contig 21248 bp, 25 predicted proteins | sample Leawe162metaG_FD_119747 | JGI IMG/M metagenome (GOLD analysis project Ga0172380, IMG submission 119747) | Leachate microbial communities from a municipal landfill in Southern Ontario, Canada - Leachate well 162 metaG | ecosystem: Engineered > Solid waste > Landfill > Unclassified | place... | reverse complement strand
GCGGCCTCGGCGGGGACGAGGTGCTGCACGAGCACCGCGACGCGGATCGCGTCGGCATCGAGCCCGTGTGCGGCGCGATAGGTGAGTGCAGCCTCGGAGCGAGCGGAGGCGCAGCAGCGGATGATCGAGGCGAGCACGGCCTCCGCGCCGCGCACGTTGAGATCGGTCGCGTGCTGCCCGGCGAACGAGGCATCCGCGCCGTCCTCATCGAGCGCGGAGGAGCGCACGGCCACCGCGGGTTCGGCCTCGCCGACGCGCGCGGCGAGGTTGGCATAGGCCGCGCGCACCTCGGCTGCGAGATTGGCGGGGAGCGCCTCGATCGCCGCAGGGAGGTCGGGGAGCGCGAAGCCCGCAGGCACCGGTGCGACCGCCGCGAGGCGGCTGAGGTTCGCCGCCTTCGCGCCGACGCGCGTGGCGTCGTTGCAGGCCTCGGTGCCGAGCCAGTGGATCGTCATGTGGTGATTCTAGGGGAGCGCTCCCGCAGCCGCCCGCGCGTTGAGCTCGGCGACCACGGCAACGAGATCGCCGACCGTGGCGAAGTCGGCCGCGAGGAGGTTGGGTACCCGGCCGTGGGCGTCCACGCACTGGCCGACGTGCGCCAGTAGCGCCTGTCGACTGTTCACGCGCTCTGCGGTCGCGAGGTTGGGACGTGTCACCCAGTGATTGAGCAGCAACAGCGCGTTCGCGCTGTTGCCACGCCCCGGGGTGCAGTCGAATGCCTCGGCGGAGGCGACACGGTACGAGGTGTCCCAGAACTCCCGGTACATCGGCCCGTACCAGGTCGAGACGCGCCCGGCGTGCTCGGCCTGCACGATCAACTGGTGTCTGCTGCCGACGAGCGCGCCGAGCGTCGGCCACGGTGTGCCGAGAGGATGCGTGTACACGCGTGGCAGGAGACCGGCGTCGCGGAAGGCACGTTCCGTGTCCGAGGGGCGCACGTGATCCTCGATCACGAGCATCACGACCTCGTCGGGGTGCGCGTCGAGGAAGTGGCGGAGGCTATCGAGGGCGGTCGTGAGCGGCGTTGCGCCGCCGGAGCAGAGGCCGTGGCAGAGGTAGACCTCGCGCGGAGCGCCGGGCGACTCGCGAAGCAGCGCGCGTTGCAGTCCTCCGAGCGGCGCAAGCACGGGCGGCAGCTCGTCGGGCGCCTCCCAGTAGTGCGTGTCGATGAGGAACCCTCGGATGCCCGCGTCGAGCTGGGCCGGGATGCCCTCGGCCTGGTTGGGGCGCAGCCAGCCGCCGACTGCGCTGCTCATGGCGTTGTGGGCGGCCGCGAACGTCACCTCGTCCACGCGGCGGGAGCAGAGGACCGCCGAGCCGTTGCACGCCTCGGCGACACGGGACAGGAGCGCGGCATTGTCGCCGGCAGGGTGTGCGACGTCGCCCGGGTCGACGGCAGCGAGCAGCGGCACGATCAGCACGGCGCGCGCGAGGAAAGCGCGCAGTCGCGCGAGGCGGCGTCGAGGTGGTTGAGGCACCCACGCAGCCTCGGCGGCGGCGGAGGGGCATCGCAATCTCCTTGCTGTTCCGGCACGGGCCGTTGCGCGCACGTTGCATGAGCGCACGCCTCGCGATCTCGCGTGTTCGCATGCGTTCGGTGAACGTGGGTGCGCGCTCGCGGTGAGGTCTGCGATGATGCGGGTGTCGGAAGGGGTTCCGCGTGCTGGTCAGTCTTCTGTTCGTTTGCGTGCACAACGCGGGACGGTCGCAAATGGCCGCCGCGTTCGCCTCCGCGCTCGGGCGTGGAAGCGTCGAGGTGCGCTCGGCGGGCTCCGCGCCCGCAACGACGGTGAACGCCGTGGTCGCGGAGGCGATGCGCGAGGTCGGGATCGAGGTGGCGGCGACGCCACAGCGGCTGGCGGACGCGCACGTCCTCGCGTCGGACGTGGTGATCACGATGGGGTGTGGGGACGCGTGCCCGGTGTACCCCGGCAAGCGGTACGAGGACTGGGCCGTGGACGACCCCGCGGGCCAGGGCATTGAGGTTGTGCGCCGCATTCGCGATGACGTGCAGCGGCGGGTCGCTGCTCTGCTGGCCGACCTGGGCGTGGCGGCAGAGATCCCCGGAGCGGGGTAGACGGAGGGTTCCAATGGCGGCGAACAATGCGGCGCTTGAACGGTCGGTGCTCGGGCAACTCTCGACGCTCGACCGGTTTCTGCCGGTGTGGATCGGGATCGCGATGGTGGTCGGGCTGGCGCTCGGTCGGGCGATCCCCGGGCTGAACGAGGCGCTCGATGCGGTGCGCATCGACCAGACCTCGCTGCCGATCGCGGTCGGGCTGCTGGGGATGATGTACCCGGTGCTGGCGAAGGTCCGCTACGACCGCCTGGGCGACGTCACGGCGGATCGGCCGCTCGTCGTCTCCTCGCTGCTGCTCAACTGGGTGATCGGGCCGGCGCTCATGTTCGCGCTGGCGTGGATCTTCCTGCCGGACCTGCCGGAGTTCCGCACCGGCATCATCATGGTCGGCCTGGCGCGCTGCATTGCGATGGTGCTGATCTGGAACACGCTTGCGTGCGGCGACCGCGAGGCGGCGGCGGTGCTGGTGGTGCTGAACTCGGTGTTCCAGGTCGCGGCGTACGCGCTGCTCGGCTACTTCTACCTGCAGATGGTGCCCGGGTGGCTGGGGTTGCAGCAGACCGATGTGCACTTCGCGCTCTGGCCGATCGCGAAGTCGGTGCTGATCTTCCTCGGTGTGCCGCTGGTGCTCGGGTTCCTCACGAGCCGCATTGGGAGGGCCAGCCGAGGCGATGACTGGTATGAGCAGCGCTTCCTGCCGCGCATCGGGCCGTTCGCGCTCTACAGCCTGCTGTTCACCATCGTCATGCTGTTCGCGATCCAGGGCGACGCAATCCTCGCGCATCCGTTCGAGGTCGTCCGTATCGCGCTGCCGCTGGTCGTCTACTTCGCGCTGATGTGGACGACCTCGTTCGCGTGGGGGCGGCTACAGGGGCTGAACTACGAGAAGACGACGACGCTGGCGTTCACCGCCGCCGGAAACAACTTCGAGCTGGCGATCGCGGTCGCGATCGGCACCTTCGGCGTCACCTCCGGGCAGGCGCTGGCGGGCGTGGTGGGGCCGCTGATCGAGGTGCCGGCGCTCGTGCTGCTCGTGTACGTCTCGCTGTGGGCGCAGCGGCGCTTCTTCCCATCGGCGGTGCCGGCGAGGCGCTGACGATCTCCACGCGCCTATCGCGATCCGCTAGGATGTCGGCTCATCCGCGAGCGGCCTCCCCGCCGAGAATGGTTGCCACGTGTCGGAGCCTTCCAGTCCCGGTCACGATCCGCTGGCTGCGCTGAGGCAGCCGAACTTCGTCCTCTTCTCGATCGCCCGCTTCGCGTCCGCATCGGCGCAGACGATGTTCCAGGCCGCGCTCGCGTGGCATGTGTACGACATCTCCGGCCAGGCGCTCCAGCTCGGTGTGCTCGGCCTCGTGCGGTTCGCGCCGCAGCTGGCGGCGACGTTCGTCGCGGGTGCGGTCGCCGACACGTATGACCGCAAGCGCATTGTGCTGCTGGCGCAGACGGTGCCGGCGCTGATCTCCGTGGCGCTGGCGCTGTCCACGTGGAACGACTCCGCGACGCTGCCGCTCATCTACTCGCTGGTGGTGCTGCTGGCGCTGGCGAACGCGTTCGAGAACCCCGCGCGACAGGCACTGCTGCCCTCGATCGTGCGCCGCGAGACGTTCCAGAACGCGATCACGGTGACGACAACGCTGCAGTCACTGGCGTTCATCACCGGACCCAGCGTCGCGGGCGTGCTGATCGCGACGGCGGGTGTCGCCGCGACCTACGGCGCGAACATCGCGCTGCTGGCGGTGTCGGTCGCAGCGCTGGCGCTGCTCCAGCCGCGACCGCTGGAGGGCGAGCGCCGGCGCGTGAGCCTGGAGGCGATCAAGGAGGGCGCGCTGTTCGTCTGGAATCGGCAGGTGCTGCTGGGCGCGATGGCACTCGACATGTTCGCAGTCATCTTCGGCGGAGCGCAGGCGCTGCTGCCGGTCTACGCGAGCGACATCCTGCACGTCGGCGGCACGGGGTACGGCATCCTGGCCTCGTCGATGAACGTCGGCGCGCTGCTTGCCTCGCTGGTGCTGGTGGTCGTGCCGCAGGTGCAACGGACGGGCGTCGCGCTGCTCGTCTCGATCGTCGGCTTCGCCGTCGCGACGATCGCGTTCGGTCTATCAACCTCGTTCCCGGTGGCGGTGATGGCGTACGCGTTGGTGGGGCTCTCGGATCAGGTGAGCGTGGTGATGCGGCAGACGACGGTGCAACTGGCGACACCGGATCGGCTGCGCGGTCGAGTGACGGCGATCAACGCGCTGTTCGTCGGCTCGTCAAATCAGCTGGGTGCGGTGCGGGCCGGCTTCATGGCGGAGTGGACCTCGGCCGTGTTCTCGGTCGTGAGTGGCGGTGTCATCTGCCTCGGCATTGTCGGCGCCGTTACGGCGCTGATGCCGGAGCTTCGCCGCTACCGCGTCGATGGGCGGCACCGGACCGCTGAGGAGGTGGCGCGGGACGAGCGCGAGGCGGCTCTGGCCTCGTAGCGCAGTGGAACGCGCCTACTCCGTGGCGGCGTGCGAGTGGCGCGGCTGCGGGGCACCATCGATGCGCGCTGCGATCGCTTCGCGCAGCTCGCGCGTGTCGGGGAAGCGGCCCGCCTCGCGATTCGAGAACAGCAGCTCGTCGTCCAGGTGCACGTCGAACTGGCCGCCGCCGCCGGGGACGAGCGACACCCCGGCCACGAACTCCTCGAACGTGTGCAGCAGTTCCTCGGCGACCCACATCGCGCGCGGTCGGAAGTGGCACTTGCGGCAGTAGGTGATGCGAATCGTCGGTGCACTCATGCGCCCATCCTCGCGCGCGGGGCGCCGAGGTCGCAAGCGATAGCAAGGCTACTCGGTCGTCTCATCCAGCCAGCGCGCGGCGTGTACACGGACGATCGCGGTCTGCGTCACCTGTGTCGCGGTGAGGCGCCAGCCGGGCACCTGCACGTGCTCGCCGGGAGCGGGGATGTGCCCAAGCTCCTCCAGCAGGAAGCCGGCCAGCGTCGTGTACGGCCCTTCCTCCACCTCGATGCCGAGGTCGACGAGGTCGTGGACGGGGAACGAGCCGGCGAGGTCGAGCGAGCCGTCCTCGCGGCGGGCGGCGCCGACGATGTCGCGGTCGTACTCGTCATAAATCTCGCCGACGATCTCCTCGATCAGGTCCTCGATCGTCACGATGCCCTCGAAGCCACCGTGCTCGTTTACGACCAGCGCCATCTGCTGACGGCTGCGCTGCAGGTCGCGAAGGGTGTGGAGGACGCCCGCCGACTCCGGGAACGCGGGGATCGGTGAGACGGCGAGCGTGACCGGGCCCTCCAGGCCCAGGAGGTCGCGGAGGCCGATCACGCCGACGATGTCGTCGGGCGAGGACTGGTAGACCGGCGCGCGCGAGTGGCCGGAGTCGATCAGCGTCTGCAGCGCCTCGGCCGCGGTGGCATCGGTGGCGAGCTTCACGACCAGGTGGCGGGGCACGACGACCTCGCGGAGCGTGCGGTCGCCGACCTCGAGCGCGCCGGTGATGACCTGCTTCTCGTGCTCCGTCATCGAGACCTGCGTCGCGATCATCTCGCGGATCTCCTCCTCGGTGACGTCGGCGCCCTGGCGGCGCGGGTCGCCACCGGCGAGGCGGACGATGAGGTTCGTTGACGCGGAGAGCGCCCAGATCACGGGGCGCGTGGCGCTGGCGAGCAGGTCGAGCGGGGTCGCGACTGCCATTGCCCAGCCCTCCGGGTGCTGGAGCGCGATCCGCTTCGGGGCGAGTTCGCCGAAGACGAGCGTGAAGAAGGTCAGGGCCAGCGTGACGAGCAGGATCGCGACGACGTTGGCCGCGCTGCCGAGCGCGGCGAGCATCGGCACCAGCGGCTGCGCGAGGTTCACCGCAGCGGCGGCGGATGCGAGGAAGCCCGCGAGCGTGATGCCGACCTGGATCGTGGCCAGGAAGCGGTTCGGATCAGCGGCCAATCGCGCAAGCGCTCGACCGGCCGCGCCGCGCATGCTCAGCCGCTGCACCTGTGCGGGGCGGAGCGTGATCAGCGCGATCTCGCTGCCGGAGAACACGGCGTTGATCGCGATCAGCACCACGACCAGCCCGAGTTCCCAGAGGTGCGACACCGGTGGCCTTCCCGCGCCCGGCGCGCATCGCGCACCGGCTGTGCAGGCATGCTACGCGACCACGGCGAGCGCTGCGAGGTCAGGGGCGCGCGGCAGCCACCTCGTCGCGGGTGCGGGCAGCGAGGGTGGCCAGGATGCGCAGCGCGATCAGGCCGGTCAGGCTGACGCTGGTCGCGAGATACAGCACCTGCGCGCCGAGGCTCGATGTGTCCGTGCCGGCGGCGATGCTGTGCGCGAGCGCCAGCAGCATGGCGCCGAAGGAGAGCGCGTGAATGCCGCGCCACGCCTCGTAGGGGATGCGCGTGCGCACCCAGGAGGTCACGGCGATCAGGGTCAGCAGCAGCGTCGAGATCGTGCCGACGGCCATCGAGCCGGTCATGCGCGCAGAGGCGAACGGGATGATCGCCGCCCACGGCGAGATCTCGGCTTCCGGGTTGAGCACGACCAGGGCGATGTGGAGCACGGTCGCGATGACGGCGGCGAGCGTCCACTCCTGGTGCAGATCCATCGTCCACTTCCGGGAGATGCGTCCACCGAAGCCACCCGCGGAGATCAGCACGCCGGAGGCCATGGAGAGCCAGAGCGCGACGTAGGCGAGGAAGCCGGTGGCGCGGCTCGCCCACCAGAGCAGGGGCAGTTCCGACTGGGACGCGACGTTCCAGGCGATCAGCACGACGAAGGCGAGTGCCGCACCTGCGGTAGCGCCGACGACCGTCGTCAGCAGCGCTGTGGCGACGGCCGCCGAGGTACGCGCCGCGTGCTTGAGCGTCGTGCCGGTCAGCGCAGCCATCGACGCATCCCCTCGGTCATCTCCCACGCGCCGTTCCGCAGGAGCAGCGCATCCGCCCGGAAGCCCGCGAGCGCTGCGAGGCCACGCTCGGGCTGCGCGATGAGCGTGGTCGCGAGCGCATCAGCGGTCGCGGCGAGCGGGGCGATCACGACCACTTCGATCACGTCATGGCGGGCGGGGGCCGCGGTCCCGGGGTCGATGATGTGGTGCGCGTCCTCGGTCGCGGTGCGCCAGCGTCGGCTGCGGGTGGAGGAGGTGCAGACCGCGCCTGCGGGCAGCGAGGCGGTGAGCCCCTCGCCGACTCCGATCGTCCACGGTGCCCCCTGGGCGTCGTGACCGCGCACACGGATGTCACCGCCGCCATCGACCAGGTAGTCGGAGCAGCCGTCGGCCTCCAGCGCCGCGGCGACGCGGTCGACGGTCCAACCCTTCGCGATCCCGCCCAGGTCGATGCTGCCGGTGCCGTGCAGGCGCACCTCGTCGCCGTCGACCTCGACCGTGAGCGCTGCGACCGGTGGCGAGAACGAGAGCGCCGGGCTGCGCAGCGCGGCGGTGATCGTCTCGAACGAGCGGTCGTACCCGGCGGCGCGGACGGCGGCGCCGATACGGATATCGAAGGCGCCCTGCGTCGCTGCACCCAGCGCGAGCGCGTCGCGCACGAGCCCTGCGAGCTCGGCGTCGCGGGCGCTGCGGTCGCGGTTGAGGCGGGAGAGCAGTGAGTCGGGCTGGAAGCGCGAGTAGCGTGCCTCGGCGGTGTGGACGATCGCTTCGAGCGGTGCGAGGTCGCGGTCATCGGCGGTGCCGAGCCACCACTCCGTGTTCATCGCGCGGAAGGTGTGCGTGCTCACGATGCCCGCGATCGGCGCGTCGTGGTGCGCTGCACGGGCGCAGGGGCGGGAGCGGGCGTGGTGACCGGCGCGATCACCGTTGCGGCGGGTGGCGGTGCCGCGACCGTCGCCACGGCGGTCGGGCTCGATGCCGTGGGCACCGAGGACGCGGGGGCGACAGTAGGCGCGGGCCCGGTGCGCGTCGCGCCGACCGTCGAGACGGCGGTGGGTGCCGGTGCCGTGGTCGTCGAGGTCGGGGTTGCGGGCATCGGCGTCGCGGATGGAGTCGACGGTGCGCCCAGCGCGGCGCGTGCGGCGTCCGGCGTCGGGGGCAACGCGGCGGACGCCTGGGGTGCGGCAGAGTCGACGCGCACGACCCCGACCCACGAGGCAGCGAGCGTCGCCGCCGAGCCCGCGATCACGGAGAGGCGTGCCAGCGTGCGCCGCTCGGCGCGGGGAGCGCTCACCGGTGCTCTCGGCGGCTGGAGGCGAGTGTCGTGCGCGTCGAAGCCTCGCGGCGCTCGTGCTCGCGGTCGTGGTCATCGTCGTCGTCATCACGGCGACGCACGGTCGCGGTCGGGCGCGGGGTGGCGGTCGAGGTCGCTGCGGCGGGCTGGGCGGCGGCGGGTGTTACAGCCGGTGCGCTCGCCTCGATCGATGCGGTGAACGGCGCCACGACGACTGGTGGTGCGGAGGCCGCTGCGGCCTCGGGGCTGCGCGCCTCGGCGGCGACGACCAGCGAGGCGGGGGCCGGCGCGGTGTTCGCGACCACGGCGGCCTGCAGCACCGCCGGCGCGGGCTGGGTGGCGCGATCGCCGCCCGCGCCGATCGTCGCCGCAGTGGCGGCAGCGATCGACCCGGCGACGATGACGCTGGTCGCTGCGTATCCGAGTGCCGTGCGCATCGCCATCGCAAGTCCTCCGGTACAGAACGAAGCATGGCCCGGAAGTGTTAGGGAAACGTGTGCCCCGCATTGCGCGGATGAGAACCGCGAGGTGCGGCTAGTAGCGCCCGAAGGCGCGAACCACCTCGAAATCGTAGATCACGCGCCCTTCGGCACGGATCGCCTCACGCACCTCCGCCTCAGGGTGGAGCGTTCCCTGCCAGTGCACGGTGCCGACGGGGGCCTCCGGGTGGAGGGCGCGGAGCAGATCGATGGTCTGCTGGGGTACATCCGGGCCGTCGAGCACCTCGACGTTCGCCTCGATGCCCAGCCACTCGGCGCCGACGGTGCCGTGGTGGTACGTCGCGTGGCCGTCCGCGCGCAGGGGGAAGACGAGCAGCGTGCAGACGGGGTCGAGGCGCATGAATACGGTGCGCATGCGGCGCTCCGTGCCGGAACTCCAGAGGCGGTCGCCGACCACGCCGACGGTGATGTGAGCGCTGTGGGGCACGTGATCCGGGCGATGCGTGGTGAGCGTCGCCAGGTGGTTGGCCTGGAGAAAGGCGCGAACCCGGTCGTCCATCCGGATGCTCCTCGGTGCCGAGGCGTGCCTCGGCTGACGGGAAGCATGTTCGCGCCGCGACCCGGTACGTGCACCGGCGGAACGGAGGCAGCGGCCGGGGACGTTGGTCCTCGGCCGCTGCATGCGCCGTGGCGCGCCGCTACTTCTGGATCGGGACGCCGTTCGCCCGCCAGGGCGACACACGCTCCGGCATGGGGCCGTACTTCGAGGGCTCAATCTTGGCGAACGCCTGCTCGCTGGCGCTGGCTGCCTTGTCGGGGGACATCGTGTTGCTCCTTCCTCGGGCGGGGCACGTCGCCTCGCTGCTGCGGATGATTTTCGCCACGGCGGCGGGGATCGCAAGACCCGCGCTGCGCCTTGGGGAAAGATGCCTAAGATGGTGAGGCTCCGTCGCGCGCCGGCTGGCGGTCGAGGTGGGTGCCGTGCTCGTCGACTTCTTCGCCGCGATCTACGACTACCTGACGTCGCACACGCTGACGCCCATCGCCGTGGTGCTGTTCATCGAGGAGGCGGGGATCCCCTCGCCGATCCCGGGTGACGGTCTGATGCTCATGGGCGGCGTGCGTGCCGCCGAAGGGCACGCCTCGCTGCTCACGGTCCTGCTGGTGGAGGAGATCGCCACCGTCATCGGCGCGTTGCTCCTGTTCTCCGTGTCGAGGCGCCTCGGCCGCCCGGTGGTCGTGAAGTTCGGACGCTACGTGGGGCTCACCGACGAGCGGCTGACGCGGGCGGAGGCTCGCTTCCGCGACCATGACCGACGCACCATCTTCATCGGCAGGCTCATCCCCGGGCTGCGCGTGCCGACCGTCGTGGCTGCCGGGGTGCTGGAGGTGCCGCTGCACCGCTTCCTCCCCGCCATGGCCGCTGGCGCCATGCTCAACCTGACGATGTTCACGGTGCTCGGCGCAGTGGTCGGTCGACCCGTGCTACGTCTGTTCGAGCACCTCGCGTTCCCGATGGGTGCGGTGTGGTCGCTGGTCGCGCTGTTCGGTCTGACGCTGCTGGTACGCGAGTTCCGCCACTCCAATCCGGCGAAGGCAGGCGTCCGAGGCTCGTGGACGGGCGCGCTGGGGGCGGGCAGTGTCGCGATCCTCGTTGGCATCCTGGTCGACAACGTGTTGCTCGGCCTCGTGACGTTCGCGGGGCGGCTCGCGTCATGGCCGGCGCTGCCGACCATCCGTGCATCGGAGCAGGCGTACCTGCTGCTGCGCTGGCCGACGTTCCTGCTCGCCGCGACGGCGCTCCTCGCGGTCGCTCATGTGCTGCACGTTGATCGCATGGGACGCGTCGCCCGGTTCACGATCTACGCGCTCATCCCGGCCTCGATGCTGGTCGCGGCCTCATTCGTCGCGGTGCCCGCGATGCACTGGTCGGCGGTGTCGTGGCAGACGGCGATGTTGCTGGCGGGCACGGCCGCCGCGCGCTGGATCGCCTTCGGCGTGACGCTGGAGCTGCTGCAGGGGAACGAGGGTCGCCACGCCAGCGCCGCGCAAGCGGTGCCGAGCGGCGTGGGCGGCGACCCTTCCTAGCGTCCTGAACGGCTACTCGACGAGCAGGGCGTCCATCTGCGCCATTGCGCTGCGCAGCCCTTCCTCGACGCCCATGTCGATGACCGTCTGCATCGCCTCGACCGTCGCGAACGTGGACGTGATGACGGCGCGCGTGCCGGAGCCCTGGGCGGTGAGCGCCACGCGCATGGTCATCGTCGGCAGGTTGGGGTTCGGGCGCCCCTCGCTGTCCGCGAAGCCATCGAGCACTTCGAGCATGTGCGGCGGGTCGACGGCGACGACCTCCCAGTAGCCGTGGTGGCGATCCCCCTCCGGGCCGGTCATCGCGTACGCGACGCGGCCGCCGGGGGTGAGGTTGTGCTCGCTGACCTGCGCGGGGTAGGTCGGCGGGCCCCACCAGCGCTCCAGCTTGCGCGGGTCGGCCCAGAGCTGCCAGACACGCTCGATCGGCGCGTCGAACTCAGCGGTGACCACCATCGTGCGGTTCGCCAGGTCCTTCTCCACGGTCTGTACGGTCATCGGAACCCCCTTCGTGATCGGGCCTTCACCCGCTGCTGGCTGCATCCTCACCGAGGATTTGCTCCATGCGCTCGATGCGGCTGCGCCACAACGTCTCGTACGTGTCCAACAGGCGGCGGACGGCGCGGAGCGCCTCGCGGTCACCGCTCACCAGCTGCTCACGGCCGTGGCGACGCTTGTGGATCCAGCCGGCGCGCTCCAGGACGGCGACGTGCTTCTGCACGGCTGCGAAGCTCATCGGGTAGCGGCGTGCGAGATCGCTGACGGAGTGCTCCTCCTCGATCACGCGGCGCAGGATGTCGCGGCGCGTGGGGTCGGCGAGGGCGCGAAAGCGCTCGTCGTCCCGGTCATCGTCGCTGCTATATACAACCATATGGTTGTATATAGCAGGCCACACGAGGGCTCGCAAGCGCCCATCGAGCACGCTCGATTGACCGGCCGGAGCCGTGCGCCCTAGCGTGGCCGCCGGGCGCCCGCTGCCCGATGCGACCGCCGCGAGGAGCACACACGATGTCCATGCAGTCCGTGCCCGTGCCCGTCGTCGATGACCGTGAACGGGTGCAGCGCCGCAGCGTGCGCGTGCTGGCGGCGGCGCAGGTGTGCGGCGGCGTGGGTGTGGCGTCCGGCGTGGCGGTGGGCGCGCTCCTGATCGCAGATCTGGGCGCCGAGTCGCTGAGCGGCCTCGCGTCGGCGTCGTCGGTGATCGGGGCCGCGGTGATCGCGGTACCGGTCGCGCGCATCATGAGCGCGCGAGGTCGGCGACCGGGGCTCATGCTCGCGTACGCGGTCGGGGCGAGCGGCGCCGCGCTGGTCGTGGTTGGCGCGATCCTGGGACTGCTGCCGCTGGCGCTGCTCGGGCTGGTGCTCACGGGCGGCGGCACGGCGGCCGGCCTCCAGTCGCGCTATGCGGCGACCGACCTCGCCGCGGCGGATCGTCGAGGTCGTGCGCTCGGCACCGTGGTGTGGGCGACGACGGTCGGCTCGGTGCTCGGCCCGAACGTGGCGGCACCGATGGGCGACGTGGCGGATGCGCTGGGCATCCCACATCTCGCGGGCCCGTACCTGCTCACGATCGCATCGTTCCTGACGGCGGCCGGCCTGATCGCGCTGCTGCTCACACCCGATCCGTTGCTCGTCGCGCGCCGCATCGCGGCGGCCGAGAGCGATGGCGTGCCCACCGCGCGGCCTCGTGTGTCACTACGTGCGGCGTTCGCGCAGATCCTGTCGCTCCGCAACGCGCTCGCCGGACTGCTGGCGATGTGCGTGGGGCACGCGGCGATGGTGGGCGTGATGTCGATGACGCCCGTGCACCTCCGTCACGGCGACGCGACGCTGCGCATCATCGGCCTGGTGATCAGCGTTCACATCACCGGCATGTATATCGCGTCCCCGCTGGTGGGGATGCTCTCCGATCGGGTGGGACGGCACGCGGTCATCCTGGGCGGCGGTGTGCTGCTGCTCGCGGCGCTTGCCGTCGCGGGCACGGCGGATGCGCACGACTCGGCGCGGCTGGGACTGGGGCTGCTGCTGCTGGGGCTCGGCTGGTCGTGCACGCTCGTCTCCGGCTCGGCGCTGTTGAGCGAGTCGGTGCCGCTGGCGGATCGCCCGAACGCGCAGGGCGCGGCTGACCTGGCAATGGGCATCGCGGGTGCCAGCGGTGGGGTGCTGGCGGGCCTGGTCGTCGGGTTTGCGTCGTACGCGACGCTGAACCTGCTGGCGGCGCTGCTGGTCGTGCCGATGATGGCGGTCGCGCTCCGCTCGCGCGCGCTGCGAGGAGCGGTAGCGGTGGAGGCCTGATCGACGCGAGCCGATCCCTGACGAGTAGAGTGCAGGGTCAGTGCGGGATCCGCGTGGAGGGAGACGAGCGATGCGTGGTGTTGGCCTGGTCGAGTTTGGTGGGCCGGAGGTGCTGCGCGTCGTGGAGTTGCCGGAGGAGCACGCGGGGCCGGGGCAGGTGCGGGTGCGCGTCCGTGCGGCGACCGTGAACCCCACCGATGCGGGGCTCCGAAACGGATCGCGTGCGGAGGCGCTCAAGGACGTGCCGACGCCGCACGTGCCGGGCATGGACGTCGCCGGCGTCATCGACGAGGTTGGCCCCGGCACCCCGACCGACCTGCGTGTCGGGGACGAGGTGATGGGGATGGTGATCCCGCGCGGCCCCCACGGTGGCTACCGCGAGAGCATCGTGCTCAGCGCCGACTCGGTCGTCCGCGCGCCCCGCGGCGCGAGCATCGCCGAGGCGGCCACGCTGCCGATGAACGGGCTCACCGCTCGGCAGTCGCTCGACCAGCTCGGGCTGCGCCCGGGACAGACGATCGCGGTCACGGGAGCAGCCGGCTGCTACGGCGGCTACGTGGTGCAGCTGGCGAAGGCTGACGGGCTGCGCGTCATCGCGGATGCCGCACCGGCCGACGAGGCGCTCGTACAGGCGCTGGGCGCGGACATCGTGGTCGCGCGCGGCCCCGAGATCGCGGCGAACATTCGCGCGGTGGCCCCGGAGGGCGTCGACGGGCTCGCGGACGGTGCAGTGCAGCGCGAGGCTGCGGTGGGCGCCGTCCGCGATGGTGGCGCGTTCGCCTCGGTGCGAGGCTGGGCGGGCGATGGCGAGCGAAGCATCACGTTCCACCGCACGAGCGTTCGCGACTACGCCCACCGGCCGGAGCTGCTCAACCGCCTGCGCGAGTTGGTGGAGGCAGGCGCGGTCACGCTCCGTGTCGCCGCGACCTATCCGCCGGAACAGGCCGCCGAGGCGCACCGTCGCCTGGAGGCCGGCGGCACCCGTGGTCGCCTGCTCGTCGTCTTCGAGTAGCGGGTCGGGCACAAAGACGCCGCCCTCGGGGGCGGCGTTGTCGAGCAGCGTGCTCGCGAAGCGGACTCTGGCGACCCCGATCGGATTCGAACCGACGGTCTCCACCGTGACAGGGTGGCGTGTTAGGCCGCTACACTACGGGGCCGAGTCAGCCGACCGATGGTATCGGGCACACGCGGGGCGGTCAACGACCCTCGCGATGTTCCTGCGATGCGCATGCGTGGGCGCCGCCGTACACTGGGCGCACGGAGGCTACCGTGGCAGAACCGAACCAGACTCGACGAATGGCGATGCGCCGCTCGCTGCCCCCGCGGCCGACCTACGAGGGTGCCACCGAGGGCGTGCGCGCCACGCGGCAGTCCAGCCGCCCGCTCAGCCTTGTGGAGCGCGAGGCGCCCTACATGTTCAGCGAGTTGAAGCGCATCTTCATGGTGACCGGCACCTGTGTCGCCGTGCTTATCGCGCTGACGGTCGTCGACCGCCTCCGCTAGCCCCGCACACGCCTCGACCGCATCGATATGCCTCGCCGCCCGGCGAGGCGTTGTCGTATCAGGCGAGGCGCTGCCAGGCTGCGACGATCGAGGCGGCGAGCGCGATCCCGCCCAGCACATCGCCGAGCAGGAACGACAGCGCGCCCGCAAGCGCGAGGCGCAGCAGCCATGCCGCCACCAGTCCCGCCGCCGCCACGAGCTGCATCGTGCGTCCACGCTTGCCGCGGGTGACACGCGTGATCGCCTCGGCCATCAGCGCACCCGCGCCCGCGCCGATGAGGATCGCGAGGAAGAAGCCAAACGGCAGTCCTCGACCCGGGGCGAGCAGGATCGTGCCCGCGATGCCGAGCACCACGGCGACAACCGCACTCGCGCCTGCGGCCTTCGCGATGTCCAGCGGTGCGAGCTCGTACATCACCGGGCGGCGCAGGCGTGCGCAGTCCGGGCAGCGCGTGCCACCGGGGGTATAGACGAGGCAGCTCGGGCAGATCGGCGTGTCGCAGCGCCCGCACCGCAGGGCGGTCTCCACGCTCGGGTGGCGAGCGCACATGACGATCGGCTCGGGAGCCGTCGAGGCGGGCTCGGTCGTCACGAGGCGGTGGGCTCCGGAACGGTGCAGCCCTCGGTGCGTGCGCGGTCGAGCATCGCGAGTGCGACCGCGTCCGGGAGCGGGATGTCGCCGGGCTGGCGCTCGTTGTCGCGCTCGATGCCGTGAAAGTCGGAGCCGCCGGAGGTGAAGAGCCCCAGGCGGTCGGCGAGCTGACGCAGCGCCTCGACCTGCTCCGGCTCGTAGTGCTTGTAGTAGACCTCCATGCCGAGCAGGCCGTGCGCGGCCAGGTCGGTGGCGATCTCCTCATACCCATCGGTGAACGAGGGGTGCGCGAAGATCGGCAGGCCACCCGCGGCGCGGATCATGGTGATCGCGTCGTGCGGGGTGAGCTTCTGGCGCTCGAAGTAGGCGGGGCCGTTGCGCCCGAGGTAGCGGTCGAACGCCTCCTCGAACCGCTGGATGTGACCGCGCTCCAGCAGCGCCTGCGCGACGTGCGGACGGCCGACCGAGGCCTCGCCGGCGATCTCCTGCACGCGGCTCCACTCGATCGGCACGCCCAGGCGGGCGAGCGCCTCGACCATCTTCTCGGCGCGCTCGATGCGGCCGCGGCGGAACTGCTCCAGTTGGTCGAGGAGCGCCTGATCGTGACGGTTCACGAACAGCCCCAGCATGTGCACCTCGGTGCCGGGGACGTCGCAGGAGAGCTCGACGCCGGGGATGAGCGTGAAGCCGGGGTGGCGAGCCGCGGCGCGCGCCGCCTCCTCCTGACCGTCGAGCGTGTCGTGGTCGCTGAGCGCGAAGATCCGTACCCCGCGTGAGGCTGCGAGGTCGACGAGCTGCGTGGGCGTGAGCTTGCCGTCGGAGCACGTGCTGTGGTTGTGGAAGTCGCCGATGCTCAACTGCGTTCCCTTCGAATGGGTGCGGGGGCGGGGAGCGGGTGCTAGCTGCGGAGCAGCACCTCGCGGTCGACACGCTCGATGCTGACGGCGCGGCGGGTGCGGTCATCGATCTCGATGAGCACGCTGTTGAACGTCACCTCGGGGCCCTCGGCGACCGGGAGGCGTGTCGGCATGCTGGTGAGGAAGCGCTGCAGCACCGACTGCACGTCGTCGCCGATGATCGAGTCGCGCGCGCCGACCATGCCGAGGTCGCACACGAGCGCCGTGCCCTGGGGCAGCACGCGCTGGTCGGCGGTCGGCACGTGCGTGTGCGTGCCGACGACGCCCGCGACGCGCCCATCCAGGTACCACGCCAGCGCGAGCTTCTCGCTCGTGGCCTCCGCGTGGAAGTCGACCAGCACGATGTCGTCCTCCGGCACCTCGGCGAGCAGGGCGTCGGCGGCGCGGAACGGGTCGTCGACGGGCATCGGCATGAACGTGCGGCCCATGAGGTTGATGACGGTCAGGCCAGCGATGCGGGTGACGCCTCGGCCGGGGGTGCCGGGCGGGTAGTTCGCAGGGCGCAGCACCGGCCAGTCCTTGTCGAGGGCAGGCACGAACTCGCGCACATCGAAGATGTGGTTGCCGGAGGAGATGACATCGGCGCCGGCACGGAGGATCTCGCGCGCGATCTGCTCGGTCAGGCCGCGTCCGGCGGCGGCGTTCTCGCCGTTCACCACCACGCGGTCGATCGCCAGTGAGGCGCGCAGCTCCGGGAGCAGTTGGGCCAGCGCGGCGCGTCCCGGCCGGCCGACGACATCGCCGACCATGAGGACACGCATCGCTACCTCGCTACTGCCGTGGAGCGGGTCTCGCGGACGACCGTCACGCGGATCTCGCCGGGGTACTGGAGCGTCTCCTCGATCTTCTTCGACACGTCGCGCGCGAGGCGTGCGGCGGCGAGGTCATCGATGCGCTCCGGCTGTACGACCACGCGCACCTCGCGACCGGCCTGGATGGCGAAGGACTGCTCTACGCCGTCGAAGGAGTTCGCGATCGCCTCCAGGGCTTCCAGGCGGCGAATGTACTGGTCGGCGGACTCGCGGCGGGCGCCGGGGCGGCTGCCGCTGATCGCGTCGGCGATCATCACCACCAGCGCCTCGGTCGTCTCCGGCTTCACCTCTTCGTGGTGGGCCTCGACGCAGTGGACGACGGCCTTCGGGATGCCGAAGCGCTTGGCGATATCAGCGCCGATCGCGGCGTGCGTGCCCTCCAGCTCGCGGTCGACGGCCTTGCCGAGGTCGTGCAGCAGACCGCCGAGGCGTGCGACCTCGACATCCGCGCCGATCTCGTGCGCGACGGCCGCGGCGAGCCAGGAGGTCTCCACGCAGTGGCGGAGCTGGTTCTGGCCGTAGGAGTAGCGGAAGCGGAGGCGGCCCAGGGTCTTCACGATCTCCGGGTGGAGCCCCGTGACCTCGGCGTCGACGAGCGCCTGCTCGCCGGCCTCCTGGATGGAGCGGTCGACCTCGGCGCGGGCGCGCTCGACGGCCTCCTCGATGCGAGTGGGCTGGATGCGGCCGTCCTGGATGAGGCGGGCGAGTGCGACGCGCGCGATCTCGCGGCGCACCGGGTCGAAGCCGGAGACGGTCACAACCTCCGGGGTGTCGTCGATGATGAGGTCGCAGCCGGTCGCCGCCTCGAAGGCGCGGATGTTGCGGCCCTCGCGGCCGATGATGCGGCCCTTCACCTCGTCGGACGGGATCGGCACGACGGAGACGGTGGTCTCCGCGGTCATCTCGGAGGTCATGCGCTGGATGACGGTCGCCAGCACCTTGCGGGCACGGGTGTCGGCCTCGTTGCGGGCGCTGGTCTCCATCTGGCGGACGCGGCGGGCGCCCTCGTCACGCATCTCGGCCTCGAGGCGGTCGAGCAGGGTCTGGCGCGCCTCCTCGGCGGTCATCCCGGCGACGTGGGCGAGCTGGGCCTCGGCCTCATCCTGGCGCTCCGCGATGGTGCGTTCGGTGCGGTCAAGGGCAGCGTTGCGGTCGCGCACCGCCTGCTCGGACCGCTCCAGACCCTCCGCGCGGCGTTCCAGGGCTTCCTCGCGCTGCTCGACGCGGCGCTCCAGGCGACCGACCTCGCGGCGCTGCTCGCGCAGCTCATCCTCCGCCTTGCGGCGGTACTGGAGGGCGTCCTCCTGTGCCTCGATCTCAATGGCACGGCGGCGATCCTCGGCCTCCGCGGTGATGCGGGCGGCCTGCTCGCGCGACTGGCGCACGACATCGCGACCGGCGAGGCGCAGCGCGATGACGATCGCGACGGCACCGGTGATGAATGCGACGACGATCCAGATCAATTCCAGCGTTTGTGGACTCATGACGGGGCTCCGAGGGTTGGGACGACGCGCCGGAGCACGCCGGTTTGGTTCATTTTGGGGCGAGCCGGGGCTCAGCCGTCCCCATGGTAGCACCGACCGCCGGTGGGCGGAGGTACGCAGCGATACAACGTCTCGACAGCCGCCGGAGGGGCAGCCGGGGACGTGACGAGGGGGCGCCGGTACTGCCGGTGCCCCCTCGCACTTCCGCTTCCGGGCTGTGGGTTAGAGGTCGAGGGACAGGGCGGGCGTCGCCTCGGTCTCCTCCTCCACATCCTCGGGCGTGCTGTTGGCGGGCGTAGCCGGGGCGGGGACGAAGCCCTTCACGCCAGCGGCGGCGCGCACCTTCTCCTCGATCTCGGCGGAGATGGCGGCGTGCTCGCGGAGGAAGCCCTTCGAGGCTTCGCGACCCTGACCGAGGCGCTGGTCGCCGTAAGAGTAGAAGGAGCCGAGCTTCTTCACGACCTCGAACTGCACGGCGAGGTCGATGATGTCGCCCTCGCGGCTGATGCCGTGCTCGTCAGCGGTGAACATAATGTCGAACTCGGCCTGGCGGAACGGCGGGGCGGTCTTGTTCTTCACGACCTTGCAGCGGACGCGGTTGCCGATGATGGTCGTGCCCTGCTTCAGGGACTCGACACGGCGGATGTCGATGCGGACGGAGGAGTAGAACTTCAGCGCGCGGCCGCCGGGGGTGGTCTCCGGGTTGCCGAAGACGACGCCAATCTTCTCGCGCAGCTGGTTGATGAAGACGAGGGCGGTGTTGGAGCGGGCGACCGCGCCGGTGAGCTTGCGGAGCGCCTGCGACATGAGGCGGGCCTGCAGACCGGGCAGGGAGTCGCCCATGTCACCCTCGATCTCCGCGCGGGGGACGAGAGCGGCGACCGAGTCGACGACGACGATATCGAGGGCGTTGGAGCGGATCAGCGCCTCCGCGATCTCCATCGCCTGCTCGCCGGTGTCGGGCTGCGAGATGAGCAGGTTCTCGATGTCGATGCCACAGTTGGCGGCGTACTCCGGGTCGAGCGCGTGCTCGACGTCGATGTAGGCGGCCATGCCGCCACCGAGCTGCGCCTGCGCGATGATGTGCTGCGCCAGCGTCGACTTACCGGCAGACTCCGGGCCGTAGATCTCGATGATCCGGCCGCGCGGGATGCCGCCGATGCCGAGCGCGATGTCGAGCGAGAGGGAGCCGGTGGGGATGGCGGAGACGTTCAGCTTCGCGCTGGCATCGCCCAGGCGCATGATCGCGCCCTTGCCGAAGTCCTTGGTGATCTGGTCAAGCGCCTTGCCAAGGTCATCGCGGCGCTTGTCGGTCTGGGTGGACTGGTTCGGCTGGTTCGCCATCACTCATCTCCTGAGTCGTTGTCTCGAGGCCCCCCGGCCGCGTTGGGAGCACATTAGAACGGGCGTTCGCACGCGTCAAGCCCCCTCGCAGGGATTCGTCGAGGAATCTCGCGTGCCTCGATCGTACGCCCGCTGATGCGGACGGATGCGCGGTCGGCGCGGGTGAGCGTGCGGCTCACGCCTCGAGCGGGGCGGGACGAGGTGCTGGGGTTCGACGGCGATGTGCTGCGCGTGCGCGTCGCGGCGCCGCCGGTCGACGGCCGCGCCAACGAGGCACTGACGCGGCTGCTCGCGGCACGCCTCGATGTGCCGCGTTCAGCGATCGAGGTCGTGGGCGGGCACACCGCTCGGACGAAGGTCGTCGCGATCGAGGGGCTCGACGCCGCCGAGGTGCGTGCAAGGTTGGGGCTATCTGGCGGCGCCTAGCGCGCTCAAGACGAAGGAGAGCACAAGGATCGCGATCATTGGCGTCAGATCGACCATCCCGATCAGCGGGATCACACGTCGTAGTGGCATCAGGATCGGCTCCGTGAGCATGTCGAGCGCCTGCACGACGAAACCTTCGCGATCGATCGGGAACCACGAGATCAGCGAGCGAGCGAAGATCGCGAAGATCAGCACGTAAACGAAGACGTAGGCGATCTGGAGGACATAGTCCATCTAGTCGTCTCCCAGTTCCTGCGCGCGCATGAAGGCGGCGTCGATCGCGTCGTCGATGGCGGAGCGGAGCGAGGCGGCCTCGAGCTCCGCGAGGGCGGCGGCAGTCGTGCCGCCGGGTGAGGTCACTGCGTTCTTGAGCACGGCGGGGTGCGTGCCGGTCTCGATCGCGTAGCGAGCGGAGCCCGCGACGGTCGCGAGCACCAGCGAGGTCGCGTCGGGGCGCTTCATCCCCAGGCGCACGGCCGCGTCGATCATCGCCTCGATCACCAGGTAGATGTAGGCGGGGCCGGAGCCGTGCACGGCCGTCGCGAGGTCGACCGCGTCGTCGTCGCTCACCTCGATCACCGCCGTGGCGACGGCGTTCAGCACGGCGTGCATGTTCGCGCGCTGCTCGGCGGTGACCTCGGGCGCGGCGAGGAAGACCGCGGCGCCCTCGCCGATCGCGGCGGGGAGGTTCGGCATCACGCGCACGCTGGCGCGGTGGCCGCTGTGGCGCTGCACGTCCTCCAGCCGCACGCCCGCGGCGATCGAGACGAGCACAGCGTTCGCGCTCAGGCGGCCGCGCATCGTCTCGGCGACGGTGGGCAGGTCCTGCGGCTTCACGGCGAGCAGCACGAGGTCGGCGCCGATGCACGCCGTCTCCACATCGTTGGTGACGCGCACGCCATGCTCCGCGAGCTGCGTGCGGCGCGCCGCAGATGCCTCGGCGACCGCGATGTCGCCCGGCGCGGCGACGAGCCCGCGCAGCAGGCCGCGCAGGAACGCCTCGCCCATGAATCCGCCGCCGATGATGCCGATGCGCACCCGCGCCCCCTCGTCCAGTCGTGTGTGAGCCTACGCCGTGCGGCGCGGGCCGAAGATCGCGGTACCGAT
>Ga0172380_10003551_pt1 | contig 21258 bp, 25 predicted proteins | sample Leawe162metaG_FD_119747 | JGI IMG/M metagenome (GOLD analysis project Ga0172380, IMG submission 119747) | Leachate microbial communities from a municipal landfill in Southern Ontario, Canada - Leachate well 162 metaG | ecosystem: Engineered > Solid waste > Landfill > Unclassified | place... | reverse complement strand
CTCCTCCTCACCCTTCCTTTCCTTCTTATATTCCTCATTTCCAAAGGTACTTGGCTTGGCTTTGGCGATGTGAAGTATATTGCGGTAATAGGTTTTATGCTTGGGTTCGTCGTTGGATTATCAGCTGTAGTACTCTCTTTTTGGATAGGTGCCGTTTTTTCCTTGATTGCGCTTGCGGTGAAAAAAATTGTGTCGAGGAGCAGTTTGCCTCTGCTTAAAAATAATCTTACAATTAAATCAGAGATTCCTTTTGGGCCTTTCCTTTCTCTGGGTATTATTGTGAGTTTTTATTTGAGTCTAGATTTATTTCACATAAATGAATTATTTTTCTAAATTAAAAATTTTAAATGGGGGATTTACCCGCACACCAAAATCTTTGGTGTCCGGGTTTACGCTTACCGAGCTTATGGTGGTTATTACCATTACTACCGTTATAATGGCTTCATTAGTTTTCCAACAAGCCAAATGGAATGATAGTTTAGCCGTGAGCACTCAGGCTTATGATTTGGCTTTGATGGTTCGCCAAGCCCAGACTTATAGCCTAGGAGTGAAAGAAGATAAGTCTGCGACCTCTGGCGACAAATTTAATATTGGCTATGGAATTTATTTCGCCGAAACTAATTTGTCTCAATATATATATTTCGCCGATAGAAATGGTAATAGCACATACGAACCGAGTGAAGCGATAGAGACGGTACCCCTTAAAAGGGGAGTGACAATCAAAGATGTGTGTGGATCTGGCGCCAATGCTTGTTTTCCCGGCAACGGCCCTTTGGTAAGCGTAAGCATTTTATTTTTGAGACCAGAGACCAAGGCCATTATGAGTTTCTCACCACATGGCAACCCGCCGGTCACTGTGACTCTTCAGTCGCCAAAAGGTAAATATTATTCAGTGAAGATTGAATTAAATGGCCAAGTTTCAATAACACAATGATAAATAAATTTAAAAAAGGGTTTACCCTTGTAGAATTACTTGTCGCGATGGCACTTTTTACAGTCATTGCATCTTTTTCCATTGGGGCAGTGCTCAGTATTTTTGACGCTCACAGGAGAGCGCAATCAACTAAAACCGTAGTAGACAACCTCAACCTTTCTATTGAAAGTATGGCTCGAAATGTAAGATTTGGAGGTAGTTATTATTGCGGTATTTCTTCAGGTTTGACAAGCACACGCAATGATTCAGGTGGTTGCAGTGCCCTCTCTGTCACTTTTAATAATACCAGGATAATATACCGCTGGAGTGGCACCATAAATGACCCTATCCAAAAATCAGAAAATGGAGGCTCAACATATTCGAACATTACTTCTCCGGAGACAAAAATTCAATACTTAAGATTTTATGTTTTTGATTCCGACACTGGAGGTGAACAGCCATATGTAATTGCAGTTATAAAAGGTTATGTGGGCAACAAAGCGACTACCCAATCTTCATTTACAATCCAAACCTTAATGTCTCAAAGACAACTAGATTTTTAATATGATTAAAATTTTAAAAATTAAAAATTTTAAATTAAAAATTCCCGCGAAGCGGGCTGGCTTCACCGTGCTTGAATCTATCGTGGCGATAATGATATTGTCACTTTCCATATCAGGTGCTTTCTCTGCCGTCCAGCAAGGCCTCTCTCAATCAATCATTGCCAAAGATGAAGTCAAAGCCTTTTATTTGGCTCAAGAAGCGGTAGAATTAATCAGAAATAAAAGAGACAATAATCAACTTGCATTTATGAATGGCGGCGCAGATAGTTGGCTATCTGGGATAACTGACGCTTCAAACTGTCCGCCCAATAAGGTTTGTCGAGCTGATGTGGTTGCACATTCTTTGGCTCTTTGTGGAGATAATTGGGAATCGTGTCCTGTCTTAAAACAAGATCAAAGTACTTTTTTGTATTCCTATACTTCCGGAACAAATACTAATTTCAAAAGAGAAATAAAAATAGAACCATCAGTAAATCCAAATGAAATCAAAATCACCGTCAAAATTTATTGGACTAAGGGTATAACAACAAGAAGTTTTGAATTTAAAACTCTTTTATATGATTGGATATGATAAAAAATAAAGGTATGACATTATTTATAGCGGTAAGTATCATGGGAGTTTTGCTTCTCATCAGTTTTGCGGTGGTAAATGTCTCTATCAAGGGCTCACTGTTTGCCACTTCTGGCCGAGATTCCCAGTTTGCTTTTTATGCCGCTGATGCCGGTCTAGAATGCGCTCTGTATTGGGATTCTAAATATGATGCATTTTCAACATCTTCTCATCCTTTGCTTCTTGATAATACTGTTTATTGTGCGGGCAGTGGAGTGGTTAGTGGGCAAAATCTTTATGGGACAACAACTGTTCAAGGCCTTATAGGATTGGGTGGAGATAGTAATCCAACAAGCCGATTTAGTTTTTTGATGGATCAATCCGTAGTCTCATCACCTTGTGCAGTGGTGACTGTGAGAAAGTATTATGAAGACAAAAGTTCTCCTCTCGATGGCTACAAAGAGACTCTTATGACTTATATAAAATCCCGCGGTTACAACACCTGCGATATGTCACATCCAAGGAGGGTAGAGAGAGGCATTGAGGTGACCTACTGATAAAATTAACCTAATTATTCTAATTTCTAATTAACCTAAATTAGGATTTGCTTTTTGGTGATTTTTTAGAATAATTAGGTCAATTAGTGCAATTAGAAATTATTATGAAATCTATTCCAAAAGAAGCCAAAGAAAGGGCAAATAAATTAAGGTCAATTATTGAGCGGCACAGCCACCTTTATTATGTGAAAGATGCGCCGGAAATTGAAGATTCGGCGTATGATTCTTTGATAGAAGAATTGCGGCTTTTGGAAGAGCAATTTCCCGAGCTCATTTCTTCCGAGAGTCCGACTCAAAGGGTGGGTGGAGAGCCAATTAAAGAATTTAAAAAAGTGCCACACACTGTTCCTCAGTGGTCTTTTAATGATGCGTTTTCTCCTGAAGATGTGGTGGACTTTGATAAGCGGGTCAAAAGGTTTTTAAAAAATCCCGCCTCTTCGGCGGATGAGGGCATTAGCCCTCAATACACTTGCGAACTCAAAATAGACGGGCTCAAAATCGTTTTTGAATATGAAGAAGGTGTTTTCAAAAGAGCGGCCACAAGAGGTGATGGGGTGGTCGGTGAAGATGTGACAAGCAACATCAAAACTATAATGTCGGTGCCACTCAAACTTTTGGAGCCGGTAAATCTCATAGTCGAAGGCGAAGTGTGGTTAGGCAAGAAAAATTTTGAAAAAATAAACAAGGAGCGCAAAAAGGCAGGTGAAGCCCTTTTTGCCAATCCGAGAAACGCCGCCGCCGGTACTATCCGTCAACTTGATCCAAAAATTGTAGCTGAGAGAAAGTTGGATTGTTTTATTTATGACTTATCCGCCGTAGCTTCAGCGAAGGCGGGTGTGCCTACTACTCAAAAAGAAGAACTTGAATATCTTGAAAAACTTGGTTTTAAAGTTAATAAACATTTCAAACTTTGCCAAAATATAGAAGAGGTAATAAATTTTTGGAAATATTGGCAAGACAAAAAAGACAAAGAGGATTATTTGATAGACGGAGTGGTGGTCAAAGTAAACGAAATAAAATATCAAGAAAGTCTTGGCTTCACAGGCAAAGCGCCGCGTTTTGCGATTGCTTTCAAATTCCAGGCTGAGCAAGTGACTACTGTTGTTGAAGACATTGTATTGCAAGTTGGTAGGACAGGGGTTTTGACGCCGGTCGCTCATTTGCGACCAGTCTTAGTCGCTGGCTCAACTGTTTCGCGCGCTACGCTTCACAATCAAGACGAAATAGAACGCTTAGACGTACGCATCGGAGACACAGTGATACTCCAAAAAGCTGGAGATGTTATTCCCGACATAGTAAGTGTTTTAAAAGAAATGCGCACTGGCAAAGAAAAAAAGTATATTTGGCCCAAGCTGGTAACGGACTGCGGGGGTGATGGTAGTATAGAGAGGATTGCTGGTCAGGCCGCCTGGAAATGCAAAGACAAAAATTCTTATATACAAAAAAAGCGAAAATTTTACCACTTTACAAGTAAGCACGCTTTTGATATTGATGGGTTGGGGCCCAAAATAATTGACGCGCTTCTGGAGGCCGAACTCATCGCTACTTATGACGATATTTTTACTTTAAAAAAAGGCGACTTGCTCGCGCTACCTCGGTTTGCCGAAAAGTCAGTTGATAATTTGCTCGCTTCAATAGCAAAAGCCCGGAACACTACTTTGCCAAGATTTATTATTTCTCTTTCCATTCCAAATGTCGGTGAAGAAACGGCGATCTTGCTTTCAAATGAATTTGAAAGCATTGAAAAATTGAAAGATTCAAAAATTGAAAGATTAGAACAGATAGAGGGGGTGGGTCCGATTGTAGCGGAGTCGATAGTAGAATGGTTTGAAGACAAAGAAAATTTAAAAATTTTAAACAAACTTTTGCAACACGTCAAAATAATTTCCGACTCGCGATTAGCGTCTAGCGCTTCGAAACTTTCCAACAAAACTTTTGTTCTGACCGGCACACTTGAAAATATGAGTAGGGAAGAAGCTAAGCAAAAAATCCGCGAGCTGGGTGGTAATATTTCCAGCTCAGTTTCCAAAGAGACCGACTTCGTAGTCGCTGGCGGAAACCCCGGAAGCAAATATGAAAAAGCACTTGAATTAGGAGTGAAAATATTGACTGAGTTGGAATTTCAAAATCTTTTAAAAACTCAATAAAATGTTATTATTGAATCATGGCGATTTCCAAAGAAGAAATAATAAAATTGGCTGATTTGGCCAGGATAGAAATACCAGAAAAAGAGGTAGAAAGTCTTGCAGAAGAGATGGACTCTATTTTGGATTATGTGAAAACTATTCAAGATTTTCATTCTGATGATACTCAACCAAAAGATGAGGTTAAAGAAAGATTGGGAGTTATAAATATAATGCGTGAAGACGAAAACCCAAGTGAATCAGGCAATTATACCGACGATGTTTTGAGAGAATTTCCAAATAAAGAAAATGGATATTTGAAGGTCAAGAAAATACTGTAATATGAAAAATTTAACTATAAAACAAGCTAGAGAGCTTTTGGATAAAAAAGAAATTTCTACTAAAGAACTTGCTGAAGGCTGTCTTGAAAATATTGAAGCTAAAAATAAAGAGCTCAATGTCTTTTTGGAGGTTTATGATGATGTTTTGAAAAATGCTGAAGATGCACAAAAAGTTATTGATGCGGGAAGCGCCAAAGAGTTGACCGGTATTCCTTTGGCTATCAAAGATAATATTTTAATAAAAGGTAAAAAGGCTAGCTCGGCTTCTAAGATTTTAGAAAATTACAGAGCTATTTATACTGCCACGGCCGTTCAAAAACTCTTAGACCAAAATGCCGTTTTTCTGGGTAGAACTAATATGGACGAATTTGCTATGGGCAGTTCGACCGAAAATTCGGCCTTTGGGGTGACCAAAAACCCTCTGGATCCCGCTAGGGTCTCTGGGGGATCAAGTGGAGGTTCGGCGGCCTCTGTGGCCGGAAATATGGCTCTAGGGGCCCTTGGGTCTGACACAGGTGGCTCGGTGAGGGAGCCAGCCAGTTTTTGCGGAATGGTGGGCCTCAAGCCGACCTACGGTAGTGTTTCCCGTTATGGGCTCATGGCTATGGGCTCATCCCTTGATGTCATCGGGCCAATTACCAAAACTGTTTCTGACTCCGAAATTTTGTTCAATGCAATTAAAGGCAAAGACAAGATGGATAGTACAAGCATTGAAATTGAAAGACTGAAAGATTCAAAGATTGAAAAATTAAAAATCGGAGTTCCTTATCATATTTTAGACGGCGATGGTATTGATACAGACACCAAGAAAAATATTGAAGAATCAGTTAAAAAACTCAAAGACTTGGGTTATGAGATACAAGACATTTCACTTCCAAATATAGACAAGTCCCTCGCGGTTTATTACATCGTGATGCCGGCCGAAGTTTCTTCAAACCTCGCTAGATTTGACGGTATCAAATACGGCCTGTCAGTGGAAGGGCAAAATCTTTTAGAAGTTTACAAAAAAAGTCGTGGCGAAGGTTTTGGCAAAGAAGCCAGGAGGAGAATCATTTTAGGAACCTACATACTTTCTGCCGGATATTATGATTCATATTATGGCAAGGCGATGCAGGCTCGCAAAAAAATTGGTGAAGAATTTAAAGATGCATTTCTAAAAGTTGACGCCATTCTCACTCCTACCACTCCGTTTCCGGCTTGGAAAATAGGGGAGAAGAAAACTCCACTTGAAAATTATTTGGCCGATGTCTTTACTGTTGCCGCCAACATTGTCGGTTGCCCTGCTATCTCTTTGCCTTTTGGCACGACCCAAATCGATGGCAAAGATTTGCCACTTGGCATACAATTAATGGCATCACACGGACAAGAGTCTACGATTTTTGAAATCGGAAAGAAGCTTCTTGGAGAGTAGTTTATAAATTTTGAAAAATGGCACCTCCAGATAAAAAAGAAAAACCAAAAGAAAAGCCGGCCGGATGGAGCTTCGATATTGTCGAAGGTCTGGTTATTTTACTTTTTTTATTAGCAATCGTGGGTAGCCTCATCCCGGCCATATTTCGTCTTTTTACTTCCGGTGACCTCACTTTTTTTGGCTATAGGATAAGTGGTATTTACGATTTCTTCAAAAATAATATTCAATTTTTCAAAACTTTAGGATTTGTGATTGCGGGCGCCGCGGCGATTGGTACTTTTACTCTTACCAAAAAAGCTGACGCTGTCTGGCGAGCTGAAAAAGCCAAACTGTTTCCCGAAGATATGAAGGACCCATCTTCAGATACTGAGGTGGTCAAAAGTAAATTACAAGAAAGATGGGAGAAGGTTGTGGCCAATTCCGAATCAACCAATTCTTCTGATTGGCGATTAGCTATTATTGAAGCCGACATTATGCTTGATGAACTTTTAGAAAAGTTGCAGTTGCCGGGGGACACGATGGGGGAGAAGCTCAAGGCCGTAGAAAAAAGCGATTTCAATACAATCGACAATGCTTGGGAGGCTCACAAATTTAGAAATATGATTGCCCACGAAGGTCAAAACTTCATGGTAAACCAACGCGAAATCCGCCGCATCATCGCCCTCTACGAATCAGTGTTTAAAGAATTCTCTATCATTTAATTTTTTAATAGAAAAGCCCGACCTCTCGATCGGGCTATCCAGTCAGCGCTAATCGGGCCATGCCGACTTTGTTTTATCTCTCCGTTCCAAAATATCACGGAGAAGATTAGCGACCGATTCGGACGGAAGTTCGAATGTGACAGTCACTTTGACGAGATGGCTCGAAATCTGACCGAGAGCAGACGGTTCTACGGGAGCTTCGTTCAGAATTCTGCTTCTGAAGAGCCGGCACACTTTTGTTGCCGTCTTGCATGTGCCAACTCCGATGGTCTCCCAACGGTATGTTGTTTGCACAGCCACTCCACATTGTCGAGCAAGTTGATTGGGTGTCAAACCGGTTGCACCGCGAAAAACTTTTACTGCTTCGCCAAATTCCTTTTTGTTCGCGATGGTTGGCTTGGTTAGTTTTTCGGCGATCGCTTCAAGTCGAGTCAGAGCATCTTCTTTTGAGATCATCCCTCATCCCTACCTTTCAAGAAAATGCCAAGTCCGGGGATCGCGACTATCGAAGTGGCCAAGGCGGTTGAGTCCATCCTGTTGTTTCCCAACAACAGAAATAATCTTACACGCTAGAACCAATCCAATTATTGTTTGAACGATTTCGAACACGATTCACTCCTTTTCTAGTCTCAGAAGATACCATATTTATAAAATTTCTGCAAGTATTGCACTTTTAATTAAAATGTGATTTGATATTAGTGGAGGTGAAGAAGTGAAAGTACTGTTTTCGGTAGAGATTTATGTACAAGCACCAGAGGGTCATTTCAGTAATAAAATTGGTGGAATTTTCACCAAAGAAGTTGAAATGGCTTTCTGCCCACCGACAGGCACAATTGTCGACCTGGGTGGTTTATCTTTTGGACTCGTTGTTTCTGATGTTCGCTGGTCAGAAAACAAGCCGCACATTGTGGTTTATCTGGAAAGACCCACCGAAAGGAACTGCCGTAAGTTCCTGGAGGAAATTAATGAACTCAGAAAACTCGGTTGGAAGTAATTCCACACAATACAACCGCCTCGAGAGCCGTTCGCTCCCCGGGCGGCTTTCTCTTTTAAAAAATTTTTTCTCGCCCTCACCCAGACCCCTCGCATTAGACAAGGTGAGAAGTGAATACTTGGAGCTTCGCAAGACTCATTGAGAATTTCTGTAAGCAAAGCTAAAAAAGTCCAATGAGTGGACAGCTTCTGTAAGAAGAGGGGCAATTTTTCGCAAGAAAAATGGGGTGAGGTTTGAAAAGAAATCGCGACCACGTAAAATTCGCTACGCTCATCACGTGGCTACTTAATTGCAAACATAAAAATCCAGTCTAAACAACTGGATTTTTATGTGCAATTTGCGTGTTGCGGAGTTTGGATTCGCACCAAAATTTTCAGGTTATGAGCCTGACGAGTTACTATTACTCTACCCCGCAATATTTATATATAGTACTTAAATAGATCACTTTTTGCAAGTGTGATGTTTATCCACAATTCTATTACTATCATAAAAGAACCAGTGATATAATACATATATGGCTAGATATGATGATAGGATAAAAGCAAGATCAATGAGAAGGAGAGGGATATCCATCGTGGTTATCGCGCAAAAATTAGATGTTTCAAAAAGCACTGTAAGTCTTTGGTGTAGAGATATTATTTTATCTGACAAGCAATTCGAAAAATTACGAAAAAATATGGGCGTGTCTTTCAAATATGGCCAAAGAATAGCAGCACAAGTAAACAGACAAAAGAAATTAGATGCTATTAAAAACGCCGATATTTGGGGAAAGAATCTTGTTAAAAAAATTTCCTCAAGAGAGCTGTTATTGGTAGGCACAGCTTTATATTGGAGCGAAGGATCAAAAACTGATAGCACTAGTACCCTTATGTTTATCAATTCTGATCCAGATATGATATTGCTCATGAAAAAATTTTTAGTTCAGGTCATGAGCGTTAAATTAGAAGACATTGTTTGTGGCATTCAGATAAATAGGGTACACGAAAAGAGAATAAAAAAAGTATTGAGTTTTTGGCAAAATCTGTTAAAGTTGAGATATTCTCAAATCAGAAAGCCTTATTTTGTGAATACTAAAATAAGTAAGATTTATGAGAATCATGAAGATTATTATGGTGTTTGCAGATTATTTGTTAGAAAAAGCAAGAATTTAAAATACAAAATGCTCGGTCTAATAAAAGCCATGAAATCAAGTGTATTGTCGACGTAGCTCAGGTAGTTAGAGCACATCACTCATAAAGATGAGGTCGCAGGTGCAAATCCTGCCGTCGACACTAGATAATATATATAGAATTACATCTCCAAAGTCTCCAAGGTAGTTGTGTAATTGCCTAGAAAAGAGGGAATCACAAACATCATTGCTATAAGAGGCAAGACCACTACGACCAGAGTAATAACCATAGTCCAGAGGAAATATTTTCTAGTTTTTTCGACAGATGCATAAATCTCATCTATTTTTTTCTCTAATCCCGCCATCTTATTTTGTGTATCTTGATCCATGCGTAAAGTGTAGCATTTTTTATCAAAATCTGTTAAATTTTAGTTGCTCCATCTGGAGCATTGTTTGCGGCTGTAGCTCAACGGTAGAGCACTCGCCTGTCACGCGAGAGGTCGTGGGGTCAGCACCCATCAGCCGCGCAAGCAAAACGCCTTCGGGCGTTTTTTGCTTGCGTGGCTGAGCAAGCCAACTGCTTGGCTTGCGTATGGGTGCTGACAGACGCAGCCATATTTTTGTAGTAACAAAAATAGGCGAGTCGGGGTCGCGAAATTTTGTGAGCGACGGCGAACAAAATATTTGTGACCAGCACCCTAGAGCCGCGTCATAAAAAAATTGCAATTCCATAAACATATGATATAATGATTGGAGAGGAGGAGTTATGAATCTAACTTTCAGACCGACGCGTTTCTTTGGCCTTTTCTGGAAAACCAGAAGAAACAACCTGCCTTGCAAAACGTGTGGCAAACCCACTACAGAAGGCAAGTTGGGAGAGAGGGCAGTAGCGTACTGTGAGCAATGTAAAACGCCACAGTATGAGCTCGAGGAATGCGCTTGGCACGCCTGAGGTTTCTGGGTCGCGGAGTCTTTATGACTCCGTGACCCTTTGCTTTATTCAATTTTTTGGTGTTATTATTTAAGAGTTGGTTTTATAAATAATTCAAAAATATGTTTGAAAAGTTTTTTGGAAATAATCCAGATAAGGACCCGCAAAAAAAAGATGATAACCCTCCTCAAAATCAGGAAGATATAGCGATAAATAATGAGATTAACAGAATTAGTGAGAGCATCAGAAAGAGTAATGAAAAATATGAAAAAATAGGTGAAGAGTGGTCAGCTGAGTTTAAGAGTGTTAAAGAAGAAATAGAAATTGCAGAAAATATTTTAACTAAAATTATAGAATATTACAAAAGCCAATATCCAAATGTAGAAATGACTGCCCCTCTTGAGGATTTTCTTGAAGATGCAAGAGAAGAGGGTAGTGGTTTTGACGGGGAAACGATAAAACAAATAGATGCTTGGGTTGAAAAATATAGCTTCGAAATAAATAAATTGGGTTCGTTATCATATTTTATCCAAACAGTTTCGAAAAGAAGAAACGAAGACATCGCTCTTTTGGATCCCGGTCCAGAGAAATCAGAAGAAAATAAAAAATGAACTATTAATAGCTAATTTATTTTATGCTCAAAGAATTCAAACAATTTTTACTTAGAGGAAATGTGGTTGATTTGGCGGTCGGTGTCGTCATTGGTGCAGCTTTTGGGACGGTAGTCACCGCTCTTGTCTCAGACTTGCTTACTCCGCTTATTGGAGCTATTGCTAAAGTACCTGATTTTGGCAGCCTTTCATTTACTTTAAACGGTAGTCAGTTTATGTATGGTCATTTTATAAATGCCCTCATTTCTTTTGCTCTCGTAGCGGCCGCGATATTTTTCTTTGTAGTTAAGCCTATGAATGTTTTAATTACCAAATCACGTAAGGAGCCACCAGCAGATTCCACCACCAAAAAGTGTAATGAGTGTTTAAGTGAAATACCTATAAGCGCCAAAAGATGCGCCCACTGCTCTCAAATAACTTCCTAAATTTTATTGTAATGAAAAAAGTATTACAGTATCTACTCCTCTTTGGACTTATTGGTTCTTCAGCTTATTTTATTTACCAAAACAGTCGGAGTTTGTGCGCAAGGACAATAGAGTACAGTATTGGCAGATTTGATACTCAGTTCGGTGTCTCTGAAAATGATTTCAAATCCTATGTTGCCGAGTCAGAAAAAGTGTGGGAAAAGGCTTTGGGTAGAGATGTATTTGTTTATAAATCAGGAGCTGATTTCAAAATCAATCTCATCTACGACGAAAGGCAACTTACAACCAACCAAAAGCAAAAAACCGAATTTGGCCTCTTTGCCGTTGAAGAATCTTTCAGAAATCTTGATTCAAAGTTTAATCTTTTTAAGGATGAATACGATAATAAGGTTTCGGTTTACGAACAAAGACTTTCAGTCTTTAATGAAAGAAAATCAGATTATGATAAAAAAGTTGCCATTTGGAATGATAAAGGGGGAGCGCCCGAGGGTGTTTATAGAGATCTGGAAGCTGAAAGAATTTATCTCAACACTGAATCTGGGAAGCTAAACAGTGAAGTTTTAACAATGAATAGTATGGCAAGAGAATTGAATACTCTTTTAGATGAGCGCAATTTAAAAGCAGCTGAATATAACAAGATAGCTAAAAATTATAATAAAAAATATGGTGAAGGTTTAGAGTTTAATCAGGCCGAATACAAAAGTAATTCATCATTTACTCGAGAGGAAGAGATAAATGTATATCAATTTGGAAACAAAAAAGATTTGATTTTGGCCCTCTCGCATGAGTTTGGGCATGCGCTTGGTATGGAGCATACCGAAAACCCCAAATCAATAATGTATTATTTGACCGGCATCAACGCCGAAATTTCTCCCAATTTATCTGCCGAAGATTTAGCCGAATTGAACAGGGTGTGTGGCTTGTGACATTATTTTGTGGTAGACTTAATATGAATTATAAATATGGTCTACCAATGAATAAAAAAGTTTTAAAAAATTTATACCTTGTAAAAAAATTATCGTCTTTTGAAATAGCCAAAAAATTTAACTGTTCAGAGCATAAAATAAACTACTGGCTTTCAGTGTATAAGATACCCAAACGGACTATATCAGAAGCTATATATCAAAAAAATAATCCCGAAGGTGATCCGTTTATTTTTTCTTATCCTAAGAGTTTAAAGAAGATGTTTCTTTTTGGTTTGGGGCTTGGATTATTTTGGGGTGAAGGAACAAAAAGAGGTCGTCATGCTGTCAGACTAAGTAATTCTGATCCTATTCTTATAAAAAAATACATTGATTTTTTAGTCGATATTTATCGTATAGACAAAAATAAATTGAGATTTCAATTGCAAACATACGATGACCTTAATGTTGATGATCAAATAAAATTTTGGAGAAAACACCTCCAAGTTAAAAAGTCACAGTTCTACAAATCCAGCATTCTTGTTAGAAGAGGGCGGGGTACATATTTAGAAAAAATGAAGCATGGAGTAGTAATTGTAAATTTCAATAATATGAAATTGAAAAATCTAATTTCCTCTCAGATTGCAAATATTGGCTCAGTGTAATAATATTTTAAATGTGCCGTTGTAGCTCAGTTGGTAGAGCACGTCATTGGTAGTTCGCAAAAACCTGCCCATTTATATAGAAATGTATATTTGAATCTCGAATAACGGTTAATATCCACTACATGGACAAGACCGTGGCCCCGATAAATTTGAAGGGCCCGAACGACTGACAAGAGAAGCTTCCTTGTTCGACAAGATGCTTAAGATACAGTCTAGCCCTCTAATATGTAGCTCAGAAAGTAGAGGTAAAAGCGAATGACGAGGTCATCGGTTCAATCCCGATCAACGGCTCAATTTTGTATTTATCATTTTTAAGAACTGTTGTTATACCCCAAGTTTAATCAAAATTTGAGCAAATAGAAAGGACCTCCCGAGGGAGGTCCTAAGAGATCAAGTAATAAAATACTTGGCCCAGAGTTTTGCACTTTCAGCTTTGTGCAGGTATTCCGGATCGATATATACCTTGAAACGATAAATCGGTTTTGGATCGCTCGAGTCATAAGTTATCGATCCATCCGGCTGAACGAACGGCAACGTAATCTTTCGAAGATCTTTGCCTTTGCCGGTGTACGCACAGACCATACCCATCGGCACTTTCAACTGCTCGCAGATGTAGTTGGCGACGGCAACACGAGAGGCATCGAACTTCGCTACATTCAGCAATCCCGATGACGGTTCGGTTGTCTCGACCGAGTAAATCATCTTGTACCAGTCATGCGCAACAGTCTTTTTGGCAAGATGTGTCGACCACTCATTGCATGTCAGAAGATATTCAATTGCCTGGGTATCAGATAGGTGGAAGAAATCCTCCGTAATTTCTCCCAATTCTTGCGCCAAGTAGACAGCGCGGTAAATCATCATGGCGGCATTGAGGTCTGGTTCCCCGTAGATCTTTCCGTATACCAGACCTCTGGCCTGTTGCCACTTCTTGGTCTCGTCGATACAGTAGCTTTTCAGCATCCACTCACTATCGATAAGGCCATCAGTGCGAAGAGTGTGAAATGATGAGGCAATAAACTCCGCATCAAACAGTTTCTCACCACCGGAGCGCACAAACCAGTACCGCCCGACGTTGTCGAGATTGTCTACGTCTATACTACCGTTCAGCACAACAGATAGGGGTTTGTCATTCCCAGTGACCATTTTCACGATTTGCTCCGAAGTTATCCCGAGCGAATCGAAAACATGGAGAGACGCCAATTTTGAAATGGTGTCCTCCAAAAAAGACTCGCCGTCTTTACCGGTAAGCTTTCGCAAAAACGGTTCGCAGAGATGAGACAAGGCGGGATTGCCAGCATCATGAAGCAGTGCCGAAACCAACAGAAGTTTTTCGTACTGCTTCGAATTGCTTTTCTTCAAAGCGAGATTCATCAGGTGGCAAACACCCACGCAATGTTCAAATCGCGAGGCGAGCGGCCATGTGACCATTCGCTGCGGCAAGACGCCCTGAGAGATGTCTTTGAGCCGCTGTAAAAGAGGGCTTTCCATAAACTCCCCAATGTAATCAGGAAGCTCTACGGGGCCATACAATGGGTCGATATATTGCATTCAATGATCTCCTTTCCAAACCCGATATTACACTTTTTCGTACAAAAAGAAAGTATCAGGGGCCGGACTCTTCAGATGGAATGTTGTTGTGTTATAATATTTCTCAATGACAAAGTCATTAAAAAATAATTTAGGGCTTATTCTGGTATGCGTATTGGCGCTTTTTCCGCTTGTTTTGTGGCTTTTTATGAAGCCACTAGCTGATAGGTTTTTTTCATCAGGCGCTACATTTCGCAGTTTGGGGCAAATAAGTGGACTTTTGGGTATGGCTTTGCTTTCGCTCAATTTTGTTTTGGCGGCACGATTCAAATTTTTGGATATTTGGTTTATGGGATTAAACAGAGTTTATATCAAACATCATATTATTGGAGCACTCTCGTTTTGTCTTTTACTTTTTCATCCAACTTTTTTGATTATTCAATATATTTTTATTTCTCTAAAATATTCTTTTGATTTTATTTTATTGTTTGGTAGTTGGCCACTATTTTTTGGCAAATTAGGCCTACTCGTTTTTGTTGTCTTGATGGCTGTTACTTTCTATTTCAATTTTAAATACCAAAGCTGGAAGGCTACTCATCAGTATTTGGGTATCGTTTTACTACTTGGTAGTATGCACATGCTTTTCATACCTAGCGATGTGTCAAACGACTCAACACTAAAATATTACATGCTCGCGTTAGCAATTATTGGCGCTTACTCATATTTTTATCGCACAATTTTAAAAGCCTACAAAAGGGGAGAGTACAAGTACAGATTAGCAGAGGTAGTAAAAGTAAACGAAAGTGTTGCGGAATTAAAATTGACACCAATTACTAAAAAAATAAAATACATGCCTGGGCAGTTTGTCTTCATTAGGTTTGATATTCCTGGAGTACTTTCCGAATCTCACCCATTTTCCATTGCTTCGAGTTCAACTGATGAAAACTTGTCTTTGGGGGTAAAGGCTTTGGGCGACTATACTTCTATGATTTATTTATTAAAACCGGGTTTAATTTGTTCAATTGAAGGACCATTTGGCACTTTCTCACAAAACAAGGCTTCAGGTAAAAGGCAAATTTGGGTAGCTGGTGGCATAGGAGTGACGCCCTTTTTGGGTATGGCCAGAGATTTGATCGGCAAGGTCAATGGTTATGCGATAGATTTATATTACTCAGTAAAAAATGAAGATGAGGCAGCGTTTGCTGATGAATTAGCAAAAATTGCCGAGCAAAATAGCAATTTTAAATTTATACCGCATATTTCTGAAAAAAATGGTTATATATCGGCAGATATAATTGCCGGAAGAAGTGTAAATATCAGTGGAGCAGAAATATTTTTGTGTGGCCCTGCACCTTTTATGCAAAATTTGAGAAAACAATTTATTAATTTAGGATTTAATAATAATAAAATTTATTCCGAGGAATTTAGTCTTGAAAATATATGAAAAAATACGTGACTATATCCATTTTTATATTTTTTGTTATCACAACAGCAGTGCTTGTCGCTGGTTTAATCAATTATGATAAAAATAATCAATCTGAGTTCAACTCAAATACTGGAGGTGTTAATCAAATTGATAGGATAACTGGGGTTAATTCGGGCACAACTTCTTTAACTCTTTCTAATGCAGAGCTCGTCAAACACAATTCAAGAAAAAGCTGCTGGCTCTTAATTTCAGGTAAAATTTATGATGTCACTACTTTTTTAGATGCACATCCTGGAAATGCTAGTGCTATATTACCAACTTGTGGCACTGACGCCACCGCCGCTTACGCCACAAGAGGTGGGAACGGCTCGCATTCCTCGTCGGCCACAGCGATGCTCGCTGATTATTATATTGGTGATCTCAATCAAACAGTTCAAACGAGTGCTGGGAGTCCTACTACTCCGACTATCGCCAATCCATCTGCCGCTACCAATCCTCCTGCTTCACGGGGCGGCGACGATGATCTAGATGATGATTAATTTTATTATGTTATAAATATATATCGCCGACTTAGCTCATCTGGTAGAGCAGCGGTATCGTAAACCGCAGGTGGTCGGTTCAAGTCCGACAGTCGGCTCATTTTGATTGACAAAGTAATTTTGAGGAGTACCATATATCTCAAGCCCCTTGTAGTGCGTGATTTTTTTCGGCGAGTGAGTGAATGCGACTGGAACCCAAAATTCCCACTCTCCGGTGGAAAACCTTCGTACACAAGGGGTTTTCTATTGGGCAAATTACTATCCACAGGTGGGGCTTGCAAAAAAATAATAACTGGTATAGTATATAGGTAACGGAAAGTTCTTGATTACCTCAGTGGCAAATCAGGGTTTTCCACCGGAGAAAGCAGTATAGGGAAGGACTCGTGGTCCAACCCTGCAATCATACGAGGGGCCAGGCATTCGTGTCGGCCCCTTAATTTATTTTATGATATACTCATTTTAGGGCCCAGAGAGCTGACATCTCTCAAACCCCTCTGTCAACCGCAAGGAGAGGTGAGGTCGGTTCGTGGCGAGCGAATCTAAAACCTTACCTCCCCAGCGGTTTTTTGTTTGTTTTGGTATACTCTTGTTATGAATAACGAAAAGATAGATATAGAGCAAAAAATTAAGGAACTAGAAGAGGCAATGGTCCGGCCGGAATTCTGGGATGATAAAGTGAGGGCTCAGGCAATCATCAAAGAAGTTCAAAAATTAAAGGACGAGCTGGAAGGCGTGGGGCAATATGATAAAGGGGACGCAGTAATGACTATTTTTTCAGGAGCCGGAGGTGACGACAGTGAGGACTTTTCGGCGATGCTTCTGCGGATGTATTTTAAATATTTTGAAAACAAAGGTTGGGGTTATTCTATTTTGCACGAAAATCAAAATGATCATGGTGGATATAGAAATATAACAGTTGAGATAAATGGTAGTAGCACTTATGGAAATTTAAAAAATGAGTCGGGGGTGCACAGATTGGTGCGCATTTCTCCCTTCAATGCTAATGCCAAAAGGCACACGAGTTTTAGTATGGTAGAGGTGATTCCCAAATTTGATAAAAATAATTTGAACGATATTGAACTTGATGAAAGTGAATTGAAAGTAGAATTATCAAGATCAAGTGGTCCGGGTGGTCAAAATGTAAATAAAAGAGAAACGGCGGTTAGGATTGTCCATATTCCAACCAATCTATCCGCACAGGCGGATGGTGAGCGCAGTCAGGCTCAAAACAAAGAAAAAGCTTTGGCAGTTTTAAAAGGCAAAATATTTAAGGCGTTAGAAGAAAAGAGGATAGAGAAACAAGAAAATATGTATATAAGCAAAACTACTGAAGTCGCATGGGGCAACCAAATCCGCTCATATGTCCTCCACCCATATAAAATGGTCAAAGACCACCGCACCAATGTGGAGACTTCTGATGTGGATAAAGTGCTGGAACAAGGCGATTTAGATGAGTTTATAGAAGCAGAAAAAAGTTTGTAAAAAATTCTGTAATTATTTTTGCTTATAAATTTAAATTTCGTTTCAGGCTTAAATAGAGCCATTTTTTTACAAATACTTGACAAAAAAATTGTAAAACATACTGGTACATAAAATACTTGACTTGTCAAGTGGTGGGGTGTATCATTGTTGTCAGAAGAAAGGGGTTCTTTATGAGTAAGAAAATTGCTAAAAAAAATCTGAGTTCGAAGGGCATGAATGATAGCAGGATTAAGCGACCACTAGATGCTTTGTTGGAGCATCATGGTGCTCTCCTGAAAGATTATGACACGCGTGACATAAAGAGTTTCCGAAGGCATATTGTCTCTTTGTTAGAGAACACATTTGGCCTTCTTGCTGCTCTTTATGGTTATGATCCTTGGGAACACTACCTAACTAAGTCTAGCCCTGACCTAAAAGACAGCGGGCTGAAGAAGATTTTGCAAGCAATTAATGATCTAAAGAAACATCAGCAAAAATGGGAGACGCCGGTAGTAAAGAAAGATGATGGTTTCAGGTATGGTGATGGCCCGAGGTTTAGTGCTCGTTGGCGTACATCATCAAACCGATATCGAGGTGGTGACTACCACGGTTCGTGTCATCCTGGATCTGGAAATGCTTTTTAGGTTTTCCTCACCTTGCTCGCGTACGGATTCTATTCCGGCGCGAGCTTTTTCGTTGTTTGATTTTCTGACCCCACCCCGCATTCCTTCGGAATGCCGCCCCTCACCTTGGCAAGGTGAGGGGCAAGACGCCGCAAGGCGGATGGGGTGGGGTCGAATTAAGGGAAATGAGTTTTGTAAAAGTTTTAAATCTGATATAATGAATCTATGTCAATTACTTTTGATAATGTTTCAAAAAAATATAGCGACAACTGTGTCGCTTTAGACCAGGTTTCCTTTATTATCAAACCCAATGAGTTTGTTTCATTTGTTGGACCTTCAGGAGCCGGCAAAACTACTCTCCTCAAAATGCTTCTAGCAGAAGACAAGCCAACTGAGGGCAAGGTTTCGTTTTTTGATACCGATATCCACACCTTGAGCGGGGAAGAAATAAATTTGGTGAGAAGGAAAATCGGCGCGGTCTTCCAAGATTTCCGCCTTTTGCCCAATAAAAATGTTTATGAAAATATCGCCTTTGCTATGGAGGCGGCCGGCAGGCCAGATGAAGAGATTGAATCCGATGTGCCTCATGTTTTGGAGTTGGTGGATTTGGGCAATAAAATTTGGAACTTCCCCGGAGAGCTTTCTGGTGGTGAGAAGCAGAGGGTGGCTATCGCCCGAGCTATCGTCAATCAACCTGATATAATAATCGCAGACGAACCCACAGGCAATCTAGACCCAGCCAACACTTATGATATTGTTCAGATATTAAAAAAGATAAATGACCTTGGTACAACCGTCATATTGACCACTCACAACAAAGGGGTGATTGATTCGATCGGTAGGCGAGTTATCACAATGCAAGACGGCCGAGTTATTAGAGATGATATAGCAGGGAAATATATTTTATAAAATGGAAAAAACAGAATTTAAAACAAAATTAAGGAGAGTCGCTAAAGCCGGTTTTTTTAATTTTTGGCGAAGTGGTTATGTTTCTCTCGCTTCGGTATTGGTGATGGTGGTGACATTGTCGGTTATTGGTTCGGCTATATTTGTCAGCGCCATTTTAAACATCACTATGGAGGAACTGCGCAACAAAGTTGACATCAATGTATATCTCGTCACCACCAGTGCAGAAAACGACATTTTGGCTCTCAAAACTAAAATAGAGGCATTACCCGAAGTTTCAAGTGTTGAATATACTAGTCGGGAAAAAGCGCTTGAGAATTTCAGGTTAAGACATGAAAATGATCAGATCACTATCCAAGCACTTGAGGAGCTTGGTGACAACCCTCTTGGTGCAACTTTAAATATCAAAGCCAAAGAGCCTTCTCAATATGAAGGCATTGCCAATTTTTTGAATGAAGAAAATATTCTTTCATCCGAAGGGGAAAAAATAATTGACAAGATTAATTATTTTGAAAATAAAGTAGCGATAGACAAACTTTCGCGCATCATCAATTCAGCTGAGCGTTTGGGGCTTGTACTCTCACTCGCTTTAGTTTTGGTCTCTATCATTATTACATTCAACACAATTCGATTGACGATTTTTATATCTCGCGAAGAAATTTCAGTTATGCAACTTGTGGGAGCCTCCAAAAATTATGTGAGGGGTCCATTCGTGGTTACTGGTGTTTTGGTGGGCCTGTTTTCCGGATTTATCACGATGCTCCTGTTTTTGCCGATATCATATTGGCTTGGTGGTACGACCGAAAACTTTTTTATTGGGTTCAATATTTTTAGTTATTATTTGAGTAATTTTTTGCAGATTCTTTTCATTGTAGTTGGTTCTGGGGTAGCTATCGGAGCGATTTCAAGTTTTTTGGCAGTCCGCAAGTATTTGAAGTTGTAAGATGCTAGGGAGATGAATCCCGTTAGAGTTTTACATACAGACAAAAAGGCAATAAATTTATTATGCGGTCAGATATATTATTCAGTATTATAAGATAATCAAAAACTCTAACGGGATGAAAAAGAAAAACCATAAATACATATTTGTAGTTGGAGGAGTTATGTCTGGAGTGGGCAAGGGTATCGCCTCATCCTCAATGGGCAAAATTTTGCAGTCCAAAGGTTTTAAGGTCAACCCCATCAAGGTTGACCCTTATTTAAATGTTGATGCCGGCAATATGAACCCGACTGAGCACGGCGAAGTCTTTGTGCTAGACTCTGGTCTTGAAACTGATCAGGACTTGGGAAATTACGAGAGGTTTTTAGAAATGAGTCTTTCTCCAGACGACTATATGACTTCGGGAATGATATACAAACATGTGATTGAAAAAGAGCGAAGTTTGGGCTATCGAGGCAAATGTGTTGAGGCTATTCCTCATATAACTGAAGAAATCATTCGTAGGTGGAAGAAGGCCGCCGACAACCACGAATCAGATGTATCCCTTATTGAAATCGGTGGCACGATTGGTGATTACCAAAACATTCTTTTTATTGAAGCGGCCAGGACTCTAAAAATAAAATATCCTCAAGACGTGATGTTTGTGATGGTCTCATATTTGCCTGTGCCGGGCTCACTCGGGGAGATGAAAACTCGTCCGACTCAAAATGCAGTGCGTCAATTAAATTCCTATGGAGTTCAGCCAGATATGATTATTGCTCGAGGTGTCCAATCGCTTGATTTAAGAAGAAAAGAAAAGATCGCTATGGCCTGCGCCTTGCCAGTAGAAAATATTATTTCTGCTCCTGATATCAAAAGTGTTTATGATGTTCCTCTAAATTTTGAAAAAGATAAAATCGGTTCGGTTATTTTGAAAACTTTGCATATGCGCACCAAATCCCACAATGGGGAACTGGAAGAATGGAAAAAGTTTGTTCAAAAATCCAAAAATGGCAAAAAAGAATTGGAAATTGCAGTAGTTGGAAAATATTTTGATACTGG
>Ga0172380_10003550_pt1 | contig 21262 bp, 16 predicted proteins | sample Leawe162metaG_FD_119747 | JGI IMG/M metagenome (GOLD analysis project Ga0172380, IMG submission 119747) | Leachate microbial communities from a municipal landfill in Southern Ontario, Canada - Leachate well 162 metaG | ecosystem: Engineered > Solid waste > Landfill > Unclassified | place... | reverse complement strand
GGCGCGAGCCGTGGCTGCCCAGATGATGGGCAAGTATGCAGGAATGAATCAGCGTGATATCGGCGGATTGCTGAACATGGGCACCGGTTCAGCGGTTTGCCGGCAGTTGAAACAGCTCCGTGATCGCCGGGGGCGTGGTCCGGATTTGGATGCTCACATAGTAAAAATTGAGTCCGCCCTTGAAAGGTGCAAAGCCCCCTCAATATCAATTATCAAGGGTTGACCCCAATTACGCGACTCTCTGGGAGGCTGGGATCGCCGGGCTGTTTTTTTTGTTGTAATATTTCTTGAATGCGGCATTATTGTCGCGTATTGGAAATAAAAATGAACTGGATCGACTTCAGAAAGAAACTGTTCGACGCCGCCTGCTTTAACATCAACCAGGTTTATGCATGGCAGTCCGGATTCGATCGCAGCAACTTCGTCCGCTGGACAAGGAAGGGGTATCTTGTGCGTTTACGGCAGGGGCTGTATGCATTTCCCGAGTACAAAGGCAAGCCGGATATCGCCGCGTATTTCGCGGGAAGGATTTACAGGCCATCGTATATCAGTCTGCATTCGGCGCTATCGTTTTACGGACTGATTCCCGAATCCGTTGTTCAGATTACGAGTGTGACGCCGCTGAAGACCGCCGTGTTCAAGAACGATTTCGGCGAGTATTCGTACAAGAGCGTCCGGGATGACCTGATGTTCGGTTATGTTCAGCGGCCGCTTGCGGATGGCCGCGCGACGGCCTATGCCACGCGCGAAAAGGCGTTGCTGGACCTGCTCTATCTGTACCCGTTCTACAACACGGAGTCGGAACTTGCCGGCCTCCGGCTTGACGAGGATGTTCTGCGCGAGGATTTCAATCGCGCCGAATGGGAATCGTTGGCGGCTCGGTTCCATTGTGCGGCGCTGGAAAAGCGCATGGGTTTGTTGTTCAAGGTGTACGGCTTATGATCTCGATCGACCAGATCAGGAACTTCCACCCTGACATGGGCGGGAATGCGGCCTTCCTGAAGCATGTCCTCAAGGAATATGTTCAGTTGCTGGCGCTCGACTATCTTTCCGCGACGCCGCATGTGCGGAAGATAACCTTCATTGGCGGGACAAACCTGCGTCTGGTCAAGGGGATCGACCGGTTTTCCGAGGACTTGGATTTCGACTGCAAGAATCTGACTGAGGCTGAATTTGCCGGGATGGCCGACGATGTCCAGGTGTTTTTGCGGCGCAATGGATTCGTGGTGGAGACTCGCGACAAGGTCCGGGGCCGATTGACGGCGTTCCGCCGGAGCCTCCATTTTCCCGAACTGCTGTTCAATTTGGGGCTTTCGGGACATAGGGACGAGCGTTTCATGCTGAAGCTCGAGTCCCAGGATCGGGGGGTTCCCTATGCGCCAACCCTGGGGTTCATCAAAGGCTGCGGTTTTTTCTTTCCCTTCCCGGTTCCGCCGGACGGAGTGCTGTGCGCCATGAAAATCGCCGCCATGCTCGCCAGACGCAAGGGGCGGGATTATTACGACACCATGTTTCTGCTGTCGCAGTCGAAGCCGGATTATCCGTTCCTCGCGGCCCGTTGCGGCGTTCGCAACCTTCCGGAGTTGAAAGCGGCGGTCGCGGTATCGCTGCAATCGGTGGATCTGCGTCAAAAGCAAAAGGACTTCGAGCACTTGCTGATCCATCGCGACAACAGCAGGCGCATCCTGAGCTTTCGCCAATTCATCGACTCGTTGTGAATCATTAGGAACCTCTAAGGAGAAGTTGTTTTTATGAAAAACATTTATAAGAACCTTGTTCTGACCCGAACGGGCGATGCGGACGCCGAGGCGGCCTTGTTTTCTTTGCCTTTGCCGCGCGGCAAGGGCGGGCGCCTGGCGCCCGCCCATCCCTGCGCGGGAATGGCGCCGCTGGCTTGGTGGAAGCGGGATGTCGAGCCGCGCCGGATGCTGACGACGCTTTCCGCTCCGGAAGGGAAGCGCCTTCCCAAGACGCTCAAGCTCAAATCGGCCCGGCCGGCGAAGGTCCCGGCCGAGCCGTCGCCCTGGACTTTGTCCACGCCTCTGACCACGGAACGAATTCCCTACGTGGCGCACAATTTCCCCGACATCGACGGTCTACGCGGCGTGCCGGCGGCGGACTGCTCGACGCTCGAATACGCGCTGGACCTGGCGTATGGCGGGCGGACCTTGCGGTTTCAGCCCGGCGCCACCGGGCCGGGCCAGGCCGAACGCCTGTGGCAGAACGTGCAGATCGACCGGTTGTGGCGGAACGCGGCGGCCGAGGCTCTCCGGGTGGGCGGTATCATCTACAACGAGGACACCTACCTATGGGCGGACCTCTATTTGATTTTGTTTGCCAACGGGGTGGTGTCCGCCACCTTGCACTTCACGAACACGAAACTGCACATCAAGGGTTACGATTTCCGGGGATTCCCGTATCTTAAGATCATGGGCGCCGGGCTGAAGGGCGTGGAGGCGGACATGCCGCGCGACGGGTGGCGGCACGATCTGGGCGCGGCGGCCTTCAATTTTGCCGACACCGCCATCACGTGCGGCGAGGCCAATCCCGCGCGGCTGAGGGAGAAAGCCGGCGCGGTCTATTACACGCCCTTCGCCCGCATTGTCAATCCGCAGAAGCCGGAGGGGCCGTCCGATTTGTGGGAGCCGGGGTTCGCCCGCACGATCCGGTTCCAGTTCAGCCTGTCGAAGGCCGCCCCGGCCGTGGCCCGCTACGTCGTGCCGGCCTGGTGGTACGGGGTGTGCGGCGAGCCGTGGCCGGGCGGTTTGTTGCCGGTCAGCGGACGGTTCACTCCGGTGTCCGTCGCCGCCGGCGATTACGTGCGGGGCGGCATGTGCCGGGGCGCCTTCGACGGCGGCTCGGTCGGCGCCCTCGGCGGCGCCGGCAACGACGGCGGCGCGGGCGCGGGTCTGATGCAACAAGCGTATCTGACTGGCGACCCCGGTTTGTACCGCGATGCCTTGGATTACTGCGCCTACTGGGCGGACCTGGCGGTGGACCACACCGACTTCACCGTGCACCAGTGGCTGGGCGGTTGGGGTTGGAAGACCTGCGCTTACAATAAATTTCGCGATGTGCTCTTCGCCTGGTTGGAGACCGGCGATCCTTGGATGCGCGACACGCTGGAGATGACGGCGGAGGCGTATTGGGTCTGGTTCCGCGCCAACTGGCCGCGCAACGCGATCGGGCGCGACGCCTTCGAGGTGAGCGGCTGGGCCTTGCTCTGGCGGTATCTCCGGACGGAGCACGCCCACGACCGCCTGCGCGAGTTGGCGCGCATGATTGGCGCGGTGTTGGAGTCGCGCGGGTCGGTCGGGGGCCAGATGGGGGCGGGCCCGCATCCCGGCTGGCATGCGTCGCTATATATGACCGGCGTCGCGATGGTCAGCATGGTTGAGGCGCTTGAAGCCGAAGAGGAGGCGGGCGAAAAAACGGATGCGTTCGTGGCGCCCCTGAAAACCCTGCACGACCATTATATTCGCGATGACGTGGAATTGTTCCCAATCAGTCTGGGCAAGTCCTCGCGCGCCAACTTTTCGATCGGACAGAATCTGACTTGGTCGCTTTTCGGCCTGCACATTTATGCCGGAATGGGGCGTTGCTTCGGCTTCGAGCATCCCGCCGTGCGGGAAGGATTTGCCAAACTGCTCCCCTGTTTGAATTTTGACATTAAGGAATGGAGCGGCCGGGCGGGCGATAATCATTTGCATCCCCGCGCGCACGACGCCTTCATGCTGGCGGCCCGCATGGCGGAGGATGGGCAGGGTGTGGACCTGGCGCCGGCGTTCGGGGCGGCGACCCTGCCGTGGCCGGCGATGCAGATCGTGGAGACCCCCTGGGGCGCTTTGAGCATTGCCGCCGCGGAAACGAAGGACGGAGTGATCCTGACATTGGCCGCGCCGGCCGACTTTCGAGTGCGGATCAGGACTGGCGGCGAAACGGTCGAGACCAACAGCCGCGGCGAAACCAGGATTCCGCTGAATACTTGAACTGGAAGCCCGCAGAGCGCGGTTTACGCGCTCTGCGATAAATGCATGTTAAGGAATTTCAATCCACACGGCGGCAAGCGGTTCTATCGAACCGCAACTACACCGGCTCGTTGTAGCGCCGTTCGAGAGAACGGCAAAGTCGCGGCCTTTGGCCGCCTAACTCGATTTAATAGGAAATAGGTTGCGGCGTTCGTTGGAGCGCCGCTTACCGTCCCGTCCGCCATTCCAGGATGCGATGGCATGGAGCGGGCAATTCGATCCGCACGCTGCCGTCGGCCCGCCGGGACAGCGTCTTGCCGGTCACCCATTCGCGCGCGACGCCGTTTCCTTTTTCGGCGGGATGGACGGTGACGGTCTTGGCGCTCTCCGAGTTGAGCAGAAAGAACAGCCGCTTCCGGCCGCTAAGTCCCGTGCGCGCGGCCACGCCGGCCAGGTCCGGGTCGCCTGCGAGCCGCCAGCCCGGCAGCGCGCCGGAGGCTGATGTCATGCTCCAAATCAGTTGTTCGAATCCCTCGTAAGCTTTCTCGCCATAGGCATGGGACGGGAAGGAGCCGGACACGATCAGACGCCCCTTGCCGGCGCGAACCTCGATCAACATGGCATCGCCGATCGCATCGCGGGCCAGCACGCGGGCGGATTTCGGCGCATCCAGCGTCAGGCTCCACAGCGCTCCCTTTAACGCTATCCGGGGGCTTTTGGGCCAGGCGCCCGCCGCGATCTCGCAGGAAGCGTCAATATGGTTGCCGCGCCGGCGCAGTGCGCCGATGCCCAGCGCGCCGAGCAACGCCCGCCGCTCCGGCCGTTCCACAAAGAATCCGTTCTCCAGGAATGTGCCGGTGCCGCCCTCGCAATAAACCCATCCGCCGCGGGCCATGAATTTTTCAATGGCCGCCACCGCCGCCGGTTTGAGGCAGAACGCCGCCGGCAGGAGCAGTAGTTTTATGTCTTTGGGGATGGCCAACCGCCGTCCGTCGAGCAGGTCGAAAGCCAGTCGTTGCCGTTCCAGCGCCGCCAGGCAGCCGTTGAGGCCCATTGTGGCCGCATTCGAGTTCCGCTCCCGGTTGACGATGGCGAGCAGGGCGTTGTCGGTGTCATACACCACGCCGACCGTGGCCGCATCGGGCGTGTAGGCGTTGAGATCGCCGGCATGCGTGTCGAGCAAACGGCGGGTTTGGCGCAAGGCGCGGATGCGGCCGCCGGCCATCCCGTCCTGTCCGTCAATCCCATATCCGCCGGCCTCCACGCCCCAGGTCTCGTCGCGCCAGGACCAATACAGGACAGCCTTCGCGCCCCGGCTGTAAGCAAGCCACGTCCAGTATTGTTGAAGGGCGCCGCTGACCGCGATGCCGTACGTGAAACCCTGATTAAATGCCGCCCCCTGCATCTCGCTTTCCCACATCGGCTTGGGCCGCGCCGCCGAGCGCGTCACCTCCATCCAGATGCCGAGCGAGGCGTTGTCGAAGCCGAACCAGGCCGGGAAAGCGCTGGTGCCGAAAGCGTCCAACTCCGGGCCGGTGTCGAAATCGTTGCCGCGGGCAAAGGGCGCTTCCTCCTCGGCGCCGCCGCGATTGTTGGTCAAGGGACTGCCGGCATGGGCCACGATGGTGTGGTCCGGATCGCCCGCCCGGATGGCGTCGCGCCGCCAGCGGCCCATGTCATGCGCGCGGTGGATGATAAAGCGCAGCCAGTCGAGCAGGGAGGGGTTGAGAAAACTGCGGCTGCGCGCCGGGAGCACGTCCTCCCAGTTGGCCAGGCGTTGGCCCCAGGCCTCGCCCAACGCCTCCAGCGTCGTGTAGCGCTGTCGGAGATAGACGCGGAAAGCGCGGATCGAAGCGTCGCAATAGCAGACCCATCGGTCGCTGCAGACCGACCAGCGTGTCTCGTTCCAGCAATCCCAACCCGCCAGCGCCGGGGCGTTGCGGTAATGGGCCGCCAGTTCCCGCATGAAACGCACGGAGAGCGAGCGCACTTCCGGGTGATCGGTGCACTGGCCGGGCGTCAACCCCGGCAGGCATTCCTCGCGCGGCGTGCCCCGGATACTCTGGCCGAACTCGTCGAGCATGCCGGTATGCGGATAGACCCGCGGGAGCCAGAAGGGCTGCAGGTCCGTGATCGTGCTGAAGACCACCTTCAAGCCGGCTTTATCCGCCAGTTCGACCAGCCGGTCGTAATCGTCATAAATGAACCGTCCTTCTTCCGGTTCCACCCAGCCCCACACGGCCCATAACTGGACCGTGTTCAGGCCGGCGTCCTTCATGCGCTTGATGTCCCGCGCCCAGTTCTCGGCGGTCGGGGTTGGCGGGCGATAGTATTGCGAGCCGATGATAATCGGATTAGTCATTTATCATGCCTTTCTTGGTTTGCCCCGCATGGCGGGTGTATAGGAATTTTAAAACACAGCGGTTCTAACGAACCGCATCTACACTCCCCGTCCGAGTTCGGAGATCGGGCGCCGGTCTTCATTGTCATTTCACCGCCACCTTGACCACGACTTTGCGCACCGGCGCCGGTGTGCCGCCGGCGATGCAGGGCATGTGGGCGTCTTCCGGGAAGAAAATGGCGAATGTTCCGGCGCGGGCGGTGACGAAATCCCCCGTGCCGGCGAATAGCGCGTAATCGTTTTTCGGCGCGTAAGCCCGGGTCTCCTTGAGATTCCCGATGGGGGCATATCCCATGGACTCGATGCCCTTCGCCACGTATTGAACGTCGATGTAACGGCGGTGCGCCTCCCACAGGCCCTGTTCCATGGGCTTGGTGATATACTGCTGTACCAGCGCATACACGCTGTTGCCCTCCAAGTCATGCCGTCCGGGCGTCATTGTGGCAAAGTCCGTCTTTGCCAGGTATTCAAGCGCCGTCCGAATCCCGCCGTCCAGTCCTTTGTAAAGCGCCGCGTTTTTGATCAGGTCAACGATCATCTTCGTCTCCGTTATCGTTTCGCGTTCCTCCGGCTCATTCCGCCAATGAGGACCGCATCAATCCAATTTAACTTGAATGTTAAGGAATTCCAATCATTTTGTGGAACCTCAACCTCGCTTAACGCTGGATGTTTTAATCCGTTCGGCCTTGAAAAATATTGAGTCAGGCCTTATTATAACCGAAAACCCCCATAAGGAAGACCGCGCATGAAAAAAGATCCGACCGGTTACAATAACGATGCCCAGGCGCAAATGAAGCGTCTGGGTGTGAACTTTTCGACCGCCCGCGAGTTGATCGAACTCGCCGACAGCCATAAACCCGCCCTGCAATTTTCCGCCCGGACCCCAGGCCAGTGGCGCGTTTGGCGCCGGAAATTTCTCGCGCAGGTCAACCGCGCCCTCGGCCCCGGTTTGCCCAGGGTTGCGCCCGCGCCGCGGGTCGTTGAGAAAGCCGATGGCGGCGATCATTGGCGCTACAAGCTGGTCTATCGCACCACGGCGCGGATGTGGGCGCCAGGTTATTTGCTGGTCCCGAAATCGGTTGCCCGTTCCGGCGCCAGGGCGCCGGCGGTGCTGACCATTCACGGCCACGGTTATGGCGGGGTCGATCTGGTTGGGCTTTCCCCCGAGGAGCGGACCGGCGGCAATCCCCACCACAATTACGCGCTCAGCGTGGCGCGCCGCGGCATGGTGGCGTTCGCGCCCGAACTGCGCGGGTTCGGCCAGCGGGCGGTCGACGAGGACCAGCTCGGCCGCATCATCCGCGAGCGGGGCGATCCCGAGGCGGCCTTTTTCAGGCGGGACCTCTGCAACGTGCAGAACCTGAAAGCCAACCTTCTCGGCTACACGTTCATGCGCCTGCAACTGCACGATCTTTCCGTCGCGCTCGACGTGTTGCAGGCCCGCCCGGAAGTCAACCCGGCCCGGATCGGCGCCTGCGGGTTATCGACCGGCGGCATGATGACGCTTTTCCTGACCGCCACCGACCGGCGGATTCGGACAGCGACGATCAGCGGCACGCTGACTTCTTACCGGTCGTACGCATTTCGGATCGAAACGACCTGCGGCAGCCAGTTGCCGCACGGGATCCTGCATTGGGGCGACCTGGCCGATGTCGGGTGCCTGATTGCGCCGCGGCCGGTGTGTTTCGAGACCGGCGCGGCCGATTTCGGGTTCCTGCCGGACGTGGCCAAGCGGGAATTTCGGCGGATCAAACGCTGTTATGAAGTGGCCGGCGCGCCCGAGCGCGCCGTGCTCGACGCGTTTTCCGGCGGCCACGAATGGCATGGCGCGGTTGGCCTGCCCATGATGGAAGCCTGGCTGAAACGCTCCTGATGTTCCGCCCCAATGCGGGCTATGCCCGCAACCAAGTATGGGAGTGTGGGAGTAGGGGTGTATGGGAGTAGGGAGAAGAATCTTTACGCCCATACTCCCACACTCCCATACTTGCCTCGCCTTCACGCATTGGCGGCCATGACGCGCTCGATCGTCTCCCGGAACAACGGCAGGCCCGAGGCGGGAATAATGACGGCATCCCGGTGGCCGCCGACTTCTTCCGTAATCTTCAGAAAACGGCCGTTGGCGTTTTCCTTGAAATCGAAAAGGAATTGCTTGCGTTCGATCTGCACGCGTTCGCTGAATAGTTGCGTTTCCACCCCTTGATCCTCCTGGTTTGGGCGACTACGGCGCGCTGACGACCATGGCGTAGGCGTTATGGTTATGGATGCTTTCCATGTTTTCGCTTTCCACCTGGAACCAGACGATGCGCTTATCCTGCCGGAGTTTGTGCGCGACCGCCCGGGCCATATCCTCGGCGAAGCGCGGCCGGGCATAGGCTTGTTCGGTGACATATTTTTCGTCCTCGCGCTTGAGCAGGGAATACAGTCCCGAGCTGGCTTCGGACTCGGCAATGGCGATCAGTTCCTCAATCCAGACCAGCTCCTGACTGCGCACGCGCAGGGTGACCCAGGAGCGCTGGTTGTGCGCGCCCTGGTCGCTGATTTCCTTGGAGCAGGGGCAGAGCGTGGACACGGGAACCACGACTTCCACGATCAAATCCTGGCCTGCCCCAAGCGCCGTCGAGGAAGCGCGCGATTCGTGCTTCCGGTCGAACGAGGCTATGAAAGCGCACTGGTAATCCATCAAGGAGCGGGTCTGCGAGACTGGCGCGGTTTTTTCCACGAAATAGGGGAAGCGGATTTCCAGGTGCGCCGTGGTGCAGTCGAACCGGTCGATCATTGTCTTGAGGATGGCGCCGATATTGCGCAGGGAAATTTTGCCGCGCTGTTCGTTGAGGATTTCCACGAAGCGCGACATGTGGGTGCCCTTGAAATGATGGGGCAAATCCACGAACAGGCTGACCTGTGCGACGGTATGCTGTACCTTGTTCTCGCGGTCCAGGACGTCCACAGGATAGCGCAGGTTCTTGATGCCGGCTTTCCAGATGGGAATCCGCCGGTCGTCAGACTGGTTTTGGGTGTCTTTCAACATGGAAATAATATTAGCACGCGCCTCGGCCGGGTGGCAAGTCTGGAGTCGCGGCTGGATTCGGGCGGCGACAAGAGCCACGCCGTCACCGGCGCGGCTACAGATCGTATTGGCGCTTTAAACCTTTACGGACGCATCTGCCGGGCGGCGGCGGCGTGCGCCTCGTCGTAGTGCTGGATCAGTTTTTTCCAGTCGAACTGCTCGGCCAGTTCCTGGGCGCGGAACCGCAGTGTAATGCGGTCGCGCAGTTCCAGCCGCGCGAATTTGAACAAATAGTCGGCCAATTCGCCGGCGGCGTCGGTGTCGGCGGTGTTTTTGCGTTTGACGACGAACAATCCCTTTTTTTCACAATCCGGGGTATGCGCCAGGATGTAGTTGCCGAACCCGGACAAGTCCGAGGCCACCGCCGGAATGCCGCGCGCCAGGCATTCCACCGGCGTGTAGCCCCAGGGCTCGTAATAACTCGGGAACAGACCCAGGTGGCAACCGCGCACAAACTGATCGTAATCCAGGCTGAAGAGCGGATTCGTGGTGGTGATGAAATCGGGATGATACACGACTTTGACGGGATCGTCGGGCTTGTTCACCAGGTTGGAACGGCGCAGTTGATTCAAGACCTCGTCGTGTTCCTGGTCCAGCAGGTCGTGGGTGACGATCATGGGCAGGCGCGCGGTGCGCAGGGATTGCATGGTGCGCCGCAGACGCAGGCGCCAGTAATCGTCCATCAGCGCGTTCAAATCCGGCATTTGACCCCGGGCGGCGGCCTCGAACAGGCGCTCGCCCATCTGATTCTTGATGGCCATGCAGGTCTGGTGCAGTTCCTCGGTCATGGCCTTGTTGTTCAGCACATCCGCAAGCATGGATCGGAAGGGCTTGCGCGAAACGAGAAACATCACCACCGTGAGGTCCGTGCCCGCCTGCTTCAGCTTGTAGTTGAGGCGCGCCAGGGCTTCGAGCGTCAAATCGAAGCCTTTGTTGCGATATTCATAGCGGCCGGACGTGAAGAAATACAGGGTGCGATCCAGGTTGAAACTGTAGCTGGGGAAAAAGTGGCCGGTCACGAATTGGTGAATCTTTTCCTTGTACACCTTGTGCAGGTTTTCCGACTCATGGCGCGCGATAAACCGCTCGATATTGAGCCCGTTCGGCAGGACCGCATCCACCTCCCGGCTGAGCAGGTGTTTGCATTCCAGCGCCGTCACGTTGCTGACGGTCGTAAAAACATGGGCGCCGTGCGCGGCGGCGCGCTCGATTTGGACGCGCGTTTCGATGTTGAACCGCCGCGCATCGTTTTGCCAGTTGACGAACGGGAGGTGGTCGTAAAACCAGGGATCGCTCATGGCCAGATAGCGCCCCAGCAGTGTCGCGTGGGTCGTGAAGACAATTCCCACCGGCAGGTTGTCGCGCCGCATTTCCGGGATGGCGGCGCCGCCCATCCATTCGTGAAAATGGGCCGTCACAGGCGCGGGGCGCGGCGGCGGTTGGTTGGTCAGCGCCCGGAAAAATTCGCACACCATCAAGCCGAAGGCCAGGACTTCATTAATCTCGTGGTCATCCTTGGGCGTGCTGATCTTGTGATGCTCCCAGAAAAAATACTTGAATTCGATCAGCCGGGGCATGGCGCTGTGGAAATCCAGCAAAATCACCTGGGGCCGTCCCGTGACCAGCCAGTGTCCGAAATGCGCCTGGTAACCCATGGCGCGCAAGGCTTGGAGCGCCGGGCGCAAAAATTCCGGCGCTTCGGCCTCGTCGAATTCGATGGACGCCGTGGCCGGATTATAAGGCCCAATCAGACAATAGCGTTCGCCCCAACGTTCGATCATGCCGGGGATCTTGGACCGGATTACCGTATAGATGCCGCCCAACTGCCGGCATACTTCCCAAGCCACTTCGAATAAATAACCCTCCGCATCGGTACGCGTCCCGGTTGGCGGGAGCGGGGATCGTTTTTCAGCGCCGATGTTCGACATGATGAGTATCCTCCGTATGCGGGTTCAGCGGTTCAACGGTTAGGAAAGTAGTTCATTCTTCCATGACCAAACAAGCCTAAATATAATGCGCGCGATATTTATTGCTTGACTAATTTCAGTTAGCAAGGTAACTTAACTTACATGAGTGCGAAAAAGGTGTTTCCTGTTGAACTTGATGAAACCCTGCATCGTCGGCTGAAACATGCCGCGATTGATGAGGGAATCACGCTTCATGATTTAATTTTACGGGTTTTGGATGAGCATGTCGGTCATAATGGATTAAAGCAAGATAAGGGGCGCGGAAATGATCAGTCAGCCATCCGTGGTTGTTAAGGGAAAAAAGACGGAAAGAGTTGCGAACGGAATTGCAACAAATAAACTTGTCTTTTCCGCCAGTCAGGGGACCAACGACGAGATCTTTCCAAATGTATTGGCGTTACATGTGCCGAAGGGCAGTCTTGTTGCCGACGTAACTTTTGGGAAGGGTGTCTTCTGGAAACGGATCCCGTCCGGCGATTACGACCTGCGAAAATCCGATTTAACAACGGGCGTGGATTGCAGAAAACTGCCGTATGGTGACGGCATGTTGGACTGCGTCGTTTTCGATCCGCCGTACATGCACACGCCGGGTGGAACAGCGCACCAGAATCATCAAAATTACGAACAATACTATTACAATAACGGCACGAACCATTCGACGAAAAAATACCATGAAGCGGTTTTGGATTTGTATTTTGAGGGGGCAAGAGAGGCTGGTCGTGTCTTAAAACCGGACGGTGTGCTGATCGTGAAATGTCAAGACGAAGTCTGCGCCAACCGGCAGCGTCTGACTCATGTTGAAATCATCAATGAGTTGGCAGGCATGGGATTTGTGATTGACGACTTATTCGTCGTTCTTCGTAATAACCATCCCGGCGTAAGCCGGATCATCAGGCAGGTTCATGCCCGTAAAAACCATTCCTATTTTTTGGTTTTCCACAAAATCAGGCCGTTAAACTATCGAGTTCAAAAAAGAACTGACCAAATGGTTTTACGTATAGCGGAGGAAAAACGGCGTTTAATTTATCGTAGCTCACGGGAACGTCGAGGTAGTAAATCCGCTTTAGTTGGGCGATGTGCATCTGATAAATCCGCCACTGGTCGGGCAGGCAAATCTCGATAACCTCCTTCTTTCTCTGGTCGGTCTTTGTTTCGGCGAGTATCACCGGAGTGCCGAGAAACCTTCCTGTTCCGTAAACGCCATCAAGTACGCGCTGATGTGCCCAGACTTGGATGACCCGTTCGCGGGTGGATGTTTTGATTGGCAGATGAAATTTTGGTTTGTCTTTGCCAAGGTTGAAAACAAAATCCGTTGGCAAGGTCGTATCCATGTCCAGATTCAACACCGGCAGTCTGTTTGTGGGGTTCACTCCAAGACGCCATGCGAAAAGATGGCCGATAATGTATTCGAAAAATGTGCCAGGAGTTTTCTGATCTCCATCCTTGATTAAATCGACAAAACAACAGAAACTTATTGTAGCAGAGTAGATCGTTTTTGTGATCGATTCCGGCGACAAGCCCTCCAATTTGTTATTTGCCAGCGCATTACAGAATTTATCCCATTCTTTTTGATCAGAGACAAAAAGCGCGGCGTTGACGGCGCGTGAAATTTTTTTCTCCCCGGCAAAGGCGAAGTAGGCCTTGTTTGGGACGTGGGATTTTAGTTCAATCCTCTTAAAATTACGCAGTTGCCTGAGCGAAGCGCGGACGCACTCCGTCAATAGTTCCCGGTTGTCATCGCCACGCACGTCGTGCGCAAAGATTTTTTGAAGGCGCATGTATGCTTGTATTGGATCGTTCGCCATGCGGGGAATGATCGCAGATTTGGTGATTCCATTCAATGTTTCTTTTTCTGTCTGTTATTGTCTTGATTGTGGGTAATTTTGTCGCTATGCTCTGTGACAAAATATCACGCAATTGTGGTGATTACCATGAAATCAGGATTTTTAGACAAGCTGATCGAGCGGTTGGCGAAACTGGACCCCGAGAGCCTGCAAACCCAGTTCTTGCGATTAACGCAGGAAAAAGGGTTGCTGGAGGCTGTTTTTAACGCCTTGCATGAAGGCGTGATCGTGCTGGACGGCCAGGGGTTCATCAATTACGCCAATAGCGCCGCTGCGAACCTGCTTGGGTTTTCCCTGCAATCCGCCGTCCGGCAACCCATCGCGCATATTCTCAAGGACATCGAATGGGATCGCATCCTGAGCCTGGATGAAAAAGCCTGGTCGGAATTGATCAGCCGTGAAATCGAAATCACGCATCCCGTCCACAAGATCCTGAATTTTTATGTCATGCCCATCGCCCTGGCGGCCGACCGGAGCCGCGGCGCCGTGGTGATCCTGCGCGACATCACGGGCGCGCGCGAAAAGGAAATGCGGGTGCTCAGCTCCGAGCGCATGCATGCGCTCACGGTGCTGGCCGCGGGGGTGGCCCATGAGATCGGCAATCCCCTCAATTCGCTCCACATCCATTTGCAGCTCCTGGAGCGTGAGCTTCAAACCCTGCCGAACGAAACCGGCGATGCCTGCCGGGATCTGGTCGGCGTGGCCCGCAAGGAAGTGGAGCGGCTCAACCTGATCGTCACCCAGTTTTTGCGCGCCATTCGGCCAAGCGCGCCCCACCGGGAGGTTTGCCGGATCGAAGATATCCTTCAGGAAACCTTGACTTTCATGCGCCCCGAAATCGAGAACCGCGACGTCCTGGTGGAGGTCAAGTGTCCGGATCCCGCGCCGAAAATTTCGGTGGACCGCAACCAGATCAAACAGGTGTTTTTCAACGTGATCAAAAACGCCTTGCAGGCCATGACTCAGGGCGGACTCCTGACCATTACTTTGTTCGGCAACGACCGTTATCTTGGGCTTTCCTTCAAGGATACCGGCAAGGGGGTGTCGGCCGACGACCTCAGCCGCCTGTTCGAGCCGTTCCGGTCCGATAAACCGCGGGGCACCGGCCTGGGCCTGATCATCGTTCAGCGGATCATGCAGGAACATGGCGGCAAGATCGAGGTGCACAGCCAGCCGGGCAGCGGCATGACCTTCACTCTTTTTCTGCCGCTGGACGAGCGGCGCATTCGGTTGTTGAAGGCGCCGCGCAAGCCGCGCGCGTGCCGCTCGCATCGGAAAATCACTCAATCACTCAATCACTCAATCACTCAATGAATATGATCCGCCGCCCGACCATCCTGATCGTCGAAGACGAGAAAAACACGCGCGAAGGTTTGGACCGCGCCTTGCGCCGGAATTACCATATCCTGCTGACGGACAGCGGCGAGCGCGCCTTGCAGATGTTGGACGAAACCCCCGCGGATATAATTCTGAGCGATTTACGCCTGCCGGGCATGGATGGGTTGACGCTCATCAAGCGGGCCCTGGCGCGCGATTCCCAGCCCATCTGCATTCTGCTGACGGCTTATGGCAGTATCGAGTCCGCTGTCGAGGCCATGAAAGCCGGCGCCTACGATTTCATGACCAAGCCCGTCAATCTGGACCAACTGGAACTGGTCTTGCAGCGCGCCCTGCGCTCGCGCCAGTTGGAATCGGAAAACAAAAGTTTGCGCACGCAATTGGAGGGCAAGTTCGGGTTGGAAGCCATCATCGGCCGGACGCCGGTCATGGAGGAGCTTTACAAGGTCATCCGCCAGGTGGCGCCCTCGCGCGCCACGGTGTTGATCCAGGGCGAAAGCGGAACCGGCAAGGAACTGGTGGCCAACGCCATCCACGGCCTCAGCCCGCGCGCCCGCGGGCCTTTCATCGCGGTGCATTGCGCGGCCCTGCCGCCCACCTTGCTCGAAAGCGAATTGTTCGGGCACGAAAAAGGCGCGTTTACCGGCGCGGTGGAACGCCGGCGCGGCCGTTTCGAACTGGCCGAGGGCGGCACCCTGTTCCTCGACGAAATATCCGAAATCGAGCCCGCCACCCAGGTCAAACTGCTGCGCGTGCTCGAGGAGCGCAAGTTCGAGCGCGTCGGCGGCCAGGAAACCCTCGATGCGGATATCCGCCTCATCACGGCGACCAACCGCGACCTGCGCCAACTGGCCCAGGCCGGCAAATTCCGCCAGGACCTTTTTTTCCGGCTCAACGTGGTGACCATTACGGCGCCGCCGCTGAGGGAGCGGGTCAACGATATTCCGCTCCTGGCGCGGCGTTTCATGGGCGAGTTCGCGCGCGAAAACAACAAGCCGATCGACGACATCACCGCCGAGGCGCTCAACGCGCTCATGGCCTATGCCTGGCCGGGCAATGTCCGCGAACTGCGCAACGCGATCGAGCGCATGATTGTGATGGCGCGCGGCGTCAAGCTCAGCGTGCACGATTTGCCCGGCATTATCCGCGAGCAGACGCCGGGCGCGCCCGGCGTCGATATCAAAACCAACGCCTCGCTCCGCGACGCGAACCGGCAGATGATTGTCGCCGCCCTGGAAACCGCCGGCGGCAACCGCACCAGGGCGGCCCGCCAATTGGGCATCAGCCGCCGCACCCTGCACCGCAAGCTGAACGAATTCGGCCTGCCCGCCCGCCGGACCAACCCGCCGCCGGCAAGTGCGGCGACATGTTCATAGCGCCTGGCGCGCGGCCCCTACACCGAGCGGCCTGCTGTCTGCAACCGAGCCGAGCCGAGCGCCTTGGCCGTCCGCAGGTCTGCGCCGCGCGCGTGGATTAAGAAAACGGCGCAATCCGGTCTATACTCCCGGCGCCCGTTCTGTTAAATTGCATCCGTCAAATGAATCGATGTTCGCAGAGGACACGGCGCGGCGGGTTAAACTTGCCGCCGGTTAATTAAAGGGAAAAAAATCAATGAACGAAAATATCGAGCAACAGATCGCTCAACTGCATGCCTGCAACCGGGCGATGATGGAAGAGTTCGACAAGGTCATCGTGGGCCAGCGCGACGTGCGCGAGGAATTGTTGATCACGGTGTTTGCGGGCGGACACAACCTGCTTGAGGGTGTGCCCGGCCTGGCCAAGACCCTCATGATCAACACCCTGGCGCAGATGCTCTCGCTCCAGTTCAAGCGCGTCCAGTTCACGCCGGACCTGATGCCGTCCGACATCACGGGCACCAACGTGATCGAGGAAGACCACGCCACCGGCAAGCGCGTAACGGTTTTTCTCTCCGGCCCGATCTTCACCAACGTCCTGCTGGCCGACGAAATCAACCGCACGCCGCCCAAGACCCAGTCGGCCCTGCTCCAGGCCATGCAGGAGAAAGAGGTGTCGGCGGGCAATAAAACCTATGCGCTCGACCCGCCGTTCTTCGTCCTGGCCACGCAGAATCCCATCGACCAGGAAGGCACCTATCCCCTGCCGGAGGCCCAGAAAGACCGTTTCCTGTTCAACACCTTCATCGGTTACCCGGCGATCGGGGAAGAGGAAGAGATTGTGGAGCGCACCACCGCCAATCTGGTTCAGACCGTCAAGGCGGTCTGCTCCCGCGATGCCCTGATGGCCTACCAGAAATTGGTTCGCAGCCTGCCCGTCTCGCGGCATGTCACCGGTTATGCCGTGGACCTGGCGCGGGCCACGCGGCCCACCGATCCCAAGGCGCCCGATTTCGTCAAGAAACAGGTGGCCTGGGGCGCCGGGCCGCGCGCCAGCCAGGCGCTGATCCTCTGCGCCAAGTGCCGGGCGGCGCTGGCCGGCCGGATCAACGTCTCCTGCGACGACGTGCGTTGCCTGGCCCTGCCGGTTATGCGCCACCGTATTTTGCCGAGTTTTATGGCGGAAGCGGAGGGCATAACCTCCGATGCGATCGTGAAGAAGGTGCTGGCCGCGGTCCCGGAACGCGCCCAATCGTAACCCATGAAATCAGTTGCGAATCCAACGCGGGATACCGGCGCGGCGGCCTGGGTTGCGGCGCGCCGCGCGGTCGCAAGACGCCTGCCGCTGGGGCATTGGTGGGATTCCGCCAAGCGGCGTCTGGCGGCGCGGGGCGACCTGCAGGTCACCACCGACGTGCTGCGCGACGCCAATCCGCAACGCTATCTCGATCCGGCCGTGATCATGCGGTTCGGCCAGTCCTCCCTGCTGCTGGCCCGCCGCGTGGTGAAGGGCTTCATCAGCGGCCTGCACCGCAGTCCTTTCCACGGTTTTTCCGTCGAGTTCGCCGACCACCGCGAATACGTGCCGGGGGACGATATAAAATTCATCGATTGGATGCTCTTTGCGCGCACCGACCATTATTACATCAAGCGCAGCGAGGAGGAAACGAACGTGCGCTGCTTCATCCTGCTCGATCGCTCCGCGTCGATGGCCTTCGGCACGCGCGGCCTGACCAAGTGGGATTACGCCTGTTTCCTGTCCACCTGCCTTGCCTACCTGATGCTGAAACAGCAGGATGCCGTGGGCTTGGCGCTCTTTTCGTCCCAGCCGGACCTGATTGTGCCGCCGCGCTGCCGCAGTCTGCACCTGCACCAGATCATGCGCGCCATGATCCGGCATCCGCCGGCGGGCCCATCCAACGTGGCCGGCAGTCTGCAGACGCTGATCCAGCGCCTCAAGCGGCGCAGTCTGGTGGTGATTATAAGCGACTTGATCGACGACCCCGCCGAAACCTTGAAGGCCATCCGCCTGGTCGGGACCCATCAACATGACGTGGTGGTGTTTCATGTCCACGATGCCGCCGAACTCGAATTCGGGTTCGAGGGCGCGGCGCTTTTCCGCGACCTTGAAACCGGCGAGGAGCTGGAAGTGGATCCGGCCTCGATCCGCGCGAGCTATCTTGAAAAAGTCCGGGAACTGGCCGAGTTTTATCGGGGCGGGTTGAGCGAGGCCGGCATCGATTATGAGCCGATCGATACGCGCCAGCCTTACGACCTGGCGCTGGGCGCCTATTTGCGCCGCCGCGCCGCATTGCGAGGATGACAGTTATGTTCGTTTTTCTTGTTCCAACTGCATTGTTCGGATTGGCGCTTTTGATCGTGCCGATCCTGCTGCACCTCTTCAAGCCGCGCAAGGTCCGGGTGGTGCCCTTCAGCAGTCTGCGCTGGCTGAGGGCCAGCCAGCATCGCCTCTCCCGGCGCCTCCGCTGGCATCAAATCGCGCTCTTCCTGCTGCGCGCGGCCTTGATCGTCCTGCTGGTGATGGCCCTGGGCCGGCCGGTTTTTTCCGCCGGCCGCGGCCAGGGCAAGGCGGAGCGTTTTATCATTCTCGACACCGGGCGCAGTATGCAATACGAGAATCCCGACGGCACCGTTCCGTTCGACACCGCCCGGGCGCTCGCCGAAAAACTGCTGCTCAGCGGCCTGGCCGGGGACCGCAGTACGGTGCTGTTGGCCGGCGGCAATGCCGGGCCGATCGGGCCGCTGCGGAGCGACCCCGCCGGCTATCTCGGCCGCCTGCGCGCGGCGCGCGCCGGCGCCGGCGAAAGCGATCTCACCGGGGTACTCCAATTCATCCCTGCGCTGTTGGCGCCGCGCCGGGCGGGGACGGTGGTGGAGTTGTTTTTCATCACCGACAACCTGGCCTGGAGTTGGGCCCAGAGCGGCATCGCCCGTTTCCTGGGGGAAGTGGCCGCCCCCGTGCGCGTGCATGTCTTGAATGTCGGGACGGACCATCCGCGTAACGCCTGGATTGCCGCGGCCGAGTTTATCAAGTCGGACACCCCTTCGCGGCGCTCGCTTCGTGTCCAGCTTGCGGCCGTCGGCGATAACGGGCAGGTCCGCACTCTGCGCCTGGCGCACATCGCCGGGATGCCGGAATTGACCCGCAAAGTCACGCTGAAAGCGGGCGCGCCCCAGCAGGTGGAATTCGAATTGCCGGCAGCCTTGAATCTCAAGGGCCAGGTTGCGCTTCTCAGTCTGGAACCGCGCGATGCGCTGGAGTCCGATGACCGCTATTGGGTGAACCTCGACTGGCGCGGATACACCCGCATCCTCGTGATCGAAAACGAGGCCACCCAGATTCCCGAACTGCAACCGGGCTTTCACCTGCGCACGGCCCTCGAGGCGCTGGCCTATGCCGATCCGGGCGCCCTCAAGTTCGTCCGCCGCTCGGATACCGCCGTCAAGCCCGGGGATATTTCCGAGGCCGACGTGATTATGATGGCGGACGTGCCCGCGCTCTCCGACGACTGCCTGGCGCAACTGGAAAATCGCGTCAAGGCCGGCGCCGGGCTGGTAATTTTCCTGGGGCCTTCGATCCGGAGCGATTTTTACGGGTCGAAATTATTCAATCCCATCCGGGCTTCGACCAGTCTGTTGGCCATGCGGATCGGGAAACTGGTGGACCTGCAAAAAAGCCGCGGCGACTTCGCTGTTTTTGGCGACGTGCAATGGGATCATCCCCTGCTGGCGCCGCTCTACGATCCGACTTTCAGCGATTTGCCGCAGGTTCGTTTCCGCGCCTATCATCTCCTGGCGCCGGTGGAGGGCCGCAACGATGTCCGTGTCATCGCCGCCATCCAGGGCCAGGCCCCGGCGATCGTGGAGAGCGGCGCCGGCGCCGGCAAGGTCCTGCTCTTCAATACGACCGCCGGCGATGCCTGGAGCGATTTGCCGCGCCGCAAGTGTTTTGTGCCCTTGATGGACCGCGTGCTTCAATATCTCGCCGGCGGATTATGGCGCGGCATGTTCGCGGTCGGCGAAGCCGTGAACCTGCCGTTGCATAATGCGCTCACCAACGGGGCGGTGACCGTCACGACGCCCGGCGGGCAGAGCCTGCGGCCCGAAATCCGCGCGGTCGCCGGCCGCGCCGTCATGCAGTTGGCCGCGCTACGGGAGGCCGGTGTCTATCAGGTTGCCTATACGACCGCTTCCGGGATGGAGCGCCTGCCCTTTATTGTCCAGACCGGCCGGCGCGATAGCCCCATGCTCCCGGCCGACAAGGGCATCCTGCAACGCTGGTGGAAATCGGCCGAGTTCGAGATGACGGCGCCCGATCCCGGCCTCCGGCGCAGTCCGGTGACGGAAAAACGCTTTTCCTTGGAACTGCTGCTGATGTTGCTGGCCTTGTTCGTGTTTCTGGCGGAGATGTGGCTGACCCATGAATATTGCCCAAAAGCGCATCCGCGCGTGGTGTCAAGCTCCGTGGTGGCGCAGGAGGGATTCTTCGGCGGGCGGAAGGAATAATTTGGACAAATCATGACGCTGACCTTAAATCCGATTTTTCCGGTTTGGCTGGTTGTGCTGGCCGGGGCGGCCGCGATCGCACTCCTGTTCCATTGCCTGCGGGTGCTGTTCTGCGAAAAAAACGTTCCGCGTTCCTGGGTTGCGTTCCTGGGTTCGTTGCGCTTGCTGGCGATCGTGTTGTTCCTGCTCTGCCTGCTGCGGCCGGGTGTAACCTATGTGCGCGCGCTCGCCCAGGCGCCGGACCTCTTGGTGCTGGTCGATACCTCGCGCAGCATGGGTCTGCCCGGCGCGGCGGCCGGGGCGTCGCGCTTGGACCAGATGCTGGCGCGCTTGCAGTCCGGCCGTTTTGCCGGCGATTTCCTCAAGCGTTTCAATGTCTATTGGTTCGCCTTCGATCGCGCGGCCCGTCCGCTGGCGAGCCGCGATGTGTCCGGCCTGAAGGCCGATGGGGAAGACACCTGTTACGCCGAAAGTCTCGCCACGGCCTTGAATTTCTATCGCCAGAACAAGACGCTCGAATCGGGCGCCGGGCTCCAGGCCGGCCGGGTGTTGCTTGTCAGCGACGGCCGTGACCGGAGCGACCAGGATGCCGCGGCGCAGGCCCGCCGCCTGGGTTTGACCCTGGATGTGCTTGCGCCTCCGGTCGAGGAGGCGGCGCATTCGGCGCCGGCGGTCAGCATCGTCGGCGTTCAAAGCCCGCGCCGCGTGCTGCTGGGGTCGGAGTCGCGTTTTCTTGTCACCGTGCGGCATCGGAACGCGGCCAGAATCCCGTTGCGCCTGACGCTGGCCGAAGGG
>Ga0172380_10003549_pt1 | contig 21279 bp, 20 predicted proteins | sample Leawe162metaG_FD_119747 | JGI IMG/M metagenome (GOLD analysis project Ga0172380, IMG submission 119747) | Leachate microbial communities from a municipal landfill in Southern Ontario, Canada - Leachate well 162 metaG | ecosystem: Engineered > Solid waste > Landfill > Unclassified | place... | reverse complement strand
CATGGCTGGCATTCGCGCCAAACTGTTTAAATCAGGCGTGAAACGTCCCGACAACAATGGTGGTGATTGGGTGGCCTGCTCAAGGATGTAATCACCATCGCATTCGGGTACGTTTCACTAAACTGTCACAACGTCATCTCTTCGATCACGCCCACCCAATGATCCGGGAGCAATTCCCCGGCGGCAAAGGCGGCGATCAAGCTGAACACTGCATCGGAAAAACCGCCGATGTTCAAAATATCCGTCTGCTCCGCCGCTTGCGTCGTGCCGTAAGGCTGGATGTCGATGCACACCAGTTTAGCATTCGGATTACGGCGTTTGAATGCAGCCCATTCCTGCATCATCGCCGTCGCACCGTGCCGCTTTGCATCCAGCCACGATTCATTGTCGGACACGAACACGACCAAATCGGCCTTGACCTTACCGCGGTTCAATTGCCGCAACGGTGCGCTACAATTAGTGCCGCCACCACCGATGGCGGCCAGTTTCTGCGCATTGGTCAAGACCGAATCACGCGGATTCAAATCCAGTTTCACGACATCGACGGCAAACGGCAACACCAAAGTAGCACTGTTTTTCCGCATCAACGCCGCCGCGACCAAAGCCGCAACATCAATGCAGCACACCGACGTGCTGGCCGTACCGCGATAGCCGGTGACCGGCGCGGCCATCGAACCCGACACGTCCGGGCAAACCACGACGCGGCCAATAATCTCCGGCACATTCGCCAACGCAATTTCCAGCGCGTCCTGCAAGACTTCCCGCAATGCTTCCGGGATATTGCGGGCGTTTTTATACGCCGCCAGCAATTGGTACGGAAACACCTTGGCTTTGGCAATCGCTTTCGGGTCGCGCAACTTGTCCGCCAGCGTTGCCACCACCTCGGCATCGACATATACGCCATGCCGGGCAAAGGTGTTCAAATTCATCCTTAACATCTGCCAACCGGCATTCAAGGCGATGGCCGTCCATTGCGGCGTCGCCAATGGCAACGCGGTCAGGTACTGGAACGGCACGGCCGGTATCTCGCCAGACAGCTCGCGTTTATAGTCTTCATAAGCCTGCGTGACCGGCGGCAAGGCGTCACGCTCAAACGGCTTGCCGATCACCCAGGCGAAAAAGGCTTCCCGCCAGGGTTCGGACGGTTTGGGATGCACCATTTTCAAGACATCGGCCAACGACGGTTGTGTACCGATGGCCGCCGCCAATAACGCTTGCTCAGAAGCCGTGTTCAACCAATCCTGAACCAGCTTTTTCGGGCGTGTGCCTAACGATTTCCGACCCAGTGCACCGCTACGCAAAATTTGCACGAAGTTGCGCAACATCTTACCGTTATTGACCACGCGCTTGAACACGTCAGGCAAATACGTTGTGTCCCGCACCGCCAACACCGCCAGCAATAAGGCGGCGGTATCCTTCATATAACCCCGCTCGCGGCAATACAGAGCGGTTTTGGCGATGAAACGTGGCTCCACGGCTTGGCATAAATCCAGCAACGTTTGTAACTGGGTTTGCGCATCGGCATAAAACGTCGCGTGCAGCGTGCCGGTTGCGGCATATTGCGCCAAGGCTTGCTTGGAGCTTAAGCGATAAGCCGCCGAACCAGCTTCGTTGATCGCATCGGGCAACGCTAGCCTTGCTGTTCTGGCACTAGCAAATAATTGATTGTTTGCCATCGTCTTGTTCCGTTTGTGGGTTGAATCTTGTAACGGTTATAGCGATAGGCGTGCCAAATAAATAATTTATTTTTAATATCCTGTTTTTACATGATTATTTTTGTATTTCCAAAAATTAGGCTGACATGCCATAATTAATTACCAAGCAGTGTTTATCTATATTTATCAAACTTTATAATTTAAGCTAATGAAAAATATCGTCGTCATCGGTTTTCTCGGCACCCAACTCGATGCCGGGCTTAGCGGTACGCGCTGGGACAAATGGCGGCCCACCGTCGATGTCACCCGCCACGAACACCTGTTGGTCTCGCGGCTGGTGCTGTTGTATGACCTGCGCCATCAAAAACTGTTGGAGCAAGTGCAGGCCGATATTGCCGGCGTCTCCCCGGAAACCCAAGTGCATCCCCAATTGATCAACATCAGCGACCCTTGGGATTTCGGCGAAGTGTACGCGGCCTTGTTCGATTTCGCGCAAGGCTATGCGTTTAATACCGAACAGGAAGATTACTGGATACACCTGACCACCGGCACCCATGTCGCGCAGATCTGCTTGTTTTTAATGGTCGAAGCCCGATATATCCCCGGCGTATTGTTACAGACTTCACCGCCGCACCGCCAAAAAACCGGCGAGCCGGGCAATTACACGCTGATCGACCTGGATTTAAGCCGATACGACCCTATCGCGCAACGTTTCGCCCGCGCCCACAACGACGCCATCACTTTGCTGAAATCCGGCATCGCCACGCGTAACAGCGCGTTCAACCAGTTGATCAATGAGGTGGAGCGGGTCGCGGTACGTTCAAAAGCGCCGATGCTGCTGATGGGCCCTACCGGTGCCGGTAAGTCGTTTCTGGCGAAACGGGTATATGAGTTAAAAAAAGCACGGCATCAGATCGATGGGCCGTTTGTTGAAGTCAATTGCGCGACTTTGCGCGGAGACGGTGCGATGTCCACGCTGTTCGGCCATGTCAAGGGCGCGTTCACCGGGGCCTTGCAGGATCGGGCCGGACTGTTGCGTAGCGCCCATCGCGGCTTGTTGTTTTTGGACGAAATCGGTGAACTGGGCGCGGATGAACAAGCGATGCTACTCAAAGCCATCGAGGAAAAAACCTTTTATCCGGTCGGTAGCGACAAGGAAGCAGCCAGTGACTTTCAGTTGATTGCCGGCACTAATCACGATTTGCGCCTTGATGTGGCTGCCGGGCGTTTCCGGGAAGATCTGTTTGCGCGTATTAATTTATGGACTTACCACCTGCCCGGTTTGGCGCGGCGGCCTGAAGACATTGAACCTAACCTCGATTATTTACTGGCACAACAAGCGGTTGATCTAGGCCACAAAATCAGTTTCAACAAGGAAGCGCGGCAACACTACCTGGATTTTGCCACGTCAGCAGCGGCGCAATGGCGGGGTAATTTCCGAGACTTGGGCGCGTCGGTCATGCGCATGGCGACCTTGGCCGAAGGCGGGCGGATTTCCACAAACCAAGTGACTAATGAAATGCAGCGTCTGGAAAAATCCTGGCATACCGAGCCTGATACTCAAGCCGATATTCTGGACAGCGTGCTCACAGTAGAACAACTCGCCGGACTAGATTTGTTCGACCGCCTGCAACTTAAAACCGTCATCACTGTTTGCCGGGAATGCTCTAGTTTATCGGAAGCGGGCCGAAAGCTGTTCGCCGTATCCCGCACCCAACGTAGCGCCACTAACGATGCCGACCGATTAAAAAAATATTTGACAAAGTTTGGATTGGCGTGGGCCGTCATTAAAAATAGCTGAAGAAGACCATCACTTCATTTAGGAAATCATCAAACTGATGATAAGATTCAAAGCATTGACCATGTATCGATATGAACAAACTTCGTTATCAATCTTAATTTTTGTAATGCACAGAGATTAATTTTTAAACCCCAAAAGTTACTCTCTGGATATATTTAACCGAAATGTATTGTCCAAGCTTATGACGAAAAAAAACCTAGTAATATTAAAGGAAAATGGAAAAGTTAATATTCCATCATCCAATTCATTCAATTCAGCTCAACTAGATGTGTTTCAAACATTCTTGTGCAATACAAATAATGAAAGGAATAACCTATCAAACACCATAGAATTGTGGGATAGCATCCCCAAATTTTCTGTATCACAACAAGCAATGAATGGCCTTAGAACCAAAGAAGGTTTATTACCCCGTCTTGAAAAAGCCTTCATATACAAAGACAACGAATATAAAATTAGGGTTACTCCTGCAATTATTGACAGTGAAGATGATATGCCAAAAGCATATTATCCAAGCGCCAATGAGGAACTTGTAGAAGATGCATTAAGAAAAATTGCATCGGAACAAGAAAAAGGTTTTTTTGATAAACCTGATTTTAAAAGTGGTGTCGTTTTCTCCCTTCATTTATTAAGAAAAGAGTTAACAAAACGCGGGCATTCTCGCTCATATTATGAAATAGTCAAAAGCTTGAATATTCTATCAGGAAGCCATATTGAAATTATACTTCCTGACGGCAAAGGTTTTGCAAAAACAAACTACCTACCCTCTCTAGCTGCAGTTTCCAAACAACAATTAAAAGATGATCCAAAAGCTAAATGGGTTGCACATTTTCACCCTCTTGTTACTCAAAGTATTGATTCATTAAGTTTTAGGCAATTCAACTATCATCAGATGATGTCCCATAGTACCCAACTAGCTCGTTGGATACATAAAAAATTATCCCATAACTACACAAATGCTTCTTACACAGTCCCTTATCAAATTTGGCTTTCAACAATCCGCAGAGATAGTGGGCTTCTGGAATACAAAAGAGCAAACGATGCCGTCAGAAAGTTTGAGGAAGCATTAACTGAACTTAAAAATAATACTGTTCTAATTACATTTAATAGACAAGAAGATTTGAGAGGAGAAAGAAATAAAATTCTTGATATAAAATACTCTTTATCCCCTCACCCTGAATTCGTTAAAGATGTAAAAGCCGCAAATAAACGACAAAAAGATTCTAAAGAAAAAATCCTTTCTATAAAGTGAGGCGTTTCTTTACAATTAAAATTAAATACCATCCGGACACGGTAGGTATAAGCCGCAACTGACGGCCCCTTGCCGAACCAGAACCAGTAAAAACCCAACGCTTACACCTCAGCTGACAGTAGGTTTAGGTCGCAAGTCATCCGGATACGGTAGGTATAAGCCGCAACTGACGGCCCCTTGCCGAACCAGAACCAGTAAAAACCCAACGCTTACGCCTCAGCTAACAGTAGGTTTAGGTCGCAAGCCATCTGGATACAGTAGGTATAAGCCGCAACTGACGGCCCCTTGTCGAACCAAAACCAGTAAAAACCCAACGCTTACGCCTCAGCTGACAGTAGGTTTAGGTCGCAAGCCATCTGGATACAGTAGGTATAAGCCGCAACTGACGGCCCCTTGCCGAACAAGAACCAGTGGAAACCCAATGTTTACGCCTTAGCTGACGGTAGGTTTAGGTCGTAACTAAAAATAGAAGCCGGTAGGTTTGGGACAGAGAAGTCAGTAGGTTTAAGCCGCAACTTACAAAAAATGAATTATTTTATTCATCAAATTACAAAAACCTTCTCATCATCACAGTAGGTATAAGTTGTAACTCATATAAACCACAGTAGGTTTAGGTCGCAGTAACAGTAGGTATAGAACGCATCTCGCTAAATTACAGTAGGTTTAAGTCGCAGCTGGCGACCAGGTTAGTAGGTATAGGTCGCAAAAGTAAGTAGGTTTAAGTTGTATGACAAATTTTAAGTATTTGTTTAAATTAATTAATTTTTAATATTTTCATATCCTCCTTTTTTATTCTTTTCCTTATATATTCTTTTTAAGAAAATCTAAATTTTTAAGCCGTTTACTCAATATTACGTCAAAAAATCATAACCTCACTTCAGTATTTTCAACTCTCTCCACTCTTTTAATCACACCCTATTAAATATAAATTAAAAGACTATCTGAACTAAAACATAATCAACATTATTTTAAATAAATGTTCTAAATTATAGAAAATGTTGCGTATCATGATACTATTCAATTTGTACAATAATTTATGAGCCTTATAGAATGAGAAAATCTGTTGGAGTAAAACTTAAATTAGCAAAAGAATTCGTTGGATTTGATGGTAAACCAGCTGATTTTAGAGCACTTTTTGACAAAAATGATAAAACAGACAATTACCATAATTTATACAGAGCCGAAGACATTAGAACAGCAAGATTGAAGCTACATGGAATTGATCCATCAATTTCAAATAAACACAGAATCCCTCCAATTATCAATTGTAGAATGGCAAAGGGTGGAACAGGTAAAACAACAATATGTGGCGGTATAGCTACGGCATTATCATTATTTGGCTACAAAGTATTAATGATAGATGGTGATCCTCAAGCATCACTAACTGGATTATTCGGTATAAATTGGGCTACAGAAGACATTACCCACATAGGCGAATTAATGTTCAAATATTGTCGAAAAGAAAATTACGACATTAACAAAGCAATATGGCCAATATACGACGGTGGAATGTTAGATCTGATTGCATCAGATATTTCGTTGGCAAATTCAGATTCCTGGCTAATGTCATTATCAAATAGGGAATTTACTTTCAAAAAATTCCTAGATACCAATATTGATTTTTTTAGCCAATACGATGCTATTTTAATTGACTCAGCCCCCTCAACCAATTTATTAACAAATACTTTTATGTGTGCATGCACAAAAATATTGGCAGTTGTCTGGTTGGATGGCCAATCGCTTAAAGCTATGCAAGTACTTGCAGCCAATGTTGATGAACTTAATAATGCTTTTGAAGGAACTGGCTTTCACTTGAATGTACATATCGTAGCCAACGGTTACCATCCTAGCTACAGTTCCTGTAAGGATTCATTGTCAACGCTTGTTCAATCATATCCTGGAATGTTAAATAACATCATCATTCCCCATTCCACCAGTTTTATGAGACAAATTGAGCTTTTTAAAGAAGAAGACAGTGGTACGGTATTAGAACGAGAGCCTAATTCTATGGCTGCACGTTCTATTATCGATTTAGCCAGAAGCCTTGTTAAAGAATATCAATTAAAACTCGCCGACAACTATCTGATTTAAAAATGAATATGACTAAGAAAAAAAGTTTGACGGTAAGTGGCCTAGTGGATACCGGTGTAATAAAAGCAATTGACGAAGACAGTCAAACAAAATTACTACCCCAATTTAAAGCAAAAAACAATTCTAACGACAATAATTCCAATTTTGCTGATGTTAAAAACATTGGAACGGATAAGATTGATCCTAATCCATTTCAACCAAGAAAACATTTTCCTGAAACAACAATCATTGAATTAGCCAATTCAATCAATGAAACAGGCTTACTGCAACCAATCTCGATACGTCGTAGCCGAAAAAAAGATCGATATGAAATTATTGCTGGTGAACGGCGTTGGAGAGCTTTTCTTCATCTTAAAATAGAATGTATTCCAGCTATTATTTATGCTTGCGACGATGCAGATATGGCCATTCTGGCCATCACAGAAAATGTTGAACGTGAAGAACTTAGTGACTACGAAATCAGTAAAGCGATAAAACAAGTAGAAAGTTTATTTCCATACAAAACACGTTTAGCAGAAGCTCTCGGTTTTCAACGCGAAGATATGTACCGATATTTCGCTTTCGATACTTTACCTGAATTCGTAATAGAGAAATTAGAACTAAATCCAATATTGTTTTCAAGAAATACAGCAAGCGATATAAAACGGACGCTTAAAAATATACCTGATGAAAAAAGCCAAATTGCATTAGAAGCATTAAAAGAAGCCACATCACTAGTTGAAAAAAAGGAATTGGATCAATCAAAAGTAGCACGCTATGTTGTAACCACTATCAACAACCCCATCAGTCACCAAACTAACCAGTATCATTTTAAGCTTAAAGGAAAAAAAATCGGCTATTTCTCTTCCTCGGCCAATGGGATTACATTGAAACTTTCGTCAGGAATTTTTGATGATTCAGAACTTAGTCAGTTACAAGTGATTATTAACAACATGCTGGCCAGTAAGGAACAATAAGATATTTCATTGAAAGATTCACTGAAGAATCCGCCATCCAGTAGAATTGAGTAGCAAAGTGGAGCGTGGGCCAAGTTGGCCGCAAGCGGACAGTCATATCGACCGGATAAGGGCGGCTTGACCGTCTGTATCCGGGACTGGATGAAACTCGTACCACTTTACTCAACCGTGCTTGCCTGGCACAATGCGATTGGGATGTAAACGGATTCCAATAAACCAAAAAGTGTATCTACTAGATACACTTTTTAATTATGGACTCTCTTTATTTGGCTATGCCACAAAGTCATCGGCATCGGCTAAACCCCGCCCATTATTAGCTTAACAACCCGATATGATCTGTCTTAAAGAATTGGCGACAAGCATTCGCATCAACCCATATTTGGGTAGTCCCTGCAAATCAGTGCAGGTGTGTGTTCCAGGGATTTTTGGCATGGTGCAGAGATAAAAACTGCACTGATACCATATGACTCTGAAATTATCCAAACTCGATAACGCACTCAATCTTTTTTGCCCCAGGATCAAAAAGATGCCTATCCATGCGTTGCATCAATCGATCAAGCATATTACTGGTTCGATGACAACCCGGCTGGTCATAAGCGACTGCATAGCGTTGCTTGTTTTTCGATAGCCTTTTAATCGGCCCTGAAATCACAGCGGGCACATCGGGTGTGGTATTGCACCATTCGGCCAATCGCCTGATCCGTTGGCTAAACGATTGTTTAGTGGTTACGCGGTAACAATCCCATAGTTTTGTCGTCGCTTGCAGATAAATATCGTGGAATTTCATTTTGGCGCGGTCTCGAATTTTGATAAAAATGTGTAAAAAACAACAGATGATCAAGACCGTAGAAAACAAAGTTTGCCAAGCTTTTTGCGTGGCAGGCCACCCGTCTGTGTTGACTGTCTTGGGTTTATAATCCGCTTCGACCCGTTTGGCTTCCTCCGCGAAAACACCATAAGCTTTCGTCAACTCGATTTCGCCCGCCGCTTTAGCAACGGAGACACCCAGAATGCAATTGTTGGCCACTGTGGTTGCAACGTAACATTTTTCTCCAGCCAGAGACGTATGTTTTTCATCAGCAACAAGGTGTTGGGGCAGTCCAGTATTTTTGTGAAGGGTCGTTCCGACTAAACTATACCGCCCCAGGTGGTTCTCCAGCCTATACCAATACATTGGACTGTGGCCAAAAACGTAGCTTAACGCAGGAAAAGGCACATCATCTTTTCTAAGATACAATGCCTTTTCAACATCATCAGTAAAGCCCGTCATATAAGGCATAACAAACGATGGCCGTATACTGTAGTCTTTGCCGTTTATAGAAAGCTTTATCCGCCGTATTTCAACCCGTCTTTTTTTTGATTTTCGACTATCTTTCATCGTATAGCCGCCGGTAATCCCATCTGGAAACAGTTCTGGGGAGCGCCTTATCATAGCATTTAGGCTGCGTCTAAATGCTTTGCTGTCAGCAACGATTTTGTCGTACTTGCTTCTATCAAAAGGAAGACAAAGGGTACGTTTTTCTCTGATAGGCGTTTTCATGACACACCTCCAAGGTTAGTGCTATGACACTATTCCCATTAGCCAAGTAAATCAATCAAATGTCGGGCTGGACACTCCCCATAATCCGGTACAATCAGGTTTAACTTTTAAAAGCGACTAAAAAATTAGAAATTTTTTCATAAACCGCGCAAAGACGCACTTGCATATTTCATCCGCCATGAGACTTTAATTCCGTAGCATTTATCAATCGTCGCCATTCACCCTGGCAATTCAGGGTCCGGCGCAGTGCCAATGGAGTTATTATGGAAACCGCATCACAACACGGCTATTTAAAACAGCTTTTAGCCGAACAGATTCAAATAAAACCCGGTTTTAATCCTCGTAAATTTTTTGACGATGTTGAATACCGTGAACTCGCCAATTCAATTAAAGCGCAAGGCATCATCCAGCCCATCATTGTCCGGCCAATGGATGACGATGTCGGAAAATATTGGGTGGTTGCTGGTGAGCGCCGGTTCAGGGCGGCAAAAGAGGCGAATGTTACGTTAATTCCCGCGCTGGTACGGAAATTAAACGACCAGGAAGCCATTCTTTTGGCAACGCTGGAAAATACGCAACGGGCAGATATGTCTCCGGCGGAAGAGGCACAGGCCGCGCGGGATGTATTAATGGGGTGTGGTAATGACCGGCAGGAAGCCATCAAACTCTTGGGATGGGGCCAAACAAAATTTGAATCCAGACTGCTGTTGTTGCATGCCGACGCAAGCGTATTGGAAGCGTTAACTGAACGAAAAATTAAACTTGGTCATGCTGAACTCCTGTCACAGCTTCCAAGTGATTTTCAAATTGCTACCCTGAGCAAGATAATCGAACACGGTTACTCGGTCAGTGAACTGAAAACCAGATTGTCTGATTTCGCCCTCGATTTGTCCAAGGCATGCTTCGATATTTCAGGCTGTACGGGCTGCCCTCATAATTCCGCATTACAAGCCAGTTTGTTTGAGGACCACATCAACGCCGGAAACTGTGCTGACAGGGAATGTCACCAAGCGAAAAGCCAAGCGGCATTACAAGCCCGCAAGCAAGTTTTATCCGAACAGTACCCAGTCATTTATTTCGACACCGAGCGGCCTAAATATGCGTACAAAGTTATTTGCCGGCAAGGCGACGGGGGCGTGGGTACAACCCAGTTTGAACAAGGTTGCCGTCAATGCGCCAATTTCGGTGCATTACTGATGACTTCGCCGGATCGGTTCGGGCAAATCATCGATGATTGCTGTTTCGAGCTTAGCTGTCATAAAGCGAAAGTGGACGCCTATCAAGCGACGATTCGCGCAACCCTTCCAAAGCAAACAAAAAATACGACCGGTAAACTTAAAAAATCCGGCAACTCGCAACCAGAAAAAGCTGCCGCTGAAGCTACCAACGAGATTGCCGTGAATGGCGAAAAACCAGCAAGTGCGTCAGTGGTTCCGGGCAAAGTGATGGAAAAAATTGAAGCATTCTACCGCGAACTGGGGGCGAAAACCGTTCACCAAAATAAGCTGTCGGTGTTATGTATCAACACTTTTGCCTTGTATCGGCTGGTCAGCGGTAGTGCATCATCTTCGTTATGGCCTGACGCAATTAAGGATAAAGCGCCAATTATAGTGGATTTGGACGTTTTCTTGACGCTGCTGTCGGAACTGGATGTGAATGAGATAGTGTCGTTTAATCATCGGTTGCTGGATCATTTGTTGGCGCACCACGAAATATCGTCGCCTACGGGAAATAAGGTGTGGGCCAAAGGGGCTGCTGCTGCGGTCGTTCTCACCCGCGTTAACCTGGTTGAACACTTTCTGCTCAACAAAGCATTCCTTGGCTCCTTTACCAAGTCCGGTATTGAAGCCGTATTGCGAGAGAGCATCAACACCAAAGGTGAACGGTTTACTGATTATTACGAGTCGGTTGGCGAAAAATCGCCATTTGCCGCGCTGATGAAGAAAAAAAATACCGAGATTCTGGCCGAGGTTTTTAGTTCCGGGTATGACTTCACCGGGTTTGTACCGAGTTGCGTTTCTGCCTATTCATGTAACGATACAAGCTCGAATATAAAACAAGGTCTGCCACCGGAGATGACAAATGATTTTTGAAACCTTTTTCAGTATGCTGAACACCGATGAACGTATCCAATTCACAGTCACCCGTAAGGGCGACCAACTCAGTGTGCTTGTACAACCCATACTACAGGGAGCTATTGATAAGCAAGCCTCGGAAACTATTCAGAACCTCCGCGCAGCGTTGGCAATGCCGTTGTATGTCGTAACCTCTCCTGATGTGCTGGATCGGGATTTCCCCCATTCTTTGGCTGAATTTGCAGGGATGCGTGAGCATATGCAAGGCAATTTGAAAGACGCTGTGATGCGGATCAAGGAAGCCGGAAAACAGGCGTGTACTGCAGACAAAGCCATACCTGATAGCGAGATAAATAAAGAAACGGCTAAGGACAAGCTTGCCGGTTCATCGGGAATAAACGAAGCGGGTTTTCGCGTTGAAGTGACTAACAAATCACTGTTTTGATGAGGGCCTGCCATGACCAACATGAATACTACAGTCATCCGTCCGGTTCGGGTGTTCAAGATGGGCGCTGTGCGGTTAGCCGATCCTGCCCCCGATTTGTCGCCTGCGGAGGCGGTAAAACTTTACGCCGCCGCTTATCCGCATTTGTCTAATGCTCAATTGGATGAACCTCAACTCATTGGCGAGGAATTGCATTATGCCATTAAACTTGAACCCGTTAAAACCAAAGGCTGACGGTATAGTCCTGCTAATTGAATGGGGCGGCGAATCGCCGCCACCTGAGTCTAATCATAAAGAAAAAGAGGAACGTGCCGCATGTTATCTGTTCTGGCTAAATCTTCCGAAACTGCCGCGCCGCGCGATTACCGGCATCGATCCCACCCTATTGCCCATGATTTAAGGCTGTTTACGCAACCCCGCCTAGGGGTTGCGCTGGATAGCCTGTTGGATGAGCTACGTCGGAGCCGCGATAAGGCGGATTTTGACAGGAACCGCCCTGGCATTGCCAATATCATTTTGTTGGGCCACCACATGGGGTTGGTGTCCGAGCAGGACATTGACCGATGTGTGCCGGACGGCTGGGCTGATGTTTACAGGGTGTACCGGAAAGCAATGGGCGGCATTGTGAACAGCCTTGAAAATGAGGCGACGATGATCGCAGGCAAATCGCTGAAGCACAATGATTTTGAATCCTTACATATTGCAATGGACAAGGAAGCCGATGGGTTTTATCTGTATTTAAGCTGCAATATGCGCTTTACACAGTTTGCGTTGACCGAGATAGACGACGGGCTTGGACGAATGGTTTACGGCTGTCTTCATTGGATAGTCCGCGATCCGGGCTTTGGCATCCTGACGGAAGATTTGATTGGAAACTCGTTGATGCTGGACAATGAATTGGATACTTACAAACAATACCGTGAGGAATATCCTGAACTTGACCATGAACGACTTGCGAAACGGTTGTTGGAGGGTGCTGTTTATCCGTTTTGCGAATTTACCGATGACAAGGATTATTTAATGGAGCGATTCGAGTTTTTAAAGTCGATTATCGATGAGAGCGTGGAAAAGCGGTTCGGTACCGTGCCGAGCATGGACGATATTCGCGCAACAGTCATTCGGTGGCGTTACTCGAATCGGGTTCTGTACGACGACCCCTGGACGCGCTTTATTAAGCAGACCGTTAAGGCATGGAAATGGTCCAAGCGCTGCACTGTAGCCGGCGAAGGGGAACATGTTATGGCAGATTGTGGAGGCAATAGGGACGATATGCCGCTGGATTACGGGCATGCCATCGGCTTGGGACTGCCGTGGGAATCACGGTTAATTGACGGGGTTTATCAGGATATCAGTGAAGCCGGTGAAACACCGATGGCAAGAATTCGGCTTCAGCCGGTTGCATTACCCAGGGTTGCCGAGAAACTCAAGATGCTCGCCAAAGCGCGGGGTTTGATAAGGCTGGCGGAAGTGATTAATTTTGGCTTGGAGGAAACGAAGTGATACCCAACGATTTTTTTACCTTTAACAGCGGCAATGTCCCTACAATTATGCCGCAATGCGCGATTCTATTTCATCAGGTCAAAAGCATTTCGGAGGGTATGTACAGTCAGGACTGCCTGGCGTCGTTGCATGATTTCGTTACGGGCGACAAGAACGAATCCGTGATCGGTGCAGGTAGGCTGTTGTTGAAAGAAGACGTTGAATCGATCCTGCGGTCGGTATTGCAAATGGGCGGCAAAACAGTGAGTCTGTTGCCCGGCAATGTGGTGTCCCTGTCTGAAAGCCACATCGCCTGGACCGTCCAGGCTAAGGTTAGGTCAATGTTGTTTAATGTTGCCGGAACGCCGATGAGAAAATTATCGGTCCCTTGGCCCCGGCTGCTGATTATTGCCAACAGTAGCGGCAAACTTGCGGTTGCCGCTTTAAAAGGACGCGGACGGTTATCGGTTAAGACGAAGCTTTATCATGCCCCGTTGATGAATATCAGCTTAAACGGCGTCGTTTGCACCGGATCGGTGAGCCTACCCAATGGTTGCAGCGTTGACGATATGGCCGCTTGGGAATCGGTGATGTTCGATACCGCGTTCTCCCATGTCAATAACCCGTTAACCCTTCTTCAGGACAGCAAAAATGGCGTGGACACCAAAGCGCACTTTAAATTTTGGCAAAGCCTTTCCAGGAAGAAGATTGAAACATTTCCCAATGAGCACTTGGTACCGATGGCCAGTTCATTGGAAGCCTTCATTCAGGGGCATGCCGGATGACAATTGATTATTTAACAGATTTTCGGGATAAGGTCGTTTTTGGAGAAACACCGATCCTTATGCAGCCACGATTCGGAACTCCCCTGGCTGCGCCGGACGATGTCAAACACCGCTTTGTCTGCGGCGAGGATGGACTTTACATCGAAGCGCAAAATGCGGTTATCGCCGTTAGGGTCTGTGTTGCACGATCAAGCGTACGGCTACCTTACGGGAAAATTGAGCATAGCGGAATTCATTTGAAGAATGGATTGATTCCTTATTGGATTCTCAATGAGACGCTCAAAAAAGCGGGTGAGGCTTTACCCGACGAATGGGCGGGTATAGTTGTCTGGAACGGACTAGCACAGCAATACGAACTTTACTCACCGACAATACTATTGTCGAACCCTGCTCGTGTCAGTTATTCATCGTCCGTGCCGGACCATTTGATTCCTGTGATGGATTTACATTCGCACGGGGCCGCACCGGCGTTCTTTTCCGTTACAGACAATGAATCTGATCTTGCCGGATTTTATGTCGCCGGTGTTATCGGTGACTGCGCATCTGGACACCCAAGTGTTATGACACGAATGGTGGTGAACGGCCATTTTCTACATTGTCCGGATTTGTCGATGTTTTTTGCTGATTCTGGACGGGATGTAAAATAAGGCAAACAATTAACATAATTACAATTACCTAAAAGTGTCCACTATGTCACTAAATACTAACAAAATCACTAGAAAAGCCGTCCGAAGCGAATCTGCTCGACTAGCTCAACAATTGACAATATTGGAAGCCGCTGAACTAACCATATTGGCAAGAATGTTAGACGTTGATGTGAAACGGCGCATAAAAGGCGGTGCTATTACACCGTTAAACAAAGTCGAATTGCTGCAAGGATACGATCGACTTTAGGTCGTGGCTCTTTTTTGGATCGAATAGAAAGATTTAATAAAAAAGCTGAAGAATTTATTAACAACGCAACCGGAAACTGATAATGATGCAAAATATTAAACCATTCAAATTTTGCACCCCATCCGATTGGTTTACCCGACGCGTAATTTTCGAAGTCGTGGGTGTCGGCGGTACCGGTTCAGAAGTCCTTGGCAGTCTTGCCCGCATCGACTATGCCATCCGCGAACTCGGACACCCAGGACTCAAGGTGACGGCATGGGACGGCGATGTGGTCGAGCGCCCTAATATCGGAAGGCAGGCGTTTTATCCGGCCGATCTCGGGTACAACAAAGCCATCGTCACGATTCAGCGGATCAACTATTTGTTCGGGCTGGATTGGGAGGCTAGGCCATCGATGTTTGATCCCCGCGAAGGCGTTAGCCATTGCGACTTAATAATTACCTGCGTGGATATCGCGCAGTTTCGCGCCGACCTTGCAAAGAACAGTAGCAACCTCTATTCGAAAGCGCTTTGGCTGGATACCGGTAACGGTTCTCATACGGGACAGGTGATTCTTGGAAGGCTAGGCAGGATGACAAGGGGGGATTTGGATTTGCCTAATGTGTATGATTTTTATCCGGGTCTTGATGGCATGCCGAATGATAATACGTCCTCGTGTAGCATGGAGGAAGCGCTTGCCAACCAGGATTTGCCGATCAATCGGACGATTGCGAATGTGGCTATGCAGTTGATTTGGTCGCTACTGCGGCATGGCGGGCTGAATCATCAAGGCGCTTACGTAGATATTCGCAACGGCGTTCAAACGCCGATCAATGTTATGTCGGTATAATCCGTCAATGAAAGTGTGGATTACAAAATACATCTTCATAGGAAACTGTAACTTAGAACTGTTAGTCTTTGGAGGCCGATTATGGCAAACAAAACAAAAGAAATGATAACTGAATATTTGTGCAAGCTGTCTACAGAAGAAAAACAAAGTGATGTAGCTCAACTGCTGATAGATTGTGCTTTTGAAATTACACGATTACAAAACATTTGTGAACAAACACACGATAGATTATTGCGTGGGGATAGCGATAAAGCGTTGTTGGAATTATTGCAGCGAGCTTGGAAAACTCAGGAAGAGTGCTTCCAGGAAGTTTGATGATTACGACGATGAAGTTCGTTATTACTCGGATTTTTATTTTCGCGACTGGGGTACGGATTGTTACATTATGTCAGCGGTTGGCCTTGGGCAAGTAGTGTTTAACGACAATGATTGACAAATTTGGCGATGATTTTTATGTCTATTGTGTATTTCCCAAAATCCAAACGAAAAACACCGGAAGAGTTTCAATCGAGTTATGAAAAGCAATTCCGTGAAGAATGCCACTTTATATTGTCAATAGTGCTTACACTACCCGCTGCCTTGGTTGGATTAATGTTGGCCATTTGCCGATGGCTATCACCGAATTTTACACTGCTTGATATTTATGTTGTTTCAGTAACAGTGTTTTTTTATGCGGCTTTTGTCGCGGTTGGATGGTTTTCATTTAAGCCTTATTTTAAAACAGTTTTCACTTTTTCTTTCAAACCGACGGGTATGCTAAGGCTATGAAAATACAGAAGTCATATAAGTTCAGGTTATATCCGAATTCTGCGCAAGCCGAACAGCTGAGCAAAGAGTTTGGCTGTGCGCGGTGGGTTTGGAACCGTGGCTTGATCGAGCGTGACTATGCGTATTCTTCATGGGGTGTAAGCTTGAGTTCAACGCATGACATCAGCAAGAACATAGCGCAGTACAAGCGTAAAGATTATTCGTGGCTCAGCGATGCAACATCCTGTGTGCTGCAACAGAAGTTAATCGACCAAGACAAGGCGTTTGATAACTTTTTCAAGGGAAGAGCCCGCTTCCCCAAGTTCAAAAAGAAAAGCCATGCACAAAGCATCCGCTACCAGCTTGATCAGCGGCAGGTGTTGAACAATTACCGTGCTGGTAAGTTGCTTAAACTACCCAAGCTGGGCGAACTCAACATCAAATGGTCGCAAGTGCCGGGCGGAATCCCTAAAATGGTCACCGTATCGAAGTCATCCAGCGGTAAGTATTTTGTCAGCTTCATGTGCGAAATCGAGCAAGGCTTAAAACCGATGACCGGGAAGGTAATTGGTATCGATGTCGGCATCAAGGATGTAGTCGTTACCAGTGACGGCTGCTATGCCGGGGCGCCCAAGTTCACCTATAAATACCAGCGTAAACTCAGAAAGGCGCAGCGTGTGTTAAGCCGTAAAAAGAAAGGCAGTAACGGATGGAAGAAGCAACGGATTGCCGTAGCCAGAATTCACGAGAAGATAACCAATTCTCGGAAGGATTTCTTGCACAAGCTCACCACCAAAATCGTGAGTGAAAACGATGTAATCTGCGTCGAAGATTTGAACGTGTCCGGCATGATGAAGAACCGACGCTTAAGCAAGGCGGTCGCTGATGTCGGCCTATTCGAGTTAAACCGGCAGATCGAGTACAAGGCGCAATGGTACGGCCGGCAAGTCGTCAAGGTTAGCCGCTGGGAGCCTAGCACCAAAACATGCAGCTCATGCGGTCAAACCCGCATCATGAAATTATCACAGCGCGTCTATGAATGCGAATGCGGTTTAGTGATGTGCCGAGATTTAAACGCGGCGCACAATATTAAAGCGGCTGGGTTAGTCGCGAGTGGACGGTCATATCAACCGGATAAGTCAGCATGATCGCCTGTGTTCGGGACTGGTTGAAACTCGACCCAATTTTAACTGTAAGCTTTCGCCTGGAGCAAGGCGGTCAGTTTGAAAGCGGATTCCAAACAAGCCTGCAAAAGACCAAGGTTTGCAGATAAGAGAACTTACCGACAAATTTGGCGGTTTTGATTAACAAAAATAGGATCCTTTATGGTTAATAGAATTTTGATTGTTCTTTTTTTCTTCTGCAATCTTGCCGTATCGGCAGAGCGCATTGAAGGCCGTGTGGTTGGCGTCCATGACGGCGATACTGTCACTCTATTAATGGCTGGCAATCAACAGATAAAAATCAGGTTGGCACAAATTGATGCTCCCGAAAGCGACCAGGCTTTCGGTCAACGATCAAAAGAATCCTTGTCTGACATGGTTTTCAACAAGAATATCCGGGTAGACAAAGAAACCATCGACAAATATGGCCGTACAGTAGGCACAGTCTTTGTGGACGGGCTTGATGTCAATCGAGAGCAAGTCAAGCGCGGCATGGCCTGGGTCTACCGAAAATACCTGCAAGATCAATCCTTATTACAAGTGGAGGATGACGCTCGCAAGGAGAAAGTTGGGTTATGGTCTGACGCAAATCCAATGCCGCCTTGGGAATACCGGCATGGCGGAAAGAATGGTAGTGTTAAGAATCAGTCCGCACTAAAAACGAAACCGGCCAGTTCGCCGTTAAACTCTTCTTGCGGCAATAAACGCTATTGCAAGGAAATGGCATCCTGTGAGGAAGCTAAGTTCTATTTGACGCAATGCCGTTTATCCCGCCTGGATGGCGATAGTGATGGCGTTCCTTGTGAACGCCTTTGTGGGCATTAAGATTGAGGGGTTAGCGTAAAAACGTGTTGAAACACTGTTAAATAAATACCTTTATTCTTGGTGTTAAATCGTAAAATCGAGTTGAATTAACAAAAGGAAAAGAACATGAATCATCTTAAAGACCTACCGCCAGGTACGATATGGCCTTATCTGCTCGAAGCGATTGAGCGCGATATTATCGCCGACATACAGAGTTATGCAGAGTCCCGAAGGAACGATGTGAATCGCGGCGCTGAAACCCCAGAACTCGCAGCAGTCATGATTGATAAATACGCCGAAGGGGTGTCCAAAGCGCTTCAGATAGCAGGTATTGATTCTCGTGTCCGAGCCGAAGCCGATAAACTCGTTCATGAAATCGATTCTGAGTTTAATGAGCACAGGCTGACTCGATGGGCGGGACGTCCAGTTGCGCTAATATCAAATAACGAAGAGCGCCATATAGGCAGGTTTTTTGTGCGCAATGAACTGTTTGAACAGGTCAAAATTCATATGGAAACTAGCTTTGGCGCTCCCGTGACTGATACTGTTGCAGAAGAATTTTTGGCGAATCATCCGGACCTTCTTGGTAGCATTGTTGGATATGATGAAGTGGATACTGAAGATAGGTCAAGAATTTGGGATTACTGTCGGTCGGACTTTCCTGCTAATTGCACCTAGAAATGATTCATTTAAAAAACTTTGGAGCTGTTTTTTCCACACGAGGCCAATAAATCGTAAAAGCTCCGTTTCAACATGATTTTGCGCTAACCCAGATTGAGTTGTCGGAATGTGCGTCAAACCCCCGCCTTCAATAGATTGGGCAGGATAGCGCGATCATGCCAGCGGCCTATTGCATTACTGGCATGTTGTGAGAATCTGGACTCCAGGTTACAAAAACGGAGAACACGATGAATTTCACGAAAGAACAAGGCGCTATTGTCGAAGCAGAAGCACCAATAGTTGTTGTTAGAGCGTTTGCCGGTACCGGTAAGACAACGGCGCTACTCGGGTTCGCTAAACGCCGGTGGCAAACAAGAATGCTTTATATCGTTCTGAATAAATCGGTCCAAATTGAAGCCCAACAGAAGTTCAAAGGTACAGGCGTAAAACCCATTACGTCACATGGCCTGGCATTTAAGCACACTGGCGTTCAGTACAAAAATAAGCTTGTCAATAACCTCAAACCTTATGAAGTAGAAAAGGCGTTAGGTCTCAGCAACACATTAAGCCGTGAAATGGGGTATCGCAGTAATTATAACGATGACATGGTTATTGCCAGCGTGGTACTGGATACACTGATCAGATACCTGTATTCCACCGATAAGGAAATTCAGACAAAGCATATACTCAACATCAAGCGACTCGATAAAATCCTCGGTGATCTTGATGAAAATAAGGTTAAGCAAGTCGTACTGCTTCAAGCAAAAAGACTTTGGGAAAAAATGACCAATGTTCAGGATAATTCAGTCGGCATGATCCATGACGGTTATCTAAAGTTGTTCCAATTATCGGATCCTGTGTTGTCCGGATATGAATATATTTTGATCGACGAAGCTCAGGACATGAATCCAGTCACGATGGCCATTATTTTTAAGCAAACGGCAAAGAAGGTATTCGTCGGCGACTCCCATCAAGCCATTTACGGCTGGCGTGGCGCCCGAAATGCACTGGGGTTTGCTACAAGGCAGGGCGGAGTTAATCTTTATCTGACTGGGTCATTCCGTTTTGGACCCAATATTGCCACAATTGCAAATATGATTTTGGCAACAAAGGGTGAAACGGTTCGTGTGCAAGGACTCGGCGGCGAAGACAGGGTTGGCTATATCTACGAGGGCGATCAACGAACGGTTATCAGCCGGTCAAATGCCGGCGTTTTTTTGCATACGGCTCGGGCCATCAATAATGAAAAGACATGGTGGCACATCGGTGGTAGCGAGGGTTATCGGTTCGATCAGATTCTTGATATTTACTACTTGTGGAAACGATTATTTAACTCGATCCGTGATCCATTTATCAGAACTTTTAGCAATTTTTTGGAACTTAAGTCGTATGCAGAGGAAGTAGAAGATGCCGAGGTAAGACCTAGATGCCGGATCGTTGAGGAATATGGCGACAGAATTCCTGGCATTATCGACAAAATCAATGGAAAGGTCAGCGCGGCATTTGATTTAGAATCGGCTGATGTTGTCTTGGGGACGGCACATAAATCAAAAGGTTTAGAGTTTACTAATATACAGCTTGACGATGACTACATAGAACTTTGCGAAATTAAGGACATGTCCAAACTTGATGAGCAGGCAAAAATCGAGGCAATAAGGCTGATTTCTGAAGAACTAAATATTCTTTATGTTGCCGCAACAAGGGCACAGAAAACGCTTCAGTTAAATTCTGATTTGTTGGCGTATTTGGCAGTCGGCGAATAGTTATGCAAGAAAGTCAAAATCCAACTTGGAACTGCATGAAAAGCTGTAAAGAAATGATCCAGGCGCCGACCGGTAATTGCGAGGTTTGCGGCGGCACTATGTATCGGTCGGATGGCAAGTCCGTTGATGAGTTGGTATTTGAGGACAGTCTCGAACTATGGCAAACTTGGCATGAGTAGTCGAAATTACCATGTAGATTCTTACGTAAAAACCCTCGATCGTATTATGATTGTCAGTGCTCGGCCACTCATTCCAGCCCAACGGCAGTTGAAGGCCAGAAAGCCGCCGATCAATGTTTGAGCTAACCGGCCCGGTTGTGACAGAATCTTGTTGAGCGAAGGTT
>Ga0172380_10003548_pt1 | contig 21296 bp, 28 predicted proteins | sample Leawe162metaG_FD_119747 | JGI IMG/M metagenome (GOLD analysis project Ga0172380, IMG submission 119747) | Leachate microbial communities from a municipal landfill in Southern Ontario, Canada - Leachate well 162 metaG | ecosystem: Engineered > Solid waste > Landfill > Unclassified | place... | reverse complement strand
TGACCAGTTTGAAAAAATCGGAAAGGAAGTAGTAGAAAAAATAAAAGAAACGATTCAGGAGGGCATCATGGATTTTTTCGAAAAAACGCTCCAACTAAATAGCGAATCGTTGAAAATTGAACGTAAAGCCGAGAAATTCATGGCGATGAACCAATGAAAACGAACCCCGAAATGTGAGTTAACTTATATACAGAAGAATATAAAACATATATAAATCAACCGCATGTCAAGATAAAAACAATTTAACCATAGATTGATTATCAATGAAAGCTTTTGTGCAACCGGTTCATTACGACTTTCACTTGACAATGAGCAATCCGTTCATATTGAAACTCAATACAACGCTTAAAAAAGACCATAAAATAAAGCCGGATATCCACTACGCAATGCATTTGGGAATCTTACTTGAAGGTCGTTTTGAGGTTATCTATGAAGACAGCCGATTATTGATTAACCCTGGTGATGTTTGGTTTACTGCTCCATGGGAACCGCATTCAGCGATAATTGTTTCTGATTGTATGAAAGCGCTAACTTTTGCTGTCCTGCCGGAAAAATTAGGTGACATCGGCCTGCCAAATCAAACCGACTGGATGTTACCATTTACGGCTCCAATATATAATCGTCCTCGTGTTGCCAATGACGATATGCGCACCAGAGTATTTCATCTTGCTGAAGAAATAGTAGAGTTGGTTGATAACATGGAAACGTTCAAAAGATCATTGTCATGGCTTAAATTGCACGAGTTACTTATTGTAATGATGGAGGGCAGCGGATTTTTTAAGCATACAGGATTCTCTATACAGAACGAAGCCCTTAAGCGGGTGCTTCCGGCAGTCAAACTTGCGCGCCAGACTAATAATGAAGTGTTGACGATTGATGAAGCCGCCAAAGCATGTGGTATGGGAAAAAGTTTGTTCTACAACCTTTTTAAAACCGCAATTGGAACCTCCTTTGGCAAATTTTATTCAAGAGTTAGAATTGGCTCCAGCGCGTCAGATCTTCTGTCCGCTAATCTACCAATAAAAGAAATTGGTGAAAAATGGGGTTTTTATGACGAAAGCCATTTTTGTAAAACATTTCGCCAATATTTTCATTGTTCTCCAAAAGAGTTTCGTTCCAGAAATCAATAACTTTGGTGTTTGCGCCGGACGTTTTAGTGACGCTGCCGGTCTGACCAGCGCCGGAATTCTTGTTTGAAGATTAAATGAAAAAATTTCATGTCATGAATCAGGTATCTCGACCATAGATGTCGAGGTTCCATCAGCAACCGCCAGAACCATTCCAGGCCGTCTTTCTGCATCCAGACGGGCGCTCTTTTGACCATGCCGGCGACAAAGTCGAAGCTGACCCCTATACCCATTGATACAGGCACGTTATATAGATGTTTATGTTCAAAAATCCATTTTTCCTGCTTCGGAGCGCCAAGACCGACGAAAAGAATATCCGCGCCGGAATTTTTAATCATGCTGACGATTTTTGAGTTTTCCTCTTCATGATGTTCAAAACCTGACGCTGGGGAGTATGTGCCGACAACATTCAAAAGCGGATATTTTTTCTTCAATACATCCGCCGCTTTTTCAACTGCTCCCGGACGCCCGCCCAGAAAAAACAGTTTATAGTTTTTTTGGGCTGAATATTCACATAGTTTTACAAATAAATCCGATCCGGAAAGTTTTTCTTTCAACGGAGTTCCGAATAATTTTGATGCCCATATCAATGGCATGCCATCAGCCAGAACCAGCGAAGCTTTACGATAAATTTCCTGGAATGTTTCATCGACTTGCAGTTTGACAATATGGTCAGTATTTGGAGTGACAATATAGTGACTGCCGCCCGAAGCAATAAGGTTATCAATGCGATGACACACTTCTTGCGCGGTAAGATTATCAATCAGAACATCACAAATATTTACTCTGTCCATTTGCATTGTCCTCTTGTTCCAAGGCGTCAAAAAACGCGACGACCAGCATTCAGACAACCATTAATGTTTTGCCGAACCTTCCGGTTTATCTGCGGCGCCTTCCTCGATTTTGCGCAGATACGCCCGTCTTAATACACGTACCGGGTCGGCAATGCGGCGGTGGATTTTTATATACCAGGGGCGCATTTTATGAAACTCTTCGGTACTGATGCTGCCCGGCAATATCCGTCGCTGGTGCTTTTTTAGATGATAAAGGTCGGAATCTCTGAATATAGCGAAAAACGGCCATGTCAACAGGCTTAGCGGGAATGGCGGTTGCACCCAGGTAATCTGAAAATCGATAAGATAACATTCGCCGTCATCACCGACAATAATATTATCCGGCTTGTTGGTATCCAGATAAGCCATGCCGCGTTTGTGCATTGTTTTCAGCAATTCTTCAAGAGTCGGGAAAAAATCATCGCGGACAACTGTTCCTTTATTCAAGTGCCCTCCGGGAACATATTCATGCATAAATCCGGTTTTGCCATAGCGTCCAATCCACTTGGGAACATGTCCGGTATCCTGTAAGCGCAAGTAAATTTTCTCTTCATGGCGCAGTTCAAGCCTTGAAAGCAACTGATATGGCATCAGCAGAAAAGCGCGCGGGCGGAAAATTTTCAGAACTGCCAGCTCGCCGCCTTCATCCTTATACATTCCGGTAGCGGCAAAAAAGTCGTGTTTAAATACCTTGACTTTGGTCCATAGCTTACCCGCAGCTTCAACCGATTCTGGAAGTTCTTTGCCGCCGAGCGACAAATGGTGTTCGTAAAGCCATTGTTTAAACGTCCTTGACTTTTTTTCCGCCATGCGCTTGCTCCTTTGTGTCGTTGTCCGTTTTTACGGCAACAAATTTATATTGTCATACATTTAATTTACACTGCCAAATAAGAAATATGTCATTCCAAACTGTCATCTGTAGAAGGAATATTATCGCAGAGAAATTATCTGCTAATGATCCTTAAATCAATGACAATGATTATAAAAAGAGGAAAAATTACACCCGGACAACACATTTACTGCTCAAAATTTTAACTCTAGAAATTAGATATTTTATTGTTTCAGAGATAACAGAACCGCTGATTGCAGCGAAATGATATACAGACCGCCGATAACCAAACTTGGTTTATTTTAGGTTTTGCGCTGTAAAAATCTTCAGCATAAGCTATATTAAGCCTTCACGTCGCTTAATCGGATTCAGTATTTTTGGAGTAAGCGATTGACAGTTAACATATTATATAACACAAAACTGGTGGTGGCTGGATAAAACCATGCTTTATCGTCCAAAAAAAAATAGAATTTTTATCGAAACCTATTGGACAGCAGCCATGTTTGTGTATATTTTATATGCTTTGTCTGTTACGGGCGTTTGTGCGCCGGTTGCAGATGGACCTGCGGACAGCAAGGTAACTGAGAATGCTGGAATGGCAGTTAAGATTAAGCTTAAAGATGCTATTAAGTTTGGTCAGCTTTCCAGGATGAAACAGGATATCAACACTGTCCGGAATGAGAATGTGCAGCTTTCCCGCGATGTGCGGGTTCTCTCGGAAGAGAAAAAAACGCTGCGGAAAGAGTTGCTTGAAATACTCGAAAGATTTAGACAGCAGAATGAGAGCTATCGTCGGCTTCAACTGAGTGTCGCGGCCACCATCGCAAGCGGAAAAGTGCAGGTCGCGTCCCCCCGGGAAGGACAGTTGATAAAAGCCATCGGCGATATCTCTGACAATGGCAGGTCGCTTGCGCTGAAGACCATTGAATTTTGCGACAGCGTCGGTTCCGTCCTGAAGCAGATGCCTTTAGGGAAAGTTCGCCAGGCAGAAATACAACTCCGCCTGGAAGACCTGAAATCGGAAGCGCGCAAATTGAGTACACTAGCAGACATGGACCCGAAGCGCCAGACCATCGGCAATTGCCGTATTCTGGCGGTGGAACATGATTTGCAAATCGTTGTGTTGCCTGTTGGTTCTGTTCATGGTGCGTTTAATGGACTGAACTTTTTCGCAGGGAAGGAAAAAGCAAAGTTGCGTTTGGTGACGGTAAGACCGTTCGTCTCGGCAGCAGTGCTAGAAGAAGGCAACATCGATGACATGGCCCCCGGAATGGAGGCTGTAACTGACCTAAAACAACTAAAACAGTGATTAGAGAGTTATTATGGAAGTTAGAGCTGTAACAAGAAACGTGCGGATATCGCCGGAAAAGGCGCGCCACATTTCGCGTCTGCTCCAAGGAAAATCTGTAACGGAAGCTTTGGCTATCGTTGACCTGAGTCCTCGCAAGGCAGCATTGCTCCTGGGCAAGACTTTGCGTTCGGCTATAGCTAACGCTGAAAACAATTTTGATCTTGATCGTAATACCCTTACGGTAAAAGCCGCCCTTGTTGGTCCCGGCCCGATCATCAAACGTTTTCGCCCGAAAGCTCGTGGCTCCGCAGGCAGAATCCGCAAGAGAACAAGTCATTTAGAAATAATATTGGCTGACATCTAACAAGGGGATAGAATTGTGGGACAGAAAGTAAATCCGATTGGATTAAGAACAGCGCTTAACAAGAACTGGGAATCCCGCTGGTTTGCGGGTAAAAAAGTTTTTGGCGAATGGCTTCACGAAGATTTAAAGATTCGTAAGTTCATTAAAGAAAAATTTGCCAATGCTTGTATTGCCAGAATTCAGATTGAGCGTTTCGCCAGCCGTATTCGTATTACGATTTTTTCTGCCCGTCCCGGCCTTCTTATTGGTAAAAAAGGCTCTGAGTTGGACACATTAAGGCAGGAAGTATCAAAATTCACCGGCAATAAAGAGATTTTCGTCGATATTGCCGAAATCAAACGTGCAGAAGTAAATGCTCAACTGGTAGCGGAAAATATCGCAGTACAGTTGGAACGTCGTATCGGTTTCAGAAGAGCGATGAAAAAATCTATTCAAACTGCCATGGATATGGGAGTTGATGGGATTAAAGTTCATTGCAGCGGACGCCTCGGCGGCGCTGAACTCGCTCGTTCGGAACAGTACAAAGACGGACGTATTCCGTTGCATACACTGAAAGCAATTATCGACTATGGCTTCGCAGAAGCTAATACGACTGCCGGAAAAATCGGCGTAAAAGTATGGATTTGCCATAAAGAGGCTACGGAGGATCAGGAATATGCCATTAATGCCAAAAAGGGTAAAGTACAGAAAGGTACAGCGCGGAAGTAACGCCGGTCTTGCTACTAGTAATAACAAGATTGATTTCGGCGATTTTGCTCTCCAAGCGTTGTCCAGAGCGTACATTACAAATAATCAGATCGAAGCCGCGCGTGTAGCGATTAATCGTCACTTGAAAAGACGCGGTAAAGTGTGGATCCGACTGTTCCCTTTTAAACCATTTACCAAGAAACCGCTTGAAGTACGTATGGGTAAAGGAAAAGGTAACGTTGAAGGCTGGGTTGCCCCAGTCAAGCCGGGTCGAGTGCTGTTCGAAATCAGCGGTTGCAGTGAAATTGTTGCTCGTGAAGCGATGTCGCTGGCGGCCAACAAGCTGCCGATTCGCTGCAAGTTCCTGGCACGACAGTTCCAATAATGTGAAGGTGTACTATGAAAATACAGAACATCAGAGAAATGACAGACGCGGAACTGAGTAACCAGTTGAATGAGATGCTCCGGGAAAAACTGAATCTTAAAATTCAGTCCAGAACCGGTCAATTGGAAAAGACAGCCCGTGTCAAGCAAGTCCGCAGGGACATTGCTAAAGTAAAAACTGAACAGAGCGTCCGTCTGTCAAAGGCGAACGGCTAACACGAATGGATAAAGCTATGAGTACAGTTCAGGAAGAAAAACGTGGAAATAGAAAAGAGCGCGTAGGCGTTGTGACCAGCGACATTCAGAACAAGACGATTGTTGTTAATGTTGAAAGACGCACACCTCATCCGCTCTACAAGAAAGTTGTAAAATTCAAGAAGAAATATACTGCTCACGATGAGAACAATGCGGCCAAGATTGGTGATACTGTCAGAATCGCCGAGACCAGGCCAATTAGCAAGAACAAAAAATGGCGCTTGCTTGAAATCATCAGCGTTGCAGAATAATCAGCCGGGAGATGTAGCAAAATGATACAAATGCAGACAAGTTTGGAAGTTGCTGACAACTCCGGAGCTAAGACTATCGTTGCCATTACCGTACTCGGCCAGAGCAGAAGCGTGGCTGGAGTCGGTGATATTATTACCGCAACCGTCAAGGAAGCAATTCCCGACGGCAGCGTTAAAAAAGGGCAGGTAGTTAAAGCTGTTGTCGTCAGGACTGTTCATAAAATTCGCAGACAGGACGGCTCTTACCTGAGGTTTGACCGCAACGCAGCTGTGATTATCGATGGTCAGAAGAATCCGGTAGGAACCCGTATTTTCGGACCGGTCGCTCGTGAGCTTCGGGAAAAAGGCTTTATGAAAATTGTTTCCCTTGCACCGGAGGTGTTATAATGAAGAAGTATCACGTGAAGAAAGGCGATAAAGTTGTTGTTAATGCTGGCACCTGGAAGGGTGAGGATGCAAAGATTGTTGCGGTTTTGTCCAAAAACGACCGTGTTGTGCTTGAGTTCAGTAATCTTTCTCAGAAGAAACAGGAACTCATCGGCAAGAAGACAGTCAAGAAATCCCAGAGTAACCCTAACGGTGGTTTGGTAGAACGTTCAGTGTCTGTGCATGTCTCGAATGTGACCCCTGTAAAGGTGGAAAAAAGCGAATAGACCTGTTCAGATCAAAGACGGAGTGATTTAAAATGCCTGATATGATGAAAAAATATAGAGAAGAAATAAAGCCGGCCCTGCAAAGCAAGCTTGGATACAAGAATGTAATGCAGATTCCCAAGCTTGAAAAAATCGTTATCAGCACCGGATTGAAATCCAGTGTTGACCGCGATGCGTTCGGCGAAGCTAAAAAACAGATTTCGCTGATCGCCGGGCAACTGCCGGTAATTACCAAGACACGTAAAAACGTGGCGAATTTCAAGCTCCGCGCTGGAATGTCCGTCGGTGCGATGGTCACTCTCCGCGGTGCAATAATGTACGAATTCCTCGACCGCTTTGTTCACAATGCGTTACCGCGCGTAAGAGACTTCCGCGGTATTCCGAGGAACAGTTTTGACGGCGCCGGTAACTACAACGTAGGTATTCAGGATATTTCGGTTTTTACTGAAATAGATCCTGACAAGTTGAAGTATCCGCTCGGCTTGAATATCTCCATGGTGACTACCGCCAAAACCAATGAAGAAGCGCGCGAACTTCTGACGATGTTAGAAGTTCCGTTTTCGGAATAAACAAGGAGTTGTTGACTTATGGCGAAGAAAAGTCTAATTGTTAAATGTGAACGCGGGAGCAAGTTTAAGGCCCGCAATTATACCCGTTGCAAGGCATGTGGCAGAGCCAGAGCTTTTATTCGTAAATTTCAGCTTTGCCGTATCTGCTTCAGAGAATTGGCGTCCAATGGAAAGATTCCAGGCGTCATAAAGGCCAGCTGGTAAAAAAGGAGGAATGGATTATGAGTTTACAAGATCCTATTGCTGATATGTTGACCCGTATCAGGAATGCCGGGGCCGCCTCCTTGAAAAAGGTGGAGATGCCTAGTTCGAAAATGAAGGTCGCCATTGCGGATGTGTTCAAAAAGGAAGGCTATATCAAAGATTACGTTGTCGTCGAAAACGGCGCCAAAAAAGATCTCGTCATTGATTTGAAATACTATAATAAGGTTTCAGTCATTGAAGGGGTTAAGCGTATCAGCAAGCCTTCCTGCAGGACTTACTGCGGCAGCGCCGAGATCCCGAAAGTTCGAAACGGTATGGGCACAGTTGTGCTGTCCACGCCGCAGGGAATTGTTAGCGGGAAGCAGGCTGCTCAGGGAAACATCGGTGGCGAGATTCTGTGCTATATCTGGTAACTGTAAAGCGAGAGGATTAGTTTATATGTCTCGTATAGGAAAAAAACCGGTTCCGGTTCCGGCAGGCGTGAAAGTGTCTGTCAATGGCGGAACTATTTCAGTAGAAGGAAAAGAGAAATTAACCATCTCTATTCCGCCAAAGGTTTCTGTCGAAGTACAGGACAGCAATGTCCTTGTAACCCGCAACGATGAAAGCCGCGAATCCAGCGCAATGCAAGGTCTTGCCCGCAGCCTGATCAATAATATGGTCATTGGCGTTACGGCCGGATTCAGAAAAGATTTGCAAATCATCGGTGTCGGCTATAAAGCTCAAATCAACGGCTCAAATCTGGTGCTCAATCTTGGTTACTCACACACGATTGAATATCAGGTGCCAAAAACCGTTAAGGTTTCCGTTGTCGACAATACGAAAATCACCATCGAAGGCGCTGATAAGCACTTAGTCGGTGAAACTGCCGCTACTATCCGGCGTTTCAGACAGCCTGAGCCTTATAAAGGTAAAGGCATCCGTTACTCGGATGAGAAGATCACGCTCAAAGAAGGTAAATCGGTCAGTTAATCGTGGAGAATGTAACTTATGGCTGTATGTAAAACTAGACAAGAAAAGCGTGTGCGCCGTCATCTGCGCATTCGCAAGAAGATTTCCGGTACTGCCGCAAGACCCCGGTTTTGTGTCAGCATTACTGCGAATAATATCTATTGTCAATTTATTGATGACGAAAATGGCGTAACCCTGGCTTCGATTTCAACTCTTGACCGCAATTTTAAAGAGCAGGAAGGCAAACCCAATATGGATGGTTCTGTACTGCTCGGCAAAATAGCTGCGGAAAAAGCGCTTGCCGCTAAAATCACAGAAGTTGTTTTTGACCGCTCCGGGTTCCGGTTTCACGGACGTATTAAGGCGATTGCTGAATCCGCCAGAGAAAACGGACTTAAGTTTTAGGAGCTGATATAATGGCGAAAAAAGAAAATTTCAAACCTGAAAATGTTACCAGCGATTACGATGAAAGTGTCATCAGCATTAATCGTTGCAGTAAAGTGGTCAAGGGCGGAAGAAATTTCAGTTTTGGCGCACTCGTTGTCGTAGGCAACCATGATGGAAAAATTGGTTACGGTTACGGCAAAGCCAATGAAGTTGCTGACGCAATTCGCAAAGGCAGTGAAACAGCCAGGAAAAACGTTATCACCGTTCCAAGGCATGGTGCAACGATTCCGCATGCGATTGAAACAAGGTTCGGCGGCGCGAAAGTGTTGCTGAAGCCTGCCGGTCCTGGTACCGGCTTGATTGCTGGCGGTGCGGTGCGTTCAATTCTCGGTCTGGCTGGTGTTAGCGATATTCTGGCAAAGTCACTCGGAGCTAACAATCCGGTTAACGTTGCTAAAGCGACTTTCAAGGCTATTCAGAGTCTCTCTACTAAAGCAGACGTTCTGGCTAAGCGTGGAATCGAATCTTTATAACCAACATCTGGGGAATTCCGAATTATGAAACTGCATGAACTTAAAAACACTCCGGGAGCTACAAGCTCCAGAAAACGAGTAGGTCGCGGCGACAGCTCCGGTTGGGGTCGCACTTGCGGACGCGGAGAAAAAGGACAGAAGTCGCGTACAGGCTCTTCTATTCGTCCGTTCTTTGAAGGCGGTCAGATTCCGCTGTTCAGACGTTTGCCGAAACGCGGATTTAAGAGTTTTGACCGCAAAGAATACAACGTAATCAATCTGGGCGTGCTCGAAGCTAACTTTGAGCAAGGTACAGTGATTGATCTTGAAGTGCTGAAAGCGCAAGGTTTTGTAGGTAAATCCAATCTGGAACTGAAAGTTCTGGCCAATGGCGATATCAGCAAGGCTTTCACGGTTAAAGCACATAAGTTTTCCGATGCAGCCAAAGCTAAAATTGAAGCTGCTGGCGGAAAATGTGAAACGTTGTAATCTAAATAATCACTAAACCAACGGGTATAAAATGTTTGCTGCATTTTTGAATACGATTAAGATTAAGGAATTGAGGAACAAGTTGCTTTTCACCGCCGGCATTATCGTGCTGGTGCGAATCGCTGCCAATATTCCATGTCCGGGGGTGGACCCCGTCGCGCTGAAAGAATACTTCTCCCTGTTCAGTAAGGCCAGTTCTGGCGGAGTGTTCATGGATATGTTTGACCTGTTCAGCGGCGGCGCGCTTCAGCAGTTTGCGATTGCAACTCTGGGAATTATGCCGTACATCACCGCCTCTATCATTATGCAGCTACTGGTGCCGGTTCTGCCTTCTCTGGAAAAACTTTCCCGAGAAGGTGACGCCGGTCGCCAGAAAATCAATCAGTATACCCGTTATTTCACCGTTTTGATTTGCGTTGTCCAAGGAACTATGGCGGCCATGACAATGGTTAATCCATCTCGAATTGGTCTGCCGGTTCCGGCAACTGCGTTGATAAACGGTCCGCGCGGCGGATTTATTCTTATGACCGTCGTGGTGCTTACTTGTGCAACTATGATTTTGATGTGGCTTGGCGAGCAGATTACTGAACGCGGTATTGGCAACGGGGTTTCAATTATTATTACCATCAATATTATTGCCAGATTACCCGCAGCGGTATGGCAGTTAATACAGATGGCAATGGATGAATCTACGGTTGCCGGCACAACTTTCAAGCCGGTTCAGTTGTTGATTCTGCTTATCGTTTTTGCCGCAGTCACGGCGGCGACAATTATGCTGACTCAGGGTTACCGGCGGGTTCCAATCCAAATGGTGCGGAAAACTGTCGGCAGTCAAGTTCAGGGCGGCAGCACTTATATGCCGTTGAAAGTTAATTTCTCCGGAGTAATGCCAATCATTTTTGCCGGCGCAATCATGATGATTCCTGATGCGTTGTTCCGCTGGCTAAGCTTGTACAGTGTTGCTAGTTGGTTCCAGTACGGATCCAGCGGCTACATGATTCTTGAAGGATTGATGATTATGGGCTTCTCATATTTCTGGGTGGCAAATCAATTCAATCCGATTCAAATTTCAGACAATCTCAAGAAGGAAGGCGCTTATATTCCTGGAATTCGTCCAGGTCAGCCAACTGCGGATTTTCTGGACAGCACGATGACCAAAGTCACGTTTGCCGGTTCTCTATTTCTGGCAGCGCTGGCGGTCTTCCCGATGTTTCTCTACAACAGTTTTAGAATACCGTTTATGGTTGCGTCATTTTTTGGCGGCACCAGTTTACTGATTATGGTCGGGGTTGTACTCGATACCATGAGCCAGCTGGAATCGCATCTTACTATGCGTAATTACGATGGCTTTCTGAAACGTGGTCGTATTCGCAATCGCAGTGGAAAATAATTTACGCCGACGCGGAGGAGAACTGTTTATGTCAGTCAAGGTGATTGCTATTGACGGTCCCGCCGCGTCCGGAAAAAGCACCATTGCTGGTTTAGTAGCGGAAAAACTCCATATTCCTTATATCAACACTGGAAACATGTACCGGGCCGTTGCTTTGCAGGCTTTGCGTGACCAGATTGATTTAAAAAAATGTTCCGACGTTCTGCTTGCTCCAACCTTGCATTCACTCAGAATTGAATACGCCAGAACCGCTCAAGGAAACTTTGAGATAAAGCTTAACGGTGGTTTCCCAGGCGCAGAAATTCGTTCTCCGGAAGTCGCTTCTTATGTCAGTCAAGTTGCAGCTTTACCGTCGGTGCGTGACTGGTTGAAAGAAAAACAACGTGAATTTGCCGAACTAGGCTGGATTGTAATGGAAGGCCGCGACATCGGCACGGTGATTTTTCCTGACGCTGAATTTAAATTTTTTCTCACAGCCACTCCTGAAGAACGTGCCCGTCGCCGACTTGCCCAGGATGGAGAAAACTTTGACGGCGCTACTTTGGAATCGGTTACAAAATCTATTGCAGAACGTGACCGCATTGATTCCACCCGGGATATTGCCCCGCTGAAACCGGCAGAAGACGCGATAATTTTAGATACCACTGGCTTAGGAATTAATCAGGTTGTTGAAATTATTCTGGAGAAATGCAATCATGTCGTATCATGAAATGACTTACCGGGTTCCATACGCTGACACTGACCAGATGGGTGTAGTTTATTATGCCAATTATCTGGTATATTTCGAGCGGAGCCGAACTGAAATGTTGCGCGATGCGGGAATGCCTTACAGTGAACTGGAAAAACAAAATTGTTTCCTGCCGGTTGCCGAAGCCAATTGCAAATATTTTGCGCCTGCACACTACGATGAATTGTTGACTTTCCGTTCATGGCTGGAGGAAATTAAAGGTGTCCGCGTTATTATTGCCAGCGAAGTTTTGCATGATAATGAAGTATTAGTTCGCGGATGGGTTACTTTGGCTTGTATTAATGCCAGCCGTAAGCTTATTCGCCCGCCGCAAACGCTGATTACTGCTTGCCGTCGTTTCTCATCCGCAAATTGAAGCGCAAAAAATTCTCCTTTTTTTTGCTTTTTCCCCTTTTACGTTGTAACTTTCTACTTGATTTTTTAATACAATAAAATATCCGGCTTTTGTGCTGAATAACCCAGGTGTGCCAGATGGAAATGATTGACAGAAGCGAGCTTTATCCTTTAATATTTGCTCCTTTGTATAAAGAAAGACTTTGGGGCGGTTCGCAATTGACCAGTGTTCTGCACCGTGACGTTCCTGCAGGCAAAGATCCGATTGGAGAATCGTGGGAAATTGTTGACCGCGATGGCGCACAGAGTATTGTTTGCAACGGGCCGCTTGCTGGAACGGAGATTAGTCAACTGGTAAAACATTACGGAAAAAACCTGTTGGGGGGGAAATTTTCCGGCGGTCGTTTCCCTTTGCTGGTAAAATTGATTGATGCCGGTCAACGGCTTTCGCTGCAAGTTCATCCTGATGAGGAAGCCTGTTCCAGGATTGGCGATGGCGCAGAGCCGAAAACTGAAATGTGGTATATTGTTGCCGCTCAAAAAGATGCGAGAATTATGGCGGGTATGAATCCACGCAGCACCAAAAGGCAGTTGCTTGAGTTGCTTAATTCTCCGGAAGTTGAAAGCCAGTTGCAGGTGTATAAGTCTCAGCCGGGAGACGCCTATTTTATCAGCTCAGGAATTATTCATGCCATTGACGCCGGAAACCTTCTGCTGGAAATTCAGCAAAATAGTGACACTACTTACCGGATTAGCGATTGGGGAAGAGTTGATTCTGACGGCAAACCTCGCGAATTGCATGTTGCCAGGGGCATGGAATCAATAAATTTTACCAATCGCACCTCTTCCCGTATTCCCGGAGTCGTTGGCGATGTAGGGCATAACCGCAAGTTTCCGGTGACAAATCATTGTCGTTTTTTCTCCGTTGACGATTTGCGTCTGGTTGGTGATTGGCGTGATGATACTGTGCAATCAGGTAGTTTTCATCTGCTCAGTGCAATCAATCGGCCAGTAAGAGTGGGTAAAGATGAGAAAACTGTAGATTTAGCGCCAGGACAGAGTTGTCTGGTGCCGGCATGTTTTGGTACATATTTTATAATTCCGCTTGAGTCAGGTGTATCCGATGTTCTCAGGACAACTATTTAAATCAACACAGGTAAATTTCGAATATGATGCAATTCAAGTTTATTGATTCCGTCGTCAACTTTCTAAATAATGAATTTCCCGAAGCTTCAGTTCCCGCTGGCTGGACAATTGTGCCGGAAAAGTGTCCGGAAGGCATGGAAGGCGATTTAACGGTAAATTGTTTCCGTTTCGCTAAACTTTTTCGCCTGGCTCCGGATAAAATGGCAAACAAAGTCGCCGGTTTTTTGAACACACACGCTGACGTGTTGAATGTTGAAATTATTAAAGCGTTTGTTAATGTGGTCATGAAGCCGGAAGCTTTACATCACGGCTCAATCTGCGACGTGTCTGAATTGTTGAACTCCGCAAAATTACCGGACACATCACGTCGCCGGATTCTAGTTGAATATTCAGCGCCAAATACCAACAAACCTCAACACTTGGGGCATGTCAGAAATAATACGCTCGGAATGTCGCTGGCAATGTTACTAAAACGCGTTGGCCATGATGTTATCCAGATTAACCTGGTTAATGACCGGGGAATTCATATTTGTAAATCAATGATTGCTTATCAACGATTTGGCAATGGCATTACACCGGAATCTTCCGGAATTAAAGGCGACCACTTGGTTGGCAAGTTCTATGTTGAGTTCAATAATGCTCTTAAAACTGAAATTGCCAGTTTAAAACAGGCGCATCCGGAATTGGCTGACAAACCCGAGGAAGAATTGTTCCTGGAAACTGAACTTGGCCAGGCAACGCAAAAAATGTTGCTTGACTGGGAAGCCGGAGCTCCGGAAGTAAAAGCCCTTTGGCGAACTATGAATTCATGGGTGTTTGCCGGATTTGAAGAAACTTACCGCCGCATGGGTATTCAGTTCGACCGGACTTATCTGGAAAGCGACACTTACCTGTTGGGTAAAGATATTGTTGCCGCCGGATTGCAGAAAGGCGTATTTAAAAAACGCGATGACGGCGCGATATTTATTCATCTGGACAAAATGGGCGATAAAGTTGTCCTCCGTTCTGATGGCACCAGTGTTTACATTACTCAGGATATCGGAACTACGCTGAAAAAATACGATGACTACCGTCCGGATTCCCAAATTTGGGTGGTGGGTGATGAACAGGTACTGCATTTTAAAATGTTATTTGAAATTGTCGGCAAGCTTGGCTATGCCTGGGCGGACAGCCTGTTCCACCTGGCCTACGGTATGGTCAATCTCCCATCCGGCAAAATGAAGAGCCGTGAAGGCACTGTGGTTGACGCTGACGATTTGTTCGATGAAATGGTCGGTTTGGCTAGTGAAGCCTGCAAAGAGCGTTACGGCGAAGAAGTTTCGGTTGACGAAATCTCCCGGCGCGCCGAAGCTATCGGCATGGGAGCGTTAAAATTCATGTTGTTGAAGTTCAATCCGAGAACCACCATGACTTTCGATCCGCAAGCTTCGGTAAAATTTGAAGGCGATACCGGCCCTTATGTTCAGTATGCCTGCGCTAGAATCAATTCAATTGAACGCAAAGCACTGGAGCGCGGTCTGGATTTTAGCAGCGGCAAGGTAAAATGGGGATTATTGCAGTCAGCGGAAGAAAAAAATGTTGCGATTACCGCGTTCTTCTATCCTCAGACGCTACAACTGGCTGCGGAGCGAATGGATTGTTCTGTGCTGGTGGAGTATTTGCTGGAGCTGTCCAAAGCGTTTAATCGTTTTTACCGGGAATGTCCAGTGCTTAACGCGGAAACTGATGACTTGAAAGCCGCCAGAATGGCATTGTGCATGGCGGTTAGAGAAATTCTCGCGGACGGTTTGAACACTCTGACTATTGGTGTTCCCGAGGCAATGTAACTGAAAACATTAACCTCCCGGTGATTTTTTCCAGCGAGCCTCTTGATTTTATTTAAAAACACACTATAATATGTGCTTTGTTTAAGACAAATACTCAGCCCCGTGGTGTAACGGTAGCACAAGTGATTCTGATTCACTTTGTTGAGGTTCAAATCCTTACGGGGCTACCATTTCTCTTGCTATCTTAATACTTCTGTCATAGCCTTTGCAAACACTGTTGTTTATTATTGAATATAAATAACTATCTATTATCAAATATAGTTTTCTTGTATTTATATGAAAACAGTTTAAATTTATGTTCATCTGATTTCAAACAAGGGAAAATATTTTATGAATGTATTAACACAAAAGTGGCCTTTCTATATCAGCGGAACCGTGCTGGCTTTTATGATTGTATTGTGCCTCTATCTGTTTGATGACACAATTGGAATGAGCGATGGCATGTTGGTTGTTTCGGAATACTGCAATACTGCGGTTCAAGAAAAAATGGTGGAAAGTCCGCCTCCGCTGGATTGGCAGACCGGTTTCCTGGGAGGAATATTTATTGGCGCGTTAGCGGCATCCCTGATGAGCGGAACTTGGAAATTTAAACTTTTTCAAGAAGGCGAAAAAGGCATAATGCGTAAATTTTTAACGACTGCAGCGTGCGGTTTGGGCGGCGGATTTCTAGTCATGCTGGGCCTGCAACTGACTGGAGATTCTTTTTTCGGGCAATGGGCGGCGGCAATCCAGCTTTCCGCCGGAGCTTGGGTGTTTTTAATTGCATGTTTTGTCGTGGCTTCCGGAGTTGCTATTTTGCTTGAACGTCGGCGTGAAGGTGGAGGAAAGGCATAATTATGGAACCATTGAGTTTAACAGGAAATTATAAGTTGGTCGTCGCCATATTGGTCGGGATGTTTTTTGGCTTCCTTTTAGTTAAATCTGACTTGGCATGGCGAAAAAATTGTTTGAATATGTTGTTGCTGAAAGATGGCAGCCTGCTGAAAACCTTGCTGCTTTCGATTACTATTGGCGTTACGCTGTTCTTTTTTGCTGAAAAAATCGGTCTGGTTCACCTTAAAGTCAGACCCAGTTATTTTTGGGCTTCGCTCATCGGCGGAATAATTTGTGGACTCGGACTGGCGTTTTGTTGCCGCGTTCCTCTGACGGCAATCGTCTCTCTTGCTTCAGGAAGAATCTATGTATTATGGACTATTGCTGGAATGTTGTTGGCAATTCCGTTTGTAAAACTGATTTCCGGCTGGCTGTCAAAGTCTGTTTACGACTGGTCGGAGCCAATCAAAACTCAACAGCAAGTTACTTCTTATTTTGATGTTAATAACACAGCATTATGGATTTCAGGAATAGCCCTGTTACTCGGAATATTTGTCCATTTTACACTTGGCAAAGAAGAGGGTGGCGGGAAGTAATATTTTCGAAAAATTTGCTGAAAACGGATTTTATGGTAAAATTCAGCTGGGCAAAAGCAAAACATTTACGCTTGGGAATAACCGGAGAAAACAAAGCCTGCGCATTGTTGCGCTCGAAAAATGCCGACATCATCTGCCGGAATTATAAAGTCAAGGCTGGAGAAATTGATATTGTCGCTCGCGATGGCGGCATGTTAGTTTTTGCTGAAGTCAAAACCCGGCGTCACACAAGCCGTTCCCGTCCAGCAGAAGGATTGTCATTAAAGCAGAAAAAACGCATATACCGCGCAGCAATGAATTACCTCAATGCAATCGACCGCCCACATTGCGTCTTCAGATTTGACCTTATTGAAATTGTCGCATCTCCATTCAGACTCCACGAAGTCAGGCATTGGCAAAACCATTTCTCCGCAAAAAATATTTTCCCGAATTACGATAAGTGATATATTGTACATTTTAGAATGCCGACCGGGCTTGACAATTCAACGAGCATCAACTATAATTTATTTCGAGTTAACTAAATTGCTTTAGCAGATTGATTGTTGCTATCTTTCCCTTAATTAAGAGGTTAAACGTTGATGAATGAATATCGTGTAGATTTACTGATTGTTGGCGGTGGAACTGGTGGTTGTGCGGTGGCATTAAGCAGCACAGCAATGGGACTTTCAGTAATTATGACTGAAGAAACTGACTGGATTGGCGGGCAATTAACTTCTCAGGCCGTTCCGCCTGACGAAAATTTTGCAATTGAAACCCATGGCAGTACCGGTCGTTACCGGGAATTTAGAACTTTGGTCAGAGAATATTATAAAAAAAATTATCCGCTGAATCAGGCAGCGCTGTCCGACCCGTTTTTAAATCCTGGTCAGGGAAGAGTTTCAAAATTATGTTTTGAGCCGCGTGTTGGTGTCGCAGTGCTTGAAAAAATGCTGAAAAATAAGCTGGAAATTATGCTTTGCACTAAAGCAATAAAAGCCGAAGTTCATGGTGATGTTGTTTCCAATGTTACGGTCAAGAATCTTCAGACCGAAGAATTATCCTGTATTCAAGCTAAGTACGTTATTGATGCTACTGAACTCGGCGATTTATTGCCGTTGGCTCAAGTTGAACATGTAAGTGGCGCGGAGTCAATTGATAAAACGAATGAACCGCATGCGGTGTCCGGACCAGACCAGATTGATAACGTACAGTCATTTACCTGGTGTCTTGCCGCTGGTTATGACCACGGCGGAAATCACATCATTGACAAACCGGAAACTTACGCTTTCTGGCGCGACTTCTGCCCGAAAATGTCTCCGCCATGGTCAGGCAGACAGCTCGACTGGACATATTCACAACCCTGGACATTGCAACCCAAACAAGGCGGAATTGGGCTTAAACAATATCCGTTGACCTCTCCAGATGTTTATGACTTATGGCATTATCGCAGATTGATTGCCAGCGAACATTACGACCAGCCGACTGATGAAGTAACATTGATAAACTGGCCGCAGAACGACTATTTTAACGGCAACATTATTGATAAGCCTGAAGCCGAAGTTCAAAAACATTTAAACGCAGCCAAAGAATTAAGTTTGAGCCTGCTGTACTGGATGCAAACCGAGGCGCCACGTCCTGACGGGGGAACAGGTTATCCGGGATTATATACCAGACCGGATATAACTGGCAATGAAAACGGCTTGGCAAAATATCCCTATTTTCGGGAATCCCGACGTATTTGCGCTTTATTTACAGTTACCGAGTTTGATGTGAGCAAAGAGTTGCAACTTAATGATAAACTGCCTGATTTTCCGGGCAGCGTTGGCATCGGCTCATACGCAATCGACTTGCACCCATCGTCTAACGGACACCATTATGTTGACATTCGAACCGTCCCTTTCCAAATTCCATTGCGATGCTTGATTCCAGTCCGGATTAAAAATTTATTGCCAGGCTGTAAAAATATCGGAACAACTCACATTACTAACGGTTGTTACAGACTGCATCCGGTAGAATGGAATATTGGCGAGTCAACAGGCCTGTTAGTTGCATTCTGCCTGCAGCATAACTATTCACCGCGTCAAGTGGCAGAAAACTCAAAAATATTTGAAGATTTAAAACAATTACTTGTTAAGCAAAATGTATTAATTAAGTGGGAAAATATTAGTTAAGAAAAAAAATAAGAAAAAATAATGAAAATAATGCTTAAAAACACAGAACAAGTATTGACAATTCAACTAAAATCTATTATAATCTTTACTAAAGATAACTAAATCGCTTTAGCGAACTTTAAAAATAAACTTAAACGGAGATGAAAAATGAAAAGTAAAAAGCCGTTCACCCTCATCGAGCTCCTCGTCGTAATCGCCATTATCGCAATTCTCGCCAGTATGTTGCTACCGGCGCTAGGCAAAGCACGGGACAAAGCAAGACTATCGACTTGCACCAATAATCTGAAACAGATTGGCTTGTCACAGGCAATGTATTCCGGTGATTGGCAGGAATGGATTGTGTCAGTATATGATGGTTCAAATTACAATAAAGGTTTTTGGTATCAGCGACTGTCAGGAAAAACAGATGGAGGAATCAAATTTTCTCAGGGATATGGCTTAGGATATTTGGGCAACGCTAAAATAAATGGCAATTCCATGGCCTGTCCGTCAGAGCCAAACAACTTCACAGGCGGCGTCTTGAATTACACATACACTCATTATATAGGCAATGCATTTTTAATGGGACGTCAGGGAGATGCAACAAGACGCGCACATAGACTTCCTGCCGTAAAACAACCGACATTGGCAATTTTTGCCGGAGATTCTAAATTAAACACTTCATTCCAGCAAGCCAACATAGATCAGTATTCGTATCGTCACGGCACATATGACAATCGCACGGGCTGCCCTAACGCCGGTGTTACCAGAGGACAGGTTAATTTAGTGTTTATGGACGGACATGTAAATCAGGCAAAATATCCGCAAGTGCTGAGAATGCCTTATTATGGAACTACTGTTACCGATCCTGCGAGCGCTTTGTACGCCGGCTATGACCGGAATAATGCAGTTGGATTCTAAATATAACTGAATAAATAATAAAGAGTAATGCCAAAAAAACATGATGTAAAATTAATTAAAGCTTGAACAAATCTTGTGTTATGGCAACAATCATATTTTCCTGATTTCACATAAAGAAATAATAACGCTGACGGACTTTATAATTCATGCCGACATTGAACTGCATGAAAATATCTGCCGAAGATAAAGTTTGTCTGAAATCAAGATTATAGATTCTCTTAAAAGAACAAGCAGACGTATCCCACATATAACGAAATGAAATATAATTGCGCATTCAATGCAACAAAAACTAAAAGGATTATCTGAAAAATGGGAAAAAGTGTTTTGAGAATTCGTAATACCATGAAATGTTCGGTCGCGTTAGCTCTGCTTGCTTTTGCAGGAAGCATTGCCACAGGAAATGCCGTGGAAACAGTTGAAACATTAAAACCGGCAAAAAAATTTGCAGTCATAGATTCAATTCATTACAGCGATAAAGGCGACGTATCGATATACGGCATGAAACCTTATACGATTTTCTACGGTGTCCATATTTGGCCTAAAAACCTTCGCGGAAACGAGACAAAAGAGAAGATACAGGCAGTGCCGCCGTCGGATGAGCACATCGGCAGTTTGGTCAAAAATATCACTACACCTAAAAGTCCGGTAATTTATGACATTGAACATTGGCCGCTGGATATTCGAAAATCCGTAAAGACGGTCGCCGATGATGATATTGCCACTGCTGGCAACAAGACCGTTGACGCCAGCATGGATAAAATGATTCATATCATTTCCGAGTCACGGAAAGTTAATCCTAACGTGAAATATGGTTACTACGCCTGTGTTCCATTGCGGGAGTATTGGGTGCCAGTAGAAAATAATCCGGAGCAAATGAAAAAATGGCGCGAGGCAAATGACTATTTGAAGCCGCTGGCAGACTCAGTTGATGTAATATGTCCTTCTCTATATGCATTTTACGATGACCATGACGGCTGGGTGAAATATGCCAAAGCGAATATTGCTGAAGCCAAACGCATGGCAAACGGTAAGCCGGTATATGCGTTTTTGTGGCCTAAATACCATAATTCCAATAAAGAAGACGGCAAAAAGTTTATTGAAGGAGATTTCTGGAAATTGCAACTTGAAACCGTATATAATTCCGGCGTTGACGGAGTCATCATCTGGGACAGCCCGTTGGTGGTTAACAATCCGGAAGATAAGGTTTGGGATCCGAACCGCGAGTGGTGGAAAGAAACCGTCGCCTTTTTAGCACGAATCAAAAAATAATTATTGGATATATCGCGTCTTTTCGGATTTCATTTGAATAATTCAGGCAATATCGAGCTTTCTCCACAAACTTGCAACTGAAGCATAAAGTGAAAATAATTTTTAACGGAAGTTTCGGTTGAAGGTAAAAAACTTCGACTTTGAAACGACTGGCAAGTCTGCACAAGTTTCTAGCAAAGCAAGTCGAGCTAATCCGCATGGCTTTGAATATTTTTATGGTGACTTATCCGACAAGCTTCTCAAAGTATCGTTTTGGGAAGATTTTCTCCTCGGAGTGGAATCGAACCACTGGTCCCGCGCCTGCGGGATTATGAGCCGTCTTTTCGGACAATGCCGGTA
>Ga0172380_10003547_pt1 | contig 21297 bp, 19 predicted proteins | sample Leawe162metaG_FD_119747 | JGI IMG/M metagenome (GOLD analysis project Ga0172380, IMG submission 119747) | Leachate microbial communities from a municipal landfill in Southern Ontario, Canada - Leachate well 162 metaG | ecosystem: Engineered > Solid waste > Landfill > Unclassified | place... | reverse complement strand
CGTACATTCACAATGCAAATTGATGGTGTTGATACGGCCATGGTTGCAACGATAACTGGCGCTGCGCAGATTCAGGCAACTTTCGTGGGCGTAATTAGCGGGACGGCCGGACAGTACATAACTATCAAGCAAGTAATCTCAGGAGGCACCGCGACGGCCGCGGGTTCATTTAGGTTTAGCAGCATGCTCGAAACGCCCAACAATATTTTAACGATGGGTTTCTCCAATGGTAATGGCGCAAGTAACAGTGCTCGTACGTGGTGTTTTCCAATGGGACAGTACAATCTCGCGTGGCTTGGAACTGAGGGCACTGGAGACCGTATGTACTTGCCAGGCGCATATACGCTCAAGAGTATTTATGCGCTCGTTAATGCTGCCACTGGTGCTGGTAAAAAATGGACTTTTTCATTTTATCAAAATGCCGCAGACGTCGCGGCGACTCGCTTTGATTTAGGTGGTGCCGGTGTAACAAGTGCAAATATCCAGAATTTAAGTGTTGCTGGTGTTGCAACTGACCACTTTGAATTTAGTGCTCTGCCAACGGGTACTCCAACAAGTTTTTCGCAAATCACCATCACGACTGAATGGGTTCCGGCGGTCGCAGGAGAAAGTATTATGAGTGCTGCCCCAATTACGGTATCGGGCAGTGCAACAACATTCTTTCAGACAATCCACCCAGGCATTGTTGGCTCCACGGCGGCTGAAACTACGATGCGCTATATTCTGCCACCGAATACTGAGTTCTTTTGTAAAGATTATCGTGTTGTCTGTACTGCTCCCGGCGCGGGCGGTTCAGGTAAGACGAGAACTTTTACACTACGCAAAAACTCTGGAGCGGGTAACAACTCAATTCTTGTATCTGAGACCGCTACGACTGGCACTGATTTAACCCATCAAGATAAATTTGTTGGTCTCGACTATATCTCCAATCAGTGTGCGGTTGCTTCAACTCCCGCAAGTGCGGCCGTGAATTATTACAACACCGTCTGGATGCCACCTAATCCTATTATTTCTTCATCCTAATTTATGGCTATCACATTTCAAATTCGAGACGGCGAGTACGAGAAAAAAGAACACATTGTTATGGAGATTATTGAAGAGGTAGTTGAGCGCAAAGTAGTTGCAGTTACGGAAGCTAATCTCGTTAAGACAATCGCTTACTTAGAACAGCAGAAAGCCGATTTCTGCGCAGCTAAAGACGCAGAAATAGCGATCAACCAAGAACGACTAGATCAGATACAGGCTCTTAATAAAGATGTTCCACTGGTTGAGTCTTTAGCTATGCCCGATGAGAAAAACATCTAATTTTTTATTCATTCACCTTTTTCTTTATGGAAACTAAAAAGTGGTACTTCTCTAGAACTTTATGGGTTGCAGTGATTCAAACTGTAGTGGGTTTTTTATTGGGTACGGTTGCATTGCTGCAATCAGGTTTTTCACAGGAGGCATTAGCTTCATTCGCGGTTGGTTGTAAGGGAGTTTTCGACCTTTATCTGCGTCTTAAAACTTCACAGCCTATCAGCAAATAATTCCATGATTAACGAAAACTCATACGTCTCAATCGGTATTATCTTTTCTTTAATTGCAATTGCAGGTGGTTTTGTTGTTTGGCTAACAAAAATCCATTCGCTCGCAAGAGACGCTTATCACATGTCAAAAGAAAATCATAAGAGCCTGGAAGCGGTGGTAGTTGATCGTAACGGGGTAGTTGATCGCCTCGCGCGTATAGAGACAAAGCTAGATATTTACATGGGAAGTTTAACCAAATCATAATTTATGAGCACAGCAAAAATTCTCCAAAAGCCAAAGATCATTGAGATCCTAGGCTCAACTATACGCATAGCGCATCCAGACATTAGTCGAAATTTTCGTACATATCTCGCTGCTCCAATTGCGGCAGCGGGCACAGCTATGTCTGTTTTAGATAACGAGGGATTTAAAGATGATGATTGGTTCATCGTTGGAGCAGTTGGAGACAAGCAAACTGAAGAAGACGATGTAAATGGCGCAGTTACTCGCGGTACAGCGATGACTGTCACGAATACTCTCAAACTCAGCCACACAAGCGATTCGCCAGTAACGGCCATTAATGAGCGAAAGATTAGAATATATGGAGCGGCAACCGATGGAGGAGCCGGAACGCTTATAACCTCAATTGACGCCCTTGCAGCTGATGCGTTTTCTATCCAATGGTCACGTGCTTTTTCGGAATACACATTACAGTCAGGCGATACAACGTTCGCGTACTACTACGTTAAGTTCGATGACGGCACTACTCTGAGTCCCGCAAGCGATTACGTACTCGCGGCTGGATACGGTGTCGGCGCGGTAGAAAATCTTATAGAGGCGGCTCTGGACCTCACTGATACACGTCTCGATGATCGAAAGATTACCCGAAAAATGTGTGTTCGTTGGGCTGATAATGCACAGGACGCGATCAAGCAATTCATCTACAAGGATCCGATTACCCAAAACATGATCAAGAAGGATTGGAGTTTTGAGACGTATCTCGATGATTCCTCGATCCTTCTCACCCAAAATGAAAACGTTTATGCACTTTCTGGGCTTGCATATACAATGAAATACCCAAATTCAGACCGAAGCATTATTAACGTTCGGCTTGGCGACAAGAAGCCACTTAACCAGGTTCACATCGACGAAATCGACAGGGACCTAGCGGATAAACCACGCACAGAAACCACTGTTTTGGCAACGGTAGCGCTCGATACTTTAACCGTTACCTCCACGGCAGAATTTGCCGATTCAGGATCATTGTATCTAGGCGCACTCACGATCACATACACAGGCAAAACAGCCACAACTTTCACGGGCATACCAGCAGCGGGAACGTATTCAATTACGGCCCAACAAGCAATCGGTACCGTTGTATGGCAGGGTGTATCGCCTGGTTTACCTACCAAATACGCAGTGTATGAAGGGAATATTATCCTAGAGAGACCTGTCGCGAGTGATTATGTAGGAATGGCATTAAAGGTGAGATTCTTCAGAGAGATTCCACGGCTTTCAGAAACTTCAGATGCAACAGTGGTCCCGTTTACCAACGTCTTCCAGTATTACATCGGATCAATCATCGAAGAGCGCAAAGCAAATTCCGAAAAAGCGACAAAGTTCATGGACAAATTTAACGATCTCGTTTTGTCGAACGCTGTCGCGGAAAAGGTCCCAACTCAAGACACCAGCATCATGTACACATTTTCTTCACTCTCTCACTAATGTCACTCATTCCATATTTTAATTTCGTCAAAGGCGCAAACTACTCAATTTCGCCATTTTTAATTGGCCAGGATCAACTGTCTCGTTTAGAGGGTGCGAATGTCTCGTATGAACTCGGGACTATTAAGAAAGATCTAGGATACTCCCTCGTTGACGCGCAGATCCAGGCGAGCAAAAATATCACGGGCTATGCGGATTTTCAGCAGAGCAATTCCGTTCAAAGAGAACTCGCAACTGTTAACGATTCAACGGATGACGATACCCAACTTTTTGCTAGGACTCCAGCAGCAGCGTGGGTTGAAGTTGGAGCAGCTGAAACAGCATGGGCAAACTTCGCAAATATCAACGTAGAGATAGAACAGTTTGTCGGGTATGCATTTTTTGTTGGATGGGGAGCTACGGACGGATTCTTACCAGTCGGCACTTTGACGGGTACAACATTTTCAACGGCGACAAATACGTCTGGAATGGCTCAGGGCAAGTTCATAGTGAGGTATCGAGATCGTTTATACGTTTTAAACGCCAAGAAAGGTGGTGTTGAATATCCATATAGGGCATATTTCTCCGATATTCCAACGGCTGGATCAGTTACATGGAATGCCGACACCTTGAACTTAGACTTTGTTGATTTTGACTACGGGCTTGAGATTACGGGAGGAGGATCCAACTGGGACCGCCTCATTGTATTTACCCGAAAAGGCATGTGGCTTTACGATCAAACAAGCAAGAAGAAAGTTGCCGATTTTGGCTGCGCAGCTCATCGTACTATTCAGAATTACGGATCATATACAACATGGTGCACGGGTCCGGACGTTGTAACTTCTACTGGTGGGCAACCTCAGTCAATTGGCGGTGAGATGATTGATTTTATCAGAGCCGGAATTCCATCAACGTATTACGCAAAACAGGTTGATAAGGAATATTGGTTATATATCGGGAATGTCACGGTAAAAGGGATTTCGTACACAAATACGGTCCTTATCTACGATTATGGAACTGATTCCTGGAGGGTGCGCGAATTGTACACTGCAATGAAAATATTTGGCGTGTATTTCGATGCAACTACGGGAGACGACAGACTACGAATGGGAGATGGAGATGGCAAGGTTTGGACATTATCGAAATACACTGATTCAACAATCGCGTACGGAGATGCTCAGGCAGTTCTCGGAACTTCAGGACAACCTATTACTTCAGTATTCGAGATAACAATCCCTATCGGCGGCGCTTCATTTGAGAAAAAAGTAGACAACCTTTATGCATACTCAAGCAAGGCTGGCGGCCTTCTTTTAAAAGGCAGAATTCTGGATAGGAACAGCAGGGTACTAAAACCATACGAGCCCATCGGGCAGCTTTTAGAATTTGTGAATTCTTTCCATGCTGAATGTGACAGGGGCGCAATACTCCAAATAGAAGGTACTGAATCAAGTAACCTTGAAGGTTTTTCTTTCTATGGTTTTGAAATTGATATTAACAAATATTCTAACATTCTTAAAACGTAATGGCTTCCTTAGTCCCTATTATTCATAATCAAGTTGCGAGAAACCTTCCAGAACAGGACGGGGATTTTGTGCATAATTCTCAAGAGATTATCGCGCCAAATATTGACGCCCAAATAGTGGAGGTGAATCAGTTGATTCCAGCGAAAGGGATTGATATAGGCAAACTTGATCTGATTGTAGGATCTGGAACAAATACAGCGGGCATGACTTCTGAAGGAACTGCGCCAACGAGCGTACGTTTCTTTGCGGGAGCATCTTTCGCGAACAGGGCCGCAGCGCCATTCAGAGTACTTGCTAACGGTTCAGTAGTCGGCGGACCTTCTTCCCTTGGCGGATTTGATATCGGTGCAGATTATATCCGTGATGCAGCAAACTCTTTCGGTCTTTCTTCAACAGTTACGGCTGGTGATGATGTTCGTTTTTGGGCTGGCGCTGCGTTTGCTAGTAGGGCAACTGCTCCTGTTAGGATTACTGAGTCCGGAGCATTTGTGTCGACGAGTGCAACGATAAACGGACGTACTTTTGCCTCTCCTGACTACGGCGATGGTAGCGACGGCGATGTGACAATTTCGGGCAACACGTCTCTTGCGAGAGACATGTACTACAACAACCTCACAGTTGATGTAGGGGTTGTTCTCAATACGAATGGCTATCGCGCTTTTGTTAAAGACACGACAACTGTAAACGGCACTATCCAAAGAACGCCAAGTAACGGAGGCAATGCCGGCAATGGTTCTGATGGTACCCAGGCTGCAAAATCAGAAACACATGCTGGTGCGCCTGGCGGTGCAGGAGGTGCTGCTGGTGCAGCAAGTTCGGCGCTTGCTACAGGAACAATTGCTGGCGCAATAGCGGGAATGATTGGTGTGGTAGGTGGGGCCGGAGGAACCGGTGGACAAACCGCTCCAGGTGGTGGTATTGATAGAAATGGTGTATCGGGAGGTACAGGCAGCGGCAGTGTTGGAACAAGTCAAACTGTGTCTATTTGCGGGAATGGCGTAAGTGGCGCAGCAAATGGAGCTTCTGGCAGAGGCGGCAATGGTGGTGATGATTCAAGCGCAGCTCCGACTCGTTTTGGTGGTGATGGTGGTGCTTTGATTGCAAGTCAATCAGGAGCAGCAGGAGGTACAGGAACCGCAGCAGTTTCTTCTCCTCGTGTTAGTACAAATGCAATTGGCATGTTCCAAACTGGAACTTCGTTTGCTTTATTCCAAACGGCGGCGGCTTCTGGCGGGGGCGCATCTGGAAATGGCGGTGGAGGTGGAGGTGGCGGTGGCGATCAAACCGGTGGTGGTTCAGTTCCAGGATACGGAGCTGGTGGCGGTGGAGGCGGGGGGTCTGCTGGCTGTGGTTCACCTGGCGGAATTGTATTGCTCGTTTCTCGTCGAATAATTGTTTCTGCAACAGGCGTTATTCAGGCAAATGGTGGAAACGGCGGAATCGGCGGAAATGCTGGAAACGGCGGAATCGGCGGAAATGCTGATGGGAATGCCGGTGCGGGAGGTGGAGGTGGCGGTGGATCAGGCGGAGCCGGAGGGTCAGGTGGAGTCGGAGGTATTGTCTCCCTCATTTATGAAACACTTACGAACAGTGGAACTATTCAAGCAGCTGGAGGAACGGGTGGGGCCGGAGGAAGCGGTGGAACATTGGGCGCTCCTGGAACGGGTGGAACGGGCACCGACGGCACTCTTGCAACTAATGGCTCAGCTGGCGCAACGGGGACGAATGGCAGTGCGGGTGTCGTAATTTCTTATCAACTTATATGAAGCTCTATTTTGCATACGACAATAAGGGACGAGTTGCTTTTTATTCAGAGTCTCCAAACAAGACTAACAAGTTTGAAGTTTGTGAATTGGACGTAACCAGCGAACAGATGGCGATGATTAAAGAAAATCATATATTGTATATACGCGACAACAATTTAGTATTCGAGCAGACAGAGGGCATGCTAAAAGAAGTGAAAGAAAAAGAGTCAACGAATGTGCGTGAAGAGTTACGAGCGAAGATACAAGGCGGAAAAATGACCCTAAAAGAATTGTCTCAAATATTATTAAAAACCCTTTAGTTATGGCTACTCCCTACGATGCAGTCGCACAGCAAAATGCTCAAGCCGCTATACAGGCGCTCACGGTACGCGCACGTTCAGAAGCTCCTGGTTATCCTGAAAAATTTATACTCTCAAGGGCATCAGAATACTTGAACAGCTCAAGTGCCACCAATGGCATGACACCTTTAGAGATATATTATGCAGAAAAAGGATTTCATGATCTCGGCGGAGGCCGGGCTTACACGCCATCTCAACTAGAAGAACTACGGCAAAGTGCAGAAAGAAGCATGCAAGAGCGTGCAGGATCGAACGTAGCGGAGTACAAAAACGATCCACGTTATCATCCGGGAAATACTCAGACACAGGGGTATACAAGCACTCCTTCTGCAAATGAAAGAGCAATGCAGGACAATGGCTCTGGTAATTACGATGCAACACAAGGCACTGTTTTTAAAAATGTTATGGCCAAGGTACAGGCAGGTCAAGCACTTAATCCTACAGAGATAGGCGTATTGGAAAGATCTGGATACGGTCCTAATGGTAAGCCACTTAACGGACAAGCTGGCAACGCTCCGCAAAAGGGTAGTATGGCAGACACTTATTATGGACCAGACGGCAAGCCTGCATATTACGCAAACAATACAACGAAAAAACCTACTTCAGGAGATCCGGCATCTTCAGATAAACAAGGGGCAGGAACATCAGCCGACACGGTTGATAATATTCAGGCGGGTAGGGATTATATCATGAATAATCCAAACTTAACAGATGATCAAAAGTCAGTTTTTCTACGAGCGTACGAAGCATATCCCGCAGACCAGAACATTAACTTGCCGCTTATAGTAAGCGAATTCACTAAGATAAAAGACGAAACCATTGATCCATACTTCAAGGAGCAAATTAAAATGTATACCGATGAGGTGGTAAGGAGCAGGGATTATCAAGATGCAGCGCAAAAGATCGAGCAAGAAGGTAACGATATGACCGCCATTAAAGCAATAAATGATACAAAGGCCAGCCTTGAGGCAAGCGGTATGACTTTTTCAGGGCAAGCACGCGGATTGCTCGGTTCACAAAGCGCACTCGGCCAAGGCGGCGAACAAAACAATCTGATTCAGCCTACGCCCTTCGGAGGGCAGACTGAGGGCACGGTGGTGGCCGCAAATCGTTTAATGGGTACTAGTTCAAAATTACGATACCAGCAGCAAAGAGACGCCCTTGCGCGACAAGCAGAGGCACAATTGGGTTCAGCGGGAAGTGCTGGATTAGTTCCCGGAGTAGTGCCACTCGGCGGAATAAAAGGTGATATCGAGAGACAAAGAATGACGAAATATGGCGCGGAAGCGGATAGATTAGGAGCGCAGTATTCGAGTACAACAGACATGCAACAACCTATTAAATTTAACTTCGCATAAATATGGCTCTTAATACAGAAACGTCAGTAGTAGATTATCTTAAAAGCACCGGGAAAGATGCTTCGCTTTCCGCTCGAGCAAAATTAGCACAGCAGATGGGGATAGCAAATTATGCTGGCACATCGGCACAAAACGTGCAACTTCTAAGTGCATTAAAAACAAAAGGAGCTCCTATGCCAGGAGTTCAGCCAGTGGCTCCACAGGCAGGGACGCCACAGGTGCCAGTTACACAAGTTCAAACACCTTCAAAAGTGACAACTCCGCCAGTATCAAACGGGACTCCTCCTCCAGCGCAATCATTAACACCTCCCGCGCCCACTCCATTTCAGCGCGACTACGCACGCGAAGCAGCGGTGCTCAAAAAAAATAGAAAGGATTCAATGACGGGAATCTCCCCAACTGAAAAAGAATTACTCTCACGTATGACATACAGACAGGACGAATTGGATCGCATGTCTCCAGAGGATCTTGCTCAGCTTGGTATTAAAGATTCGGCAGATCCATACGGCGTCACAAAAGGCTTTGAGGCGGCTAACGCAAAACTTGCAGGGACTCCGGAACCAACCAATATGTCTCTTAGAGTTCTCGAGGACGCACTGAGAATGAAGTCTGATCCATCTAAGCAGAAACTAGGAGAAAGCGAATTATATAAATCACTTGGTATAAGTGGATATGAGGTCCTTGATCAAAGCCTTCAGCAACGCTCTCGTGAAATGAATGATCGTTTTGTAAGCTTCACTCAGGGATTGTCGAATGTTGCATCTGATCAAGTTGATAGATTCAAACTCGCATCTAACCAATACAAATTGGCGAAAGATATTTACGACGAAAAAATGAAGGAAGTCACTGATTATAACAGTTATATGAGGGATTTCGACAAGGCGCTTACGCTAATGGAGGCGGAACAGGCTAATCGTAAAGAAATGGCAGATTACACAAACGAAATACAGCAAAGATACGGCAAGGTAACTTGGCGCGAACTTGCTTCTGGTGATCAAATTGCAACCGACGAACAGGGCAATATCGTGAATCAGATCGACTACAAGGGAAGACCAAGCGGAGCTTCGAAAAATATTCCGAATGAGCCACCTGTCGCATATACTATTGGTAATAAACAGGTGAAGACGCAGCCACTTTTCCAGTCAGCACTCGTACGGGCTGATCAAGATATGTTTGCAGCGACCGGACAGCATATTCAAATTAATGAGTCTTTTAGAACACATGAAAGACAGCAACAGCTTTATAATGAACTAAGTAAAAAAGGCGCTCGCGTAGCAAAGCCCGGATCATCATTTCACGAAAAGGGATTAGCAGTAGATGTACAAAACTATCAAGAAGCCGCACCTTACCTTAAAAAGTACGGTATTACTAATGGATTAGAAGATGACATGGGGCACTTTTCAATGGGTGAAATGAACGAGATGCCTGCCCAAAATCAACCAAGTAATCAAATGTTCCCACAGGGTTCTTTCGCGGGAAACGTAGAAAAAATTGCTACTAGTTTCGCAAGTCAATTCAAAGCAAAACCAATTCCAGAATATGACAATTTAGACTCCGAGGAAAAAGGACGCGTCGATAAGGCAATTAAAATCTACAAAGAGAAGGGAGCAAAGAACGTCGATGATGATGTAAAATATCCTCTTCAAGTTGGAGGTAAATTGATTCCTTCACTCATGGATGCATTCCAGGCTAAAATCGAAGCGGGAGCGGCTGGTACTTCATCTACAGAGACCGATGCCGAGATTGCGTACTTGCTCGAGAACGACGACTTGTTCGATGGCGTAGATGATAAGGACGGCAATCACAAACCCGGTTTAATAGAATTAGCAAAAGGAAAATCAGAGCAGGCAAAGAAAGCACTCATTAAAACCGTATTAAAAAAGGCACTCGATAAGGAGCCAGTTGATTCACAGGTAACAAAGATGTTGGAAGCACTTAATCAAAAACTCTAAAATGGCAAACGCATTTCTCCCGCTTCTCGAAAAAGCAGCTCAATTAAACCCTATCACTAAACAGCTTAGTGAGGGTTTTAATACAGTTAACACTCAACTCCAGCAGGCGAAGGCTCCACCACCAATTCTTAAAACAGTTCAAAGTGTTGCCCAAAGCAATCAGTCGAGTCAATTGATGAATACGGCACTCGATGCGCTTGCAAAAAAAACTCTTTCTTTCATTACTAAATCAAAGAGCCCGATGCAGATGTATCAGGAAAGGGCAGGTACTTCACACACGGCTCCATTATTTAGTAATTTCAACGTTCCAAAATACCAAAACACTTCTTTGAGGATGCCCAATGAAGGCGACATATCTCTATCCGAAGCCACTACGCAGGGAATCATTTCTCCGATTCGGCAAATAAGCATAGAGCAAGGCAGCAACGGCAACGGACCGAACCGCATATATCCAGACGAATATTTTCTACAAGTACTCAATGGTCTCGAGAAACGACTAGGGCGCGTAGCGACAGCAGGAGTCACTGGAGCTCGAGAAGCACTTAATGTTCCAGTACAAACTACACAGGAGGACTATCTAGCGACCCAGAAAAGCGCTCGACCAATTACTTCACCAACAACGCTCTCAATGCCTCAGGAAGGCCCGGGGATTTTGGATAGATTAAGAATAGGTTATGAGCAAGGAATGAAGGGAAACAGGGTCGCTTCGGAAAGCTCTAATACGAACGCCGTCATCAACCAGGCTCCCGGTCTAATCTTTGAACAAATCGCTTTGGATATGCTCAGCCGGGCGCCAACTGTTGCTCGATACCTAAATAAGGCTATTAAGACTAAAACAGTACAGATTCCTATCGAAGAATTAAAAACCGTATATGGTTCAGGTGGATCAGCAAGGGCAGTTGAATTTTTATCTAAATTACCCGAAGGAGAAGCAATCAAATACATCCGTGGTGATTTAAAAGCAACGATGAACGTACCTCGTGAGATTTTTGAAGATATTAAAAACGCATTCAGGCCAAGCACCTTCAATGGTCCTATAACTCCCGCTCCAGCTGGTACTCCAGTAGTTGAAGGAGCTACTATGAGAGGACGAGTTACGGATCTATTAAATAAAATTATACCGCCAGAAAGGGCAGTACAAATTACAGCGGAAAATGCTCCTGGATTTATTGATCTTGGATCGCAGGCCGAAAGGGGAATGATGACGAGTCAAAAAGACCTCAGGACTAATTTACCAAGACCTGGGATAGAGACACCAGCGTCACTTGATCCAGACGTAGCGCAATCATTGCGCCAAGCTAAAGGACTTTCCGTAGAAGATATTATTACCAAGCATCCCGATATCAACTTGAAGCGCGATGTGTCCGTTACTGATATTCACGGCAATAAAAGTATTATTGATGCAGGTGAAGCACTTACTCCCTACGAACTCAAAGGCAACAAAGTCCTCTTACAAGATGGGCAAACTTATATTGTATCTAAAAATCAGTACAAAAATATAAAGGGTAATGCAGTGAGTGGTGAAGCGAAAGATTTTGCACCTGAGTTGAAAGGGACAGAGGAGACAGTGAAGGGTACAAGTACGAAGGAAGATGCAAAGGCGTTGCAAGAAAAAGCCTATAATGACTGGACTGCTGGGAAGATAACGATTGAGGAAAGAAATAAGATGATGGATCAATTGAATACCATGATTCCTCAGCAAACCAAATATTCCTCCTACCAACTTCCTGGAGGAGAGAACTACAAAGAGGTGTTGATTAAGGCACCTCAATCAGAAATGAAAACAACCCTGGAATCAAAGGGGTATAAGTTTGAAAATAAACCTGACGGAACTATTGAAGTTACGACTCCGACTGGTACAAAAGTTGGAAGATGGAAATCAATGGATTCGGCTATCAGTGCTTTCGCAAAAGACACTGGAAGCTTCCAATCCTCTCACTGGGACGAACCTAATGTTATCTCTCATCTCCGCTTGAACGAAAGAACCTATAAGGGCCAGAAGGTAACTTTCATGGAAGAGTTGCAGAGTGACTGGGCGAGGGAGGCACGAAAGAACCCACAGTCAAATAAGATTGATACGGTTGAGTTAGAAAAAGAAATGGAAGCCAAGTACAATGAATTGGCTGTACTTGATAAGAAGGGGCAAGGAGAGACGCAATATGCTCAAGAAATAGCTGATGAACTTGCTGTGCTTGAGGAAGATTTAATGGTGGCAAAAAGAAACGCGTCTGGTGTAAATTCAAACCCTCTCCTCAAAAACTGGCAAGAACTTTCCATAAAGCGAGCCCTACAGGAAGCTGTCAATAATGGCTCTGAATACTTCGCATGGATAAATGGGGAGCAAACTTCTACGCGATACAGCTTGGCGACGCATTTAGAAAAAGTGAGTTGGCGGAATTTAGGCAATGATGTTGGAGATAAAAAAGGAATCGTTTTAAATCCTAAAGGTGGAGATCAGATGTCGCTTTATATTGATGATAAAGGTATTATTTCTAATTCCCCACAAAGCAATTGGGACGGAAAAAAACTCGATGAAGTTATCGGCAAAGGCCTTGCGGACAAAATTATGGCAGATGAAAAAGGTACCCTTTCTGGTGAGGGTTTGAAGTTTGGCGGTGAATGGGCGGACACACTCTATGACAAACAGGTAGCCAACATCGTCAAAGACCTCACGGGTGCAAAGGTAGAGGTTTTGGATTTGGGGCTGCCGGTAGATGGAAAGAAAACGAGTTGGTACACAACAGAAAAAACTGGCGATTATCGAGGTGGAAGCGTCACTAAAGGAGAATTGACTCCGGAAAGCATGAAGGTCGGCGAACTCGTAAAAAATAGTTCTGGTGATTATTACGTTATCACTGACGTCATTGGAGATGGGAAGTTTAAGGCTGTGCCAAAAGGATATTTATACCAAATTATAGACAAGCCAGAGCTATTAAGAAAATTAAGTGGAAGCCCGATAGGAGAAATCAAGGTTAATGGTGAATTAAAAAACTACTATCCAATCAGTCAGGAGCAGTCCTTTGACATCTCCACCAAGAAATCCGCAGGACAGCAGGGTATTAAAATCACTCCCGAAATAAGAGCCCTAGTAAAGGGTGAGGCGTTGCCGATGAAGAAGCCTAGTGGCGTATCTCCAATACCTAAGCAGGAGTCAATACAGCCAGGGAAAGCAGAGTTCGCATTCAAGCAGAAACCTCGAGAAGGGAATATTACCGAACAGGCTAGAACCGAAGAGGCGCTCAAGGCATCAAAAGAAACAAAGCTTCCCGAAATATCGGTATTAGAGGAGCAACTCAAAGAGGCATATAGAGCGGCTGGTCCACACGAACAATACCCTGAATACACCAAGGCCGATGAGATCATGAGTCATATTTATACCGAACTTGAAATATCCGTACCAAAGCAAAACGTTTTTGGATCGGACGGAGAAGGGTTCCTACAGGTTATCGACTCAACATTTCCACAATGGATACCTCAGAGCTTGAGACTTTCGGAATTGTTCGGTAAAATAAAGGATAGATTAGAAGTGAGCGCCATAAAATTCCCTGAAGGTAACAGGCCTAAGCAGAGAGGTCTATATAACGTCCTGCTCGATAAAGTCGATGAGCGTCTCGGTATAGATACGAGTGAAATCCGTAACCAAATAATCAAAGCATATGAGCAACCAAAACCTAAACGGCAAAATATTATCTCCAGAGGAGGAAGCAAGAATAAAGGAGCTGTTCATAGCGGCACTCCAGGAGGAGAAGGACCTAATGGACCAGGAGAAAAGCCAGCAGAAGTAAAATCCCCTGAAGAAATTCAAAAGGAGAGAGTAGCTAGTTTTGAATTAGCGAAAAAAATCAATGAACTTGCCGTTACCCGTACTAACCAGAATGGCGATTTTCTCATATCGGTAAATGGCAAGATCCCGCGCAGGGGTTTTGCATATGAACCATATCCAGATACGGGATTAAAGGTAAGTAAGAGTGAATTTTCAGCAGAGTCGATCCGACGGTTCAGGAGTACATGGGAAGATGTCTTAAAACAGGACAATACCTTCATTAAATCAAAATTAATGAAAGACGGTACTGTTTCCATCGATATAGCAAAACTCAAGCCTACCCAAGAAGAAGCTATCAATGCCGCACCAAGCTCACAAAAGAGAAACATTAAAGACGTTGAGGCCGACAGAACCAAGAGGGCAAACGAGCGTATGGAGATTGCTACCTCACGAAAAGAACGCGTTCAGCGCGTAAGGGCAATCCAGTCATACTGGGGCTTGAGCGACAAGGAACTTCAAGAGATCACGAGGCGCGACATCCGTTTAATGGGTGAACGTGAATACGAAAACTTTCTCGTTGATCTTGACGCGAAGGCTCTTGAATTCCAAAAAACTGCAGACGCAAGAAATGAGGTACTTTCACAAATACAGGAAAAGGAACTGAAAAATGTAGACAATCTTATCAAGGCCTTAAAGATGAAGCCTATCGATAAAATGAATGCGGACCAGTTAAACAAACTAAACGAGGCCTTGCTGCCATACCAGAGAGGCGATGAGTTCTTTTCCGTAAGAAGACTCGAAACAGTCGACAACACGGATTTAAAGGGCATTAAAACGCTCAGGGAGGCAAAGGAACGTTTGGCACTTGATTTAGAGAAAAAATATGGAATTCCTAAAGAAACGCCATTTGAAATAAAGGTTAAGGAGTTGGACCGTTACAAATACGATACCGCTCTTGCTGAAAGAGATCCGTTCTACAAATTGATGATTGATGAAACAACTAAATCATTCCTCGATGCGGACGCAACTTTTGCAATGATGCAACACCAGGTAAATAAGTTGATTATAAAGGCCAGGGCGTCACGCAAAAAAACTCTCGGAGAAAAATTCGGTGACTTTATTTCACCAACAGATAAGCACATATTTGAGTGGCTTGAAGCAAAAGACAAAACCGATATTACTAACTTAATGACTCCGCAAGAACTCCAGGCGGCATCATTCATTAGAGCTCAGTTTGCCTGGATGCGTGACTATCTCATCGGGCAAGGAGTATTAAAACGTTTTCAGTCTGATTATGTTACTCACATGCGTAGAGGATTTTTGGAAACCTTACGCGAAGATGGACCTCTCGCGGCATTCCGGGATATGTTCGATGCCTACAAAGAAGAAGAGGCAGTATTTAATATCCTCGATACCGATACGGGCAACATTCTCCCTCTCGAAAAATTCTTCCAATATTCAATGCAGAGGACCGGCAGCTTGGTTCCATCACAAAACGTAGCAAGGGTTTTTGAGTCATATACAAAAACTTTCCTTAAAAAGAAAGCGCTTGATCAAATCATTCCAAAGCTCGATATTTACGTACAGGCGATGGCCCCAAAGATGCTCACTCCGCGCGGTCTTGAATTAGATCGAAGCTTGAAGAAATTCTTCAATGAGTGGATGAATAACAAGAAGGGAAGGAAAGCGACAAAATGGCTTAAACAAGGTGGCAAGCTTGATCTTATCGCAAGAGCTATTAAAACGGTAACCGTGCTTCATGATCTTGCCTTAAACGTTCCCGCAGGCATTGCTTCACAAGGAGGTGAGCAGGCGGCAAACTATATCATGCTCGGAAACAAGGCATACGTTAAAGGTTTGATCAGACAGAACACAGTTAAGGGAAAAATAATCCTGAAGAAATACGAAAACTTCATTGGGAAAAATCCTTGGTCCGAAATTCTCGAGGCATCAAAAAACATTAGTGAAAAAACGTCAGAAGCACTCTTTGTGCTATTTAGAGACGCTTCGGTCCGAGCTAACAAGGGATTCCTTTTGGGATCTATGAGCGATGCGGAATGGGCACGTGGCTCTATCTCTACAGAACGTCTTGCCGATCTAAAAAGAGAAATGGGTAGATATCGTGTCACTGAAGGATCAAAGTCGATTCATGGTTCAACTACTGAGGGCGGCCTTGCTACCCAATACAAGACATGGGCCATACCTTCATTAACAACTACGCTCAGGGATGGTGAGATTTTAATTACCAAGCTAAAATCAGAAGGCTTCTCTGCTCTAAAGTCGAAGGAATCCAATGAATTATTCAGATCCCTTGTCGTGGTCACCGGGGTAGTTCTCACTGCGGCAGCAATTTTCGGCGATCCTAATGACAAGAGTCTTTTCGGAAAAATCAGGACGAAGGCGTTGTCGGATGCTATGTCGGTACTCTCAAGTCTTGATCCAAAAACGATATTTTCTGTTCCTCGTACACTTCAATTCCTGGCAGATCTTTCATCTGCCGTTAGCAAAGTCGTATTCCATATGCAGGTTAGTCAAGGCTTAAGCGATTTTGCAAACATTGCTGAGCCGGTCTTATTCAAACAATTAGAGGGCACAGCAAAAAAATTAAACAAAGGAAATGCTGCTTCGGATGCATTCGATGTTAGCTCTCTGCTCGATTCGGTCAGTGCTTCAAGCGACACGGGGAAACTTCTAGATTCGCTTCAGTGATTGTAGCGTTGGAGTTGGCGGTACTCTTCTATCACCTCCTTCTCGTGAGAATACGCAAGCATTCCAAAAATAGTATAAAATATAAACAAAAGCATGAAACAGGTTGCTATCAATAGCAATACTGTTTTTGCGTAGTCTAAGTAGTTATTGAATTTTTCCCAAAGTGTTTTCATATTAGTCAATGAAAATTGGTTTAATAAAATCTCTTTGCCTTACCTTTTCCATTTGCTCTGCGCCATTCGTGTTTCTGTACGTGGGGCTAAAAGCAGCTCCGTGATTCTCTCCGCCACACGCGCACGTACAATCTTTACTTGAAGCGGTAAGGCATCTGTTTTGCATTCCTTTAGAACACTCTATTGTAGATTTCATATGCCCATCATGTCACCGCGACATTGCTTTGTCAACTAACTTTTATTCCTTTTCGGAATAATGATCTCTTCATGAAACAGGAATATATAGTCGTTCACCACTCAGTCACTCCAGCAGAGTTAGATGACAAAAAATCAGAGGCATCATTCCAGATGACACATAAAGCACGTAAATTCACACTAAGCAGGCTGGGATGGAATATCGGATACCACTACGTCGTGTATAGTACGGGACTTGTTAAGCAGTACAGGCAAGAGAGTGAAAGCGGTTGCCATACGATTGAGCAGAAAATGAACGTTCGCAGTATCGGCATATGCCTTGAGGGTAACTTTGACTATGAAGAGCCGACAAAAGCGCAGAAAGCCGCCGCGTTGTTGTTAATTACGCAATTACAGGAGAAGTATAATATCAGTGACTTAAAAGTTGTACCGCATCGTTATTTCGCCACTGGTGAACTTCCTAATGACACGGGCTGGAGAACATACACTGGCAAAAAACCATATAAATCATGTTGTGGCAAAAAAATACCAGACAATGTTATCGATTACTTAATACAACGCGCTCCTATGGAACTCAATATACCTACACCTCGCAAACCCTGGGACGAAATGGCTGTCCTTTTTTCAAAATCAATTTCAGCCTCTCCTGATTATCTCCTTCATGATATTGATGAATACCTTAAACTCGCAAAGACCGATCCAGAAACGTTTGCAATACGCACACTCGCAATGCAAATCAATCAGAATCCTCAGCTCCGCACACAGTATTCAAATTTTATTATCGAACGAGCAAAAGACAAAAAACCAATATGAAATCTATCCTCGCGATTGATGTAGGAAAACACGGTGGTTATGCATTCAAGAAAGGAAAGATCGAAAAAACAGGTATCCTTGACTTTGTGTCACTTGAACAATACTACCGGGATATCTCAGCGCTTATTTCCGTTCACAAGCCATACATAGTAGTGAGTGGCTATCCTACCCGTTTTTATAACGTCATTGTTTTTCAAAGCAAACTACTCGCCATAGTGGAACTTGCTGTAGAGACTGCTCGTAAATTTACGCTATTTATGGAGGTTAATGACTGCCAGGCAAAGAAAGCGGTAATAGGAAGCGCCAAAGCAAAAAAAGCAGACATAATGAAAAAATTAAAAGTTAAATGTGAACATAGTGCCGATGCTCTCATGTTTGCCCGATTCGTGAATATTCAATTTGAAAAAAGTGGCCAGAACGCCTTAGTTGATTCATAAAAAAATAATGGAACAGCTTCCTTTACCAGAAATGACTCCGCGCCAAAATGAGGAATATATACGCATTCAAGTCGCGCTGGTAAAACTCATGCTCTCATTGGGCGCTATAAAGAGCGTAGACGACTACGTAGAACGTTTCGCTCCAATGTTTGAGATGATCATCAGGGGCCAGGTGTATATCGCTACAAACGCTGAAATTGAAGACATGAGGGGTAAGATACGAAACCTCGCTAAGAACCAGGGTACCTAGATGCCGTTTCAACGTATTTATATAAGAGTTCAATAACTGAGAGATATTTAGCTTCGCTGCTAAACCAACTGTAATACTGTTTCTGTTCATCCCCTACGTGTATGACGTGAACAGGGAGTCCATTTTGGATACGCTGAAGATTGTAGATAATCCTTCCAACTCTTCCGTTACCGTCTACGAACGGATGAATTCTTTCGAACTCAACATGCCATTTTTTAATAGCTTCTCCGGTTTTAGGTTTTTTCCTCAAAAGAGCAGTGAGCAGTTTTAGGATCTTCCCCGGTGGTGGCGGGACGTGTCTGCCAACATATACCTGGCACTCTCTTATCCTCCCCGCTATTTTAAAATTCAAGCGATACATGAGCATAAAATGCACATCCTCGATAAACTTCCTATTGATGGTGCCGCCATGATGTTTTGCGAAACTCCACGCTGCGTACGCATCGTGAAAAGCATTAATACTATATTCCCCCTCAATCCAGTTTGAGTTTTTTATGAATTCAGCCTCCTCTTCCTCCGTCTTTACTATATGTGTTAATGATCCTCTCTTCTTGGTGTTTTTTGTGGCAGGGATTGGCATACGAGTAGGCGTAGTTGTAGTGAATAAATACTTCATGCGTAATCTCTAATATTTCAGCCGAAATAATCAGCGCTTTTTGTCTTAATGTAGAGTCGACGGTGTAGCATTTTGTGCCGTCTACGTCGGTATAATATCCGACAACTACGCACTTCCCCGCATCGGCCCTGTGTGCTAAAAGATCCCCTATTTTGAATTTATACATATTACGAAGCGGTTATTCCTTTAATTACCCATAGAGCGCTTTGCTCAAGATTCGTAAGGCCAAGATTGATCATCCGGCGATTGATAGTAGGGGTATCATCTGCTTTCTTTTCAATTAGATCGTGCAGCTCTTGAAACTTCTTTTTAAGTTCAAGTGTATCGGCTTTCTGTTCATCCGTTAGTACGGAGTATATTTGTCTGAAGACGTCGTATTTCATATTTTTTTGTTTAGCATTAATTGTAATTTACTGCGTAGGCGGTCCCTGCGTCGTTCACTTACGACTCCCGGTAGTATCAACCAGCTCGAAGAAATCATGTCAATCAGCTCCTGTATATCTTTTTGGGTCAAAATTTGTTCCATAGATTATAAACAGAACATTCAATTTGAATCCGTCTCAATATCTGGATAGGCGTGTAACGACGCCTCGTTTTACTTTAGTTAATATTCTTCAATATGTAACCCTCGTAAGCATAGGGGAAGGCAGGGATCGAACCTGCTCCTTCCCGCATAACGCGGATGCACACCTTTGTGCTACTTTCCCCCTCGATACCTTACGAGCTCTCCCGATATTGATATGCGCGGTTTATAGTCCGCCACAAATCCAAATTGAATGTTCAATCTACAATATTTAAAAGATCTGGTTGCGCGGGTATGACTCGAACATACAGTCTCTACGTTATGAGCGTAGTGAGTTAGCCTTTACTCCACCGCACGAGAACATTTAAAACTTTGCCTAAAAAAAATCAATATCTTACTAATGACGTAAGGTGCCAATGTTGGCAAATTGGGCACTCGTAGATCCTCTGTGCTCTTTTTTTTCTTTTCTTTGTTCTACAGCTATTCAGTACTGTCTGGGCCTCTCTCTTTGAATATTTAGTTTTAGTGCAATCCATTTATTAGAACATCAATGATTAAAATTGATATAATTATAAAGAGAATAAGCGTAACACTGCAAGACGTCGAACACCCAATGGTTTCCTTATCAAAATTAGGCCTCTGTCTATATACATGATTACATCCGAGTGAATGCCAAAAAGGTGTACATCTTTTCATTTCTTGAATTGTTTAAGCATATCCAATATCGCTTTTCCGGCTTTCTGTTTGTCGGTCAATACTTCCTTTCTGGGCTTCTTATTGAGAGTACCGAAAAGATCTTTAATTACGTCTGGTGTGTCTGGTTGGTCCATAAATCTATTTGTTATCTACAGGGTTAGCAGTTAAATCTCTGCCGACTTCCAGTGAACCATCATCTAAAAAAGTAACGTCGTACTTCAATTCTATTTCTTTCTTAAATTCCTCCTTCGCGGCTGCGGCGACTTCGGTTAATCTGATTGCTAACCAGATATCAAAGGGCTCAGACGAATCGAGCATCGCCTTTGAAAATCCGTTCAATGCGTCTGCCATCAATTGCTGTGTGCTTTTCATAAAGATTCATTCACGGGTTAAAAATTAAGCGTCTTGTTATCTGCTCTAAATTGCCTATACCTCCTCCCAAGCAAACTGCACACTGCTTTAAAAATACTACGATCTACGAAGAAGGCATTCTTTACAGTAAAACCATCGGGGTACTTGATGCATAACCATGACTTCGGCGAAAAAATAAACGCTCCTTTGAAGTCGACGAATTGCCTTGCTTTGTATTCACTGATTGCTTCCTTCTTAGCAGACTCGGCAACCTTATCCATCATCCGGGTCATATATTTTTGGAATTCATCTATCTCCACTGGATACTTACGCGTCATTTCTGCCTCATATGAGCATCTTGCGGATACCGCTAGTTTCGTAATCAGTTCGTTTGTTTTATCCATTTTCACTTTGTTTTAATTAGTAAGATATAGAGATCGGTCAGTTCACGTCGTGTTCGTGCATAGAGGGCGATAGCGCAACTCCTGGAGCAAAGTCGAGAAGTAATCCACCTCGCCTTCTCATCGCTCGTTATACCGCAAAATTTGCACTTCTTAATCATATTAATCTTCAACCAGTACTTTATAAGCCAATAGACATGATGTTGACAATAAGAGCGTT
>Ga0172380_10003546_pt1 | contig 21298 bp, 19 predicted proteins | sample Leawe162metaG_FD_119747 | JGI IMG/M metagenome (GOLD analysis project Ga0172380, IMG submission 119747) | Leachate microbial communities from a municipal landfill in Southern Ontario, Canada - Leachate well 162 metaG | ecosystem: Engineered > Solid waste > Landfill > Unclassified | place... | reverse complement strand
GACAAGAGCAGCCGTCAAAAGTATTTTGAGATTATCAAGAAACTTTCGGCGGCTGTTTATCGCGTTTTTGCGCTGAGGCTTATCGCGGCGCGCTTGTCTGGGTTTCAATCTGCCACTGCCTGAAAATGTCGTACCGCAACAGGAACAGGTTGCTTCCGGTGAAGAGAGACCTGCCGTAACTGATATAGAGCTTCGGGGTAAGGTACTTGCCCACGGTGAGCATTGTCTCGGTGATGCCGGGCTGCTGCATCGTCGGTATGGAGCCGGGTGCGGTTACCTGGAGTGGCTTGTACCCCATGGAGCCGTTGGTTTTCCCGACATCGCCCTGAATTTCCAGGGTACTCAGGCCGAGATGACTTTTTATCTGATTCTGCAGAACCTCCGCCTGTCCGGAAGTGAGCAATGCGCCGGCAGCCTGGTTCACGAGACTTGCCTGTTCGCCGCTGCTGCCGAGCGGATGGCCGAGGACGATATATGCCAGGATGTCGACGTCAGGCATGGCAGGTTCGGAGTAGAGTTTGGTAACCGGCCTCTGAAGCGTACCCGCTACCGTGACGCCCGCACGAACGTTGCCGATGGTGCGCAGAGCCAGGACATCAAGGCTCGGTTGATCAATGGGGCCGCCGGCAAAAAACAAACGTCCGCGGGCTATATCAAGGTTCACCCCATAGGTCCGGTAACGCCCTTTGATCACTTTGATCTCGCCTTTGCTGGTAATCCTGTCGAGGCTGGTGCATGACAGGTTCACTGCTCCTCCCAGCTGGGCGTCGATTCCTGCAACCTTGACGAAGACCTGCTCGCCGAGGATAACCTGGACCTGTACGTCCAAAACCAGCGGTGAACTCGCTGCAAGCGGTATGACTCGTCCTTCACGGATAACATCGCTGCTTGGCGCGACAGCTGTACGGGAAGGCGATCCGGCTATCCGCAGTTCGGGAAGATGCAGCTCACCGCGCACGGTAACTTTTTGAGGAGTCCCTTCAAAGCTGAGCTTCGGTGTACTGAAAATCTGGAGCTCGGGTAAATGGACAGTTTGAAAATTGTCTCCGAGTACCGTGCCACGGTAGCTCAGCACCTTCCATCCGGCCAGGGTGACCTGTGCCGTCCCTTCGATATGTCCGGGGCCGGAGAGTGCTTTATAAGAGTCTATGAAGATAAGATTCTTTTCCAGGTGGGCGGCAAGCTGGACGTCCGTAAGGCGAATCCCGGCGGAGGGTAGATACGCGCCCGCTTTGCCCAGGCGCAGAGTTCCTCCGACCTGTGGCAATTCCCAACTTCCGGTGACGGCGAGCTCGGCGTCAAGATTGCCGAAGCTTTCCTGGACCAGACCGGGGAACAGGGAGGAAATGATGCCTTTCTCCTGGAGCTTCCCGATAAGTGATGCCTTGAGAGGTCCTTTCGGATCGACGGCAACCGGCAAACGTGCCGGCACCGGCAGCTGGAAGTTCGCCCGGACCTGGCCGTGATCAGCCATGGTCAGCGATAGTGCGCCGGAAAGCGCTTCTCCGCGCCACCCCCATGAGGCCGTTGCCGATGTGAAGGTGAGGTTCAGCTCGCCGTCAGTCAGTGACTGGTGTAATGCCCCCTCGGAAAGTGAGGCCGTGCCGTCCAGTTCAAAGTGCTGCCCGGGGAGCATGGTCCCGTGTGCCCGTCCGCTTATGCGACCTTCAAGCACGGTGACGAGAGGGAGCCAGGGTTTGAACAGCGCCAGGTCAATACCGCTCAATTCCGCAGTCAGCTTCCCTTTTTCAGGTACGACCAGGCGGAACGGCTCGGGTGATGAAAATGTTCCTTTTAACCTGCCGCCGTCTGCCGTGCCGAGCTCTACACCAATTTTCAGCCCCTGCTCGCTGCCGTCAAAGGCTACCTCGCTCCGCTTGACAGTCATGCTGTGCCCCTGTCCGGTGAATGTCCCACTGGCTGCGGCGTTTCCCGATATCGTAAGCCTCTTGTCCGGCAGAAAGCCTATTGTAGCCGAACCGTGGCTGCTTCCCGATAGCTGCGCATCCTGCAAATATTGATTGGCTCTGGCAAGGTTCAACCCTGCCCATTGCGCCCGGATAGTGCCGATCAACGGATTAAGGGTAACGTCGGCGGCAACTTTGAGATGCTCAGATAACCCCGCCGTGATGACCAGAGGAGAGAGCGAAATCCTCTCGGCACTGACGGAAAAGGGAGTCGGGGCGGTCATGTGCCACGGTCCGTTGCGGTCACTTCCCGCAAGATTATTGATCGCTCCCTTCCAGATGCCGGTGTTGTACCCTGCCAAAGGGCCAGCTGCGCTTCACTGCCGCCTGAGCGGAGTGTTGCATTCAGGGTGTGGCGCTGCAGCGTTCCGTCGGCGGCAACCGTCATGGTATCCACCGTGTAGCCGTCATAGACTACATCCCGCAGAGATGCGGCGACGTGCACGGGGTAGCCTGTTCCTTCGTCAAGCCGCGCATTCAGGGTTGCTGCGGATATCGTCGTCCCTGCATAGGCAAGCCCGTTTCCCGCTCCGACGACCGCTCCGCTGAGAAGTCCGTCGTGGCGGCGCATCCACCCATCGGCCTTGAGAGTCCCGACCGATCCCGGAACCAGCCGGGAAAAATCGCTGATCCGCGCGGCTATGACCAGCCGCTGGTTCAGCTCTCCCGATGCTTGTATGTCAAAGCCTTTTCCCTGGACTGCCAACCGGGCAAGGGAAAGATTGTTGTCGGCAAAGCTGGCCTGGAGTTCGCCGGTCAGAGCCTGCCCGTGCAGGTGGCTTTCCAGGAGGATTCCGCTGACGCTCCCGCTGAGGGGGGCATTCCCGGAGGAGGCCATAGTTCCGGTGACATTGAAATTCGCCACCCCTTTCCATTCGGGGTCAAGCCTCGCCGGGTTGAGATTCCTGCCGCCAAGCGTCCCCCGCACGGCAAAGCCGTTGCGCCAGTCAATATCCAGGTTTCCCGCCAGGGATCCATCAAGAAGTTTGCCGTTTAACGGGGCCAGTTTCATTCCTTCCGGGGTTCCGGTATAGGAAGCGGAAACATCCGCCGCCTGCCACCCTTTTGCCTTGTTGGCAAGGGTGAGGTCGCCCCGGTAACTGTTCAGGGTTCCCGCGAACCGTACCGTACCGGAAAGATCGGTCGGCACGTTCAGTTCAGGGGAAAGATCGAGTCCGGCCACAGTGAGTTGCAACGCTAAAACCGATTCCACAGTGGTGAATGAAAGCGATCCATCGGCAGTTATCACTCCTTTTTGACCCGGCCTGATCAGGCGAAGCCGACGCAGATTAATGGCCTGTTGCGCCATTCCCAAATCACCGCTCAGCTCCAGCAGCTTTCGCGTGTCTGCTGACCCGGCAATCGTGATTGTCGCGACAAACGGCTCAGGGTCTTTGCCGCGACTTTGACCTGCCTTCAGGGAAAACCGGTTCATATCCGCTATGGGCCGCGCCAGGGCAACTGCCAGGTCCGCGGTGAGTGACGGGTGGTTGAAGCCCGCCGAGATGCTGCCGTTTATCTGGCCGGAAGCGGATTCTCCCTTGAGATCGGTGATGGAGAGGACGCCGTCTTTCCAGGTGACGGAACCGCCGATGCGCGTAACCGGAACCGGTTGCTCCTGCAGGCTTCGATAGCTGAGGTTTGTCACCTGCACGCGTGCGATCCTGCCGTCAAGCAGTTGTGCGTTTGAGGATGCCCTCGGCCAGGAGAGATTCGGCGGTTTTTTGTCGGGTGGGGCATTGTCCTGTATCCGCACCCCGTCCGCGATCAGTTCCTGTATGCCGACTGTACCCGACAGCAGAAGGAGCGGTTTCCAGCGTAGCTCAAGGGTATCAAGCTCCACTTTTTGCTGTGCCAGGCCTATTCGCACCCCGGTGAGGAGCAGGTGGTCGATAACCGTCCCTTCTATCTTTTTGGCGGAAAAGCTGACTCCGCTCAGAGGTATCGCCGATTCCAGCAGCCAGCGGCTGCCCTGCGGTGTCGAGGAGGCCCAGAGTATGGCTGCGATAACCACTCCTGCTCCAGCCAGGATAATGGCCACCGTTGCGCCGAGGATCCGTTTGGCCAACGGTTTCATAGTTCAAACCCCACGGTGAAGTGGAAATGAATTGTTGGCCTCTCCACCCCGAGCGGCCGTGCCACGGACAGGTTCAGGGCCCCTACCGAGGTATAGTAGTGCAGGCCTGCGCCTGCTCCCTGAAACATGCTGATGTCGGAAAATGAATCAAACGTATTGCCGGTATCGTAAAAGAGTGAAACACCCCAGTCCTTGAAGAGAGCCCGCTCCAGTTCGATACTGCCGACAAGGAGTTGTTTGCCGCCCACGACTTTGCCTGAGGCATCTCGTGGGCCGAGGGATTTGTAGGAATAGCCGCGCACGCTCTGGTCTCCGCCGGTAAAGAAGCGCAGTGAAGGGGGGATGTCGCGTAACGGATCGTTCAGCATGGTTGCCCCGGCCTTTGCGCGGGTGTGCAGGGAAAGGCGCCAGGGAAGAGGCAGCAGGTGACTCCCCTCGGCCACGATCTGGACCAGTGCCGTGTCCGAGCCGAGCAGCTGATGGGTGCCGTGAAGATCAACGCCGTAGCGAAATCCCCTGCGGGGACGGACCGGGTTGTCGTAATGATCATCTGAATAACGAACTCCCGGCAGCAGGAGTCGCGAGGTGGATGTTACGGTGCCCACGGTATAGTCTTCATATTGGGCCTTTACATAGGCGGTGACCAGCTTGCCTTTGCCGAGACTCCGGTTACGATCCAGCTCCAGGGCCACAATACTGCTGTTATAGATGGTGGTTTCCTCCTGTTGAAGGTTAAGCTGCAGTGTCGTGGAGCTTCTGACATCACTCGGGCTGGGGATGATATAGCCGGTTACCAGACCCTGAAGTCTCTCGGCAACATACAGATTCGAGAACAATTCATGCCCCAGGTGAAACATGTTCAAATCCCGGTAACGGACGGTGAACCGTGCCCCTGTATCCGTGCCATAGCCTATGCCCGGTCGCACGCTTATGCGCGGGGCGGCTAGCAGCTGTACGGTTACCGGTACGTTAAATGCTTCGGCTGCCTCTTTTTCCGGAGTAATGATCACTTCCTTGAAACGTTCGGAGTTGGAAAAGTTGCGTTGCGTTTCGCCGAGGGCGGGATAGGAAAAAATGTTGCCTGATTTGTATGTCAGATGGCGCCGCAGGAAACTGTCAGGATAGTCGGATACCCCCTGGATGTTCGTAGCTCCGAAATAATACCGCGGTCCGGTATCCAGCGTCAGTTCAATGGCGGCGGTAGTGCCGGTCCGTGAAACGCGGATTTCGTGCCGTGAAAATTGTGCATCGAGGTAGCCGAGATCCCTGGCTCTGGTAATGAATGTGCCCTTGGCGACTTCATACTTTTGATGAAGCAGCACGTCTCCCTTGTTCAGGGGAAACGCAGCAACCAGTCTGTGCAGGCGTTTTTCCCCGCTGCCGGGACCGGCCAGAGATACCGTGACTTCGGTCAGACGTGCCTGCTCTCCCGGCACCACGTTGACCATCAGGCGATAACGCTCTCCTGCCGCTTCCGTGGTGACCGTGACCAGAGCATTATAATAGCCGAACGGCTCCAGTGCGTTCCTGGTGGCGGCATCTGCCTGCTTGGAGTACCGTTCGAGCCAGAGTTTGTCCAGTTTTCCGTCGCGTACCAGACCGGGGGGGAGCACGAGCGCCTCCTGCACATTCTTCAATGCATCTCCTTCAATGCCGGAAACAATGATTTCGACCGGTTCGGCGGCATGCAGAGGTGCTGCAATCGAGAACCATAGTATCAGGCCTGCAAGGGCGATGCAGAATGTTTTAAAGCGGGCTTCCGCACTGACCTCACGGCTGCCGATGTGTGGAGAGGATTTGTTCAAATTCCGGTCAACTCCTGCACCTTGAGATCCAGATCATCACCGTTGATTCGCACTACCTTGCCACCTTCGTCCTCAGTACGAATTGCCCCTTCAGTAATCCACAGGGAAATTTTCCCTTTTGTAATCCCGAACTTCTCGGACGCCTCTTCTACGGTATACCAAGTTTTTCCCAGTGACATGTCAACCCCCTTAAAGCTAGATTTCGGCGTAAAGCAGGTCTGAATCTTCCTGCTTACATCATTTTACCGAATTTTTGATTTTTTCTCCGGCTTTTTCGACTTTTTCCCCGGCTTTCTCCACCGCGTTATCAATTTTTTCCCCGGTTTTTTCTGCTGCCTTGTCTATCTCCCTGCCGGTCCGCTCCATCGGCCCCGCTTTTTTACAGCCTGATACTCCCGCGATCATGATGCCCATCACTATTGTTGCAATAACCGTCCTGCTGATTCTCGTCATGGTGTATCTCCTTTTGCTGTGGTGTGCAGTTTGTTTGTGAACCGATCTGAAGCGCAACAAACATGCCAGAGAATGTTTCGAATTGCCGGAGCGCAACTGCATGAAAGATCAGGGATAGTTGATGGAACGTGCGCTGGGTACAGGAAAAACCGTCAGGGGAATCCGCCACTTTTAACAATACCGTCATATATAGCGGGGCGTCTTGAGGTCGCTCAGGCTCAGCGTGCTCTGTCAAATTGATGGGATACTTGATCGCCCGTGTCCATGGCAATCAGGACAGCAATCGAGCGTGCGGGAAGTCGATAGTTGCGGTCGGTGATGGCTTGCATGGTATCCCAGGGTACGATGTCTTCGGGCGAGTCTCGCGAGGTGTCGATCCAGCGTTGCCAGGCGCCGCCCGGCAGCTTTTTCGGGGAAGGGAGGCGGAAGGTGAGCGGTTTCCAGTAGGCATTGATCATATAATGGAAGACGACCCGCCTGGTAACACTCCTTGCCGTAAGGGCGATGCTGTGAGATGTATGGCTCAGGTCCGGCGTATGCAGCCTCACGCCATGCCACTCCAGCTGCGCCCGGCCCAAAAGCTGGTTCAATGTCAGTTCTTCCACGGCCTTTTCGCCGTGCTTGATTCGAGCGGCAATCAAAAGCCTGGTGAAACGGTGGATATCCTGGTGACGCTCCAGCAAACTCCAGTCAAACCAACTGATCTCGTTGTCCTGGCAATACGCATTGTTGTTCCCGCCCTGGCTCCTCCGTGCCTCGTCCCCCATCAGGATCATCGGAGTGCCGAGGGCGAGAAGGGTTACTGCCAGAAAGTTTTTTACCTGACGGTTGCGCAATTCCTCAATGGCCGGGTCCCCGGTTGGCCCCTCGAAGCCGCAGTTCCAGCTGATGTTGGCCTCGGCCCCATCCCGGTTATTCTCGCGGTTTGCCTTGTTGTGTTTTGTATTATATGAGACCAGGTCGTTCAGGGTGAAACCGTCATGGCAGGTGATGAAGTTTATGCTCTGCTCCGCCTCGCGCTCCTGGTGGCCGTAGATGTCGGGACTGGCCAGAAGGCGCGCGATAAATCGGTAAATAACGCCATTGTCACTTTTCAGGAAGCTGCGCACGTCGTCGCGGAACTCTCCATTCCATTCTTTCCAACTGTCGCCTATGAAGCTGCCGACCTGGTACAGTCCCCCGACGTCCCATGCTTCGGCGATGAGCTTTATTCCCGCCAGTGCCGGGTCCGATTCAATGTCCCAGATGATCGGCGGATTTTTGAGCGGCTGCCCCTGGCCATCCCGTGACAGTATGGATGCCAGGTCGAAGCGGAAGCCATCAACATGCATCTCCTTGACCCAGTAGTTGAGACTGTCGATGATGAGCCTTCGGACTACGTGATGATTGGCGTTGAACGTGTTGCCGCAGCCGGAGTGGTCGATATGGGTGCCGAGCGCATCCATGCTGTAGTACACGTTATTGGCAAAACCGCGGTAGCAGAACGTCGGTCCCTTCTGGTCACCTTCGGAAGTGTGGTTGTAGACTACGTCGAGAATCACCTCGATGCCGGCACGGTGCAGCGCCTTGACCATGTCGCGGAATTCGTTCAGGGGGCCGAGAGGATCTTTACTTGAGCTGTATGCCGCGTGTGGAGCGAAAAACGAGATCGGGCTGTAGCCCCAATAGTTGCAAAGTCCGGAAGGGGCGTCATGCGGGTCGAACTGGAAGACCGGTAAAAGCTCGACGGCTGTAATACCCAGATCCTGAAGATAGGGGATTTTTTCGATCAGACCGGCATAGGTGCCGCGCTTTCCTGCCGGAACCCCGGAGGAAGGGTGCATGGTAAACCCGGCCACATGCATCTCGTAGATAATGGTTCGGGAGTACGAACGCTTGAGTGGCATATCACCCTCCCAGTCGTAACCGCGGGGATCGGCCACCACGCTCTTCATGGCGCGCGCCACGTTGTCGCCCGGAATGCATGCGGCACTGCGGTCATATCCGGCTGGTACCGCAATCGCACGGCCATAGGGATCGATCAGGAGTTTGTCCGGGTCGAAACGCAACCCCCGCTGCGGCTCAAAGGGACCGGATACCCGGTAACCGTACAACTGGCCAGCTCCGATGTCCGGAACGAAGGTATGCCAATAGTGGTAGGTGCGGTTGTGCCGGGGATCTAACGGGATGACCCGGGAAGCGGTCGCGTCGTCTGCCCGGTCGAAGAGGAGCAGTTCGATGCCGCTGCAGTCCCTCGCAAAAACGCTGAAATTCACCCCGCCGTTGCAGATGGTGGCACCGAGCGGGGAGGTGTTCCCCTTGTGCAGTTCCGAATGCGGGGCGCCTGCTTTTCCCATACCGTTGCTTTCTTTTGTAGTGCTCATGAGATGCTCCCCGTCTCAGCATTCGGAATCAAGTGCCGGACAAAAACAGTATACCACTGGTTGTCTCGCTGCCGGTCCGAAAAACTCGTTCTCCCCTGTTCTCATGAAACAGGGTACCTCCTCGGAGGAATCCGTCATTTATAACATTTCTGCCACATGTGATGGTTGCCGGGCGCTGGGATCATGACGTTTTTGAAGATATTGTATATGCGATAGACTAAAATACGCATAAGATCGATATGTTATAGGTTGTGACCGTCTTGGCACCTTTTATGCTGAAAGAAAGCGATCGAAACAAATCCCATGGAGGTAGTTCCAAATGAAAAAGATTTTATCCGCAATGGTCGCAACTCTCGCAGCAATGTCCTTCACCGCAATAGTATTCGCAGCAGACGGTACCAAGCCTGCTGCATCCGCCGATTCTGCTGCGGTCTCTTCCGGAGACGCTGCAAAAGATGCGAAGGCTGCAAAAGCTAAAGTTAAAACTGAAAAAGCAAAAGTTAAGGCCGAAGTCAATACAGAAAAAGAAAAAACCGCGGCAGAAGTCAAAACAGAAAAAGCAAAAACTGCAGACCACGTTAAAGCAGAAAAAGCAAAGGTAAAAGAAGCAGCCAAGGAAGCTAAAGCAAAGGCAAAAGCTGATGCAAAAGCCGCCAAAGCAAAAGCAGAGTCAGATGCAAAAGCTGCTAAAGCAAAAGCTAATTCCGATGCCGATGCTGCAAAAGCTGCTGCTGTTCCTGCCAAGTAATTTTTTTGTCGCAGTCGTTTGAGAAGTCAGGGCATATCCATGCACGTCAGGGTATGCCCTTTTTTTACGATCGATGGTGTCATAATGGAATTGACAGCCGCATGTTCAGGGGTATGATTGTGTTGTCCGAAAATGCTTTATTATCCGTAAGTTCAACGAGGTGAACCCATGTCAGAAACATCGTCTGCAGGCAAGGAAACTCTTCGCATCCGAGAGATGATCATCGACGATTTTCCCGAAGTATTTCATATCGGTGAGGAGGTGTTTACCGCGGAGTCCTTTCAAAGCCTTTACCGAACCTGGGACGAATACGAGATTACCACGCTCTACAATTCGGATACTGAACTCTGTGTGGTAGCGGAGGCGGGTGACAGGATTCTCGGCTTCGCCCTGGGGACAACGGTTACGAAGCATAATTCTCCCTGGAAATACGGTTATCTCGTCTGGGTGGGGGTCCGCAAGGATATTCAGCAGGGTGGCGTGGGGAGCGGGTTGTTCAAGGAGATCAAGCACCGCATGAAGGAACAGGGGGTGCGGATGATGATCATCGACACATCCGCCGATAACGATCCGGCGATTCGTTTTTTTCAAAAGCAGGGATTCGACGATATCCAGGAGCATGTCTACATGTCGCTCAACCTGTCGCGCAAGAGCAGAAAAAAGACGGTAAAAAAACATGAATGACCGCCTGGAGAAAGTATGGCAAGCCATCAACCCTGGCCGGTTGCGCAAAACCTTCCTCGATCTCCTCGATATCTATTCGCCATCCGGTAAGGAAGAGGACATCCAGTTATATCTGGAAGACCTTCTCAGCCGGGCAGGCTTCAGGGTAGAGCGGCAGGAAGTGGAAGAGGATCGTTATAACCTCTGCGTTACCATGGGACCGGGGGAGCCGCAGCTCTACATGGTGGGGCATGTGGATACTGTCCCGGCCTGGGATCTGGATACGTTCGGGCCGCAGGAGGAAGGTGACATCATCCTCGGTCTGGGAAGTGCCGACATGAAAGGGGGGTGTGCGGCCATGGTTGAGGCCTGGCTGGCGCTGGCCGAGGCTTTGGAGCCTGCGGACAGGCCTTCGGTCGGGCTTTTGCTGGTTGTCGGCGAGGAAGAAAACGGCGATGGCAGTGCGGTCTTCCTCGAATCCTGCCGTCCTCCATGGGTGATCATCGGTGAACCGACCTGCCTTGCGGCCGGATTCGCCCACTATGGCTATCTGGAGGCCGGCTTTGTCACGCGCGGCCTTCGCAGCCATTCCTCGCTCCCGGAGCTGGGACATAATGCGGTTGAATCAATGTTGCGAGTATTGTTGATGCTGGGGGACGACCCGCTATTCGACCGGGCAAAAACGGAGATAGTCTATTCAATCAGGGAAATGAGATCGGCGAGGGCCGGGTTTGTTGTTCCCGATCGTTGTGACGCCTGGATAGATCTGCATCTGCCGCCAAGCCATAATCCTGCGGCCCTTCAGGATGAGATTCGCCGGATCGTTGCCGCTGCCGACCTGGTCATTCCCGGACTTGACCTGGATGTCTCCTTTGATTTTGCCTCTGCAGGCTACAACCTTGGTACCGACAACGATCCGGCGCAGATGTTGCGGGAGGTCTATCCAACGCTGGGCCTGTCGCTGCAGGTGGAGCCCTTCCGCTCTCATTCCGACGGCAACCTTTTTTTTGCAGCCGGAGTAAAACCGCTTATTCTCGGCCCCGGCTCTCTGGAAACCGCCCACACTCCTGATGAGCGGGTGGTTTTTGAAGAAGTATCAAATGCTGCCCGTATCTATGCGGCGCTCTGCCTGGTTGTGTGATCCGTCCTGTGGCTGATGCGGATATCATAGTGATTGGTGCGGGGCCTGTGGGGATGCTCGCTGCACTTTTGTCGGCACAGCAGGGATTAAGTGTCCTGCTGTTCGAACAATCAGCAGAGCGGCCGGTCCAATCACGCGCTATCGGGATAACGCCGCCATCACTCGAAATACTGAGCAGTTTAGGCCTAGCCGGTACATTTATAGAACAAGGCGTAGCTGTCCGGGAATCAGAGGTTTACAGCCGGAGCATACGGTTGGGCGGGCTCAAATTTTCCAGGTTGCAGAGTGATTTTCCGTTTGTGCTGTCGATTCCGCAGGATAGGACCGAAGCGCTTCTGGAAGAGGCTGTTCGTGCCCATACGGCTGTTAATTTTCTGCGTGGCCACCAGGTATTGAATTGCTCTGAAGATAAAAACCATGTCATTGTGAGTGGAAATTGCACCGCTGCCGGAATGTTTCACTACACCGGACAGTATGTGTTAGCCTGCGACGGCGGCAAAAGTACCGCTCGAGAGAGCCTGGGCATCCCTTTTGAGGGGGCGCCGGACCGGTACACTTTTTTGATGGGTGATTACGAGGATACAACCGGATGGGGAAAAACGGCGCGGTTTTTTTTAACGGCACACGGTTCCGTCGAATCCTTTCCGCTTCCGGACGGCAAAAGGCGCTTTGTGCTGCGTACCCCCGCTTACATCAAGGAATACACAACCGGTTTTCTCAAAGCAGAAATCTTATGGCGTGCCGGCATTGATGTAGATGCAGTTGCTCAATTCTGGGAAAGCGGTTTTGGCGTACAGCGTTATATGGCACGTACCTTCTGCAAAGGACGGGTTTTCCTTTGCGGAGACGCGGCTCATCTCATGTCTCCCGTAGGCGGACAGAACATGAATTTAGGGTTTGCTGACGCTGAACTGGCCGCATGGCTTTCAAAAGTACTGCTTGAAAAAATGGCGCCGAATTACCGTGTCTGCCGGCTTTACGACAAAGTTCGCAAGAAGGCCGTCAACGCGGCTTGTCGGCGTTCTCAATTGATGATGCTGGCGGGCACCTCCGGCGGAAGGGTCTGGTCAGCCATTCGTAACCTGGTCTCCTGGTCGTTTCTGCATTCGCCATTTCGGCGGTATCTGATCGAGCTGTTCAGTATGCAATCCATCCCCTGCCGCAATCTCAAAAATTACCGGAAAAGGTATGAAAGGGAACTTGTTTGATGCTGGACTATTTCTTTCCGGATATGCGGGTGAGGAACATAACGGAAAATGAAAAACTGGAACAACCTGATGCGGACATGCGGCAATTGAGGCGCACCATCCGGCAATTCAAGCTGATAAACATGCTGTTCAGCGCGAGCAGCAGGTTGCTCCGCTCGCACTTTTTTACTGTTATGGAACAGGATCGGGATCGCAACTACACCCTCCTTGACGTTGGGGCAGGCGGTTGCGATATAGCACTTTGGGCCGCCCGCGAAGCGCGGCGCCGGGGGTTGCACCTGAACATTACTGCGCTGGACAATGACAAGCGCATCCTCCCCATCGCGCATCATGCGATTCGGGACTATCCCGAGATCTGTATTGCTGAGGGTAATGCCCTGGAGTTAGGCGGACTGGGTACCTTTGATTTTGTGTTCTCGAACCACTTGCTGCATCATCTGTCCTGGGATGATATGGCGATATTCCTGGAGAGTATCATTGCCCGGACCCGGTTCGCCTTTGTGATGAATGATCTCAAAAGGTCTCATTGGGCATATCTGGGTTTTACCATTTTCAGCGGAGTATGTACCCCTCGTAGTTTTCATTATAATGACGGCAGGTTGTCAATCAGAAGAGGGTTTCTGCCTGAAGAGCTCCGGGATTTCATAAAAAGCTACTACCCGACGAAAGCGATTGACGTTGTTGAGACCTATCCGGCCAGGGTCGTGTTGGTATACAAGCCTGCAATACCCAAACCCTGAGCCAATGAAAATCCTTCTTGTCTCCACCAATCGAAACACCCTCCCGATGCCGGTGATGCCGATTGGCGCCTGTATAATTACACACGCTGCCGAACGGTCCGGGCACACCGTTTTTTTTCTGGATCTGATGTTCACCAGGGATCCTCGTGCCGATATCGAAACAGCCCTGTCTGAGCTGCAGCCCGATCTGGTCGGTCTCTCTGTGCGCAACATTGACAATAACGACATGCGGGATACGGTATTCTTTCTGAACGACCTGCTCGACATCGTGAATCTCATCCGCTCAAAAACCGACGTCCCGGTAATCCTGGGAGGTGCGGCACTCGGCGTCATGCCCGAGCAGATACTCCGCCTGACTTCCGTTGCCTGCGCCGTTGTCGGCGATGGGGAAATGGTCTTTCCGCTGCTGCTTGAGCGCATCTCATGTGACAAGAGCATAAACGATGTTCCGGGTGTTGCCTGCATCGAAAACGGCGTTTTTCGCCGGAACAGCTCTGCTGTTGCGGAGTTTTCAACGACCTGCCCGACGCCTGATTATCACCGCTGGCTGAATATCCCTGCCTATCGCTCCCAGATGGCCACGGTTCCGGTCCAGACCAAGACTGGCTGCAGGTTCCAATGTGTCTACTGCACCTACCCGAAGATTGAGGGGAGCAACTGCCGTCTGAAGGACCCGGGTAGCATCGCCGATACCGTGATGCGTCTCGCGGCAACAGGGTTGCGGGATATCGAGTTTGTGGACAGCGTGTTTAATGCGCCGTTGGAGCATGCCTTGGAGGTATGTGCCGCTCTGTCCCGGGTAAACCATAACGCAAGGCTCCAGTGCCTGGAACTGAATCCGCGTGATTTTGACGATGCGCTGGTGACCGCTATGGAGCAGGCTGGCTTTGTGGGGATGGGTATTACCCTGGAGAGCGCCTCAGATCCTGTGCTGCAGGGGCTGCGCAAAGGTTTCACGAGCCGCGATGTGCATCATGCGGCTGCGGTGGTTCGTCGGCACCGGATTCCCTGTGCCTGGATCTTCCTGCTGGGAGGGCCGGGAGAAACACGGGATACGGTACGGGAAACGTTGCAATTTGCCAAACAACATATCCGACCCGGGGATGTGGCATTCTTTAATACCGGAATACGCATCTATCCTGGAACGGAGCTGGAATCAATAGCTCGGGCAGAGGGGATGCTCGTGCTGTCACCTGAACATATGCTGGCCCCCCTGTTCTATGTTTCTCCTGAAGTGGATGCAGAGTGGCTGGACCAGGAATTGAAAAAAGCCATGAGTGGTCAGATGAACTTTATCAATATGGCTGCAATGGGGCACTCTCTGCTGCCGACTATTCATCGGGTCAGTCATACACTCGGCCTTAAGCCGCCGCTCTGGAGACATACCGGGATCATCAGGCGCGTGCTCAGGCTGGCGGGAATGAATGTGTAAAGTAAAACAGGTGATCAGGCTGAAGGCTGAAGGCTGAAGGAAACATACACTCGGCAGTGCAAGGAAAAATATGAATAAGACATGTGAACTTGAATCGCAGTATGGGGCAAACGGCACTGCTTACATCACTTCCTTTGCCTGTGTGGTGCCCCCCTACAGCGCTGATCAGATGTTTTCCGCAGAGCTTGTGAGGAAATATTATTCGGCGAAACTGAACGCCCGCAGCATGGGGCTTATCAGGGCAACCTTTTCCCATCCCGGTATCCGGAAAAGGCATTTCGCCGTGGATGACCCCGCGCGCATTATGGACGAATCAGCCGACCAGAAGATTGCACGGTTCACCGAAAAATCTGTCGAACTTTCCAGCCAGGCCGTTATCAAGGCACTGGGCCAGGCGGGTGTGGGAGTCAGGGACGTAACGTGTCTCGTCGTGAACACCTGTACCGGTTACATTTGTCCCGGCATTTCGACATATCTCATAGAACGGCTCGGCCTGCCTCGCAATACCAGGGTGTACGATCTGGTGGGGAGCGGTTGCGGAGGAGCAATTCCCAATCTTCAGGTGGCTGAATCCATGCTCAAGACGTATGGCGGCGTGGTGGTAAGCGTTGCCGTTGAAATCTGCAGTTCGGTGTTTCAGATGGACAATGATCTGAGTCTCATCCTTTCGAATGCTCTTTTCGGTGACGGAGCGGCAGCAGCAGTGCTCATGACCCGGCCGGCGGGCTTTGCGATGGTCGCCTCGGCCGGTCGCTACGTACCGGAAGAGCGCGATGCCATCCGTTTCGTGCACAAGCAGGGCGAGCTCCATAATCAGCTTTCCACGAAACTTCCCGACCTGGTGAAAAAAGCTGCGGCAGAGGTGGTGTCCGACCTGCTGTCATCACAGGGGTTGAAAGTCGCGGATGTCAGGCATTGGGCGCTCCACACCGGCGGCGAGAAGATCATCAACGCAGTGCGGGATGCAATCGGGGTTCCCGAAGAGCAGCTCCGGGCAACTCGCACTACATTGTCGGAATACGGCAACATGTCGTCGCCAACGGTCTGGTTTGTTCTGGAGGAGATCCTGCGTAACGGCATTGAGGCGGGGGAGTGGTGCGTCATGGTCGCGTATGGTGCAGGGCTCTCGGCCCATGCCTGCCTGCTGAGAAAGACGTGATGTCATCTTCGAGAAAAAGCCGCTAAAATCTATGCCGCGACCGGAACTGGTCCCCGAGAAACCATCCCCTGAAAAAATCGAAGTTATTTAACAGCACCTTCAGAACGCCTTTCTCTCTTTTTCTGACAAAATAGTTCCCTTTGAACAGTGCCGGACTGAAAAAAATCTTGATGTTTTCCCAGTTCATGAGGCGGTTGAGCTGACGGTTGGTCAGGGTGCGGGTTCTGACGTTGCAGATAAAGCCGGTATACCTGCTCAGGTCGTCGGGGTTGGTAACAAGGCCGGCTTCGAGCAATTCTTCGCGAATCCGGGTGCCCGGATAGGGGGTGACGCATTGGACATAGGGAAGGTCGATCCGAAGCCTTCTGGCTGCACGGAAAACTTCCCGGACATCATCGTGGCTGTCATCGGGATTGCCGATGATAAATCCCCCCATAACGCCAATATTATGGACGCGCAACCTGTTTACCGCCTCGTCAGTTTTCTCCCGGATATCCCCTTTTTGAAAAAGCAGGAGGTTTTTTGTCTGCACGGCTTCTATTCCGAGGAAAACCATGATGAAGTTGGCACGCGCCAGCGCCGGGATCAGTTCCGGGTCGCTGACAATACCGGCAACCGAAGCCTGGACCAGATATTCCATGCAGTTCAGGCCGTTATCGACAATGGCTTCAGCGAGTTTCCTGAAGCGGGTGGCGTCCAGGGTAATATTGTCGTCTACCAGCAGCACTGTCTCTGTCCCGCGTTTTTGCAGTTCCTTCAGGTCGGCGATTACCCGGTCGATGGTATAACAGCGAAAACTTGAACCGTACATTCCGGTAATAGAACAAAAGGTGCAGGGCATGGTGCAACCGCGCGACGTTTCGACACAGTCCATCTTCTTGTTGAAATAGGTGAAATGGTCCAGAACGCGGGCGTTTCTGTTCGGCAACGACAGGAGCCGGACATCCAGAAGTTCGCCGGGCGGGTTGTGAATAAAGACATTGCTCCGGCGCCATGACAACCCCGGTACGTCGGCACATTCACGCTTGCCTTCCAGCACTTCCACCAGCGCGGGTAAAGCCTGTTCCCCTTCGCCCCTGATAAGATAATCAAACGGCGCTTCTCCCCCTCCGGTCAGCTCAGGCCAGGCAAGGCTCGCATGGTAACCTCCAAGGGCAATGTACGCTTCCGGAGTTGAAGCTCTGCAGATAGAAATCACTTCCAAGGCGCTCTTGTACTGGAAGCTCATGCTGCTGATGCCGATCAATTCGGGACGAAATTCTGCCAATAAGCCCTTCAGCCAAGAGCGGATATTTTTATGGACCAGCACCAGATCGACAACTTTGACCTCGTGGTTTGTGAGGTGAGCGGCAATCGAACAGAGCCCCAGATTGGGCACCTTTATTATCCTGTGGAAGTTGTTAGCCGCATCAGGCATGGCCAGGAGCAGTATCTTCAATAGAGTATCCTTCACAATCTGGCTGTATGCTGCTGGTTTGGGAAAGAAGCAAACGGCGTACCATCCTGCATTCCCACTATAAGGGACGGATGACAAATGACAAGCGGTAATTGTTTATTACCATCAGGATCCGGCTGAACGCATGAAAGGAGGAACTGCGAAAGGAGCAATGAAAATGAAAGCCGGGACAAGTGAAAATAATTCAGGGCACGGGAATGTTTCAGATTTTCGGGAACCGTATGCGACTGATCATTAATGAACCGGAGACGGCGAAAAACAACACAAGCGGATGAAGCGTAAAGCCCGCAAACATGACATGTCCGAACCAGAGGGAGTCGCGCAATGCGCCTTGCCTGGCTGCCCAAAACAACAGTAATACCAGCAGCAACGACGTTGGAATAGGTGTTCCTTCGAAGTATTTTACCTTGCCTTCATCTCCTGACAATGCCTCGGCAGTAACTTTGTAGCGTGCCAGGCGGGAAACGCCGCATGCAACAAAATAGGTCAGTACAAGACGATCATATAAGCCCTGCATGCCACATCCGTATGCTATCACAGCCGGAGCGACACCGAAGGAGATTACATCGGCCAGAGAGTCGAGCTCGCGACCCATTACTGAATTTTTCTGCCGCCACCGGGCAATCCGTCCATCCAGTACATCGAAGATTAACGCGGCAAGGACCATCCCGCACGCAAAGTAGACATGCCTGACGTCGCCTGTCTGCAGGTACGTCAGCATGGAAAACAACGCGCCTGTGCCGCAGACGGCGTTTGCCAGCGTGAACCAGTCGGCCAGCTGGAATTCTCGAATCATGGAGAAGTGCTTACGCTGTTCAAGTGTCTTCATGGTGGATAAAATCTCCCCTTTATTTAATTGAGCTCTGCTATTCGTTTTCAACCGCATCTGTTTTTATTGGCAGACCGTTTTCTTCCTTTTGGCGATCAGTGGTGATTTCGACGGCAATTGCTGCGGCCTGCCCGGCGGGCATACCTTCGGCCCGCCGCTCATACTCTTCCTCGCCCCGGTCGTCGCGTTCTCTTATCTCCACGTCTTCTGCCTGTTCCTGCTGACCGGGCAGTTCGACGCGTAGTTCCTCGATAAACATCAGCACCGCTGCCGCCACCGGAAGGGCAAGGAGCGCCCCGACGACACCCAGTAGAACGCTTCCCGATAAAAGCGAAAAAAGGATTACGGACGACGGGAGGCGCAACGCGCGGCCATAGATCCTCGGGACAAGGATGCGGTTTTCGAAGGTCTCGTAAACGAGCATCAGCACGAGCACAACCATAATAACATCAGGGCCGCGGGATAGCGATGCAACAACTGAGACTCCGACCGAAAGCAGGGCTCCGATGTAGGGAAGGACGTCGGCAACTCCGGCGAACACCGAGATAGCCAGAGCGTTTGGAACATCGCAGGCCTTCAGGAGGATGAACACAAAAATTGCCATGAAAGCGGAGGTGATCACCTGTCCGCGGATGTAACCACCGACAATGGTTTCCAGGTTCAGCATGATCCGTGAAAGCCTGATGTGGTGGGACCGTGGCACCACCAGGAAAAGGCCGCCACGGAGCCGGTCACGGTCGATCATGATGTACAGTGCCAGAAAGATGGCACTCAGAATATACGCGCAGACTGCAATGGCACGGGAGGAGTATTCGAGGGCATTCGATGTGGCAATCCGAACAAGATCGCCGGAGTGTACGTTGCGCAGCAGTTCCGCCAGTGGCGTTGTCAGGTGGGAACCGGCCAGCCATTGTGCCAGGCGTGCCCGCAGTGCCGGTTCCTGATCCAGAAGGTTTGTCGCCTGCTCCATGAGGGCCGGGATCGTCAGTGTGATGATGAGAACGGCGACCACCATGAGCGCGGCGAATACTATCGCAATGCCCAGCCAGCGGCGCATGCGCCGTTCTTCAAGCCACCGGACCGCGGGACTTATGGAGCCCACGATGACGAGAGCCGCAATGAGTACCAGTACTACCGGCAGAAGCCGGTTCAGCACCCATAGGCCGGCAATGAGAAGCAGCAGAACGATGATGGTGCCGGGAGACGGTTCGATGCGAATCACGCGTGGACGTTTTGCCGGTGAGGGTGATCCGGCGGATCCTTGGTTAAACATCATGAGTCTCCGTTTCAACGGTGCGAACACATTATGATTGCCATGCCGGCTCTTGGGTCATAATCACCGGTAGCAGCCAGGTACGACAGTTCTCATGTTCTGCAATCGGGTATATGGCAACATGTGTGCCAGAGATAATTATTGAGTGCAACTGGCTGATTATACGATGTGAATCTGAGATGGCAGGGGAGGAACCGAAGGAAACCCGGTAACGGAAACCGTCATGTGTAACTGTTACTGTCATATGTGGCGGAATGCATCGGGGAATCTGGCGGTTTTTTTTTGCTCAGGCTGTGTCAGTTCCATTTTCATTCATATAATCAGCCTGTTGCATAAAAATACTCCCGCGCGTTCTCTGGCACATTAGTTGCGATGCCTCATATAGCACCTCCGGAAATCGATCCAATTTCGGGGGTGGAATTCAACAATCAACGAGGTTACATCAATGGACAAGCGAACAGAATACGTCGAAGCACTCTCCGCCCAGATGGTCGAATGGGATGCGAAAATCGATCAGCTCATGTTTACGGCTGACAACGCTGCATCAGAAGTTAAGCATGATTATTCGCGTGCAATTGAAGCGCTGCGGATAAAGCGGGACGAGGCTGCGCTGAAGCTGCAGGGGATATCTGTCGCCGGCGATGATGAATGGGAAGAACTCAAATCAGGTGCTGAAAATGTCTGGGGCGAGGTCAGGACAATCTTGAATGATGCTATCACAAAAATTAAGTAGGTTCCGGACCGGGTGTCAAAACAGGCAATAGACAGGAGAATCACCATGTCATTGATTATTTATCTCATCGGTTTTGCATTTGTTATTGGCGGTATTGCGTGGGCCCTTGTTATAGCGAAAGTGAGCACCGTCTACGTGATGATCGCAGTCGTCATACTTATCGGCGTTGCGATCCTGACCGGAGTGACCCGTACCCGCACGAGGGATTGATCCGGTTTCCTTCTCTTGATTCCCTGCTGTTCCCGGATACTCATTGAAGAAGTCTTATGCCGATCAGTCGCTGGAGCGCCACCTGGTTTTGGTGTTCTGTTGTCTTGAATGCCAGGTAGTCCTTCTTGTCCAGATCGTAGAGCTGTTTCCTGTAAAGGGTCGTAAGATCGTACCACTTGCTGATTCTCATGCTGAAAAGATTTTTTTCGGGGGCGCGCAACGTATTCATAACGGACTGGATCGCAAAATAGTACCGGACAGCGTTGCGCTCAATCGCGCCGCGAGGCCCGCCGATGTAGACCGGGTTGCCGTTTTTGTCCGACCCGGTAACCGTGAACCCTACCTTGTCACGGCCGAGTGTCGCAAAATAAGCTTTTCCCGCGAAGCGGAGCGCAGCACTGTCGCTGTATTCATAACTGACATGGACAAAAGTCTTTCCGCCTTCCAGCGGCAACGCCTCGAACCTCATCTTGTGGTCCTTCGTGCCGAAAGGACCGGCATTGGCACTGAGCAGGAGATCAAGATAACCCGGCTGCTGTTCGACGTTCCGGTAATGGTACATGACCTGCCGTGTCTCCTCCGGCGATTGATATTCCTTGCTGCCGATGTAAAAGGTCAGCAGTCCGTCGCCCGGCTGTTCACTGTAGGTGCATGCCTTGACATTGGGGTGGAGGGATACGATATCGCACCAGTTTGCCGGAGACTTGAGCACGTTTACAACGCTGCTGAAAGGGGAATCGAAGATCCCGTAGACATCCACATGCACTCTCTTGTTCTGCTCAAAAGAGTCAAGAAAGAGAGGAATGCCGAAACTGCTGGCCTTCATTTTCACCATGTTCCTCTGATAGGTAGCGAGCAGGGTGCTTTCTCCCTTGCCAGGTTTTACGGCCGCTGATACGTAACCGGCCGAAAAAATAATCGCAGTTACGGCCATGATCAGGACGGCTCTGTACTTTTTACTCATTGTAGTCACTTCCATCGTAATACTCCTTCTGTTACAACCAGCGGCCGAACAGATTTACAAACCAGTCCCTGGCTCGG
>Ga0172380_10003545_pt1 | contig 21298 bp, 19 predicted proteins | sample Leawe162metaG_FD_119747 | JGI IMG/M metagenome (GOLD analysis project Ga0172380, IMG submission 119747) | Leachate microbial communities from a municipal landfill in Southern Ontario, Canada - Leachate well 162 metaG | ecosystem: Engineered > Solid waste > Landfill > Unclassified | place... | reverse complement strand
GAATTTTGAGGTCCTGCCGCAGCACGGGCACAGCATCGGCCTCGGCCGGTGCCGCACGACCACCCCCAGCGCCGCTCTCGCATCGTTCAGGACGGGCGCGCGCCTCGCGGCCGCGAGCAACATGGATTTGAGCATTCTTTCTCCTGCTTCGGGCCCACTTCTGGCGTCATCGCGAAATGGCCGCCGCTGCGGCGAATCTGCACGTTCTCCGTCGACCATTTTCCAGCACTTTTCGTGCCGTTTCGCCGTTATCCTTGCGCGTTTGGCGTTCATCCGCGTTCATCCGCCCGGAAAATCCGTCAGCCACTTATCCCCGGGGTGAGGGGCCGTGCTAGGTTCGTTCATCGGCCCCACCGAAGCGAGATCATGACGAGTGGTTGGCGGGGCCGGAACCGGGCGGTGGGGAAGTCGTTCCCCGCCGGGCAAAACCGGGGGAGCGTCGCGCCCGAGGGTAGGGTGGCGGCCGTAACAGATGTCGCCGGCGGGGGCCCGTTGCCTCTCGCCAGTTTCGGCCCGACGAACCGGTTCCCGCGAAGAGCGGCCGGGGCGTCGAAAACGGGGGCCGTGGCGGCGGCGGGGCGATCCAGTAACGCGAAGTCCCCGCGCTTCCCCTGCATACGCCGAAAATCCCGGTTGGCCGGCGAGGCGCGAGCCTCTGGCTTCCTGCGGAATACCGCGTTGGGGTTTGTGCCTCGCCGGTCCGCTTCATCTTCGGAGTAACCCGGGGCCCGGCGGCCGCCGGGGGTTTCGTGCTGGCCGCCTCAGCCCGCCACTTCCGACCAGGCGAGCGGGCCGCCCTCGAACAGCACGGCGATCTCGCCCTCGCCGCCGATGGCGACTCTCGCCGGCGCCGGCCGCGGTCGCTCGGCATAGGTCACGCGCGCGGCGTTGGGCGCGAGGCCGTAGAAGGCCGGGCCGTTGAGCGCGGCGAAGGCCTCGAAGCGGTCGAGGGCGTCCTCCTCGGCGAAGACCGTGAGATAGGCCTCGAGCGCCACCGGGGCACCGGGGCGCTGAAGACGCCGGCGCAGCCGCAGGCGGCCTCCTTAAGGTGGCGCAGATGCGGCGCCGAATAGGTGCCGAGGTGCGGATCACCCGCAGGATGGCCGGCATCCAACAACGCGAAGTCCCCGCGCTCCCTGGAGGACAAGCAGGAAATGCTTCGATCATAGGCGATTTCGTGCCCGGCGCGCGCCGCAGCCCACCCACCGTGGCAGGGCCGGCACCATGCCAGTGCGGCATCAAGTATCCGGGCCGGGGGCTGGCCTTGCACCGATTCTTGCTTGATCCTTGGACAAGTACGCTGTTACCGCGGCCCGCCCATGAAAGGCACCCGAGGCTGGAAATGAAGAACTTTTCCGAGGCTGAATCGCTGGCTGATCTAGAAGAGGACTGCGGTTGGGACCTGCCGCCAATGCCTTGTTACGTCAGCCCCCGTGCCTCGGCTGATCCGCTTCGCAGAGGCACCGTGCTGCTCGAAGTGCCGTTGGATCAAGGTGACGCCGACTTCTACTACGATGCCTTCGGCCGGTTCCTGGCCCCCACCGCCGTCGCCCCTGCCATGCGGCACTTCAGCGACTGGCGCGCACTCTGGAGTCATCACTGGACCAATCGCATTGTGCTGCACTTCGTCGGTCCTCGACACCCCGTCACGATCCTGCGCTCCGAGGAGAACCTCGCCCTCGAGAGCGGGGAGGTGGAGTTCATATTGCCGACCCTGGCGACCAGGACGGCCCCGGCCCCGCCAGGGGCGCCCTCCGCAAATGCCTCCGAACAGGAAATCATGCGCGCGATCCGCGTCACGGTCGCCAGAATCTATCGTCTCCTCCAGCACACGGACCCCGACATCGTCTTCAAACTGGAGAAGCTGCTGCGGCCGATCGGCCGTGAGTTTGGGCTCAATGCATCGCATTTCAAGAACGCCACCCGAAGCAGAACGCCGACGTTTGACGCGTGCGAAGGCCGGGCGAGGGAGGCCTTTGCAGAGCTGTTTCCGGGCGAACCTCCCGCAGACGCGCTCGATGCGCTCTGCCGTCGGGGCAAAATGCTCACACCAGCCGAGCGCAAGAGCGTCGAGACCGATGAGTTGAACCAGCTCACGGCTCTCCTTCTCTGGCGGCAGGCAGCGCATTCTCAAGAGCTTGCAGCTCGGGACAGGGAGGCCTCACGCGAGAAGGTGAAGGCGCAGCACCCCGACCGCGAACCACGAATGACCCGTCCCATGCAGAACCGGATTGTCAATCAGCGGGCAATGCACCAGCCGGACATGCCGAGCACGATCCGTTTTGTGCGCGCCGCCCTCACGACGGGCATTGTTTTTCCGCTCACAACATTTCCCACCCGCACGTACCTCCTGCCCCTGCTCTATGCAGCGAGGTTCATCGGCGCGCTTGCGCTCAATCGAGGCAAGGCCTCCATCGCGGGTTCCCTGACCGCCGCGGGGCTCGCCGCAGTGGCGGTCAATCGGCTCGGACCCGCCGATCGCGGCAACCCTGACGTTGTCGCCAGCCTCTATCTTGCGGACATCCTCACGGCCGCGGGCGTCGATCTCCGCGATCTCTACCATCGCGCCACGAGATGCCTGGTCGAAAGGGCTCCGGTCCAGATCGAATGTGTGAAAGGCAGGCATCGCTTCATCCCTCCGCCCCTGCCGACCTGATGCCCCAGGTGTCCGACCCAGCGTCCGGATGAATGGGGCCCGCCCCGGCAGCAGCCACTGTTCCGCGGAACACCGCACCACGACATCGCGCAAGTCTGCCGCAAAATGCGGCAGGAATGACTCATCGCCCTGCATTGCCAGCGCGATGTGCAGCCGATCGTATGCAGACTGCCGCATCCGGGGCGCACGGTGACGCAAACCTGCTTCTCAAGGCAGCGCCTCTGCCTCACCCTGCATCAATCGTATTTCTTATTGCAGCATCAAGAACTTAGACATTCACGATCTAGTCTGTCTATAGATTGTTGCAGGGCACCACGGCGCCGAATGCCTCGTGCCTTCGAGCAGCAGGAGCGTCGATGCAGCACTCGCAGTTCTTCAGGGTCACCGGATATGGCCGGGAGCCGGGGCACCGGGACCCTGACTGGGCCACGATCGAGCAGGTCGCCGCCGAGGGAGGCCGGCTGCCCCACGCCTCGCGCCACGTCGCGGCGCCCCGCCCCCCGCTTCTTCTTCATGGGGTCCCGCCCACCGAGGCTGGCCGCCTCGCCGTCGAGACGGCGGAACAGGCACGCGACGGGATCGGCCGTCGGATGAGACGAGACGGCCGCGTTCTCTATGCTGCGGTCGCCAGTTATCCACTTGAGTGGACCGTGCTGGAGAGCGAAAAGGGGCGGGCCGAGTATTTCGCCTGGCGGGAGCGCGTCCTGGGCTATTTAAAGCGCTGGCTCGGCGAGCGTCTGGTCTCGGTGGTGGAGCACATCGACGAGCCCCATCCGCATGTGCACGCCTTCATCGTGCCAGCGCTCACACCCAGCGGGCAGCTTGACCTTTCCTGGCACCCGGGGCACGTGGCCCGCGAGCGGGCGCGACGCGCCGGCCGTACGCATGCCGACCGGGAGAAGGCCTATCGGCAAGGCCTCCGGGACTGTCTCGATCGGTTCCACGAGGCCGTATCTGCGCCCAGCGGCCACGCGCGCCTTGGCGCCCGTCGTACACGCCTGCGTCGCCGCGAGGCACTGGCGATGACCGCCGCCGCGGGCGTGCTGGCCGAGGCCCGCTCGACGGCGAACAGACTCATCCGCGAGGTGGAGGCCCGGGCAACGGACGCGGGACTTTCCGAAGCGGCGGCAGCGGCACGCGACACCATGCGGGCGCTCGATGCCGGCTTTGCTGAAGCGGCGGCAATGCTCTTGCATCACCGCACACCCTCTACGAGGGGGAACGTCGCTGTGCTGTCCGGGCACAGTGACATTGCAGACGCGAGGATTCCAGCACCTGCAGAGCTGATCAGCGGATTGGGTTCTGCCGATGATGGAGACATCGAGGTTTCGGCCGGTGTCGCAAAGCCCGAGGTGGATTTCGACGACGATCCCGAGGCCGAACCCGCCAATGCAAAGGACAGTGACGATCCAGATTTCGACGACATTTCCATCGATCATGACGAAGACACCGGCTTTGATCCGCCCTGACCAGTGGGGTTGGCGGCCGGTGGTGCGGCGACCGCCTGGCTCGCTGCGCGTCTCGTCGGCGGTCGCACCCATGGGCAAGTCGCCCGCCCCGCCGCGCCCATCCTGCACTCGCGGGACAGGAGTCCGAACTTTCCGACATTAGCCCTCCTGACCGGCCTGCCCGCCTGCGGCAGGCTCGGGGGCATGGATCGTCAGCCGACACACGACACCTCCGCCACGTGCCGCTTCGTGCGCCTCGCACGCGAGACGTTGCTTCATCCCGGCGGACCGCGATCGCTCTCGAGCCACGTGCGCCTGCTGCGCCCCGCGATAGCCGCTCTGCGCACGGACGACGTTGGCTGGAAGTGGATAGCCGAATCGCTCCGGCTCGCCCGGGGGGACGGGGTGAGGATGGGCTATGTTGGGACGGTGCGTGCCGCGTACTCGCGAGCCGGCGCCTCCGACGCCGCCACGGTCACCCTGTTCAGCGAGACCCAGTTCAGGGTGCAGGTGGAGGCGACGATGCGGAACGCCGTCGGCACCAGGACGCTTTCAGGACACGTTCGCCGCCTCGCACCGCTGATCGCCGCGGCCCGTGCCGACGGCATAGGCTGGGACTGGCTGGCCGAAACGGTCGCCCGCGCCCGGGGTCGCGACGGAAATCTCGACGCGTTCGCCGTGCAGCTCAGAAGCCTTTATCACCACCTCAAGCCCGGGGCGTCACCTGCCCCGTCCGCTTTGCCGACCACCTCGGCGACCAAGACTCCAGTCAGCGCCGCACTTGCCACGTCCCACCCGGCGACTCCGCTCCATGTCGCCGCCGTGGTCCCTCCCGCGCAGCCCGCCGTGCCTTCGGCCCGGCAGCCGGTGGACGCCGGCATTACCGCGCGCATCCGCGCCCGCAACCGTACCATGTAGGAGACAACGACATATGACCGAGACCATCACCGTCCCGCAACTGCCCCGGCGGGTCATCATCACCATGAACGACAAGTCCTGCGGCAAGACCCTCTTGCAGCAGCTGATCGGCGACGTTTGCCTGCGTTCGAACCAGTCGATGGAGTTCTTCCACAGCGACACGCAGTCCTATTTGTCCGTCTACGGAACGAGCCAGACCATTGCGCTCGCCGACACGGCCGAACTCATCGCGGATTCGGCCGCTGACGTCGAGCGCCACGAGCCGCTGTTGCAGGCGTTCAAGACCTTGCCCGGGCGGTCCGATCACGTCATCGGTTATGATACCGGCGCCGGCACTCTCAAGCGCGTGGCGAAGGTCCTGGACATCGTCCGCTGCAACGAGCGCGTCCGTGCCGCTGGCGCCGGAATACTGGTCCTCGTCCCGGTAACGGCGCGCGAGGACATCGTGGAGGCAGCCGGGGAGGCCATCAGCCTCGCCACGCGGGTTCTGCCCGATGCCACGATCGTGATTGCGGTGAGCCAGCGCGACGGTGATCCGGGGCGGTTCGAAAAGACGCACCAGTTCTGGAAGCTGGTCGCCGCGGCCGACGACCGCCTCGACCTGCCGCGGGTCAGCCAGGACATGCTGCTGCTGATGCGCGAGAGCCGCCGGCCGATCTGTGAGCTCGCCGATCCGCAGGGCCCGGCTTCGACCGAAACGCTGGCGGCAGAGCTGGGGCTCAGCGAGGCCCGCACGGAGCTGATGCGTTCGACAGCCGCGATGCTCATCAATGTCATTGACGAGGCGGCGCCCCGCCTGGGTTTTACCCTCAACGTTTAGCGCCATGCCTGGCCACGCAAAGGCTCGCGCTCCGGTACGTGCGCCGCGCCCTGCTGGCGGTGAACGCGGGCGACGCTGAGCGCTTCGCCGAAAGCTGGGATCTGCTTGCCGTCGCCGGACCGGAGGCGCTCGCGCTCTTCGGCGAGCGCCTCATAAGGGCGGCTCACCCAGACACGCGCGTTGGATTGGCGGCAGCCCTTGCGGAAGGGAGCCTCGCAAGCCGCGGCTATCCCCGGCTCGCGGCCGCGCTGGAGCAGCGAGACCGGCGGGCGTTCGAGCGTGGCCGCACGGCCGGCATCGCGGCGTCCTGGCGAACGCCGCCCGCCCAGAAGGATGGCTGGACCTGGCTTCGCCTCCTTGCCGGGCGGGCGCATATGATGGTTCGTGCGCTGTTGGCCGCGGTGCGACGCCGCTGTCCTCGACGCAGTTCGACGGGCCATGATCGATAACGCCGCGTGGTGATCACAGTCTGGAGTCACATGCCGATCGGCTGCTGGCGCTGCTGGTCATTGGCCGCGCCTTGCGCGCCTGGGTCGATCAGCAGTTGCTCGACACACTCAGGCGGGGACATCGTCGTCATGGACAAGCTGGGCAGCCACAAGGCTGTCGACATCCGCAGGGCCATAAAGGCCAGGGGCGCAAGGCCCTGGTACCTGCCGCCCTACTCCCCCGACCTCAACCCCATCGAGCAGGCCTTCGCCAAGGTCAAGCACTGGATGCGAATGGTCCAGCGCCGAACCGTCGCCGACACATGGCGCCACATCGGTGAGCTCGTCCAGAACACCCCCCGGCCGAATGCGCAGACTACGTCGCAAACGTAGGGTATGCCTCAAACCAAGCCAGAACCGCCTAGCTTGACTCTTCAGCAGCGGGTGATGAAACGGGTCTCCAGATAGGCCTCGATGGCTTGCGAGCCGCCTTCGGTGCCATAGCCCGAATCCTTGACGCCGCCGAACGGCGTCTCGGGCAGCGCGAGGCCGTGGTGGTTGATGCCCAGCATTCCCGTTTCGACCTCGAGCCCGAGGCGCGTCGCGGTCCTGTCGCTCCGCGTGAAAGCGTAAGCCGCGAGGCCATATGGGAGCCGGTTGGCTTCAGCGATGGCATCGTCGAGATGATCGAAACGGTTGACGATGGCGACCGGCCCGAATGGCTCTTCATTCATGATGCGCGCGGTGACTGGCACGTCGGTCAATACAGTCGGCTCGAAGAAGTTGCCCTTGTTGCCGATACGCCGGCCCCCCATGAGAAGCTTGCCGCCTTCTTCAAGCGCGTTCGCAAGCAGTTCCTCCAGCGCGGAAATGCGGCGCTTGTTGGCGAGCGGGCCCATGGTGGTGGTCGTGTCGAGCCCATTGCCGACAGTGACGCCCCGGGCGGTTGCGACGAAGCGCTCGGTGAAGCGGTCGGCCACGCGGGCCTGGACAAGGAACCGGGTCGGCGCGATGCAGATCTGGCCGGCGTTCCGGTACTTGTGGCCAGCCATCAGGGCCGCGGCGTCGTCGATGTCGGCATCTTCGGCGACTATGACGGGGGCATGGCCGCCCAGTTCCATCGTCGTGCGCTTCATGTGGAGACCGGCCAGCGCGGCAAGCTGCCTGCCCACCGCGGTCGACCCGGTGAAGGTTATCTTGCGCACCGCCGGGTGTGCGACGAGATATCCGGAAATCTCCGACGGAACCCCATAGAGGAGGTTGACCACGCCCCCCGGGAGGCCGGCGGCATGGAAGCAGTCGACGAGGGCTGCGGCCGATGCCGGCGTTTCCTCCGATGGCTTCAGGATGATCGAGCATCCGGTCGCCACCGCGGCGGCAACCTTGCGGGATGCCTGGACGATGGGGAAGTTCCAGGGTGTGAAAGCGGCGACGATGCCGACCGGCAGCTTGACTGTCATCTGCGTGACGCCCGGGGAGCGGGGCGGGATCACCTGGCCATAGGCGCGCCTTCCTTCCTCGGCAAACCACAGGATGCTGTCGACTGCGCCCATCACCTCGGCCTTCGACTGCGCCAGCGGCTTGCCCTGCTCGCGGGTCATGATCCAGGCGATCCGGTCGGCCCGCTCGGTGAGGATGGCGGCGGCGGCATGCATGAGCTTCGAGCGGTCATAGGCCGACGTTGCGCTCCAGGTGCGGAGCCCCTGGCGGGCGGCCTCGACGGCACGCTCAAGGTCGGGCCGCGCCGCGCGCGCGACCGTGCCGATTTGCTCGTCCGTGGCGGGATCAAGGATGGGGATTGTCTCGCCGCCACTGGCGGAGCTCCATTCGCCGCCAATGTGAAGCTGGACGTTCGGATACGTATGGCTCATGCGTTCCCCATTTATGCGCGTCAGAATTGTTTCAATGATTTATTGATATACCTTTAGAGCTGGAAGAGGGAAGGGGCGTGATGCGGGCGGAATCGTGCAAGCGAGGACGCCGATTGGGTGTCCGCCGGACTCCTCCTCACGCGGCTGGGGAAAGCCCGGCATGAAGCCCACTTCGGCGGAGGACCATTGCACGCGCGCCCGGCCGGGAGACCCTCACTCCGGGGGAAATCGTCACTGCACGGGTCGCGACTGACGATGATACATGCTTCGGGCGGGCCCCTTGGTTGGCCCCACCACGATGGCGACGCTGGCGACTGGCGCGGGCTGGAGACGGATGCCAGTGCCTGGCGGCCCGACGCTATCCTGCGCTGGTGCAAGCCGGCCCGGTCGCGCCATCGTCTGCCGACGACCCGCGCCGTGCCGAGCGTGATGGCATCATGAAGGTGTTCGAGGATCGGCGCAGGCATCCTGCCCAGCGCCTGCGGCATGTGTACGCTTACGCGGCCTGGACAGGCCGGGCGAAGACGTCGCCTGAATTCGCCCTCACCGACAAGAACAGGACTCTGTGGCTTGAGCCGCTTCCCGTCAGCGTCGTGCCGATACGGCGAAGGGACCTGGCCGCGATCATCGGCGCTCCGGCCCCCCAGCCTGCGCGATACTACGGCCGTGGATCGAGGCCAGCCGCTTGGGCGAGGGAGCCCATTCGTTCGGCCGTCGGTTCAGTGGCCCCGGCTTGCGTGCGCCGTGGCACGCAAGGGCGGGCTGATGATCGACGCCAGCGCGACACCGCCTTCTCTAACATCCTCGCGGGACGCGGGGCCGTGCGGCGTTTCCGGTCTCGGTGTGTCGGCTGTCTGTCCAAGACGCATGCCGCGCTCCGACGGTAATCAGGCCTCCAGCATGGCCAGGATATCTTCGGTAGTGCGAACATCGCCGAAGCTCTGCAGGAAGGTCGTCAGGGCGGCGAGATGGGCCTCGTGCGTGCGGGTGGCATTGGCGTCCTCGACGAGGATCGCCCTGAAATCCGACATAACCGCATCGCGCCCGGAGCTGTCGCAGCAGACATTGGTCATGCAGCCGGCGATCAGCACCGTGTCGATGCCGGCCGTGCGTAGGAGGATCGGCAGGTTGCTCGCACCCGGCAGGAAGGCTGAGAGGCGATACTTGTTGATGATCAGGTCTTCGTCTCTGACGTCGAGCGCGCCAAAGAGCGCGTGCAGATCCGCGCCCTCCTGTAGCGCATCGAGAATGCGTCCGGAGAGCTGCGGGTTTACCATGTAGGCGAAGAAATTGGGCCAGCCGGCCCTGTCGAACGTCGCCCGGACCCACACGACGCGGCCGCCCGCCTTGCGCATGGCGGCGGCCAGCCTGTTGACGTTGGGCACGATGGCCCGTGCCTGCGGCACCTCGGAAGGGGCGCCAGCGTCCATGAAGGCGCGCTGCAGGTCGATAACGACGAGCGCGCTGCTGGAGGCGTCGAGCGTCGGATACACCTGCGGCGTGCCCCGCCGCTCGGCAGCCGCCTGCCTGACCGACTGGGGCAAGAGGGGGTGCATGGAAAGCGTCTGGGTATCTGGCATGGTATCCTCCATCAACACTGTCATCAGCCGGCGCAGCGCACGTCGAGCACCGCGCAGCGCCCATTCCCACGAATTTCGGCAAAAGCGCGGTCGAGCGCGCTCGGCAGTAAGGCGGGATCCTCGACGGTATCCCCCCAGCAGCCGCAGGCTCGTGCGATCGCAGCGAAATCGGGTGCCGGATCGAAGCGCGTCAGTGGCATGCGATTGGCGCGGGCCGCGTAGCCGACCGGATACATGGCCCGCGTCGCGCGCGCCACGGCGCCCCAGCCGGCATTGTTGAAGATCATCACCAGGATCGGGATGCCCTCGGCCGCCGCAATCTGGTGGCACGCGATGGGATTGGCAAAGAGGTGGCTACCGTCGCCGACGGCGGCGATCACCTCCCGGTCGGGGGCGGCGAGTTTCGCGCCCAGCGCGGCCGGCAGGCCCCAGCCGAGGCCGCCGGCAGGCGAACTGCCGTAGAATTCACCGGGCTGCGTGGTCTTCATGGCCGAGCGCACCAGCGGATACTCGTTGACCAGGATCGAGCCTGCGGCGCGGGCGCGGTCGAGGCAGGCCGACGCCCATGACATGGTCATGTGCTGTGGCTGCTGGCGGCTCGTCGCCTGTGCGCCCTCGCGCAGGTCCACGCAGCGCTGGCGGACGGTTGCGGCCCGCGCGGCGCTCTTGCCGTCCAGTTCGTCGAGCATCGCCTGGATGAACAGGCGCGGGGAGGAGCGAACCGTCAGGTCGGAGCGGAAGCCGCGCAGCGGATAGCGCGCCTGCAGTGGGTCGATTCCGACCTGGATGACCTTGAGGCCCTCCGCCGTGCGGTCGGTGCCGGGCATCCAGGGCACGTCGCATTCCAGCACCAGCACCAGATCCGCGTCCGCCAGCCACGGCGAGACCTCGAAGCCGCCATGGAAGTCGTCTTCGCTGGACAGGCTGAGATGGCGGGGCCGGTATTCGACGACGGGCGAACCCAGCCTTGCCGCCAGTTGCGACAGCAAGGGCGGCACTGCCTTGTCGGCGCCGGCGCGCGCCGTGACGATCAGCGGCGCTCGCGCCGCGAAAAGGGCGCTGGCGGCCTCGACGATGTCGGCCGGATCGGGCGCGCCAAGCCGGGCCGGCTGCATCAGCGGCGGTTCGTCGATAGAGGCGCCCGCGGGCGCCATGGCGAGCAATTCGCGTGGCAGCGTCATGTAGACGGGACCGCCCGGATCGGACTTGGCGATGGCCAGCGCCCGGTCGGTGGCGTGTACGAGTTGGCGCGGGTCCTTCAGCTCGTAGTCCCAGCGTACGCTCTCGCGGACCATGCCCCCCTGGTCGAACATCTCCTGCGCCCAATGGATGTTGAGCGAGCGGGATCCGGGCTCGCCCTCTTCGAGGTACGGGGTGCGCCCGGCGGCGAGCAGGAGGGGAACATAGTCGCGGTCGGCATTGATGAGGCCATTGATGGAATTGGCGGTGCCGACATTCACATGCACGATCGCCGCCTGCGCCTTGCCCGACACCATCGCATGGCCGTGGGCCATTGATACGGCCGCGTTCTCATGGCCGCAAAGGATGGGGCGCGGGATGGCGATGTCGTGCCGTTCGGCGCGTGCGATGCCTTCCACGATGGATGGAAAATCGGTTCCGGCATTGGCGAACAGGAAGTCGACCCCTCTGTTCTTCAACAGCCGGAGCCATGCCTCCCCCACGGTTTCGGGCGCAAATTCCATGTCAGAACATCCTTGCCAGAATGGTATTAATCACATAACTTTATATTAAGCGAACGCAGGAGGCGAGGCCGAAAAATGTCATTCAAGGCCATCGACATCGTGGTCAACCCGTTGACGCCGCAGATCGTCGCCTCCCGGCCTGAATGGACGCGCACCTTTCATACAAGGAAGATCGGCCGCGCCGACGCCGACGTCGCTTCCGTCACGCATGAAAACATGATCCGGCAGATGGACGAGGCCGGTATCGAGCGCTCCTTCCTCATTGCCTGCAAGCTGGGCCAGGAAGGCACACCAGGCGCGTGGCACATGCCCTACGAGTGGGTGGCCGATGCCGTGCGGGCGTACCCCGACCGCTTCTCAGGTCTGGCAGGGGTCGATCCGACGGAGGGGATGGAAGGTGTGCGGCGGCTAGAGCGGGCCGTGCGCGAGATGGGCTTCATCGGCGCCCACACCTACCCCCACTGGTTCGAACTGGAGCCTAATCACCGCAAATATTATCCATTCTACGCCAAGTGCGTGGAACTGGGCATCCCGATCCAGATGCAGGTTGGGCAATCGCTAATCTATTACGACAAGCGCCCGTTGCGCAGCGTCGGCCGTCCCATCCTGCTCGATGATATCGCGTGCGATTTCCCCGAACTGAAGCTCATCGGCATCCACGTCGGAATCCCGTGGGCGGACGAGATGATCGCCATGGCGTGGAAGCACGAGAACGTCTTCATCGGCTCGGACGCGCACAGCCCCAAGTACTGGCCGGAATCGTTCATTCACTACATCAACACATATGGCAGGCACAAAGTCATGTTCGGCACTGACTTTCCCGTGCTTGCCTTCAGCCGGACCATGGACGAGGTCGCCGATCTCGGCTTGCGGGAGGATGCCCGGCGCTTATTCCTGAGGGACAATGCGCTGCGCGTCTATGGACTTGATAAATAGAGGGAACAAGGAGCAACACATGCGAAGGCTAGCCCTAACGCTCGCGTTTACTGCTGCCGTCTGCGCGCAGTCCGCATATGCGCAGGAAGACACCGTATCGATCGGCATCGTCACCGCCCAGACGGGACCGCTTGCTGCGCCAGGCAAGTTCCAGATGAATGGCTTCAACCTTGCGGTCGAGGTCATCAATGGCCAAGGCGGTTTCGAGGTGAACGGCAAGACCTACAAGCTCGACCTCAAGGTCTACGACACGCGCTGCAACGCGGCGGAGGGCGCGTCGGCCATGCAGCGCCTGGCAAGCGTCGACCAGGTGCCGATCGTGCTCGGCGAACTGTGCAGCCCGGTTGCGGCGGCCGAGGCGCCGATCGCGCAGGACACCCAGGTCCCGCTGATCATCACCGTTCCGACCGCCCCCAACCTGACGGATGAGGGCAACCCATACTTCTTCCGTATCAACGCCAACAACGCGCAACTCAATCGCGCGCTCGGCGCGTATGTCCAGGCGACGAAGGCCGAACCCTTGGCCTTCATCGCCTGGAACAACGATGCTGGCCGGGGCGGCGTAAACGGCATGAAGGCCCTGCTGCCGGCCGATTTCGAGATCGGCTATGTCGGCTATTTCAATGTGGGCGAGGTGGATTTTTCCAGCCACATCGCCAACATCCGCACCTCCGGCGCCAAGGCCGTGATGCTGCTGATGGATGAGGAGCCCGGTGCGCTGGCCATTCGCCAGATCCGCGATGCGGGCCTCGACGTGCAGTTGATCGGCACGCTGGCGATGGGATCGAACCGCTTCCTGGAGCGTCTCAACGCGGACTACCTGAATGGCATGGTCCAGTACAATGCGTTGCCGCCGAACGCGCCCCTCGAGCGCATCAAGGCTTTCAGCGATGCATACTCGGCCAAGTTCGGCGAGGAATCGCACGGGTTCGCCGCGCAGTCCTACGATGCTGTATTTGCAGCCGTCAAAGCGATGCAGGCCGCCGGCTCGACGACCGAGGGACCGAAGATCCGCGATGCTCTCTCGGCGCTCGAGTTCGAGGGTGTGATCGGACCGATCTCGTTCGACGACAAGGGCCAGGCCTCGCCGCCGGTCTACGTCACCGAATGGTGCGAGGGCGGCGACCGCAAGGTCATTTTCCCACCTGAGTTCGCCGCCGGCTGCGGCGCCGGCTGATCGCCTTCCGCAACAGGCCGCTCCGTTTCGCCGGAGCGGCCTGAACCAACAGGTCCGTAAGTCTGGAGCCGCCATGGCGACCGCAATCCTCGAACAGTTCATCAACGGCACGATGATGGGCTCGATCTACGTTCTCATGGCGCTCGGCATGGTGCTCATCTATGGCGTCATGCATGTGCTCAATTTCGCCCATGGCGTACTCTTCATGGTGGGCGGCTACATCGCCCATCTGTTCTTCTTCAATCTGAGCGGCAGCTATCCGGTCGCCATCCTCTGCTCGATGGTCACGCTCGCACTGATCGGCATGGTGCTCGAACGGCTGGTTTTCCGCTCGCTGCGCGACAATCTGCGCATGCAGATCGTGGCCTCGCTCGGCCTCATCCTAATCGTTCAGAATGGCGTCGTTCAGTTGTGGGGTCCGCATGCGCTCCAGATGCGTCCGGCCAGCGTCGACTCCCTGGTGCGGGTCGGCCAGTTGTCCTTCACCGTCCAGCATTTCGTCATCATCGGTGTCGTCGTGGCCGCGGTCACGACACTCTACCTGTTCCTGAGGTACACCCGGCTGGGCACCGCCATGCGGGCGACTAGCCAGCACCCCGAGGCCGCCGTGGTCGTCGGTATCGACCCCAACCGCGTCTACACTATCACCTTCATGATCGCATGCGCGCTGGCGGGCCTCGGCGGCGCGCTGCTCGGGCCGCTGTTCCTGATCTTCCCGCAGATGGGCGACGCCCCGATGCTGAAGGCGCTGTCGGCGATCATCATCGGCGGCATGGGCAGCGTTCCGGGCGCCATCGTGGGAGGATTGGGCATCGGCATTCTGGAATCGATGTCCACTCTGGTGATCCCGACGGATTATCGCGACACCGTCGTCTTCGGCGTCTTGATCCTTATGCTGCTGGTGCGGCCATGGGGCATCTTCGGCGTTCGCGTCCGCGGGGAGAACTGATCTTGAAAGCGACAATTGTCGCCCTCGTGCTCCTGGTGGCCGGTGCCCTTGCACCTGTCATCTTCGCCGGCCAGCCCTACGCGCTTTATGTGCTGACGCTGGCGCTCTGCTACGCAATTCCGGCGATCGGCCTGAACCTGCTCTACGGCTATACGGGCCTGGTTTCGCTTGGCCATATGGGCTTTGCCGGCGTGGGCGCCTACACGACCGCCGTCCTGATGAAGGATGTCGGGCTGCCGTTCGTTCCTTCGCTGCTGGCGGGCGCGGCGGCGGCCGGCTTCGTCGGCCTCGTGGTCGGCATCCCGTGCCTGCGCTTGCGCAGCCATTTCTTCATCGTGGTGACGCTCGCCGTCGGCATGATCCTGTTCACGCTGTTCAACAATCTCGACGGCCTGACAGGCGGCGCCGAAGGCCTGCCGGGCATCCCGCGCCCGCAGGGGTTCGCCATCGGGCCGTTGGAGGTCGAGTTCCGCTCGCTGACGGGGTTTTATCTACTTGCATTCACCGTCACGACACTGATCTTCGCCTTCCAGTATGTGCTGGTGCGGTCCGATTTCGGCCGGTCGCTGTCGTCGGTGCGCCAGGATGAGACGCTCGCGGCGGCGCGCGGGGTCAACGTGTTCGGCCACAAGCTGATGGCCTTCGTGCTTTCGGCCGCAATCGCCGGCGTCGGTGGCGCGATGAAGGTGCTGTTTCTGCGGGCTGCCGCCCCGCTCTCCTTCGAGCTTCAGGAAAGCATCAACCTCGTTCTGATGCTGATCCTCGGCGGCGCGGGATACCTCATTGGCCCGATCATCGGCGCCGTCATTTTCGTGGGACTGCCGGAGTTCCTGCGGATCGCCAGCGAGATGCGTCTCATCTTCTTCGGCTTCGTGCTGCTCCTGCTTGCCCGCTTTGCGCCACGCGGCGTCTGCGGCCTTGCGGAGGCCGCCTACAAGAAGCGGTTCGATAGGGAGGAAGCCGTTGGTATCGCCCATTCTTGAGGTTTCCGGGATTTCCAAGTCGTTCGGTGGCATCCAGGCCGTCGACGGGGCTTCGTTTTCCCTCGGCCAGCCCGGAATATATGGTTTGATCGGCCCCAACGGGGCCGGCAAGACGACGATGTTTGACATCATATGCGGGCGGCAGGTTCCCAGCGAAGGCGAGGTGCGGTTTCATTCCGAGCGCATCGACGGCCAGAAGCCGTATTGGTTGGCACGCCAGGGGCTCGCCCGGACGTTCCAGGAATGCCGCGTGCTGCCTGAGGAGACCTGCCTAGACAACGTTCTTTTTGCCGCGCAGGACAAACGTCTTGGAGGCGAATTGTGGCAGACGCTGACGCGTAGCGGCAAGGCGCGCCGCGAGGCGGAGGCAGAGGCGCGGCGCCTGCTACGGCTCATCAATCTGGAGCGCTATGCCGACCAGCCAGCCGGCGCGCTGTCCTATGGCCAGCGCCGGCTGCTGGAGATCGTCTCCTGCCTGATGTCGAAGCCGCGCATCCTGCTGCTGGACGAGCCCGCATCGGGCATCAACCCGACCCTGCTCAATACGCTGCGCGACTTTCTCGTGGAGATCTACGAGGAGACGAAGATCGTGTTTCTGATCGTGGAACACAATATGGAATTCATCATGTCGCTCGCGAGCGAGATCATCGTCATGCATCAGGGAAGGGTGCTCACGCAAGGCACGCCCGAACGCGTCCAGTCCGATAAGAGCGTCATCGACGCCTATCTGGGGTAATCCATGACCATGCTGAAAGTGCGCGACCTCAAGGGCGGTTACGGCGGCGGCCGGCTCATCGTCGACGGTGTCGATCTCGATATCGAGGCCGGCGAGATCACCACCATCATCGGCCAGAACGGGGCGGGCAAATCCACCATCCTGAAGAGCATCTTCAACATGGTCCCCGTACGTGAAGGGAAGATGCTGCTCGACGGGCAGGACATAGCGCCTGTCAGTCCGCACCGGATGCTGACCGTGGGGCTGGCCTATATCCCCCAGCACCACAGCGTGTTTCCCAAGCTGACGATTGCCGAAAACCTGCGTATGGGCGGTTATCTGCTGACCGATTCGAAGCTGCTGCTGGAACGCACGACAAGGGTCGAGGAGATGTTTCCGATCCTCAAGGAGCGCCGCGGCGAATTTGCGGCGAGCCTCTCTGGGGGCGAGCAGCGCATGCTGGAAATCGCGCGCACGCTGATCATGGACCCCAAGGTGGTGATGCTCGACGAGCCGTCGATCGGGCTGGCCCCGAAGATGGTAGACTTGGTCTTTACCACCGCGCGTCGCCTGGCCGAGGCAGGCAAGGCCATTCTCATGGTCGAGCAGAACGTGAAGAAAGCGCTCGAGGCGTCCGACCGGGGCTATGTGCTGGAGCTTGGCCAGGTGCGGATCAAGGACGATGCGAAGGCACTGATCGCCGACGAGCGCGTCTCGCGCCTCTACATGGGCGTTCGCGGATAGTCAGGCCAGCGGCCGCCTCCGGGGGCGGCCTGATCCGCTGGGCGGCGCACTTGCCTCCTGTTGATGGTGAGCGACAGGCCCTCCGGTCTTGAGTAGGACCTCGCGGTGTCGGCCAGCACTTTGACGCGCCGGATCGCCCCCAGGTCGATCGCTGCAATCACCAGTTTTGCCGGATCGACCAGTTCTGCGCGCGCCGGCCTTGCTGCTCCGGCTCCGAATCGTGTGCCCTGGCGCAGTAGACAATTTCGCTTGAGGTTAGCTATTGTCTGCATATTGTTATGTATATAGATCAATTTGGATGGATTTTATGAGTTGTGGCAAGCGGAATACGTTATGCTCGGGAGCGTCGGTGCGGTCGTGGAAGGGCCGGTCATGGCCGCACTCCTCGAGCGCTCGTAGTTTGCTGGTTGACCGGCTGCCGCATCACATCAGTTGCGAGGCGCTGCATGTGGATTTCCGCGCCGAGCCGTCCACCATCGCCAATCTGCTGTGTGACCCAACTCGGCTTCAAGGGCATGCACGGGTACGCGCATTGGTTCGTCGTGCCGATCAACGGCCGCATTTGCTGACCGATCCATGCCAAATGCTGCGAACTCGGCGTGCCGATCATCCTGCAGGTGGGGCGCCAGCCTCCGCGCTCCGTCGGAAAGCTGTGTGCCCGTCGGATCGAGGATGGGGCCTACGACTTCCCCTAACTCACGCCCATCGACCTGCGTACCGGTGGAGGTCGATGTGGCCCGATCTGTCTTGACCAACGATTCAGTCACTCCCTTGCATCATCAGGTCTATGTCGTGATGCGCCAGCAGATAGAAGAGGGCCAGTACTACGGCGAAAAGCCGATCCCCTCCGAGCACGAGCTGTCGCAACAATTCCGTGTGTCGCGGATTACAGTTCGTCGCGCGCTCGACAGGCTCAAGCAGGAGGGTCTCGTCAGCCGCGCTCGAGGCCGGGGAACGTTTGCCCGATCCCCGGAAGTTCCCGAGGCGATCTCGGCAAACCTGCGCGGGATCTTCGACAACCTGCTGGCGATGGGGTTGCGGACCCGCGTCAAGCTGATCGAGTTCGGCTATGTGCCGGCGGCGCCCGCGATCGCCGCCAGGCTTCGCCTGGAGCCGGGCGCCATGGTGCAACGCGCCGTGCGCGTCCGCTACCACAAGAATATCCCCTTCTCCCATCTGACAACCTACCTGCCGGAGGATATCGGCCGTCACCACGACGAGCAGGAACTCTCCGACAAACCGTTGCTTTTCCTGATGGAGCGCGCGGGCATCAAGGTGTCGGCGGCTGACCAGTCGGTCTCGGCGAAGCTAGCCGACACAATCGTGGCCCCGCTGCTACAGATCGAAACGGGCTCGCCGTTGCTGTGGGTCAAGCGCCTCGTCCTCGACCAGGACGAGCGGCCGGTCGAGTATCTCCATGCGCTCTATCGGCCCGACATATACGAATACCAGATGAACATGTCGCGCGTCGAAGGCGAGCAGGCGTCGCTCTGGAGACCCGACGCGACCCAAACATGACGGACCACGGAAAAACCATGCACCACGACCTGTTTTTCGCCGACGCGACTGAGCTGAAGGAGGCGCGCGAGACCGTCCTCTCGGACACGCTGGACCGGATTTTCGGATACCATCTCTATTATCGGGAGCTGTTCTCCCGCAAGGGCATCAGCCGGCCGGACATAGGCGGGCTGGAGGATCTGTCCCTGTTGCCGATCACCGGCAAGGAGGATTTCGTTGCGCGCCCCGGTGATTTCACATTGGCGCTGCCCCCCAGCTACGGGGCGGAGGAGCGTGTCGTCTGGGATGTCATGTACACGACCGGATCCACCGGCGACCCGACGCCCTTCACCTCCACATCCTACGACTTCCTCAACATACTCGAACTCAACCGCAACATGCTGCGCCTGCGCGGGGTGACCGCCGCCGACAGCATTCTCAACCTGTTTCCGTTAACGCGCCACCCGCACGGCGCCTTTGCCCGCGCGATGAATGCCGCGGCAGCCTTCAACATCCCCATCATTGCTGCTATTCCCGGGGCGCCGAGCGCAAGCCATCCGGACCTGGGCAACCGCATGGATGACGTGTGCGCGCTGGCCGGCCGCTCAGGCGCGACGATCCTCTGGGGTGTTCCCTCCTATATCCGCAAGATGCTGGGCCGCGCCGGGGAACTGGGCGTGCGCATGCCTGCGGTCCGTCTCGTCTTCGTCACGGGGGAGGGCTTTGGCGAGGAAGCGCGTCACGATCTCGTCGAAAGGCTGAAGCGTCTCGGCGCCCCCGCTCCGAAGATCAGCGTCTCCTACGGCGCCACCGAGATGCAAGGCGGCATGGTTGAGTGCCGACCGGGGGCAGGCTATCACAACCCCGCGCCACTTCAGTTCTACTTAGAGGCGGTCGACCCGCAAACGCACGCGCCCGTGCCGGACGGAGAAGAGGGGCTGATCCTCCTGACTCATCTGGACCGGCGCGGCACGACCATGCTGCGCTATGCGCTTGGCGATACGGCACGGCTTACACGGGCGCGCTGCCCGCACTGCGGTGCGTTGACCGAGCGGCTGGTCAGCGTTCCTGTCCGCCGCGACGGCTTCCTGAAGATCAGGGGCATGCTGGTCAATCCGCAGGCGCTGGCCGAAGTGCTGTCAGCGGATGCCGAAGTCGCCGACTACCAGGCCATCGTCGACAAGGAAGACGAGACGGACGCGCTGTCGATGGACAGGCTGCGCATCCGCCTCCTGCCGCATGCCCGGCCGGGCGCCGATCTCGGCACCCGGCTGGCCGACAAGGTGAAGAGCGTGATCGGCGTCACGCCCAAGATGGAGATGGTCGAGGCGGATGATCCGGCCTTCGCAAATCGAGGCTGGAAGACGAGACCTATCCTCGATCTGCGAAAGAAGCCCCAATAGTCGAGTGAGGTGGTGCCGCCGCGTGAGCCAGTCTTGGCGGCTCGGCCAAGGTGGTTCGGGTTGGTTTCTACGCCGTCAATTGCCCCGAGGTTTCCGTCACAGCATTGACTTTGTCAGGTGTCCTGCCGCCAAAGCTCGAGTGCGGGCGTCGTCGGTGCAACAGTCGATCGCGGAACCCATGCCGTTGCTGGCTACGCTTCCGGTCTCGAATGCGCTGAGAAAGACGCATTCGCGTTTGCGGCTGTCTGACCCGCTCGATCAAGACGTCGTCCATCGGCGATGCGCTCGAAGGTCCCGGTGAGCCAGGCGTTGGGATGGACGTCGTTCAACCTGGCGGTTGTGAGGAGCGTGGCGACTGCGGCCCAGGTGTCAACGGCGCTGAAGTTTGGCTCTGACTCGATTTTGATGCGTTGAATGGCGGGGTGATGCTGCTTTCCTTGGAGAATCAGCCTCATGGGTCCGGTGATTGGGACAGGCGGCCTGGTCCGCCGGGCTTTGCGGTAAGTGGGATGCTACGCGACCGGGGCGGGGTGCACGCGGGAAACTGCCCGTCCTGAGGTGAAGCGTCCAATCGGGTTCATAGGCCACTACCGCCGCCATATCGCCGACCTGCCGCTTGGCGGGCAGCGCGTCAGGTTGGTGGTGCTAGCACGCCGGTTCCGATGCCAAGCCGCCCGCTGCGGTCAGCAGATTTTTGCCGAGCGCCTCGCCAGGGATGTGCTGCCGCCTTTCGCCAGAAGTACGGCGAGGATCGAGGCCCTTGTTCATCAAACCTTGGGATTGCTCTTGGCGGCCGCCCGGCCGCGAGGTTCGCCCGGCGGCTCATGATGCCAGTCGGCAATGACACCTTGCTCGGGGTTATGCGGCGGCGCGCACCCCGTGAGTCACTCGCTCTACCGAGCCGCGATTCCTTGCCAGCAGCATTTTCAACTTGGCGCCGAGAATCGAACTCGATGGCAGGCCGAAGATGATCCCCCCCGGATAGAGTGGTGCGTCACGTGTGCTCGTCTTCAGAGCCAAGATGGCTTGTCGATGACGTCGATGACGGTGCCGGCGATAAGCGGCGGACTGTCGACGAAAAGGGCATGATCCCAGGGCAAAGGCCTAGTTCGCCTGTTCATTCGGCAAACGCTTAATCACGGCCATCTCAGTGTGATGTTCAACGCCCGCCCACACACGGAAATCGTGACACTGCCACGCGATGCGTCCAAAATGCATGGTAGCGTTGGGTGCCATCTGCCAACCTCCCTAAGGGTCGCTGCATTCCGGCTGCCGGCTGCGCGAACCACTGGCGACGGCTGAATCCGGCCCCGAATGCGCCATGCGATCGGGGCCGGACTCCGATGTCAGCTTCGCAGGTGGCAGCGAAACGCTTCATTCCGCTGGCTTCGACGTCCCGCGTAAAATAACGGCGCCGGGGGGTTCTCCACGAGCGTGCGAAGGTTCATCATGAGGTCGGCTGGCGGCGGT
>Ga0172380_10003544_pt1 | contig 21299 bp, 4 predicted proteins | sample Leawe162metaG_FD_119747 | JGI IMG/M metagenome (GOLD analysis project Ga0172380, IMG submission 119747) | Leachate microbial communities from a municipal landfill in Southern Ontario, Canada - Leachate well 162 metaG | ecosystem: Engineered > Solid waste > Landfill > Unclassified | place... | reverse complement strand
TTCGTGCAACAACCAGGCGCCTTGCACTTTCGCGGTCAACACGGCGCTGAAAGCGGCGGCATCGTGGTTTTCGAAGCGACCGTCGTTTAACACACCGGCCGCATGTATCACGCCTTTCAACATACCGCCTTGCGCAGAGATTTGTTCGACCAGCGCCGTAACGCCCCGGCTGTCGCTAATATCCGCCTGCACGCAGCGAATGTCGCAGCCCTGTTGGCGCAGTTGTTCGATCGCCTGTAACGCCTCGTCATTCGCCGGCCGCCGCGAAACCAGCCAGACCCGTCTCGCCTGATTATCCGCCAGCCATTTTGCGATGACCAAGCCCAAGCCGCCTAAACCGCCGCTGACGAGATAATCGCCCTCGGGGTCCAGCGGCGTTGTTTGCTGCGACGCCAACGGACTGGGTACGAGTCTGGCCTCAAAAATACCCTGCGGTCTTACGGCAAGTTGCACGCCTTTTGGAGCGGCTGCAATGATGCCGGCAAGCGTATCGGCCTCGATGCCGCCGATGTCAACCAAGCCGGCAAAATACTCGGGCAATTCCAGCGCCAACACACGGCCCAAGCCCCAGGCTGAAGCGCTTAACCATCCTGAAACGGCGTCATCGCTTTGCACGGCCTGGGCATTTTCGGTCACGAACCAAAGCGGCAGCCGCCTGCCTTGCTGTTGCAAAACCCGGCATAATGTCGCGACGCCGGCCAAGGCATTGCAGGCTGCATCCAGGCCGTCTGCCATCGTTAAATCGCAAAAACCGAAAAGGACGACGGCGTGAACGCTGTTTAACAGTTCGGCGGGAATGTCGCCGAAACAACGCAACCAATCTTCATCATGGCCGAGGCGTAGCCGGTAGCAGAGTCCGCCGAGATTTTCATAGCGCTCTCCCTGCTCTATCAAGATGACGGCATCGCCTCGATCCCGCCAATGTTTCGCCAATGACGCCGCGCGACCTTGTTGATCCGCGATCAATAAGCGGCAGCCGCTAACAGGCTCGCCCGTCAAGACGTAAGGCCGCCAGTCTATCCGGTAACTGAACGACGACAGCTTATCTTGCCGTAATTCGTTTTGATGCAAAGCCGTTAAGCCTTGCAATAATTCCAGCGCTTGTTTTTGCCCGGCGGCATCGAGCAGCCTGTGCCGCGATAATTGCGCCAGCAAGCCGTCGGCATCGCCGTTCGCCAGGGCTTGCAACACCGACGAGCTTGCCGCCGTTGCCGCGTTATTTTTAGCGCTCGTCTCAAGCCAATAATATTCGCGCTGCCAAGGGTAAGTCGGCAGCGCTATTTTTTTGCCGCCGCCGCTGACGGCCCGCCAATTAACATCGACCCCGGCCATATACAAGTCGGCAACGGCTTGAGCAATTTCGACACGGCTGTGCGCCTTGCCGGCAAGGCTGGGCAGCCAGCGTTTTGCTGCGCCACTGTTAATTTGGCTGTCGATTTGCTTGCCGAGTCCCGACAACACGGGCTTGGCGCCGACCTCCAGCATAATCTCGGCCCCGGCCGCGAACAATTGCCGTATCGCCGGATAAAACAGCACGGGGCTACGAATTTGCCGTACCCAATAGTCGGCGCGGGCGATTTCATCGTCCACGGCTAGACCGGTCAGCGTTGAAATCATCGTTGTCTGCGGCTTTTGATAATTGACCGTCGCGGCGATTTTGGCGAACTCCCGCAACACCGGCTCCATCGCAGGCGAATGAAAAGCGTGCGCGACATTCAACGCTATCGTCGTCAAACCGGCTTGCTCCAGTGCGGCAATCGCTTGATCCAGCACCGGCGATACGCCGGAAATAACGCAACTGTTAGGTGCATTATCGCCGGCAATCGAGACCTGTGCTGCATATCCCGCGATCAGCTTTTGCACAGCCGCGACATCGGCCATGACCGCCGCCATGCCGCCGGGCAACGCCAGCGCATTGATGCAGCGGCTGCGCGCGCAGACTAGGCGCAAGCCGTCGGCTAGCGAGAACACGCCGGCCCGGCAAGCGGCGGCGTATTCGCCGATGCTGTGACCGAGGACGAAATCGGCCTGCACGCCCCAGCTTTCCCACAAAGCCGACAGCGCATATTGCAGCACAAAAATCGCCGGCTGCGCATGGGTAAGCAGCGTGGCGTCATCGAGTTCGGCGCACAGCAAGGCCTTGATCGAAACCGGCAACTGCCCGGCGCTCAACGCCTCGCACTGGTCGACGGCGTCCCGGAAAACCGCTTCGCTATCGTATAGCTCGCGCCCCATCGCCGGCCGCTGCGAGCCTTGACCGGTAAACAACAGCGCTATTTTCGGTTTTTTCCATTCGGACGCTCTGTTACAGCCGGCAGACGGATTCGCCGCGCGCAAACATTCGATCAATGCGGCGCGATCCGGCGCGTGGACGGCAAGGCGGCGCGCGAAATGCGTCCTGCAAGTGTTCGCGGTATGGCAAAAATCGGCGGTTTGCCGGTCGCTCAAGCTCTCTAAAGCCTTGGCATAGTTACGGCATTGCGCCTCTAACGCCTCGGGCGTTTTTGCCGATACGGCCAATATATAAGGCTTGGGGCTTGCCGTCTCGGCGATTGCTCCGGCTTCTCCGGCCTGTTCGAGAATAACATGCGCATTAGTCCCGCTCATGCCGAATGAACTGACGCCGGCATAACGTTTTCCCCCGCTCGCTTGCCAATCGGTCAATGCGGTCGGCACTTTCAGGTTAAAACGCTGCCAGGGGATATAGGGATTCGGCGTCTTAAAGCCGACATTGGCCGGCATCTGCCCGTGTTTTAGCGCCAATGCGGCTTTGATTAAACTGATGATCCCGGCGGCCGCTTCGAGATGGCCGACATTGGTTTTTACTGAACCGATGTACAACGGATTATCGATGCCGCGCCCATCGCCGTAGGCCGCACCCAAGGCTTCGGCTTCTATCGGATCGCCGAGCACGGTGCCGGTGCCGTGCGCCTCGACGAAATTCACTTCGTGCGGCTTGATGCGCGCATTGCGCAAGGCTTGAGTTATCAATTGCTGTTGCGCCGCACCGTTCGGCACCGTCAAGCCGCTGCCGGGGCCGTCGTGATTGACCGCCGAGCCGCGTATCAAGGCAATCACCTGATCGCCGTCACGCTTGGCGTCGCTCAGGCGCTTCAACACGACCGCGCCGCAGCCTTCGCCGCGCCCGTAACCGTCCGCGGCCGCATCGAAGCTCTTGCTGCGGCCGTCGGCGGCCAATGCGCCAACCTTCGATAAAAACAGCGCGACATTCGGCGTCAGCATCAATTGCACGCCGGCGACGACGGCGGTTTTCGATTCGCCGTTACGCAGGCTCTGGCAGGCCAAATGCAAGGCAAGCAATGACGAGGAACAGGCGCTGTCGACCGAAAGACAAGGGCCGTGCCAGCCGAAGACGTAAGACAGCCGTCCCGACGCGAAACAAAAGCCGTTGCCGCTGCCGTCGTAGCTGTTAATGCGCTGGTAGTTGTCGCCGTACAATTGCAGCAGGCCGTAATCGTTCTGGCCTATGCCTAAAAACACGCCGGTGTCGCCGCCGCGCAGGGAATCGGGCACGATGTTCGCGTTTTCCAACGCTTCCCAGCACACTTCCAATAACAAGCGTTGCTGCGGGTCCATGCCGCGGGCTTCGCGCGGCGAAATACCGAAAAAATCGGCGTCGAAATAACCGGGCTTGTCGATAAACCCCGCCTCGCGCATCGTCATCTTGCCGGGTTCGCCCGGCTCGGCGCTGTAAAATTGCGCGTTATCCCAACGCTCGCCCGGAACTTCAACAATGCCGTCTTCGCCCCGGCTCAGCAAGCGCCAGAAATTCTCCGGCGAATTGACGCCGCCCGGAAAACGGCAGCCAATGCCGACCAATGCGATCGGTTCATGGGCTTTGTCTTCCTGCTCGGTCAAGCGTTGCTTCAGTTTATCGAGCGCACGATAAGCGCGTTTCAGTTGTTCGTCGTTATTGGAACTCACGAATCTTCCTTTAATAGCCGATCGATTTCCGCCAATTGCGCATCGAGCAATATGCTCAAATCCTGTCCCGACAAGGCGTCAAACGCCGCATCGTCTTGGCTGTGTTCTTCCTCCGGCTGATGTCCGGCCGGATCCGACAGTAAGTCTAGCAGATAAGCGGATAAGGTCGAGACCGACGGGTATTTGAACGTCAGCGTCGCATCGAGCAGGCAGCCCGACTCCCGTTGCAAACGATTGCGCAATTCCAGCGACGTTAAAGAATCCATGCCCAATTCAAAAAAACCGCGCCTGGGATCTATCTCGGTCGTGATGCCCAGCACCGATGCGACGGTAGCGACGACATGATTTTGCACGAGTTCCGCCTGCTGTTTGGGGGTGCCGCTCAAAGCCTGCAATAGCGACGCGCTCTGTGCCGGTGCTGAGAGCGCGCCATCGGCTCGCTGCTCATCCAGCACCAAGCGATAATAGCTTTGCGCTGCGCCTGCGTCCTGATGAGCGGCAAAGCGGTTAAAATCGATAGCCATGATTGCAACGCCGGATTCGCCGGAGATCATCGCCTGCCGCATCGCCGCCAATGCCGATTCAGGCGGCATCGGCGCTACGCCCATCGCCTGCCATTGCCGCCGCCGCGTATCATCGACCAGCGTTGCCATACCGGTATTGTCCCAGACGCCCCAGTTGATGCTTAGTGCCGGCAGGTTTAAGCCGCACCGGTAAGCCGCCAGCGCATCGATAAAGGCGTTGGCGGCGACATAATTGGCTAAACCCGCGACCGCCAGGATAGAGGCCGCCGATGAAAATAAGATGAAATAATCCGGCCCCGGCGTTAATTCGATGCTGAGCCGGTGCAGATTCCACGAGCCCTGGACTTTAGCTGGAAACACGGCGCTGAAAATGCGCCAGTCGTAATCCTGCAGCAGGCAATCGGCGAAGACGCCGGCCGCATGGAAGACGCCGGCCAAGCGCTTGCCACCCGCGCAGTGTTTTTGCACGGCTTGTTTAAGGCTTGAGTAATCGCTGACATCGACCGGTTCGACAGCGACCGTAACGCCGTCGGCCCGCGTTTGTTCCAGCCATTGCCGGGCGGTATCGGACGGCGCGCTTCTGGCGATCAGCAGCAAATGTTGAACGCCTTGTGTTATCATCCATTGCGCCAATTTCAAGCCCATGCCGCCGAATGCGCCGGTGACCAGGTAAACGCCGTCGCGATCGATGTTGAGCGGCTGGTTTTGCGCTGACTGCAACGGCGCCAGTCTTGGCGACAGCCATTGACGACCGCGCAATGCGCTCTGCTCTTCGGCGGAGTGGTCGATGCGGCTTAAGCGGTTTAAAGCATCGTCGTCAATATCGGCGTTAAGATCCAGCAATCGGCAATTGAATTGCGGATATTCGCGCGCGACCACACGGCCTAAGCCCCACAAAGCCGCCATCACCGGATTCGGCGTTTCATCGCCGCTTACGGCTTGCGAGCCTTGCGTGATGAAGTTGAACGCGGCCAGTTCCATCTCTTTTAAGGCCTGAACCAGATGCAAGGCGCCTGCGCAAACCTTATCGATCAACGCTTGCACGGTACCGGCATCATCGTCCCCGGATAATTCGGAGTCCAATGATTGGAAATGCATCACGGCGCATCGACTCGAGGCGGCATGGCTTTGCCAGTGTTTTAACAGGCTTTCAAAATCACGCGCTTGCAGCGGGTTTACCGTCACCGCGCCATTATCGGCAATGTTGAAGCTTTCGCCGTAATCGACTCGCAGGCAATCGACGCCTTGCCGGCGCAACATCGCGGAGAAACGCTCGGCGACGCCTTGTTTATCGTGCAAGACCAGCCAACTCACCGGCGTTTGCAGCGGGCGCGTCAAAATAACGCTTTGCCGACATAAGCGTTCGGTGGCGGCAAGCTTTGGCGTGATGAACGACATTTGCCCGAATCCGGCCTCAGCCAAAGTTTGCCTCCAGCCTTCGGCATCCAGCAGCGGATAACCCTGTTGCAAGCGATGGTCGGTGAAGGCCCACCAGCCGGCAGTCAGGCCGAATACCAAGTCCACCCATAATTGCGGCTCCAGGCCTTCGAGCAGCATCAACACGCCGTCCGGGGACAGCAAGCGGCGAATATGCGTTAACGCGACAGCCAAATCGGCGGTGGCATGGATGACATTGGCGGCGATGACGCAATCAAAATCCCCGTCGTTAAAGCCCTGGGATTTCGGCTCGCGACTAATATCCAGCGTTTGATAGCGGATAAACGGGTAAGCCGCAAAATCGGTCTCGGCTTTCGCGAAGAAAGCGGCGGATAAGTCGGTGTAGCGGTAGTCCGGCGTTAGCATTTTCAACAGCGGCAATAAAACCCGCGTCGTGCCGCCGGTGCCCGCGCCGATTTCCAGAATCCTGAGCGGCCGGCCCTTCGGCATAATCTCCAGCCAACCGGCCAGCGCCAATGCGGCGCTATCGTTGAGCGCCTTGAAGCCCGCCGCGTCACGGTAAAGCGCGGCGGCGGAAATCGTGCCGTCGGGAGGGAACAGCAACGTTAAAAAATCGCTATGGCCGCTTAAAACGCCGGATAAATCCTGCCCGCATTGTTTCAGCAATTGCATTTCTATCGAGTCATCAGTCGACGGCATTGCTGCCAAGTCGGTTGCCAAATCCGAAATTACGCGCCATTGCCCATCACGGCAGTCGAGGACATGCGCTTTGCCCAATTCCATCAAGCAACGCTGCAATAATTTTTCATAGCGCGGGAGTATGCCCAAACGTTCCCTGCATTGCCCGGTGCTGAAACTATCGTCTAGTTGGTAATCCCAGCCTAACGTCAACAAGGCTTTGCTGACGAAGGCCAGCGCCTGCTGTTCCAGTTCGGCCAAGGCCGGGCCGGAATCGCCCCCGCTTTCCGGTGGCTGCGCGACTTCGACAACAGCCGCCAGCCACGCGCTGACTTTTACATCATCCCAGGCGTCATCGACGCTAGGCTGCCACTCGATGTGATAAAGCGGCGCCTCGACTGGCCGCAATATTTTTTTCAGGCACATACCGGTCATTTGCGCGACAGCTTCCCGTTGCGCGGTCATGATGCCTATATCGAATAGCAGCGTATCGGCATCGTTACTCGGTCGTAAACGGACAAGGGATGTTAAAGGCTCGTTGCCGATCGCGCGGTACAAGCAACAGGATTCGAGACCGGTTTGCAGGTAGGCCGCGTCACCTTCCGGCAATAAAGCGCCGGCTACCTGGAAACAAGCGTCGAGCATCGGCGGATAAAGACGGTGATCGCCTACGCCGTCCGCCAAGCTAATCCTACCGTGCGCCTGCCTGTCTTGCCGATTCAAGGACGTCAGCAAGCGGTAGGCGGGGCCGAAAGCGATACCGCGTTCGGCGATATTGCGGTAAAAATCATCGACCTCCAGCCTCTCGCCTGACTCGGCGGGAATCGTCGGCAACGGCGGGTTGTCCACGGCTTGTCCACGTTGCGCGTTAAAATGGCAAACCCACGCCGAACCGCTTGCGCACGAGCGGCTGTAGATAAAACACGCATCGGGAGTCAAGAGCAGTTGCAGCTCTCTTTGCTCGCCGTCATCGAGCAACAGCGGTGCCGGGTAATTCACACCTTCGAACCGGCACGGCAAGCCCGCGGCGGTTACGGCGAGTTCCAGGTAATAAGCGGCCGGTAAAAAAATCTTGCCCTGATAACGATGATCCTGGTGAAAACCAAGCTCCCGCGCGCTGAGCATGGCGCTGTAAATTTGTTTGCCGGGTTCGCTTGCAAGTTCTATCGGGCCGGTTAACAGCGTATGAGCCGGTAATTCCGCATCGTGGCGCGGGGCCGGGCCGGTTTTAAACCAATAGCTCCGCCGCGCAAAAGGGTAGCCGGGCAAATTGAGCAAGTGGCCGGCAAAGCCGTGGTAATAGCCGTTCCAGTGAATATCCGCGCCCAGCCGGTAAAGTTCGGCGACGGCTTCCTGTAACTCATGCCAACTGTTTGCACCTCGCTGCAATGCGGGGATTGCCTTAATCTGCCGGTAACATTGCTCCCGGTTGACCATTTTAGCCAGGACATTTTGCGGGCCGATTTCCAATGCGCTATTGACGCCTTGCGCCAACAAGCCGTCCAGCGCTTGAGTAAACAGCACCGGGCGGCGGATTTGTTGGACCCAGTAGTCCGCGCTCGCGATGTCGCCACCGGCAAGGCGTCCGGTATGCGTCGAAATAATGTCGATTTCGGGATAGCGGTAACTGATACGGCTCGCCGCTTCGGCAAACAGCACCAACATCGGCTCCATCAAATGCGAATGGAAGGCCCTATCCACCTTCAAGTCCAGATAGGCCAGACCTTGACGATCCAGCGCATGCCGACATTGTTGCAAATCGTCGTGACGGCCTGAAACAACCGTATTCGCCGGCCCGTTGCAAGCGGCGATACTGAGCGTATTGCCGTTATCCCGCAACAGCCCGGCAACGGTTTCGGCATCGGCCAACACCGCCATCATGCCGGCAGACCCCGTCATCGACGTCATCAAGCGGCCGCGCAGGCAAACCAGCGCCAGCGCGTCATCAAAACTGAACACATTGGCAAGACAGGCCGCCGCGTATTCGCCGATGCTGTGACCAACCAGGCAATCGGGCTTGACGCCCCAAGCCATCCAGGCCTTAGCCAGCGCATATTGAAAACAAAACAGCGCGGGCTGCGCGTATTGCGTTTCCGATAAGCGCATCGCGCCTTCAACGGTAAACAGCATTTCCGATAACGACAGACCCAAGCGCTGTTTAAACGCCGCTGCACAGCTTGCGAGTTCCTCGGCAAACAGCGGATGAACGGCGGAAAAATCGTCGATGGCCCCGTTGAAAGCGCCCTGCCCGGTAAACAGCAGCGCGAGGCGTAAATCCCCATCGACAACGGACGCTACACTATCCTGGCTTAAGGCCTCAGCGATCTCGCCAGGCTCTGAGCAACAAATCGCCAAACGCTGCTGAAAATGATCCCGGCGCGCATTGGCCGTGTAACAAAAATCGGCCATATCGGTCTCGGGATGCGCCTGCAAGTAATCAAGATAAGACTGTTTTAAGGCCTGCAATTCCTGAAGGTTATGCGCGGACAGCGTCAACAACGGCGGGCGAGTGGTTGCGGGGCGAGACGGCGCTTGCTCGGGCGCTTCGGCAACCAGCACATGAGCGTTCGTGCCGCCGAAACCGAAGGAACTGACGCCGGCGATACGCGTTTTCTCGTCAGCGACGGCCCAGTCCTGCAATTGCCGACTGACGGCAAGATTCATCGCCGGCCAGTCGACATGTCGGTTAGGCGTATGAAAGTGCAGTTGTTTAGGAATCATGCGCTGTTGCAGCATCAAAACAGCCTTGATGAAACCGGCGATACCGGCCGCGCCTTCCAGATGCGCGATATTGCTTTTGACCGAACCGATCCACAGCGGCGACGATTTTTTGTGCTTTCCGTAAACATGTTGCAAGGCCTCGATTTCTATCGGGTCGCCCAGCCGCGTTCCGGTGCCGTGCGCTTCGACATAACCGACTGCGGCCGCATCCAGTCCCGCATCCCGCAAGGCCTGCTCGATGACGGCGCGTTGCGCCGAGCCGTTAGGCGCGGTCAAACCGCTGCTGCGGCCGTCCTGGTTGACGGCGGAACCCTTGACGACCGCGAGAATTTGATCGCCGTCACGCAATGCGTCGGCCAGGCGTTTCAAGACAATGACGCCGCAGCCTTCGCCGCGCACATAACCGTCGGCGTCATCGTCAAAGGTTTTACAGCGCCCGTCCGGCGACAACATGCCTGCCCTGGAAAAATTGATGCTGTATTCCGGCGACAACAGTGCATTAACACCGCTCGCGAGCGCCAAGTCAGATTCGCCGTCGCGCAGACTCCGGCAAGCCAGGTGCAAGGCCACCAGCGACGATGAACAGGCCGTATCGATGGCGACGGCAGGACCCTGGGCGCCGAAAAAAAACGCCAGGCGTCCTGCCGCCGTGCTGTGCGCGGTACCGGACGCCATGTAGCTGTCGATCTCGGCAAACGCGCGGCTTGCCAGCAAATGATAATAATCGTTGCCGCAGATGCCGACGAACAAGCCGGTCTTGCCGCCCATTAATGCAGCCGGCGGAATCCCGGCGTGCTCTAAAGCGCGCCAATGCGTTTCCAGCAATAGCCGCTGCTGCGGATCCATGCTTTCGGCTTCGCGCGGCGAGATAAAAAAGAAATCGGCGGCGAATCGGTCGGTGTCATCGAGAAAGCCGCCGCGCAGGCTGATGATTTTTCCGGCCGCATCCGGGTCCGAGCTGTAAAGACGCTCGCGGCTAAAGCGTTCGGAAGGCGCTTCGCGCACAGCATCAAAGCCTTCCGTCAATAATTGCCGGAAGGCTTCCAGGCCCTGCGCCGTTTGCGTATCCTGCCGAGGAAAGCGGCAGGCCATGCCGATGACGGCAATCGGCTCGGCCTCGGCATGCTCCAACTCGGCGATACGCGCCTTGAGTTTGCGGATTTCCTTCAGCGAATTTTTAACCAGGCTCTGATAATCGATGGCATTATTGCTGGACATGCTTAGTCAGTCTCTTGAAAGTTTTATTTCGGTTTTATAGTCTCTATTACCCTTTAACCTGTTACCCAATTTTCAAGGCTTAGGCTAGGAATCCTAATAAAATGCTTCGCGTTGTTAGTGACCAGCGTCAGCTCGTTCGTTAACGCAATAGCCGCAATCATAATATCGGCATCCAAAATAATATTACCCTGCTGTTTTAAATCCGCTTTGATCTTGCCGAATAATTGCGCTGATCCCGCACTAAAATCGACTAGCTCAAGTTTTTGATTAAGAAGCTGAATGGCTTGCAGATTTTTATCTTTTTGCAAAGAATTGTACGCGCCGAAGTAAAGTTCAGCATGAGAAATAACCGAATAGCCCAGTTGCGCCAAACCAACCGCCAAGGCTTTTTCTTCTATCGATTGATTGCCCTTAAGCCAATAAATCAGCGTGTCGGTATCCAGCAGATATTTCAAAACGTAATATCTCTTGATTGCGTCCTGCTGTTGACAATATCTTGCAAAATATCGTCACCGGAACGCGAATCTTGCCAAATACCACATAAACCGGATGGCTTGCCTACATTATCGAAGCCAAAATCATTAACGCCTTCTTCCTGAGAGATTGCTTTAATAAGCCACTGCGCCAAACGCAGCTTATCGTTGTGATTAAGATTTTTAATCAGTGGGATACATTCACTATACGTCATTGTTATAGTCCAGTTTGAACGTTAATTTAATCCATCGCCGTTGTTCATTCGTTTCAATCTTCTTAACTTACTGACCGTGCCGCCAAGCATGAGACAGACAAAATACGAACAGCGGTGCGAGTCATCACTCCAACTCTCTCGCCAATAATAACGCAGCCTGTTCGACAGTCAATTCGTCCAGATCTTCGGCATCCGGCAAGCCTGTCTCTGGGGTAACCGCAATGTCAGGCTCCGAATCCTCGGCCAATAATCCCGACAGGTAGCCGCTCAACGCCGCCACATTCGGATAATCGAAAATGCTCGCCGCTGAAATCGACAAACCCAAGCTGCGGTTCAGCCGGTTCTTGAATTCGACCGACGTCAATGAATCCAGGCCCAGTTCAAAAAAGCCGGATTTGCGTTGCGCAAGCTGCTTAAGCTGGGCGGTTTCCATGCCGAGAACGGTCGCCAGTTCATCGGCGACCAGGTCTTTGATCATACCGCCACGCTCGGGTGCTCCGGCTTGCATCAACGCCGCAGGCTCTCGTTGAGATGTCTCGGCGACGGAATCCCTCTGCCCCCCGGCATCGCTGCACATCGGCGAAGCGTCTTGAAATCTTTCGAAAAACGCCGGCATCGCCGCGTCTTGTAAAAACACCTCCCAGCTTATCGGTGTGACACCGAGTTGCGCTTCATTGCCCGCCAGGGCCCGCGCCAGTACCTCGGCGCCGGTTTCAGGCGTGATCGCGGCAAGGCCCTTGCGTATCTTGTCGCTGACGCCGCGCTCCGCCGCCGAGCCGATGTCCGACCAGCCGCACCAGTTGATGCTTTGCGCCGGCAGCCCTAGTGCCCGGCGATACTGCGCGAATGCATCGAGGTAGGCGTTCGCCGCGGCATGATTGGCCTGCCCTGCACTGCCCAATAACGACGCCACCGACGAATACAACACAAAGAAATCCAGCTCATCGACCAGGCTTAACTGGTGCAAGCGCCATGCGCCGGCCATTTTCGGCATCAGCACCGGCTCGAAGCGCTCCCAGCTTTGTTGCAGCAGCGCCCCGTCATTGAGCACGCCGACCGAATGCACAATGCCTTTCAGCGGGTAAGGCGTTTGCCGTATCGCGTCGAATACCGCCTGCATCGCGGCGTCATCGTTGACATCGGCGATGACGGTTTTGACATCGGCCGCCAACTGGAGCTTGTCCAGCTCGGCTTGATATTGCAGCGCCGGTGCCGATCTGCCGACCAGGACGATATGCTTAGCCCCCTGCTTGACCAGCCATTGCGCGGTAAAGAGACCCAAGCCCTTGAAGCCGCCGGTTATCAAGTAGCTCGCATCGGCGCGGGGCAGCCTGTTGGCCTGATGTTCCAGGACTATTTTCCCGGTATGTTTGGCTTGCTGCATAAAGCGGAAGGCGTCCGTCATTTGCGGCCAATCGAAGCGGCGATACGGCAGCGGTTTCAGGTCGCCATTCACAACCCGTTCGATAATCGAGTTCAACAGGCTTTGAATTTTTCCCGGCTTGGCTTGCGATAATTCGCGTAAATCGACCGGCTTATAATGGACGCCTGGCGCGAGTTTTTCCGCTTGATCCTCGGTTAATAACTCGCGTTTGCCGATTTCGATAAAACAGCCGCCCGTTTTCAGCAACGATAAACCGGCCTTGATAAAATCGCCCGTCAAGCTGTTGAAAACGATGTCGACGCCCGCGCCGCCGGTCAACCGGTTGATCTCGGCTGCAAACGACAGGTCGCGCGAATTCATCACCGTTTTGACACCGAGGTTTTGCAAGACCGGCCATTTTTCAGGGCTAGCCGTCGCGTAGACTTCGGCCCCTGCAGCCATCGCTATCTGCACGGCCGCCATGCCGGTACCGCCTGTCGCGGCATGGATCAGCACACGCTGTCCAGGCCGGATGCCGGCAACGTCTTCCAACGCATAAGCAGCAGTTAAAAAAGCTACCGGCAGCGTCGCGGCCTCGGCAGCCGAAAGCTTAGCAGGCAACGGCGCGGCGAGCAGCGCATCGATCGTGACAAAATCGGCAAACGCGCCTTCGGCCAAGGCCAGCACCTGTTGCCCGGTGCTGAACTGCTCAACGCCGTCGCCGACGCGCATAACCATACCGACGCACTCGATGCCCAAACCCGCGCGTGCAAACGGCAATAATCCCAAGACATCGATCACGTCGATAAAATTAAGCCCGGCCTGCTGCACCCGAATCTCGATCTGTCCCGAAGCCGGCGAAGTACGCGGCTGTGCGGCCTGCGCCAGCGCATCGATAGCGCCTTTGTCGATAGCCTGCCATGAGCGCGTGATGTCCGGGGCGGCTCGCTGATACCGGGCGACAAAACGTTGCCCGTGCCGGAAGGCCAGTTGCGGTTCGTCGCCGTGTTGCTGCAGGGTACGGATAAACGCCGACAGGCTTGCGGCATCCTCATCGAGATCGACAACCGCGCTGTTTAATTCGGGATGCTCAAGCGCCACGGTTTTATTAATACCCCACAAGACGGCGGCTTCCGGCATCTGCGCGCGGTCATCGGCCTCAATACGTTGCGCGCCTTGCGTGACATGGATTGTTTTAAACGCCGGCCGTGCATCGGCCAGCAGCGCCTGCATCAGGTAAAGCGCGCCGCAACACAAAAAACGCGTTCTTTCGATTAACTGTTGTGCCGACATGCCGGGCTGTTCCGTTAACGCCAGCGGCCAACAATTAATGACGGCTTCGATTTTTGCATCCGCCTCGACAATCTCTAATAAGCGTCGGTAATCATCGGGCAGCTCAGGATTCAATTGAAAACGGCAATCATCTAATTGCCGGAATTCCGCCCCGGCAAGAACCCTGATGCAACGGGCGCCATCTATCGTCAATGCGTCGATAATCGTATCGCCGACACCGCACCCGTCATCCATCACCAGCCAGGTTTTCACAGCTTGCGGCAAGCGCTTGCCGGCTATCATCAACGCCTGTTTGAACGGCGCATCGCGATGTTCCAGCGTTAAACATTGCACGTCCATGTCCAGCGCACCCAAGGCTTGCCGCCATTGGCCTTCGCTCAGCAAGGGGTAGTCATCGCGCAACGCGTCGCGGTAGGCCCACCAGCCTTCCGTCAAGCCGAAGATTGCATCGATCCACGGCGTGGCCTCAACGCCTTCCATCAGCACCAGCTTGCCGCCCGGTGCCAGCAGCAGCCGGCAATGTTGCAATGCCAGCGCGAGATCGCCGGTCGCGTGCAGCACATTCGACGCGATGATGAGGTCATAGCCGTGCGCATCGTAACCTTGCGTCAGCGGGTCTTGTTCGATGTTCAGGCAACGATAATCGATAAAATCATAGTCGCTGAAGGCCGTTTTAGCCTGCCCGAGAAAATAAGCGGAAACATCGGTAAAGGTATAACGGCAAGGCCGGTCTTTAAGTCTAGCCAACACAAAGCTGCTCGCAGAGCCCGTGCCGGCGCCTATTTCCAGTATGCGGCAAGGCTGATTCGCCGGGTAATCGTCACGCAACAGGGCCAGCGCATCGCCCAGCGCGTTATTTAACGCCGCGAATGATACGGCATGGCGATAAAAATGAGTGGTTGCTTCAGGCTTGTCCGATGGGAAAATCTGGCTTAGCGGGTTGATATTGCCGCGCCATATTCCCGCAAGATTTGCACCGCAACGCTGCAATAATTCGGTTTCCGAACGTAGCGCCGGAAAATCGGCCTGTAACCGGGCTAACAGGCTGGCGGCTTCGCAAGCCTGTGTTATCTCGCCGATCAACACGCCGCCGTCGTTGTGCTCGGCAAGCCCCGATTCCGACAACAACGTAACGATGCGCCGGAATAAGCGTTCGAAGCGTTGAGCTACGCCGAGTTGCCGCATGAAGTCACCGATGTCGGCGAAAATCTGCCTGTCCCGGCAGCCGAGTTCCCGCAAGCCTTCGCAAATATAGGCGACCGCCAGACGGTCCAGGCGGCCCGCCGAACCTTGAATCGACTGAAAGGCCTGTGCTTCATCGAGTCCTTCCCGTAGCGATGCGAGCAACGCCAAGCCGCGACGCGGCAATTCTTGCGCCTGCCAATCCACCTGGTACAGCAACTCGTCGATAGCTTGCGTTTTTTTCGGCAAACGTTTGAACAACACGCCGCTGATCAAGCCTATCGCCTGTAAATCCGCATCGTAAAGGCTCAAGTCGGCGACAAACGCATCGCGATGCCGTTCGCGCAGCTTCGCATGGCTCCATAGTCCGTCATCGACTTTGCCCCATAGTGCAAAACGCTCGACGGTAAAAGGCGCGTAACAATCGCCCGAGCTGCCGGAAATCAGCGCCAGCGCGGTTTGCAACGCGCCGTCCAGCAAGACCGGATGCGCGCGGTAACGCGGGTCGAGTCCGCTGCGCACGGCGAATCCGATGGCCTCATCGTGTTGATGATGCAAGGCTTTCAAGCTTAAGAAATCGGACTTGAACTGATAGCCGCGCCCGGCGTTTTGCCGGTAAAAATCATCGATGCTTACTGGTTTCAGCCGCTCGGGATCCAAACGCCCCGCTTGTTTTATCAATGGATTAACAACACAACTGAAATGTTGCTGCCAAGTTTCATCATGCAAACTGTGGATGCCGACCGCCCCGTTTTGCAAGACCGTGTGCAGCAGCATAGTGCTGTCGTCCACGCTACAAGCCTTGCCGATCACAATATCGGCCAATTCGCTGTCCGACTCGGCCGCCGCCATCGCCATTTCAAGGTATCCCGCCAGCGGGAACAGCACTTCGCCGTTGATCGCATGTCCCGCCAACCAGGCCGGCTCGTCTCGGCTGACAGACTGCTGGTATTGCAGCGCCAGCGGCGATGGGATGCGCTGTCCGAGCAACGGATGGCCGCCGCCGGCTGTCCGCGGCTTGCCGGTATAGTTCTCATCGAGCCAATAGCGTTGGCGCTGGAAAGGATAAGTCGGCAAGACGACTTTATTAAACGGCCGTTGTCCGTAGACTTCGTGCCAGTTAATCGGCAGACCGGCGTTATAAAGTTGCGCGAGATTATCGGCGATGCGCCGGTTATCGTTGATGCCCCGGTCTAATGCTGACAACCATGAAATGTTGCCGTTATCGATAGCCAGACGCGCCAGAGGATTCAAGACCGTCCTGGGCCCTATCTCCAACATGACGGTACGGCCGGCGACAGGCATTGCCGACAGCGTGTTGATCGCACCATAAAAATCGACGGGCTTGACGATCTGCTCCAGCCAATAATCGGCGCGAGACATTTGCTCATCGACCCAGGTGCCGGTCAAGGTCGAGATTATGCGTAGCGCTGGCCTTTTGAATTCGGTTTGTTGCAGGGTTTCCCTGAAATCCGGCAACATGGTCGCCATCAACGGCGCATGGAAGGCGTGCGACACATTTAGCGGGATCGCATTGACGCCTTCAGCCGCAAACCGTTCTATCGCCGCATCGACCGCCGTCGCCAACCCTGAAATCACGAAGCGTTGCGGCCCGTTAAAACAGGCGATGACGGCGTTTTTATCGTCCTGCAATACCGCGTCCAATTGCCGGCGGCTGCAATTGACGGCCGCCATTTTGCCGTCAGCCTTCAAACCCTGCATCAACAGTCCGCGCATCGCGACCAGCCTGACAGCTTGTTCCAAATCAAAAATACCGGCCAGGCAAGCCGCCGCGTATTCGCCGATGCTGTGGCCTATCAACACATCGGGATTGATGCCCCAGGCCTGCCATTGCCGGGCCAGCGCGTATTCCAGCGTAAACAGGGCGGGCTGCGCGAGACCGGTTTGCGCCAGTTCCTGTTCGCTGTATTTTCCGGCATACAAGACATCGGTCAGCGATAAGTCTAAATACGGGGCAAATAATGTGGCGCATTCATCGAACACCTGCCTGAAACAAGCCTGGGTCTTGTACAGCTCACGCCCCATCGCCGGATATTGAGCGCCCTGGCCAGTGAACAAGAATACATTGCGACAACCCGCTGCAATCGCGGCAGTTGCCGGTTGTTGCAGATAATTACCAAGCAAGTGAAGCATTTCTTCGCTGTCGGCGGCGGCAACAGCCAGCCTATGGGTAAAATGCTTGCGCCCCACGGCCGCTGTCGCGGCAATATCCAGTAGCGGCTGTGATTGTTCACCGGCTAAATGATTTTTATATCGGACGACCAATTCGTTGAGTGCGGCGGGGCTGTCCGCCGATAAAGGCAAAACGCAAGGCATCGAAAGCGTCTGCCGAACCCGCGGCAACGGCGCTTCGGCAACAATCAGGTGCGCATTGGTGCCGCTAAAGCCGAACGCGCTGATCGCGGCGATGCGCGGCGTCTTCGCGTCCACCGGCCAAGCCATGCCTTCTGTCGAAATCAAGCCAGGAATTTTTGCCAGCGGGAGGCGCGGGTTCATTTCCTTGAAATTCAGGTGCGGCGGAATAGCGCGGTGCTTCAAGGCCAGCGTCAATTTGATCAGGCCCGCGATACCGGCCGCCGATTCGCTATGGCCGATAACCGTTTTTACCGAACCGATCACGAGAGGATTGATCTCTTCACGGCCCGCGCCGTACACTTCGGCCACCGCTTCGATCTCGACCGGGTCGCCGAGCGGCGTCCCGGTGCCGTGCGCCTCCAGCATCGAAATATCGGCGGCATTGACCTTGGCGGCCTTTAACGCACGGCGCATCAAGGCCTGCTGCGCGAGTCCGTTCGGTGCCGTGATGCCGTTGCTGGCGCCGTCCTGGTTGATTGCCCCGCCTTTAATCACGGCGCATATCGGGTCGTTGTCGTTTAACGCGTCCTGCAGGGGCTTTAACACGACCAGGCCGCAGCCTTCGCTGCGCACATAGCCGTCCGCATCGGCGGCGAACGTCTTGCAATGCCCGTCCGCGGCCAGCATGCCGCTTTTCGCGAACGCCGTCGTTAAATCCGGGGCCAGCATTAAATTAACGCCACCCGCCAATGCAATTTTGCTGTCGCCTCGGCGCAGGCTTTCGCAGGCCAGTTGCACGGCGACCAATGACGACGAACAGGCCGTATCGATGCTGATTGCCGGGCCTTCAAAGCCGAAGAAATAAGCCAGCCGCCCGGCCGCCATCGCCGCCGAATTGCCGACGGCATGATAGACATCGAAGTCTTTATCGCGGTTAAGTTCGGCGGCCAGCAATTCATAATCATGCGCGAACAAGCCGACGAACACGCCGCATTGTTTTTGCATCTCCGGGTTAAGGCCGGCCCGTTCCAGGGCCTCCCAAGCGGTTTCCAGCAGCAATCGGTGCTGCGGGTCGATCAAGCGGGCTTCGCGTGGCGAGACATTAAAAAATTCGGCGTCGAATTGCGCGACATCCTTGATAAAACCGCCTAAAGCATCGCCGGCATCGCGTTGCAATTCGCGGCGTTCCGCGGGCATCGCTTCAATCGTATCGAGGCCCGCCGCCAAGACTTCCCAAAAACGCTCGGGGCTGTCGATGCCGCCCGGAAAGCGGCAGGCCGTACCGATAATCGCAATGTCATCGGCAGCGGCGTCGATTCCGGGGACTTTCGCCTCGCCCTCGCTACGACGGTGGCTGTGGCTGTCAATCGGCGTAGTGATATCGACAACGGCGGCATTCCCGGAAAAATAAGCTTTTATAGCGTCTGCCGTGCCGTAAGAGAAAAAAAACATCGGCTCAAGATTAACGCCCAGACGACGGCTTAGCAGGCCCCGCAATTCCAGTAAATCCAGCGAATCCAGGCCCAGTTCCATCAACGCCCGGTTGCGCGCGAAACGCTGTTCCCGCCGCGGCCCCAGCACGGTCAATATCGCTTCATCGATGATAAGCTCAAACCGCGCCGCATCGCCGGGGCGATGATTTTCATGTTGAGTATCGTACCCATCTTGGCGCTCCGCCAAGCTATAGCGTATCAGGATGCCGTAGCCCTGATTATCGACATCGTCAGGCCAATAGTCGGCCAGCGGCTTGATGACTTCGGCGCCGTGATGCACATGGAAATTCAGCACCGTATCCCATTGCCCGCTAGCGCGACATTGTTGCAGGTATTGCGCCATATCCAGCTTTGGATAATCGACAAACTGCTTGCAGCGGCTGACGCCGACGACTCTTTGCGTATTGCCGTCCAAGGCCAGGTTGTACAGCAAAAAATCCAAGACTTGATCGCCAAGGCCTAGGTGCTGGACTTCCGGCTTGATGTTGAAACCCAAAAGCTGCACGACCGTCCCGTTGTCGTCATGCAATTCAGGCGCGCGATAAAAATCAACGCGGTCTAACTCGGCTTCATCCAGGATGCGTTGCGTATAAACCGCGCCGATGACCTCGCCCTGCTGTTCCACGACGAATTGGCCTTGCGGATAATTCAAGAGCCGGGCTTCCAGCCTGTCTTTGCCGGCTCTCAGGTGAGCGGGCCAGCAAGCGGCATCGAGCGCCGCCAATGCCGGTAAATCCTCGGCAAAGGCCGGGCGCAGGCGATAAGGCCGTTTTTCAAACCAATTTAGCGTGATGCGGCAAAACGGCAGCGTTTTCGGGTAATGCCGTGCAAAATCGAGGCGTGGAAACAGGCCGCTTTCGGCCGCGGCATACAGGAATTCATCGGCATCGGCGAGAAATTGGCCGGAGAATGCATGGTAGGCATCAAAATGCAGGTTTTCGCATTGATCCAGATAGCGGGAAATAACATTGGGAGCCATGCTGTGGACTTCGAGCAACATCGCCCCGCTGTCGCCGAAAATAGCCGACCAGCGCTCAAGATGCTCGACCAGGCTTTGATAGGCGACGTTAGCGGCAATCAGCTCGCCGTTATTGCCGATATAGACGCCGTGCTCGCGGCCGGCTGCCCGCTGCCGGAGGCGCGTGAGATTTTTCGGCGCGATAAACGGCCGGTCATGATCGAGAAATGAGCGCACATGCAGGATTTTGTCGGCATTAGCGACGCCGGCCGCGGCCAAATCGGCGAGAAAACGGGCCGGATCGCCGATATCCGCCGCTATCGTGATATGCGGGCTATCGGCTAACGTGGCATGCGTCGCCTCCAAGGCTTTAAGGTTGAAATCGGCGCCGATCAGCGTCAGCGGGTAACGATCCAACACGCCGCCGCGTAGCGTGTAAGCGGCAATATGCTGGTATATGCGCTTTAACAAGGTGCCGTCGCCGCAGCCCATGTCGGCGATATAATCCGGTTGGTTTTCAAACGGCAGGCGGTTGAAAATATCGGCGATGATTTCCTGACAGTCATTAAAATAGCGCTCATGCTGGAAGCCGCTGGCCTGGACATTCAGCAAACGGTCGAGATGCTGCTCGTGCCCCGCGTCATCGCGATTAAAAACCGCGCCACCGTCGCCGAAGACCAGTTCGTGCATGCCCTGAAACATCGGGCGGTAAGAATAAACGGTCGCGGCGACAAAAATCCTGTCCAGCAAATGCTCGCCCGCCGGCGTGAAATCCGGCCGGCCGTTCTCGTATTCAACCCAGCCCTTCGCAAAAAAAAATCCGGCCAGTTTTTCGGCAGCGGACAACGATTTGAAAGTTTCAGTAAAACTTTGCGGTTTTGAGCCGCTCTTCCTCGCTTCGCACAATAACGGCAACAACCATAAACCATCCAGGTAATCCGCCAGCATCGCGTCATCGACAGACCATTGTTGCGCTGCTTGCGTCAGCCAATAATCCAGCGATTGTTCACCCGCTTCTGCGCTTAGGCAATCAGGAAACGGCAATGACAATAAAGCCCCGATATTTTCAGGCGTTTTCGCTATCCAGGCAAAGCGCTTACCCGGACTATAGCCGTTATTGAATTCGAGGATGTTTAACGAAACCAGCAATCTTAACGCCGGTTTTAAATAGCCGGAGGTCCGATGGATTGCGGTTAATGCATCGAAATCGATAGGGCAGTGGTTTTCTATCGTGTCGAAAACGCCCTGTTGGCGCAAAGCATGCAGAATAGGAAAGCTGACAAAGCCATGACTGTAGCGATTGATCAGATCTAGCATAATGGATTATTTTTCCGTTATGGCGCTATTGATGGTAAAAATATCAAGGCATTCGCAACCACGCGCTTGATATAGCGGGAGAAAGAGATTATTTACCCATTAATTCCCTTAGGCTTAACGGGCGCATATCCGTCCAGATTTTTTCGATATGATCGAGGCAGACCTGCTTATTGCCTTCGGTCCCTTCTTCTTGCCATCCCAAAGG
>Ga0172380_10003543_pt1 | contig 21299 bp, 31 predicted proteins | sample Leawe162metaG_FD_119747 | JGI IMG/M metagenome (GOLD analysis project Ga0172380, IMG submission 119747) | Leachate microbial communities from a municipal landfill in Southern Ontario, Canada - Leachate well 162 metaG | ecosystem: Engineered > Solid waste > Landfill > Unclassified | place... | reverse complement strand
TTAGTGTACGTAAGAGTTTCGAGAAATGTGATGAGTTCTTCTGGCTGTTCTTTTATAACTTGATACGTATTTATGAGTTCTTCATTGATATCCGAAAGATAGGATTTCTTTTTTTGAAGATTAAAAAATACAGCACCACCTCCGATAAAAGGCTCGAAATAATTATTAAATTCCTCGGGGAAAAGCGATTCAAACTGTTTCATAAGCTGACGCTTTCCGCCTACCCATTTCACGAATGGTTTTGCCTTTATGATACCGATATGCTCGCTAAAAAATATTTCTGCCTTTTTCTCATCTTTTTTTCCCGTAAATCCCATGTTTTCACACCAAGATTTCACAATCCACTGATTAAGTCAAAACATTTGAGACAGGTTTTGAAGAGAAAGAGTGGTCATGTGAATGATTATAGATATTCTTATTTTTTCACAATCAAAAACACCTTTTTAAAATCAGTTTTTACAGTTTATTATGCTTCGTATGATTCCCCTTCGCTTTCTCGACAGGATATTTGATTCCATTGATTGCCACTTTTTTCTCAAACGCATCGACGATATCGATACCGAGATCATGCGACATCAGGAGGACGATATGTAGGACATCGGCGAGTTCTTCTGCGATATCTCCTTTATTCGTTTTCAGATATTCCTCGATTTCTGCGGGATTTTTCCACTCAAAATGTTCGAGGACTTCCGACGCTTCGAGGGTGAGAGATATGGCACAATCCTTGGGATTATGAAATTGCTTCCAGTCTCGCGCATCACGGAATGCGACGACCAGGTCAGTGAGTTTTTTGATATCAGACATAGGAGAGAGTATACGCATCCTCGTATTTTCTCAACAAAATCCCAAAGAATTTTGGGAAAGAGTTGAGATCGGGGGGATTATTTAATTTTAGCCATCAGAACCGCATAATTTTTGCCATAGGCCTTCGAGCATTTCGGACACATCGGATAGTAAAAAAATATCTTTTCTACTTCTTCATCCTGACTCTCGACATACTCTCTCATTTCTTGTTCCCATTTCCAAGCATCTTCATAGGGGCCCTCAAAGACTTTGGGAATAAAAGTGCCTGAAAGGGTGGTAGTCTGTGCTCCTGGGACTCTTTTTGAGACATCGATATAGATGTCAGCACCCCAGAGGGAGTTTTCATCCATGAGCATCATCGGTCGCGATGGCATAGCATTGGCTCGTTCTATCATATCTATATCATGCGTCATCTTTCTCTCCAGATTGAGAGGGATGCGCAAAAAACTGATAACGTGATCTTTTACAAATATCTTCTTTTTCCAGGTGATTTCGGCGTTCTGCCATGGTACGGGATTAAATGGTTTGCAGCAGCCAGTAGGCTGTTCTGTCTGTGTGTGTGTTTGAGTAGTCATAGTATTTTTGATAAGAAAATAAATGATACAATTTGTTCCCGTCCTGTTGTCCGATTGAGAAGTTTGTTAAAAAATCTAATGGAAAAAAAATCCCAAGTTATTTGGTAATAAACTTGGGATCGGACAACTTCTTGCGTGTTCGTAGACTACAGCAGAAGGATATAAATATCTATTGTTGCTGAATCTAGGATACATAGGCGTTCTGTACGACAGAACATACCCCGACAAAAACAGGAAGCGGAGGCCTTGACTTTCCTTCGGTAATTAAGCATTTTCACCCAGCTTCGTATCGTATAATCCGATTACCCCGCTCATTCCTTACCTCGGAAGTTCCAAGAGAAAAAATGAGCGGAGAACAGATGACATCGATAGAAAAACAATGAAAGAGAATGGTAAACCAATTCCCTCTCTCTGTATTTTTATTTGAAATGCGGTGAGAAGTCGTTACGCTTCTCTCCAATCAGTGAGTCAATGTTGCCAAAAGCACAAGAACAGTTTGTACGGCTATTATATATAAAAACCATGATGAAGTCAGTCTAGCATCTCTTGCATAAATACAGGGTTTATGCGTGAAAGAGAATTTCATCACCACCTTTTGGCTTGTAGAAGCCATTTCTGAAAATCATTCAAAAAATGACGAAAAAAACTGCGATTTTGCCTTTAAATGGACCAAAACGACCACTTTGTATAAAATAGTTATACGTGAGAATCGCTTATAGATAGGCACTTTCGTGGATATAGGGGAAATAATATCATGGTTTTCGGATTTTCCCGTCATCCCGGGCGAGTGAGGCGTTAGCCGTACGAGACCCGGGATCCAGGATATTTACCCACGAAGTACCTTTTAATGGAATAGTTTGATGACCTGGATCCTGAATCAAGTTCAGGATGACGGAATCATTCTTATCATCACAAACAGAAATGAGAGTCCGAGAGGAAATACTGTTTGAGCGTCGTGAATAAAAGATATAAGCTGCTGACATGGCGAGCGAGTTTATGTGCTTTCGGCAGTCCACCATTTTAAAGTCTACTCGAAGTGAGATTTGCTCACTTCTCCGGATACTTTTGTTGCCAAAAGTATCAGAACGCCGCCAGGAATAGGAATAGTTTGATGACCTGGATTCTCGGGTCAAGCCCGAGAATGACGGAACATCTGCATTGAAAAAGCAGAAATATATTTATACTCTCGGTATATTTCTAATCTCTTCTCATGTCTCTCAAACACGTACAACCAAAAAAATCAGAACAAAAACTGATGATCCTCGTCGGGATCTATATCTTCTGTATCCTCCTCTCTGAAATACTCGGGATTAAAACCGTACCTCTCGGAGATGGTATCTCATTTTGATTTGGACCGATATTTATAAAAGAACTCAAGGTCAGTGTCGCAATACTCCTTCTCCCTTTGATATTTTCTATCAATGACGTCATCATCGAAGTGTATGGAAAAAAGATGGCAAAGACCGTGTATCGTATCGGGCTCGGATGTATCGTGGGACTGATTGGGTTTTCGATGCTCTCAACATGGCTACCAGCGAGTCAGATATTCTCTGGTTCAGAAGCAGCGTATGATCAGATATTTCATCAGACAACGCGTATTGCTATCGCCAGTATTATCGCTTTCGCACTTTCTGACTTTCTCGATATCGTCATCTTCGCACGTTTGCGAAATAAGATAGGCAATCTCGGTCTTCGCTCAAATATCAGTAATATCCTCTCGCAATTTATCGATACAACTACTTTTGTCTATCTCGCATTTTTTACCGCGACCTTTGGCCACGCGATGATCTGGGGCATTATCCTTCCCTACTGGATATTTAAGTGTTGTATGTCCGTGATGACCACACCATTGGTCTACCTCGGCGTACGATGGGCAAAAAAATAAACTCTATGAAATCCTTCTGAATAAAAATATTTTTGCTCTGCTCGATGCTCCTTCTTACAAGTTGTGGAAGTAATATCACCTCATCAGTCATCGCCCCAACAGCAGAAGCGACAACACCAAAGCCCGTTCTGATTATCATCGGTGAAGGTGGACCATCGGGGTCCATGTTTCAAAAAGCGGCCGATACCTACGCAAAAACACATGATGGAAAGCGCTATACCGTGCACAGTGGAGACGAATTTATCAGCGCGATGCGAACCTATGTAGGAGAAAATGGGCCAATAGAGCATCTCGAGTATTTCGGTCACGGTAATAGTGTCGGCCTCTATATCAATCAAGCACCCAATATCAATGGTGCGCTCTATGCCAATGATCCACGAGTGGACCGAGACTATATCGCTGCTTCGATTTACGAGCTTCCAGCAGATACATTTGTCCCAGGGGGCAGTATACGATTTAATGGGTGCAATGTGGCTGAAGGACATCTCGAAGGAAAACCCAATCTCGCACAAAACTTTGTGAACTATTTCAATATTACAGCAGAGGCTCCTCTTGGACCAACTGAATTTTCACAAGTTCCAGATCGTATCAAGCCCTACGCCAATTCCGGCAGTCTTGGAACAGAATTTCATGGTCCAGTCTATCTCGTTCCCACTGATCCAGAGCGCGGATTTATCCCTATCACACCTGAGACAGCACTGGCTCCCCTCACGGATATGTATGTGGAGGCGAATTATTCCCCTGATGTTTCGTGGCTCCTCAAAAACGGATGGACTCCCGAGAAAATAGGATGGACAACCAGTGTCGAGCCATGGAAAAATGTAGCATATAAAGAGCTCCTTGCGATGTGCCAGTTTTTCTCTCCAACGAGTTCTGCCTGCGAAGAAATCAAGCAGTATCCGCAGGATGATATGGTACGCAATCTCGCGGTTCTCTCGACGATTATGGATGCCGCAGGACTTCCCGTGACGACGAAAAAAACAAATCCGTGGTACCAAAAATATATCAGCTATGGCATGGAACATAGTCTCCTCACCAATGACTTTATCCATAAAAAATGGTATACCCGCGCCGAGCTGCTCGAGCTCGCAGGAAAAGTCGGGAGGTATAAGGAGAGTTTGAAATAAAAATGGCTCGTCATCCCGGGCAAGTGAGGCGCAAGCCGTACGAGACCCGGGATCCAGGACATTTACTCACGAAGTACCTTATTTAATGGAATGGTTTGATGACCTGGATTCTCGGGTCAAGCCCGAGAATGACGGAACGTGGGGATGGATTCCACCTCGCGGACTTCGTCCTTGGCTGGAATGACGGGAAGGAATGATGGACTCATTCTTATCATCATAAACAGAAATAGGTTTTTAGGGGACGTACTATTTGAGCGGGATGAAATCAGAAAATTGATGCATTCAGTTTATAGCGAGTTTATGTCCCCTAAATGATCCATTATGTTCTAATCTACTCGAAGTGAGGATTACTCACTTCTCCGGTACTTTTTTCAGAAAAAGTACAAAGCGCAGCCAGGAATTGGAATGGTTGGATGACCTGGATCCGCCTAGGCGGATTGGCTGGAATGACGGACTCATCCTTATTTTTCTCATCATAAACAGATACGAGAGTCCGAGAGCACATACTGTCTGAGCGTCATGAATAACAGAAGAGAGATGAAGATTTGGAGAGCGAGTTTATGTGCTTTCGGCAGTTTTGTGGTACTTTTGCTGCCAAAAGTACCAGAAGGCCGCCAGGAATGGATCGGGTCAAGCCCGAACATGATGGAGATAATTGCAATACTGGTTTTTATAAAGTCCAGCAAGAATAAAGTGCCAGGTATTGACTCATATATCCTCTTGCCTACACTTATTAGTCTATGAAAAACTTTCTCTCATTCTTTTCTCCGAAAAATCTCGGAGATATCGCCCAGACTCTCTGGACGCGTTTCCCGATTCCGACTGTTTTGGTGCTCGTCAATGCAGGATTTGCGTGGTATCAAGTGAATCATCCCGGATCCCCTGAGTCTGATATGATCTTCAGAGTCATGATGACACTCATCGTGACATCCTTTCTTTCTGTGGGTGTCGCAATATTTGGCGAGTCTCATAGCGACAATAAATATGTCAGATGGATACCTATACTACCCATCCTCTATGGTATCGGTTTTTATTTCTCTATCCGATATATGGATACGAATAGTGGTTTTTTCAGTGATGATATCGTCCTCTTTATCCTCCATCTCGTCGGATTTATCGCATGGATATTTTTTGCACCCTATCTCTTGCGTCGTGAGCAAACAGAAAAAGATGTTATTCAATACACAAATTATTTTACACAGGTCGCATGGGCATTTCTCATGTCTGGTCTGGTCTGAGGAGCCGTGATGGCACTCGGAAGTATCGCTATCGGTGCAGTCGGAACACTCTTTGATGTCAATATCCAGATAAATGAATGGAGACTCTATGAAAATTGGGCTGTCACAGCACTCGCTCTCGCAGCACCGCTCTACGGTCTGATGCACCTGCCAAAAAGAAAAGAAGTCGAAGAGAGAGAATATGATACGAATAAATTTTTTGCCTTTGTAATTCGTTTTATCGTTATCCCTTTTGTCACACTCTACTTCTGTATCCTCTACGCGTATAGTGTCAAAGTCCTCTTGAATATTTCCGACTGGCCAAAAGGAGAAGTAAGCTGGCTCGTGATCGGATTTTCTATCTTCGGCTATCTGGGATATATCTTCTCAAAATCCTATGAAGAGGAACACCGAACAGTACAGATCTTCCGAAAATTTTTCCCTATCGTCGTCATCCCACAGATACCGATGCTTATCTATGCGATAATCCTCCGTATCAATCAGTATGACCTGACGATGAACCGATATTTTGTGGTTATTTTTGGGATTTGGCTCACGATTATTTCCCTCTATTTCGTCTTCGGAAAGGTCAAATCACTGACGGTCATCCCAGCAACACTCGCGGCTATTACACTCTTGATATCCGTCGGTCCTTGGTGAGTGTATCAGCTCCCGCTCAATCGACAGTACGATGCTCTCGTGAAGAATCTCGAAGCAGCTGGTATCCTCAATGATGGAATCATCTCAAAAGCCCCTGATACGCTTGACCTCGCTCTGGAAAATAGCATTTATTCTGGCATCGAGTATGTCTGCGGCTTTGAAAAATGTACGCGTATACAGTCTCTCTTTGCCAGTGTCCTCATCGAAGAGAAAAAACTCGATGAAAAAAGCTGGAAAGACAATCCCTATAATGAATGAAAACCCTATACCGGTATGAATCGTTGGACGATTCTCTCAGCCGTGACACAAAATATCAATATACAATGGAGAGATACTTCCGTGACTAATGAAGAAAGGAAATATCTGATGTATAATTCAAAAGGTAATGGCCCCTATGACACCCCTCTGGATGTCACCGGATACACAACCCTCTATACTATCAGATCATACTATCCTGGTGATACCAGCACAGTCCTCACGCCAGAATATGTCATGATAAATGCCGACAAAGAAGAACTGACGCTGAAGGAAAAAGGCAAAGAGACCGTATTTTCTCTCCGGGAAATCAATGCAGAGCTTCTGAAGAAATATAACAACAGTGATAATAATACGCTCAACGCTAGTGATCTCACCTTTATTCTCACAGAAAATAATCGGACTATTAAGCTGATCCTCCAGGCATACTCCTTCAAAAATCCAAAATTTACTGGCAAGGACACTCAAGAATATGCGAATGTCTCAGGTTATGCTCTCGTAAATAAAGTGTAATGAAACTCGCGGTCCATATCAAGCCTGGGAGTCGCAGTGAATCTATTCAATGGGTAGAGAATCTGTTCGGCGAAAAAACACTGGTGGTAAAAATCCGTGAAAAACCGATTGATGGTGAAGCGAATCGAGGACTGATCGAAGCCTTATCAGAGTTTTTTAAAGTACCAAAATCCCGTATCACAATACTTCACGGGCATACCTCGCGAGAGAAAGTCGTGGAAATAGACACAGACTAAATCCACTTCTTATAGCGGAAAAATTGGAACATCCCAACGGTGGATATCACCATCAATAAAATAACAATAGTAACTGGGAGCAGATTTTGAGTTTCAGAAACAGTCATCCAACCAAAGTGTACATTCATACCAAAGAAGGCACCAATAGCACTCGGTCAGAGGAGGAGTACATTTATGAGGGTCAGACGTCGGATATTGTCGTTGGTGCTTCGAGCTATCAGCATCTCATTAGTTTCTGTCAGGAGTTTCATCGTTTCTCAAAAATTATCCAGCCGATTATTGAGTTTTTTGATCTTATCCAGAGAGTCATCCAGAGCCTCACGACTTACTTCATCAATAAGTGTAATATTCTTTTTCAAAATATCATCTAAAAGCTCATACAATGGAGAAAGGATAAATTGGAAATTGATAATCGCTTTTTTGATATCCTGGATTTCAGAGACATGATCGCTCTCATGAGTTTCTTCAGAAAACAGAGTTTCCTCGACCTCTCTGACACGATGGTGTACCGTATCAAGAAGCTGAAACATACTCACAACCGAAATATCTAACAGTTCATAAAAGAGGTCAAAACTATTGTACTGCTCATGAGCGACGAGCTTATTTCTCGTCAGATAAAAATCCTTGAGTGCTGAATAACCATCCTCATCGATGACAAAGAGGAATTTTTTGCTGACAAAGGCGTGGATTTGCTGGGTCTGAATACGCTGATTATCAGGGCGAATACTCGGAAATTGCAGGGCAAAATACAGATACGTCTTACGGGTTTCAAATTTTGAGAGCTGTGTCGGAGAAAAGACATCCTCTATATCTTCTTCATGGATATGAAATTCTGTGAGGAGTTTCTCTCGGAGTGACTCATCAAGACCCCGATATTCGAGGTATTGAAAGGTTCCATAATCTTTTGAGAGAAATTTGGGAGGCATATTGCGAGGATTATAGAAATGGGCGATGCAATCGCAAGACTGAGAGATAAAAAAGAATCTCCGGAAGGGGAGATTATTTTTATAATAAATATTTATGCAACAATTTTGCTCTTTCGGTACAGATAATACCCTGTGCCTCCGAGAGAGAGAAAGAGGAGGATAAAGAGAACAGAAGCTGGTCCAGTATCTGGAGTCGTATCCTGACAAATACTCGTACAAGTGTCACCATCATCGAGATTACCGTCATCACATTGTTCACCAGACTCGGCATCACCGTTTCCACAGACAGCTCCATTTTCTCATTCGAGCTGACAGGTTCGGCTACATCCATCACCAGAAGTCGTATTGCCATCATCGCATTGTTCATCAGATTCTTCTGTATCGTTACCACAGTCTCCAGAAACAGAGATAGTGGTACTACACACATTTGATCGATCATTGACGACGTCAGGATAACAAGAGATCCGATAGGTCCCAGAATCATCGAAGGTATAATCTTCTGAATCTCACTCCAATGCATCTATGATGGTACCATTTCGACTGATGACGAGAGCGGTTTTTTCTTGTGGATCACCAGAACACAGAAACGATGTCTCAAAAGGCACAATACCACTTCTATCAGTTGCCTCGATACGACAATCAGAAGCAGCAGACTCTAGGACATCCAGATAGACCGTACAAGAATCGCTCGCACCACCGTTGGTGCCTAAACAAGTATAGGTCCATTCCTCATTTGAGGCACTATAGGAGACGCTGCTCGCAGTACCTCTCATACAGAGCGTCTCTCCTGAAAGAGAAGAATCCCGAGGAGTTTCTACGTAGAATAAATCGAGAGTACTACACTGACCACTCACCCCCGATTGTACAGGAGCATCGAGATAAAAGTACGAACAGGTATCATATGTGATATCGGTACCAGCATTTTTTTGATTACTACCATCTACCGTGTATGAGTTGGTTGTATATTTTATGCGGTATACTGGACTCGTATAGTCGACAGAGCTGGGTACAGTTCATTTGATGATCAGATTGCCCTTCATAGTAGCCCATGCCCATGTTGTGGCAACAGGACCACCGTCGAGAAGAAAACTTGATTTGATATCGCCGATTGGAGTGACACCAACTCCCTGAAATGTTTCAGCAAAAATGGTGCTCGAGGTCGTATCAACCTGTTCTTTAGCTCATGTTCTGGGTATAAGGAATCCCACAGAGGTATTTGTGCTTTGGAGAGTGTCATGGAAGCACCTATCACAACCAGAACCGACTGGACATGATGCCATCTCGTACGCAAAAGCGGTACCAAAAAGACCAGAGGCAGCGAGAAGGAAAAAGAAAGTTTTTCGCATAAATAAAAGGTTACATGAGTACGGTACCATACTATCCTAGGGTCGTCAAATATTTTCCCCATTTATTTACTAGACAAATACAATTTTATTATTATATTCACGCCTACGTCGCAAAGTAAGTGGTTTTGTGTTTATATTTGGGAACGTAGCTCAATCGGTAGAGCAGCACCCTTTTAAGGTGATGGTCCTGGGTTCGATTCCCAGCGTTCCCACCAAATATGGCATACTCCTGTTAAAAAACTCCTCAAAAGGAGTTTTTTTATACCTTCACAGCATCCACAACCTGAAATTGTATGGTGACGACGTCTCGCCACGTGCGAGTGGTGATTTTTCCGATAAGATGCATCGGTACACTCGAGAGGATCTCAGCAAAGTCTCCTATATGAAACCCCACCATTTCTAGGCCTCGTATTCCTGTTTCCCATTTGAGATGTTGTCCAGTTTGCCCGAGAGGCGATACGATACTCGACACATTCTCTATCATAAAAAGAGGTGATTGGAATCCCATACCAAAGGGTCGAAGAGACTCAATTTGTTGCATAAAATGAGTATTGATTTTTGTCATATCGAGAACAGTGTCGACGAGAAGTGTCGGGATAAAATCCTGCATCGTATACAATTGTTCTGTTATGAAAAGAATCTTCTCGCATGCTTCAGACATTTTATCACACATAATACTACATCCTGCAGCACCTGCATGTCACCCATAGCGAAGAAGATAGTCAGAAGAGGTATCGAGGATTTTGACCAGATCGATTCCCTCTGGAGCACGCAGTGAACCTACGTAGTGGTCACCATCTCGAGTAAAGACTGCCGTGGGACGATGAAACATCTCTGAAAGTTTCCCTGCAACCAACCCAAGAAGACCATGTTCGAGGTTTTCATCAATATAGATAATAAAGGGTGCGGAAGAATCGACATCCTCTATTGCCCTTTCGTACGCGTCACGAGAGAGAGACTTACGCGTTTCATTCACTGCCATCAAGTCCTGTACACGTACATAAGCATCGAGTGATGAGGCAAGAAGAGTACTAATACTCTGATACGGTGAGGTAATCCTCCCCCCAGCATTGAGCATTGGCCCGACGAAGAAACCGATATCTTCCTCAGTCTCTATCGGTCGATTCAGAATCCCAGAAAAGATCTGAAAAAATGGATGATGCGAGTCTCGTGCCTGTATCAAACCCCTACGCACTATGGTACGATTTTCATCTACCATGGGCATACAGTCTGCAACTGTACCTAGTGAGATGATATCGACATATTTTTGGAGGATGGAAAGAGTTTTCTCCGCTCAAAAGTACTCAAGAGAAATCGCATGAATCATTTTCCAAACGACTCCTGAGCCTGAGAGTCCAAGAAATGGGTAGGATGAATCTTTTCTCCGCGGATTTACCACTGCAATACACTCTGGGAGTATTTCTGGACATGAGTGGTGATCTGTGACGATAACATCCAATCAGAGTTCTCATGCTTTTTTGATGGGTTCAATATCTTTGGTTCCACAGTCCACCGTGATAAGGAGTTTGGCACCTGTTTCTACTATTTCCTCGATATGATAGACCTTCATACCATACCCATCTCTCACTCGATGAGGGAGGCGATACGATACATCCATTAGGAGTTCATCCCGAAAAAAGAGAAACAAAGCAGCTGTCGAAGAAATGCCATCGACATCGTAATCACCAAATATCATGATTCGTTCTCCAGCATTTTTTGCAAAAAGAATTCTAGTAATAGCCGCCTGAATATCAGGCAATAAAAATGGATCGTGAAGAATATCCGCACAGATACTACCGGCATCCATATTCCGTGAAGCCAACAAGAACTCCACGATATTCTCGGGATGGGTCTGGTGACCTACTGTAACTCGTTTTCAGCGGAGAGAAATCATGAAAAATATTACTGATGATCTTTGACAACCTGAATCGCCGCATCAAATACCTCTTTGGGCTGAGCTCCCACTACGGTCTCATAATAGCCAGTTTTGATATTGATAATAAGTGTCGTCGGTGTGCCATTGACATCATACAGAGCGCCGAGTGCCTGTTCATCTTTGATACGTTGCATGATAGCATCATCCGTAAGACAGGCATCAATTTGTACTTGTGTAAGGTCTGGAGAAATATCAAAAACAGATGATTCTTGGTCAGCGTATCTCTTATCGACGTAATCAAAAAATGCAACACTTCAGAGATTTTTCTCAACACATTCAGACTCCACAGACCACGTATAGGCATGAACATGGAATGAAAGAGGAAATTGTTTATAGATAAGAGCAGTGCTAGAGGAGGTGTTCGTGAGAATGGGAGCCAATGTACTCTGAAAGAATCGTGCACAAAATGGACATTCAAAGTCTGAAAATACAATCAATGCTATTGTAGGAGATGCTGAGATAGTTTCTATGGGTTCATCTTTAAGAAGAGCTTTGATGGTATCCGTAGAAAGTATATTTGGAGTCTGTGGTATCGATGAATTTTGTGGTGAAATGGTCGTGCTAGGAAGGAGGATATCGAGATCATCTAAAATCGATCCCGTATCATCTCCCGCGATAAATCCGGACATAATCGCTGCAAATTCAAAGACTTCAGAGCGAAGTGCGGCTTGATTTGGAACAAAACGAGCAATCGCAGTATTCGAGGTGGCTCCATCTTCACAGGAAATCCCATGATTGATAATGAGACAGCTAGGAAGTGAATCCATCATATCTGCCTGCCATTGGGTAAATCCAAGTCATCGAAGATCCTGATAGAGACTCCAGGTGGATCCATCAGGCTGGATAATCCTTCTTGGCTCAGAAAGAGTTATTTTTCCGGTCTTCAGTAGCATAGCGAGTGCCTCTGCTCGAGTCACAAAATCCATAGGTCGCGCCCTAGTATTTTCCCGGGTGATAATACCATTATCAGCTGCGGTTTCGATAGCGCCACACACCCAACCATTATTTTTGACGTCAGAGTAATACTGTTTGCACGTATAATTCTCTGGGACCTTGATACCCTTTATTCTGAGCACCATTGCGATGACTTCTTGCCGTAGAATCCTGTCATCAAGACGATATGCTGCCTCAGTTTTCTGCTGGACAACCACGCCTTGCTGAACGAGGTAATTGGTATTTGCAAGATCAGAGCTGTTATACGCAAAAGTGTTTCAAAAAGCAAAAAGCAAAAAGCAGAGAGCAAAAAGAACGAAGTTTCGCCGTGGCGAAAGAATTGTTTTTTTCATAGTATAAATTATTTAGAAAGCTGTTCTTTGAGATGTTGAAACGCATGATTTATGAGATCATCGAGTTTTCGAAATTTTTCTCGTTCAAAGAGGACAATCTGACCATCAATATTGGCATGAAGCCTTCCATGAAACGAATCATCATGATTTTTCTTCACGGAAAATTCTATTCGCACCGTAGCATCTGGCTTGTTTTCATATTTTTTCAGATACGAATCTACCTTTCCCATACTCTCGCTCACAAGACGGTGAATCACGTCACGATCATGCTCTGCAGAATCATCTATCTGGATAATAATCTGTGGTTGCATAGAAGAAAAGGTTAAAAATTACAGTACTCTCAGTATAGTCCCGCCAGAAAGAGAGTCAATGAATTAGAATTGACAACTATTGTGTTATAAAAATAGGCATATTTGTGAAAAAAAATAATTCCCTATAATCCATTCTAATACCCCGTCCTAGAATCTAACAACCTTTCCTATGTGCTGAATCGTCTGATATATCGGAGAAAAATCCCCAGAGACACGCCTCTATCAAGGACTCAAAAATCTCGAATATCGTGGGTATGATTCTGCCTGATTTGTCACAGTAGATAACCATCACGCAGTGAGGCTCGTGAGGGAAATAGGTGAGGTCAGCCACTTATTGCCTCATATTCCTGAGATATCAGAAGCATTTGTTGGTATCGGCCATACCCGATGGGCAACCCATGGTGGTGTCACACGAGAAAACACTCATCCGCATCATGGAATGAAGAAAAAAATCTACCTCGTCCATAATGGTATCATCGAAAACTATAAAATATTGGCAGAAAAGCTCAAGCAAGCAGGTTATATATTTTACGGTCAGACAGACAGTGAAGTACTCGCAAATCTGATCGAATATTGTCTGGACAGTGTATGAGATATAAAAAAGGCTATACTGATGGCACTCTCTCAGGTCACAGGAACCTATGGACTGGCTATTATCGATGTCGAGCACCCGGATTGTATCTATGCTATTCGAAGAGGTTCCCCCCTTCTTTTGAGCACGGTAGAAGATGGAATAATGATTGCTTCTGATCCCCATGCTTTCCCGTCCAAAGACCTCAGTGTCATACAAATGGATGACGGAGAACTCGCGATACTCAGGAGGGACGGCACATACATGATAGAGTCAGCGGATGGGATTCTCCTCACCAAGGAAGCACAGAAACTCGAAATATTCCATGCGGACACAACTGATAGTCGTTTTGCCCATGCGATGCTCAGCGAAATATTCGAGCAACCAGAAGTCATCGAAAACACTGTTCGAGGACGTATTAATTTTGAAACCGAGCAAGTCACTCTCGGAGGCATCAAGCAGATTATGCCAGAACTTCTGACAAAAAAAGAAATCATTATCGTCGCCTGTGGCACGAGTTATTACGCAGGTCTCGTGGGAAAAAACTTCTTGCAGGAAATCGCCGGTGTCCCAACGCGTGTCGAGATTGCTTCAGAATTTCGCTACAGTAAACAATTTTGGAGCCCAGAAACAGCACTCCTTGTCATATCACAGTCTGGAGAAACTGCCGATACACTTGCGGCTCTCAGGGAAGCAAAACATCGTGGTATCATGACACTCGGCATCGTCAATGTTCCCGGTTCGACAATTGCCCAGGAGACCGATGCAGGCATCTTTACCCATGCCGGAAAAGAGATATGAGTCGCCTCAACTAAGGCCTTTACAGCACAGATGACTGCCCTTCTTATGATGGCTATTGCTCTTGGGGAACGAAAAAATCTCGATGTCCTCGCAAAATCTCGGATTCTAAAAGCATTTCGACACATACCCGATCAGATTCGTACGATGCTCAGTAGTGTAGAAACCATACGAAAGATCGGAGAAAAACTCGCTGAGTATGAGCACTGTTTTTTCCTTGGACGATATTACCAGTCACCTATTGCACAGGAAGGATCGCTCAAGTTCAAGGAAATCACCTATATTCACTCCGAGGCCTATCCGGCAGGAGAGCTCAAACATGGTCCCCTCGCTCTCATCGATGAAAAACACCCCAGTATCGTCCTCCATCCACTCGATGCCCTGTATGACAAAACTGCTTCAGCAATTCATGAAATAGAGGCAAGAAATGGCCTCGTCTATACGATTGGAGACAAAGAGGATTCAAGTATTGTGATTCCAAAAACGCTCGATATGCTCTTCCCGTTTTTGACTGTGATACCATGTCAGCTCCTGGCGTATTATGCCGCACTCAAGCTCGGAACCTCTATCGATAAACCGCGCAATCTCGCAAAAAGTGTGACGGTAGAATAAAACAGTTTATGCAATTTGTTGGACAGGAGTATTTGTATTGACGAGATTCGTCATGCTCGCTCATTTATCTTGTACACAAACGTCAAGTTTTGTAAATGGAGCAGTTTTATTGAATGCCTTCCCAGTGTCCACGACACGACATTCAATTGGGCGGCCATATCGAGCTTCCAGATTTGCCAGACGCACACGAGTTCAGTAGGCTATATTTCTATGCCCAGCAATGGAGACATACGGTGCCTCTCATCGTAAATATTGCTCAAGTGTGTAGAGTGGTTTTCAGATTCGGTCCTTTGAGCCTCATTCCATATTCGCTTCTTTTTTACTTTTATACCCTCATTTTGGTGGCGGAAAATAGCCAGTGAGTTTTACAGAAGAAAACTGTCGTACTACCTTTCCACTATAATCCATGATAGCTTGTCTTCCAGCAGTAATTCTCCTATCAAGTGCAGGTCATGTTTGCTGGATACCTCTGAAGACATCCGTAAGACCTCCCCCTATCTTGGAAAAAAAAGATTCTCTCACCTTTTGTATTTGAGAATTATTCTCAGGACGATTGGAGATAAGATCTATTCTTGCTTTCTGAGAATCATTTTTAATTTGGCGAGAAAATTTTTCTAAATACGCTCTTTTGAATTTTTCATTTTTCAGGAGTGCCAAATTCTCGTCTGTTCTTCCTGTATATTTTCTATCAAAACTTGAGCGAACAAAAGATTTTCTCTCATCGTATGAAGCAATTTTTTTGATATCGTCCTCAGTATTTATTGCCTGAATATGAGAGTCAAGTTTTCTCATATCCTTATAATGCTCCTCTTTGATTAAAGAGGCAAGTCTCATGAAGAATATATATATTTACATTCTGTAAAAATATTTTCTCCTAATGTCATCAATTAATTTCAAAGGTTGCCTGACATCATTCCATTTTTGCCATTCTCACTACAAGTTCTGGGATTCTATTCTGTACTGCGCTCACGGGTATTTTTTGCAAATCACCAGAGAATCACATCTTGCTTAAAACATCTCGTGTATACCCATCAGGGTCATTACCATCACTCTCAGGTGCCCAGGTACCAATGACATCTCGTACATACAACGCATCTCTGGCAACGCCATATTTCTTTCGTGTATATTCACGAACTGCATTGCTCTGTCCATTGAGTTTTTTTTGTAAATCTTCAACAGCAATAGTAATACCTGCTTCATAGCTTGGACATATTGAATGTCATTTATTATCCCCTGGAAAACGCTTACTTTTGATATTAAGAGGATTTTTATTTCTATCAGAGAGATTTTTAGGGTTAGCTGGCGGAACGACAGTCACTGGAGTTCATGCAATTTCAAATTTTTCAGTTCACTGCTTGTTTTGTGTGATATCATTTCATTCAAAAAATGGATTTCTGTATACTTGAAAACTTTTCCCTGCCGTTCTTTGCGTATATACGACACCTCCTTTACCACTCGCTGCTTCAATAGTTTTATACGTATTACTTCCCGGTGCAGGATCTTCAGCAATGATTGCGATATGTGGACTTGGAGGGCCCATAATCAAGAAATCTCATTTTTTCCCTTGTGTATCTCATACTCTATGTGAGCGCTGTGCAAATCCTGTTGCTGAAGTGTCAAAACCTTTTGGTAGAGATCATACATCAACCAAGGAATTCACAACAAGCTGAGAACAATCGATACCTTTTTCTTTACTGGAACCATCAGCTCAGTATACATATGGCCATCCAAGATATTTTGTAGCCGCACCTACGAAGGCATCTGGTGTTGTATTTTTTAATTTATCAAATTTTTGGCTTCCAGAATCAAGTCAACCACCTGCTACATCTTTTCCTCCATTGCCTTGTTGCAGGTATTCTCTCCAAAAATCTCCCGTTGCTCCGCCCATCATAGCACCCAGAGGTGCCAATAAATCAGCAAGGAATTTTAAACCGGGACTGATTTTTCCAAAACGGCTCGCCTTGTTTACCGTAGCTGTCATATGAGAATAATCCATACCAGTTGCGTCTTTCGATGCTTTATTCATAGCATCTTGATATTCTTTATCTGTTTTAAAATCCTCTCGGACTATTCATCATAATTCTCAATTTCTGAGAGAGGCTCGCACACCCTTCAGAGAGTCTTGGAATTTTTCTAAACCAGTAAAAGGCACTCAAGAAACTATATCAAAATACGATCCTCAAAAGATATCTGATAATTTTTTTATATCGGTTTCTTCAGGAAAAAGTTTGATATATTCATCGATATTGCCTTGTGAAATTTTTAGTAAGGATTTACCAAAGTCAGTGTTTGGACTCACTCCAGAGACGAGCATACCATGTTCTTTGACAGAATCAATAAATCCTCGCAATAAAGTTGGATCTTCTTTAACCTGTTGAAAAAATACCTCCTCAGTTAATAATGCTCAGTTTTTTTTGTTGGTAAAATCACTCACACCTAATTTTTCTTGGGCGAGTGCTTGTAATTTTTTGGGATCTTTTTTGTCATTTTCTGACAAAGCGCCAAATCATTGCAAATATTGTTTTGCCTGGTATGACTGAACAATACGTTTTTGTTCTGGTGTAAGTTTTGTAACATCCACATCACCTCCATCTGGAGACTTAACCCCTTCAAGAGCCTTTTTTTTATCAACAATATTTACTTTATCGACGTTTACCCCAGAAATCAAAGACTCAGAATATATGGCTTTTTTTATTGCTGGATCAGCTTTGGTAAGATCAAGAGAAGTAATGGTCTCCTCGATATCAGCACTGTGTTTTTCTTTCAGAGCATTGGCAGTTTTATTCTCTTGTTCCTGAAGTTCCTTTTGCGACCGTTCAAAATCTTCTTTTTTTACCATCTTCTGATCAGGGCGAGGATCTACCATTCCAGCCCCATCCAAACCGTTCATAGAAAAGAAATCTTCTGAATATACTTTTGTGCCGTCTTGCACTTCTTGAGCTGAATTTCTCTTTTTTTGAAGTTCTGTCTTACTAGCTCAAAAAGCATCTCTTTTTATCTCAATATCAGTTTTTTGAGGTTTCATCTCTTTTTTTTCTTGGGCCTTTTGAGATTCTGCTGGTTTTTTTCATTGCAATGAAGGTATCTTAGAAGAAGCTTCCACCTTTACAGGAAGAGCCTTAGGAACAGGATTTGAATTTTCTTTATCCACCATGATATGATTTTATCATAGTTTTCAGGGGATTGCAAATCTAGGACATCTGAGTATTTTTATCTGTTCACGCAGTATTTTGTGGTCATACTGGACCAGATGCTGGCGGTCTCCAGACCCCAATAAGCGTTCTTCCCGAAGCATGATTTGCAAAGAAGTCACTTGCATATCCATCCTCAGTTTTGATTTCAATATGTCCATGTTGGCCTCAAGAATATACGAAAACATCTCATGTTTGCGGTTTTTGTCATTTTCTGATTTCTTCTATTTTATCTTCAAATCAAATCTTAAACAAATCACTTCCGGCATCTTTGGCACTTCATCAAGTCATTTTGTAGCTCGATTCCACATAACCGGCAGCGCAAAGATGATTTTTAACAGATTTATAGCACGTTCCGGTACTTCATCCTGGATTCGTTCCTTGTTTTGCGAGTTGTGCCAGAAGGCTTGGTGGTCACTTGGTACCTTTGGGAAGATCTTTCAATGGTCATCGCATCTTAAATCAGCTTCATTGCCACTGATAACTCGCAATGGTCATTTTGGAAGCCTCAACGGGTGGTATTTCCTCTGCACCATTACTAGCACTTGGTACATCCGATGATCATCCAGCAGAAAATCCTCGAGTAGCAGAAGGACCAAAAGATTTTGATGAAGTATCATTTCAGTTCTTATCAACTGGGAATGAGTCTACTTGCTCTGCTTGCTTTGAAACATATTTAATAAACGTCTCTTGATTGGTAGGTATTCCTGTGACGTTTTGAAAATTTTCTGCTAATTTTTTTGTCACTTCTTCTTTTGAGAGTCATGCTGAGTTTTTCAGTATCTCTTGTTCCGTGGTACGCAATTTCCCCTGTATTCTCTCTCGTACCACGGCGAGTTCTGGCTGAGAACTCAGATTGATATTCGGGTCCACAATAGCTTTTTCCCAGGCCTTTGGAAATGTCTTTGCCAGAAATTGAACTCGAGAATCATCGAGTGGTTCTGTGCTATAATGAAGATCTGTAATACTCTTTGTAAGTCACTCTCATTCGATTTTTTTCTGTTCCTCCGGATGAGATTTTTCTTTTTTTGCAAGAGTGATATCAGAAGCTATGGTTTCTTGATAGGTTTTTTCATCTTTTTTGTAAGCATCCTCCATTTTTTTGAGTGTATTTTCAGCATTTGATTTGTCCACTGCATCTTGTTTTCCTGGGGCTTGAACATCTTCTTTGCTTGCTTTATCTAAGAGACTCTTCTTCTCTTGGTAGTCTTTATACTTTATTTGGAGTTCCTGATTTACTTCTTTGAGCCTATCTTATGGTTTTTCAGCTTTTTCGGGAGGTTTTTTGGAAGATTCTGGTATAGTATTCCATACCTCATTCCTCTTTTCAGAAGCATTAGGAAGTGTTTTGGGTGGTTCTGGAGTATTTTGCATTTCTACCATAACCTAATTCTACCCTACCTTGAAACGAAATGCAAATAGTTGCAAAAAGTCGGAAAAATATACAATACAACGACTAAAGCTTACTAAGTTTATTGGGTTTTCTAGGTTTCCTAAGTTATTACCGAACCAACAATTCCCTCTTTTTTCTCTCTTCTCTTTGCTCTTTTATCTTATTGAATATGAATCTCTGAATCGTCTGACTTCCAAATGTCGGTAAATCCACCCTTTTTAATGCCCTTACAAAGAGTTATGCTGCTGAGGCGGCCAATTTCCCCTTTTGCACCATAGAACCTAACACGGGCATGGTAAATGTCCATGATGACCGTTTACAAGCTCTTGCAAGTACTATGAAATCAGGCAAAGTCGTCCCAGCAACAGTCGAATTTGTCGATATCGCCGGTATCGTACGAGGAGCGAGCCAGGGTGAAGGATTAGGCAATAAATTTCTCGCCAATATTCGTGAGGTCGATGCCATCCTCCAAGTCGTACGCGTCTTTGAAGATGGCGATGTCCACCATGTCGACTGAAGTGTCAATCCAAAACGCGATATAGAGATTATCAATGCCGAACTTATCATCGCCGACCTCGAGACACTTATAAAGCGTAAGGATGGTGAAGTGGCAAAAAAAGCTCGTTCAGGAGACAAAGATGCTCAAAAACTTCTCGAGATCTACACGAAGATTTTTGAAGGACTGAATCAAGGAAAACTGGCTATCCAAGTCGAGCTGACAGACGATGAGAAACTGCTCGCACGAGACTTGCATTTACTTACCATGAAGCCATTTATCTATGCTGCCAATGTGAATGAGTCAGATCTCAAAATGGATGAAGCAACATTGCGTGCCAAAATCGGCGTCACGGATCCAAAAATTCCTGTTATTACCATCTGTGCCAAAATCGAGATGGAAATGATGGAATTCGGCGAAGAAGATCGCAAAGAATTTCTCGCAGATATGGGGCTCACAAAAAATCCTGTCGACGAACTCATAAAAACCTGTTTTGATACCCTCGGACTGCAGTATTACTTCACAGCTGGTGAAATAGAAGCACGCGCTTGGACCATTAATAAAGGAATGAAAGCTCCTCAAGCTGCTGGAAAAATCCATACCGATTTTGAGAAAAAATTTATCAAAGCAGAAATCGCAAACTGGAAAGATATCGCCGATAATGGTGGTTGGCCAGGGGCACGAGACAAAGGACTTGTCCGTATGGAAGGCAAAGAGTATGTCATGCAAGAAGGCGACACCGTTGTTTTTAAATTTGGAGGATAGGTAGGAATATGTTCCACGCAAACTCAATGCTGAAATAGACATATGAGAGTCTGAGAGGAAATACTGTTTGAGCGGGATGAATGCAGTATGTTCTTGAATTCAGATTATAGCGAGTTTATTTCCTAGTCCCCCTGTCAAGGGGGATGCCGCAGGCAGGGGGTTTGGTTTTGCAGTATCCGCCTAAGCGGACCATCAAAAGTACGAAAACGCCGCCAGAAATCGGAATAGTTTAATAATCTGGACTCTCGGGTCAAGCCCGAGAATGACGATACGTGGGATGGATCCTGAAACAAGTTCAGGATGACGGGAAAATAATCTACGCTCCAAAAAATCCATCAATCTTCACTGTCTGATACCGACGAAACCATGTCAATTGTCGCTTAGCATAGTGTCGAC
>Ga0172380_10003542_pt1 | contig 21300 bp, 42 predicted proteins | sample Leawe162metaG_FD_119747 | JGI IMG/M metagenome (GOLD analysis project Ga0172380, IMG submission 119747) | Leachate microbial communities from a municipal landfill in Southern Ontario, Canada - Leachate well 162 metaG | ecosystem: Engineered > Solid waste > Landfill > Unclassified | place... | reverse complement strand
TGGATATCCATGTCAGTCACTCCGTATCAACTGACGATGAATGTATGCGAGGGATCGTGCGTCGTCAAGCGTTGAGCGTCAGAAACTTGCAATATTTTTCATACGCGATGGCGGCGAAGTATGCCGATGATGCGCTTAACGCTAAATGATACGACGGATTGCCGCTATCCCGCGCTTGCGCTGCCGCTTCCGCATCCTGCCGTGCCCATTCTCGATACCGGGCAATCTCGCGAATTCGAGCCTCAATCGTCCAATCGGAATGCGTGATGCGACCGATCATATTCCTAACGCCTTTCTTACGTCGGCTTTCGCGGCGGCGTATCCCGTATTGTAAGCAGCGAGCAAAACGCGCTCCGCTTCGCTTAACGCAGCCTTTGATCGGACGATCATCACAACGTTACCTGCGTTAAGCTCCGCATCCGTCCAATTGTCAGCACTGGTGCAACGAACACCATTGCACCAAAACCAAACCGTGCCCCACGGGTGAAATTCGCGCTTGTCATGTTCGCTCATTTAAAATCCCCTTCGATGCGCAACACGGGAATTCCCGCATCATTCATAGCGCTCAACATGTCGGCTGTGCCGTCGTGCCCCGGAAACGCAATGCCAAGGTCGGGCAGGGCGTCGCGGATCATCTGCCGGTTGCGCTTGGGGCCAGCGCTGCGACCGTAACGGTTCCAATCGGCTTTGAATTGCATGTGCCGACCTTCGGTGCGTCCGGGCAACGTCGCTTCGAATAGCTCCGCTCCGTGATCCGCTCCGGTCATGCCGCCTTCAATAATTGCTTCATAGGTGAACTCGCACGCCAGCACGCCAAGGTGTTCGGCGATGCGGTGCCGGGCGTTGGCGATGAGCCAATTGCGAACCTTGATCGGATCAAGATCGCGGCCACCAAAGATAACGACGCGGATTGGACATGTCACGGCACAAACTCCGGTGGCAATTTTACGTTCGGCGGAACGCGCGCAAACATCGGAACGATATCGCGCGGCGAATATCCGGCCAACCCGCAACCGATAGCGGTTAGTTGAAATTCGGTTGCGGGATGCGCTTCGGCATACATCAAGAAATCCGAAACATATTCGCGAATTGCTGCGAGCGGCAGCGTGTTAAGATTGCGGTCTTTGGTCGGTATGGCATAGCTGTTCCCCTGCCGCCCAATACCTTGCCCTTTGATCGCGCCTCGGTTGTTCAACGCCCATAGCGCCGCGCCTTTGCCGTGCCGTCCGGCTAGGTTGCTGCCGAAAACGAATACGGGTGTCGTGTCGGTCACGGCAACACCACGATTGCGACGATGAATGCGACACTGCATGCGGTGGATATCGCGCCGGTTATGAAGTGGCGTCGCGCTTCATCAAAATGCGCGGCTTTGGCGTCCGGATGCGTTCGGGCGAGTGTGCCTAGGGCACGGTGTGCCCCGGCTCGCATGAATTCGATGTGACCTAGTGCGATGGCGAGCAACGCACAGATTGCGGCAACTGTTCTCATTCGTCAAACCGCTCCGTTATTACCGCCGCGATATTCCGGCGATCCGATATCATCGGCGGAAACTATGCGATTGCCCGGATATAGCGCAGCAAGTGCGGCGCGGTATGCGATGAGTGGGTTTGTCATGGCTTATCCAGTCTGTTGAGGATTTCCATTGCGATTGCGCGGAATTGTTCGCGGTCATAATGCGCACTTTCTGGCGCGAAATGATCAACTAACACGGTGGCGATATGCTCGACACGGGCCATGCGTGCTTTGTGTGCGTCGCCCATTGTGCGCAACTTGGCGCGCACGTCGGCAATAGGCATGTCGTCGGGCGCTTCGTTGAATACGAAGTTAATCGCGTCAACGGGAATGTCGGACGTGCCAAACATTTCCTCCCAATCTAGCGGTGTTACCTTCTCGGGCTCGCTCATTTCGTCAACCCCAAGGATAAGTCGTGCTTGTTCGGCGTAATGCGCGCTGCGATATGTTGCGTCGCGCCACCTATTAAGATCGTGCGGACGCCCGGTCATTTCGTAAAACATGCGCCAACACTCTGCATAGATATATGACAGTGCGGCCAAACGCTGATAACGCCGCGCCTCACGTTCAAGGTTGGCGATGAGTATCGCGGCGCTCATTCGTCAAATACCTCGCGACTGAACAGCACGCGCCAGCCCTGCCAGATGCCGGAGCGTTCGTCACGGTGATCATACTTATAAATGAGCGTGCCAATGGGCCATGCGGCGGGGCCGATGAGCGTTAACCTGCCGTCCGGGCGTTCGGCGACGTATATCGTATCGAACGAATAGCCGTCGTTGCGATCCGGTATTTCATGCGTGACGATATGCACGGCAACCGGCGTGTCATCTAGCAGGGTGTGCCCCTGCGCCATCTGCTCGGCTAGTGTCATGGCAAGGTTTCCCCGTTGTCGTAACGATCCGGGCTGCGACAGAACAACAGCGCGCCGAAGGCTGCGTTCATCGCGCCTTTGAATTCGCTGTTATCATCCCATTTTCCCGAACGATAACATTCGGCGGTATGATGTGCGCCGTCCGCATCGGCGCGACGTGCGCACATTTCGCGGGCGATCATGCGTGCATCTTCATACAATGTCTGTGTCATCGGGATTGGGCTCCGTTGCTAGGCGTTGAACAGCTTCATAATATGATGCGGTTGATCCCGTCAAGCGGCATTCGGTAATTCTCGCGCAAATCATTTCGTCGGTTATGTGCGGCGGAAAATCGACAACGATGCGATACATATTAATCAAAAACTGCGTCCAACTAGGCATGGTGTTGCGCTCCCATTATTAACGCTATGGGTTGGGTGTTGACGCTGTGATGATGACGATAGCAATGTCGTGATTGATCCGGCAAGTGGAAAAGTGCAAAGCGGTGCAAAAAGTGCATTGCGGTTCGCACCACGCTCGGGCATTTATCGTGCGTTGCATGATTTGGGGCCAAGTTTAATGACTGATGATACCGAAGCGCTTTTGTCGCTTACGGACGTGCTTGCGCTGTTGAACGTGTCACGTCGAACCTTTTTCTATATGATCAAAGACGGCGATTTTCCGCCGCATACCCATAAGCTAAGACAAGCGCACAGGTGGCAACGTGCCATCGTGATGGAATGGCTCGACACGCAGCGGGTGTCTCGCTGATGACATTCGATATAGGGCAGGCACGCGCATTCCTCGCAACGTTCGGGGCAGCGGATAGCGTCAACGATTTCCGTGCGATCCACGATACCCGCAAAGACGTGCCCGGCGTTCCGCTGCGTGGCACTCTCGATGCACTGGCGGGCACGCTGGAGCAATGGAACGTCGCGGGATATGGCATCTTCGTGATGATCAATGAAACCGATGGTCAAGGGTTGCACGTCGCCAACGTGCAGCGCTTCCGGGCGAACTTCATTGACGTTGACGGCGATCCGGATTGGTCAAAGTGGCGCGCCGTAGGGGAATGGCTCGCGCCGTCGTGCTATGTCATGTCGTCGCCCGGCAAATTCCATGCGTATTGGGCGGTTGAACACCATGCCGACGACGCCGCCGCCGAAGCGATCCAGCGCAAACTTGTGACGAAGTGGGGAAGTGATCATACCGTTGTTGACGCACCACGCGTCATGCGGTTGCCCGGCAGCTTGCATATGAAGAACCCGGCGCAACCTAGCGTCGTCACGTTCTATCCGGGCCGCGTCGGTCTTTATACGCGCGGCATGCTCGAATGGCAGTTGGCAGGCATCGAAGCATCGGCGGGCGCGGAACGTGAAGCGCTCGGCAACCCTGCGTTCGCCGCGCCGTCGCTCGCCATCGCCGTTGATGCGCTCGGGCGCATTGATCCCGGCACGCTTGATCGTGGCGAGTGGTTGAAGATTACGGCAGCGTTCAAGGCGTCCGTTTGGCAATGGGGCGAAGTGCTGGCGCGCATGGCTTGGGATAGCTGGTGCGCGACATATCCGGGCAATGACCTAGGCGAGAATGAAAAGCTGTGGCGATCCATCGCCAGCACCAAAACAGGTTGGTCGCATTTGGCCCGTGTCTCAGGCGTGCAGGCTGAATTGATGTTCGGTGACAGAACGGGTGCGCAAGCGCCGACACCGGGGCAGGGCGGGCCACTGGCAGGCGGCGGGCCATCCGGCGCAGCGCAGGCGGTTGCCGCCTCACAACCGGGGCCACCACGGCTAGGCGTATTCCTCACAGCGCAGGAACAAGCGCGCTATTTTGAAGGGTGTTTCTACGTCAAGGTGTTGGGTCGCATCTTTACGCCCGATGGTTTGTTTCAGGATGCGGGCAAATTCAACGCTGATTTTGGCGGTAAAGTTTTCATCATATCGGACGACGGGTCTAAGACGACGGATGAACCGTGGAAAGCTGCGACGCGCGGGCAAGTGTATCAGGTGCCAAAGGTGCATCATACGCGGTTTCTGCCCGAACTCGCGCCGATGGTGACGGTTGCCGACGAACTCGGGCGACTAGGTATAAATACCTATAAACCGGCAAATATCGTAATGACGGAAGGCGACGCCTCACCATTCATTAATCATTTGCGTGCGTTGATCGGCAACGAAGCCGACTTGCGCATATTGCTTAATTTCATGGCGCATTGCGTGCAGCGTCCGGGCGTTAAAGCGCTGTGGGCTCCGGTGATCCAATCGGCGGAAGGCGCGGGCAAAGGGCTCATACTCGCTGCGTTGAAGCATGCGATTGGCTCGATATATGTGCATGACGTGAACGCCAAGGAACTAAGCGACGGCGGCGGTAAGTTCAACAGTTGGCTCCGCAATCGGCTGTTGATCATCGCCAACGAAATCAAGGTTGATGAAACGCGCGAAATGCTCGAAGTGCTGAAACCGTTGATTACGGAAAGCCGCGTTGAAATCCAGTCCAAAGGCGTTGATCAAATGATGGAAGACAACGTTGCGAATTGGATCATGTTTACCAATTTTCAAAACGCGGTGCCGATCAACAAAGACAGCCGACGTTATGCCGTGTTTTTCTCTCCGATCCAAACCGCCGAAGATATCATTGCTGCGGGCATGGGCGGCGAATATTTCCCCAAGCTGTTTAATTGGATGCGCTCGGGCGGGGCTGCGCATGTCGCATGGTTCCTGATGAATTTCCCGATTGATCCCGAATACGATCCTGCCGGTGCGGCGCATCGTGCGCCCGTGACCACTAGCACGGCAGCGGCGATTGTGGCCGGGCTCGGACGCATTGAGGCCACCATACAGGAAGCTATTGACGAAGGCACCGAAGGGTTTCGCGGTGGGTATATGTCGGCTGTTGCAGTGGGTCGATTGCTGCGTGATGCGGGCATTAAAGCTAGCCCACACGTGTTGAAGTCGGCTTACAAAATTTTAGGCTATGTTGAGATTGGCCGGGCGGGGCAGGCGTGGCCTCAAGATGATTTCAAAAAATCCACAATTTATGCGAAAGATCGCAAATTATCGATAACCGGCTATCCATATGCCCAAGGATGGCAAATATAGCAAATTATGCGGCCACCAAGGCCAGCAAGCCAGATCACTAAGTGGCCTTGAAAAAGCGTAACGGGTTCAAAGGGATACAGCAAGAAACGCCAAGGTCAGCAACATTCCCCCTATTCCCCCACACATTCCCGTTCCCATATATTATATAATTTATACTCTTTATATATCTCTCTCTTACTGAATTAAGAATGTTGATGATGTTGCTGAACTAAAGGGAAAAAGCCAAGCGTTGCAGGGTGTTGCGAGGCCAGAAGGTTGTTGAATGTTGGTGGCCTTGATGGTTTGGCGTCCCAAGTGAGACAAATGATCGAGTATAGCGAGGTAACAAGAACGAAAAATTTGAATAGGATTTAAATCCCAACGCGGCGGCGAGTGATGAATAGCGCCGTCCAATGCAACCGACAAACGGAACGATGATGGATATCGATAAATTCAAATTACAGGTTGACGATCAAATTCAACTCTGCCTTACGAAAGAACGTGAGCTAGAGCTTAAACTTGAAGCATCACGGAATTTGCGCGAAGGGCTCAACATAGCGAAACGGCTCGCTGAAAAACTCGAAAAGGAAATGAACAATGGAAAGTGAAAATACACGGCAATTGCGTGCGGCGGTTGAACGTGCGGAAAGCGACATTACAAAGGCGCAGGGTCGGCACCAAGGATTGTTGATCGCGTTGCAGCTATCGGAAAAAACCGATGAAGCTATGCAGGTGATCGCCGACGATAACGCCGCGCGGGAAAAAGCAGCTTCGGCTGAACTTGCTGAAATTGATGCGGAAGGCGATCCCGTCCCGGTTGCGACGCCTGCGTGAATTTGCTATCGGTGCGGTTGATCCTAGTCGAAAGGCCGCACCGATGTTCACTCCGATCAAAGACGATCCGCGCCATATCGTGCCGCATCTGTTTGCGCTCCGTCGTGGTGAGTGGATCGATTACGACACTGCGCAAATCGCGCGGTTCAACGCGACGAAGATCGGAAATGTCGCGGGTTTCGCATGGATACTTAGCGAGATTGGCGAAGATCGGTTTGACATAACCGAAACGCCAGAATTTACGCGGATCGTTTGCGTTGGGTAAACCGCTTGTTCATGGTCGCGACGAACTTGATCCGGACGAATACGCCGAATTAAACGAACGCGTGCATCAACAGCTTGTTGCAATCAACGAAGCTGATTTGCCGCAATCGTCGGAGTTCAAAACCGCATACGAACAATTGCGGATCGTTGAACGGAAGTTTGTCGATCAATACTTGATCGCTGGCGACGCTATCAGCGCATATTTGCAGTCGTGGCCACAAGCTGGCGTATCGGCGCGGGCGATCCGGGTTCGCGTCAAAGACCTAATGTCGCGCCCATTGGTGCAAGCGTCGATCAAGGAACGCCAGCGCGAGTTGTCCCGCGCGTCGATGATTTCCGCCGAACGCGTGATTGAGGAAGTCGCTAAGGTCGCGTTCAGTAACTTGGGCGATTTCCTGCATGTGACGGCGGATGGCGATCCAATGCTTACGCTCGCTAACGCCACGCGCGACCAACTGGCGACGCTATCGGAAGTCACGGTTGAAGATTACACCGATGGTCGCGGCGATGATGCGCGCGACGTGAAGCGGATCAAGCTCAAACAGCACGACAAGATGCGCGGGCTCGATGCCCTGATGCGTCATTTCGGCTTGCATGCGCCGGAACGCTTGGAAGTGAGCGGGCGCGGTGGTGGCCCGATCCAAACGCAAAATCTGCACGTCAACGCGACTGTTGAGGAAGCGGCGGAACTTTACGCTAATTCGTTGAGGGAATACGACTGATGAAAATCACAGTTAAGCCGCTCGATTGGCTAGTTCAGCGCGACCGATACGCGCGTTCAACATTGGGTGAATATCGGATAAGCCCGATGTTCGGTATGGGTCCGAAGGATTTCATGGCGGCGCGTGGTTCGACGGCCATCGGTTATTTTGATACGATGCCGGAAGCGATGGAATTCGCACAGCGCGACCACGAACAACGCATACACGCTGCAATCGATCCGGAGTGGACATGACATGCTGTTGCGCCGTCGTCGGAAACTTACGCTAGGGCAAGTCTCGCTCGCTGTGGCCTATGTGTTGATCGTCGCCGCTGCCGGTGCATGGCTTATTGCCGGTGCGCCCGTTACGGCGAAGATACTAGCCGGGCTTGCAATGCTGTTCGTCGCAATATGGATGATGATTTGATGGATAAGACGCGGGCGGCAGCATACGAAACGAACCTAGAAAACGAACTCAACGCTTCGCATAAACTTTGCGAGGCCAACGGGCGCAAACTGTTGATCGTCGGTATCTTCACGGAAAACGACAATCCAACGCCCGGCATCGGCGGCATCACGCGCGTTGTTAGCGATGGCGTTACACGTCGTGATGCAAACGTGTTTATCGCTGGATTGGAGCGCGAGATTGCTCGGATCAAGGCGTTGCTCACATGACAACGCTACTCGATACGCTACATGTTCCGACAGTGGATCGTTGGGTATCATTTGACGGCATCGAATGGTTTCCATTGGTTGACCGGGAATACGTCGTTTGGCCCGGTATCGTGCAAACGAAGCAAGCGCCCGTTGCCAATCCAATGCGCACGTTCGACAAGATGCGCGAGATTGAACAGCGGCAGAAGTTCAAGCGGAAGCGTGGCGGGCGTTCGGGTGTGCCTTACACCATTCAAGCGGTGCATGCGAAATGAATGAACCCGTTATGCCCGTCCAATATGAACACCTTGCCAAAGCGCGCGGCGCATGTCGGCAATTCATCCTGTTGATGAACCAAATGAAACGCGACGCTCGCCTAATTGCTTCGATACCAAAGGATGATCGGCGTTAGTTGTGAAGCTCGAATATATCGATTTGAAGAATATGGTTGTCGTGCTTGAAGGCGGCACGGTTGTTCCGATAGTCGAATTAGTCGATTGGGACGATGAAGAAACCGACGATATAAGCGAAGCGGCGGGCGGTGTTGCTGGAACGCCCGAATGGGGTTATTTCGATTTTATTATTGAACCTGCGGATACGGTGCATTGATGGATGATTTTAAGGATGCGCCGTTTACCATCGGCGAATTGCGAGCGGATCGCTCGGGCAGCGGCACCGATTGGAAACCGCGTGATGTATTGGTGCGATTGCTTCGCGATATCGACGCAGGACGATTGAACCCGGAAGCGTTGGTTGTTGTGCTTTACGATCCGCCCGAAGATGATGCGCCGAACGGTTACATTTATCATAGTGTGTCGTCACCTTTGCTCACGACAAGCATTGCGATGATTGAAATTACACGATGGAAGATGCTTAAGGCGTCATTCTGATGCGTGCGATAAGTCTTTTCGATTGGATGCCGCCTGCCCCGGTGCCGGAAGCGTGGAAGCCGCGTGCGCTCGGGCATAGCGCATGGCCACCAAACTACATGGGTGTTTATAGCTTCCGCATGGCGGAACTCGCGAAGATGCGCGCCGATCCTGCATATCTCGCCAGCGCGAAAGCGTATTATCGCAAGCGCCCCGGTGAATTCATTCAACATTGGATGGATACATTCAATCCGCGCAAAAAGTCGGCGCGATGGATGCCGTTTGTATTCTTCGAACGGCAGCAAGAGTTCATCGATTATCTGATGCAATTGATCCACGATGAGGAAGGCGGGTTAGTTGAAAAGTGCCGCGACATTGGCGCAACATGGCTCGCCTGTGCGTTCAGCGTGCATCAATGGTTGTTCGAACCGGATACGTCGGTCGGTTGGGGCTCGCGCAAAGAACAGCTAGTTGATAAGATCGGCGACATGGATAGCATCTTTGAAAAGATGCGAAAGCTTATCGAGCATTTGCCCGACGTATTCTTGCCAGCCGGGTTCAACCCTGCGACGCATGCAACGTTCATGCGGATTATCAATCCGGTGAACGGATCAACCATTACCGGCGAAGCTGGCGACAACATCGGGCGCGGTGGGCGTAAATCGTTCTATTTCAAGGATGAAAGCGCGCATTATAGCCGTCCGGAATTGATCGAAGCGGCGCTAGGCGACAATACGAACGTTCAAATCGATATTTCATCGGTGAACGGGCTCGGCAATGTGTTTCATCGTCGGCGCGAAGCCGGGCAGGAATGGGCACCGAACGCCGAACTCGAAAAGGGTCGAACGCGGGTATTCGTGTTCGATTGGCGTCACCATCCGGAGAAAACCGACGAATGGTATAACGCTCGCAAAGCGAAGTGGTCGGCGGAAGGTATGGAACATATCTTTGCGCAGGAAGTAGATCGCGATTATGCGGGCTCGCAAACCGGAACGATTATCTCGCTGGAATGGGTGCGTGCGGCGTTCGACGCGCACAAGCTGTTGGCGCATTGGGCGACGCCTTGGGATAGCGGCGGCACGATGGCAGCGCTCGACGTGGCCGACGAAGGCGGCGACACCAACGCGTTCGGCAAGCGTAAGGGCGTTGTGCTGCGTCATATGGAAGAATGGGGCTCACGCGATCCGGGCGTTACGGCACGTCGTGCAATCGGGCTGTGCATGGATACGCCCGGCATTGAATGCATGTATGATAGCGTAGGCATTGGCTCCAACGTTAAAAGCGAATGGAACCGCCTAACCAAAGACCTTGATCCGCACACAGGAAAGCCGATCCTCAAGCCGGGGCTTGTCAACTTCGTTCCGTGGTCGGCGGGCGCTGGCGTCAAAGACCCATTTTTCCGCGTCATTGAAGACGATGATCAATCGCCGATGAACGTCGATCAATACGGCAACTTGAAAGCGCAAGCGTGGTGGAACTTGCGGGCTCGCTTTTATCGCACATGGCAAGCCGTCACATCATATAAAGCGTCGCTCACCGATCCAACCGTTACGCCGATTGTGTTCGATCCGTCCGATTTGATATCGTTCGACGTTCAGGCGCTCGGAATGGCGGTATTGACGAAACTCGAAAAGGAATTGACGCAGGTTACCAGTGACAAAAACGGTGCGATGAAACAAATCATCGATAAAAAACCGGATGGAATGAAGTCGCCGAACCTAGCGGATTGCGTCGTCATGTGTTATTTCCCGGTTGATGATGGTTCGAGCGAAGGGGCATTCGGGACTTATGCTGACACATAACAAGCCGCGTGCGTTCGCTGGTGAAGCTTCCCCGGTGGTGGTCGATCTTCACAAGGGCTCGAAAGACCACGCCGCAATGGCGAAATATTGGTCGCTTGTCGGCACGCTGATTAGCGGCACGGATGCCGTGATTGCTGCCGGTGAAACGTTCCTGCCGCGCCTGCCGAACGAAGGCAAGAAAGATTACGAATTCCGCTTGGGCGTCGCCAAGTTCACCAACATTTACCGCGATATCGTTGAAAATCTCGCGTCGAAACCGTTTGTAACGCCCGTCACGGTGCCCAACGCGCCGGGGCCAATCGAAGAATTCATTAAAGACGTTGACGGCTCGGGCCGCAATCTGACGACGTATGCCGCCGATATGTTCTTTAACGGTATCAGCGACGCGATTGACTGGCTGTTTGTCGATTTCCCCAACGTTGATCCGAATGAAGTTCGAACCATCGCCGATGAGAAAAAGGCGGGCGTCCGTCCGTTCTGGTCGCGTATTCTCGCCGCGAACATGCTTGAAGTTCGTTCGGCGGTTCACAGCGGCAAGGAAGTTCTAACCTACGCTCGCATATACGAACCCGATGTTGCAGGCGACGATTACGTTCGCATCATGGAACGCGACGCTGCCGGGGCACGTTGGACGCTATGGAAGGCCAAGCCGACGAACGGCAGGGCGGGCGCTAACACGCCGCGCGAGTTCGAACAGGTTGGCGCGGGCGTGTTCAGCATCGGTGTTCTGCCGCTGGTGCCGTTCGTCACCGGGCGTCGCAATGGTCGCAAGTGGGTGTTTCATCCACCGATGCGCGATGCCGCCGATTTGCAGAAAAAGCTTTATCAGGACGAAAGCGGGCTGGATTACATTAAGACGATGGCCGCTTATCCGATGCTGGCGGGCAACGGTGTATCCCCGCCGAAGAAAGATGCCGCCAACGCCAATTCGCCCGTTGAGCGTGCCCCTGTGGGGCCAATGGCGGTGTTGTATGCCCCGCCCGATGGCAAGGGCGGTTATGGCAATTGGGCGCTGCTAGAGCCTGCCGCGTCGTCGCTGACGTTCCTTAAAGAACAAATCAAAGATACCATCGTGCAATTGCGCGAGTTGGGTCGCCAGCCTCTAACGGCGAACTCGGGCAATCTGACGGTGATCACGACAACCGTAGCCGCACAGAAAGGCAACAGCGCCGTCCAATCATGGGCGTTCATTCTGACGAACGTTATCATCGAAGCGTTGAAGCTGACTGCGCTGTGGATGAAGGTTGATTACGCTGATCCCAAGGTAACGATCTTCACCGATTTTGACGTTGATGGTGAAGGCGGCGAAACGTTGACAGCGCTCGGCAAGATGCGCGACGGCGGCGATCTATCGCAGCGCACGTTGTGGAAGGAAATGCAACGTCGAAATGTGTTGGCACCTGACTTTGATGCCGATGAGGAAGAAAAGGCGCTGTTGACAGAAACGCCCGGCGATGATGAAGAATTGGACGCATTCGGCAATCCGGTTCCGCCCAAACCGGACAATGACGTAGTTCCCCCGACTGGCGCGCCGAAACCGCCAGTTGATAACCCTGCCGCATAATCGGATGATGCGCGGCGCATGAACTGGATGGTTCAACGATGATTAAGTTTAACGGCGTTCCGATGCTTGCGCTCGGGCTCGCAATGCGGCAGGCGCGCGGCTTTGCTGGCGGCGGTTGGAAGCTCAACGACGCCAAAGACGCGATTTTGCTGAAAGACGGCAACCCGATTTACGTTGACGAAAACGGCGCGGAAAAGACGGTTGATATCGGCACGATTTCGCGCCTGAACGGCGAAGCCAAATCGCACCGGGAACGCGCCGAAGCGGCGGAAGCTGCGAACAAGGCGTTCGAAGGGCTCGATCCCAAAAAGGCGCGTGAGGCTATCGAAACGCTCGGCAAGATCGACCTTACGAAGATGGTCGATAGCGGCAAGCTTGACGAAGTTCGCGCCGAAATTACCAAGGGTTTCACTGCGCAGGTTGAAACCGAAAAGTCTCGCGCCGATGGCCTGCAATCTCGCCTGAACAATATGCTGCTTGGGCAGGCGTTCGGCGCGTCCAAGTTCATCACTGACAAGATGGCAATTCCCGCTGATATCGTTCAGCGCATGTTTGCCGAAAACTTCGCCGTTGAAGGCGACAAGATCGTTGCGAAGGGGCCGAACGGGCAGGCGGTTTATTCGAAAACCCGTGTCGGCGAAGCTGCAACGTTTGACGAAGCGCTTGAACAATTCGTTGACGGCTATTCGAATAAAGACGCCATTATGAAGGCGTCGGGCTCGCGCGGCTCGGGCAATGGCGGCGGCGGCGGCAACGATGGATCGGGCAAGGCGCGTTACACTCGCGCGGAGTTCGACAAGATGACGCCAACCGATCAAGCGAAAGTTTCCGTCACCATGCGCGAAGGCAAGGCGGAACTAGTCGATTAATCGAACCAACGTCGTAAGGCGTTGAAGAATGGCGGTAGGTTGTTGGGTTGCGCCGACCTACCGCCATTATCATATCCGATGGGCAAACGATGACGGTTCTAGCAGATTACGACATTCGGCAACGCGCCCTTACGCAAGGGTTGGTCACGCCGTTTCATCATCGCCGGGTTGATGGCGGTTTGTCATGGGGCTTGTCGTCGTGCGGTTACGACGTTCGCCTTGCTGGCGGGCTCACTGAGTTGGACGGCACAGCCTTGCCCGATATGATCTTGCCCGTTGGGCGCATGGTCCTAGGGGCCACAATCGAACGCTTCAATATTCCCCGCGATCTTTGCGCGCACATGCGCGATAAATCATCGTTGATCCGGCGCGGGCTGATGCTCGGGAATACGGTTGCCGAACCCGGCTGGCAAGGGTTCCTTACGCTTGAACTGACGAACCTATCTGGCGCGCCGATGGAACTGTTCGAAGGTATGCCGATTGGGCAATTTCAATTCGAACTGCTATCACGCTCGGTTGATACGCCGTATAGCGGCAAATATCAGTATCAGGAAGCCGGGCCGCAAGTCGCTCGCTTTGAAGCGTTGGTTAAACGCTAGGCTCGCGCGGTTGCTTCGGATGATCGGCGCGCACGTGCGCACACATTTTGGAAAACGCCGCGCCACCAGTGCGAAGGCCAAACCCGCGACCGGGGTTCATTTGCCGACGAATGGTGATGGTGAATTTACAGCACGGGCACGCATAAACCGTCGCTGCCGGACCTGCAAATTTCCGAATACCATACAAGCTAACGTTGTTTTTGATAGGCATCGCTCGGGCTCCGTTGCGGCAGTGGCCGGGCTTACGCCCGACCCTTGTTGATGTAGCGATATGCCATGCTGGCGAATTTCTTCGCATCGGCGAGCGTTTCGAAATTTCCGGTTGACCACGCTTGCGGCTGGCCATCAACCCATTCCGTCGGGCCGGTTTCCAGAACGCGCACATATTCGCCCGTTGCTTCGTGCCGTGCCCAAATCTTCACGCCTTCAATCGACTTGGTATCCTTCCACACAAGTTCTGCGGTGAAGTTGGCAGCAAGCTTGACGCGGGCACCGAGTTCGTAATGTGTGCGGGTGTTGGTCATTTCGTTTCGCTCCGTTTCAATACGATGAATGTATGCGACGGATCGTGCGGCGTCAACACCTAATCTGTGCGACGAATAAAATAATCGTTGGTCGCGATTTCAACCGCTCGATACCCGTCGGCTATTGCGATAGCGTGCGCCACGTCGGTAACGCCAGCGCATACGACACGGACAGCCAGCCCGTGCGCCTTGGCATGATCGTCGGCAACCCAAAGCTTTAACGCTTCGAACGTGTAGCGCCCGGTTACAGGATCGCAGGGCGCGAACGATATGCCGGGATAGATCATTTCTCACTTTCCAATTTCGCGGCTTTCATAGCGGCGGCACGTGTTCCAAAGCGACGCGGCGAACCGTCTTTGCGGCAAAGGCGAATGCCGTTAATTTCAGCTTCGAAGATTACGCCATATTTCCGCATGTTCGGGCGCTCGATAATTTGAATGCGCATGGCGTAGGCTCCGTTGGTTGATACGATGAATATATGCGATGAATGGCCCGGCGTCAATCCCTATTCAGTTTCACCGGGAAAATCTTTGATCGGCTTCGCACGAAGGAAATCGGCAACCGTGTTGAAATTGCCCGTCCGAGTATGCGCCATGCGACCGGACGAAAAGCGCCAATCGGCTTTTAGCCAAACGTGATACTTGTAATCGAACGATTGGCTTTCTCCGTCTAGAACTTCCTCAACGCCCGGATGCGTGGAAATTGTTTTCGGCATTGGCTTACGGTATGTCATCGTGTGGGCTCCGTTGATTGATACGGTGAATATATGCGCTGAATAATGCGGTGTCAATCCCCTACGTAAACATTTTGCCGTTCCAGCGCAGCGAGCAACATGCGCGCGCCTTTGATGATGTTGCCGGGCGCATCGGTGCCGCTGTGCGCGTAGTGTTTGGCATCGCTGATTAGATCGCGCAACGCCGGATCGCCACTATCAATCACGAACTGCGATGAATTTTCGCTGATGATCGCAGGCGTCGGCAAATCGCGTTCCATGTGATCGATGAAAAACAGCATCGGAATTTTAAGGCGCGTCATTCGTCATTCTCGCTCGGGTGGCACCATTCGCATTGCGGATCGTCGCATTCTTCAAGGCCATACGACATGCGTTGCAAAAGATCGTCATAATCGTTCGGCCACATATAATGCACGCTATCGACAAATTCGTGTAACTCATGCTCCCAACGCTTACCCTTCGGCGCAGTGACATAAACCACGACTGTATCGCCTTGGCGTTCCTTAGTGACAGATGCGCCAAGTTCCTTCGCGCGTTTCTTCACGTCTTTAAGTGTCGCGGTCATTATTCGTTCCCCAAGGCTTCGTTGAGCATTGCGCGGGCAGAGTTCACGGCGTCGCGCTTGGTATAAAGCGGATCGGAATAGCAGTGGTTATCCCATTGCGCTACGGCAACCCACATTTCCGACGGATCGCCGAACGCGGGATTACCGGGCACCGAATGAACTTCAACGGTGAACTTGCCAACGGAATATTCGTAAACTCCGGCTTGAATGCGTTTGGCTTTCATGGCGTGGGCTCCGTTGATTGATACGATGAATATATGCGATGAATGGCGCGGCGTCAAGCGAGAAAAAATTCCTAAGTTTTCCACATTGCAGGGGTTGACGACGCGGGCCAATGTTCGTTATCTCAAAATACATATTTGCCGCGTTGGTTTGGATGAACTAGCGGCGCTCGCGTCCGGATGGTCGCAAACGTCACTGTCAAAATTCAAGCCAAAGGGGCACCAATAAAATGCGTGGCAAGTCGCTACACCTTGCGCTGTTGAGCGCGCTTTCCTTCACCATTTCGACGCCTGTTGCGTTCGCGAACACTCTCACCGGGCTTATCCCCGATCTTTACGCTGGCCTTGACACTGTGTCGCGTGAACTGGTCGGCTTTATCCCGTCCGTGTCGCGCAATGCCAGCGTTGAACGCGCTGCCGTTGGGCAGTCGGTCAAGTGGCACAAGGCACCGACGCTTGCCGCTGGCAACATCACTCCCGCCATGACTGCCCCGGAACCGACGGATCGCACCATCGGCAACGACAGCATGACCATTACCAAGGCGCGCGTTGTTGAATTCGGCTTTGTCGGCGAGGAAGAACGCGGGCTGAACAACGGTGGCCCCGGTGCGCTTTCCGTTCAGGCGGATTTGTTCGCACAGGCGCTCCGCACGCTGGTCAACGAAATTGAAACCGATCTTTCGGTTGCTGCCGCCGCTGGTGCGTCGCGTGCTTATGGCACTTCCGGCACCACTCCGTTCGGCACCAATACCGGCGAGACTGCGCAGCTTCGCAAAATCCTTGACGATAACGGGATTGCGCCGTCTGAACGTGCGCTGATTATCTCGACTTCGGCGGGCGCTGCGCTCCGGACCCTTGGCCAGCTTACCAAGGCCAACGAAGCCGGAACCACGATGACGCTTCGTGATGGTGAAATCTTGAACCTTAACGGGTTTTCGATCAAGGAAACCGGCCAGCCGGTGAACGTCACCAAGGGCACTGCTGCATCTGCGACCACGAACGCCGCTGGTTATGCCATCGGTGCGACCACGATCACGCTCGCGTCGGCTGGCACCGGCACGTTCGTTGCGGGCGATATCGTTTCGTTCGCTGGCGACGCCAACAAGTATCTGGTTGTGACTGGCGACGCTGACGTGTCAGGCGGCGGCACCATCGTGATTGCTGCGCCGGGGCTTCGCAAGGCGATTGCTGCGTCCGCTACGGCGATCACCACGCAGAACAGCTATGAAGTCGCAGGCATCGCGTTTCAGCGTCAGGCGATCCAGCTTGCCGCCCGTGCGCCCGCCCTGCCCGCTTCCGGCGACGCTGCGACGGATCGGTTCATGCTGGTTGATCCGCGTTCCGGCCTGCCGTTCGAAGTCTCCGTTTATGCCGGTTACCGCAAGGTTCGGTATGAAGTCGCGATGGCTTGGGGCGTGAAGGCTGCGAAGACCGAAGGTATTGCACTGTTGCAGGGTTAATCCTCCCATCCACTGCGACGACTATGCCGCCCGGTTTGCGCCGGGCGGTTTTTTTATTATTCACGCTCCCATGCGAGGCCATAATCCGGCTTGAACCGCGCCCGATCTTCGGCGGTAGCAAGTCGCAGAATTTCACCCGGTTGCAGTTTACGCCATTTCGTCCATTCGCCCGACGCCTTGCGCCAAATACGACATTGGATAATGCCGCGCGGTGAACGTCGAAGGTGTGCGAACTGTGTGCCAAACGCTCCGAACGTTAGGACGGCTGTCGCGGATTTGCTGCGACCTAGAAACTTTTCTGCAAGTTCGTAAGCTTCGGTTGTCATTTCTTGGGCTCCGTTGTTAAAGGTTAGCCGGGCTCTCGCCTTGGCTCGCTAGATTTATTCGCTCAGGCTATCCGACAGATTTTGCAGCACGTCCGGGTGATCGTCGTTTTCGAACGGATCGGTTAGCTGTTCAAGTTCCTCGGTTTGATCGGCTTCGGCGAACGTCTCCCATTCCTCTTTCCATTCGCGATAGGCGTCGGCGCGTTCGCTTTCCTGCCATTTCTCCGAACGACCATCTGCGTATGCGTCAATCTCGCTGGCGATATCCTGCGCAAATCCCTGCGCTTCGGACAACTTTTCGTTGTAATTTGTGATCGCCACGTTAGCGGCTTCGATTGCCGCGTTCACGGTATCGACGGCTTCGCGGGCAGTCGCGCGAAGGGCTTCAAGCTCCGCCACATATTCCGCGCGGCGGGCGTCATCTTTGCGAGTGATCGATTTCATCGTTTGGGCTCCGTTGTTGATACGATGAATATATGCGTTGGATCGCACGGTGTCAAGCGCTGAAATATCCGTAAACGCAACGCCCGGTGCGACGGATTGTGCCATCGGCTTCAACCCAAGTTCCCGTATCGCTGCAATCATACGTATCATGCAACACGCCATCGATCACAGCGCACAGATGGCGTGACAGACGACATACGATGCGCCCGGTCGGCAATTCGCTCGCGTCCAAATGCACGCGGCATCCGCTGCCGACTGTCATCGTCGCTTGCCACTTCCAACCAAGTTCGCCGATCAAAAATTTGTCGTAAAACTTGCGATGCATGCCATCGCGTGGCGACGTGCCCGACGCTTTCTTTAGATAGTTGTAAACGTCGATATACGGAACGCCTGTTGCGATGGCGATTGCACGCGTAACGCAATCGCCAGTTGAACCCGTGAACCCTGCGGCGGCTCGCCCGCCATCGTTACGCACGAATGGGATAAAGTCGCTCACGTTACGCCGCCTTATAGTTGATCGCCACAACGACAGCTTCGGTTGCGTTGTGCGCGAGGAAATCGACGCAACCCGCGTTATCTTCATCATCCATTGCGATGACTTCGGCGCTGTAACCAAGCCGGGCAGCGACAGCGGCGTAAACCGCAATCATCGCTTCGAACTTGGAAGCGAAGGAACCGATGGGCTTCAATTCGAAAACCACGTTGAACATTTGGGCGTCTCCGTTGCTGATGACGATGAATGTATGCGACGAATAATGCGGTGTCAAGCGCGATGGAACGAAAAAGTTTTGCGCGCATTTTAACCCTTGGGAAATTGACAACCGAGGCAAATTAATGGCACTGGTGTTAAAACATGAACCCGGAATGCGCCGCATGACTGATACGACGCCAATGGAACTAGTTGCCAAGGCGAACCGCAATGTTGTGTTCGTATTCGCAACGCGTATCGCATCATTAGTCGCGCCAATCGCGATTGGTGGCGTGATCGCATATTTCGGATCGCAAACGGATACCATCGCGCGGACGAAAGAACGTGTTGATCGTATTGAGTTCCGATTGGATGCCGGGCTTAAAGCGCGCGAAGAATTTCAAGCCGATACCGTCCAAACGTTGAAGGAAATTCAGCAACAGCAAAGCGGCATGCTGCAATCATTGGCCGCAATCATTGCGCGTATGGATGAACGCGACAGAAAGGAACGTTGAGCTATGTCGTTTCGGGGCGAAGTTGCGGCGCGCATGTCAATTTTTCAGGATGGCGGCGGCGTCGGCGGGCCATTCTCCGCAAATGAGATTTCCATTCTCGACATGCTCACCGACGGCACTACGGCGGGCAAGTTTGACCGCGCGTATATGGCCGAACGGACGCTTGCCAGCGCCGCGACCGATAGCCTTGACGTTGCAGGCGGTTTGACCGATGCGTTCGGCGCGTCGATCACAATGGTGGAAATCGCCGCTATCTTCATCCTGAACAAGCCGCGTCTTTCGACCGAAGTTGCGAACACGACCGATCTAACGTTGTTCGGCGGATCGAACCCTTTCCCCGGTATTCTTGGCGGCACCACGCCGACGATTGGACCGATCAAGCCGGGCGGGTTCGCGATGCTCGCAGCGGGCATGCATGCGTCCGGTATCGGCGCTGTGGTTGCTGCGACCGGCGATATCGTTCGCATCGTCAACGGCTCCGGTGCATCCAACAAATATCAGATTGGCATTCTCGGGCGATCCGCGTAACCTTTGCACGGTTGTTCAAAACCCAAAAGGAAACGATAGATGAGCCATCCCGCTACCATGTTCGTGTTGCGTGAACACGGGCCGGTAATGATCAACGTCGCCGACTATGACGGCACCGAAGTGCAGTGCGACGAAGCCGGGCAGTTGCTTGGCGCTGCCCCTGCCAACACGGGCGGGTTGACCGCTGCGAGCATGCCCGAACTTGATCTTGTTGGTGCGCCTGCTGCCCCTGTGGCGGCTCCGGTCGCTCCGCTGGCACCTGTGGCCCCGGAACCCGCTCCGGTCGCGCCTGCCCCGGCTCCGCTGCCGCCCGTCGCCCCGGTTGAGCCTGCCAAGCCGCTCGGCTTCGTGATGAAGGTCGGCAAGGTGTTCAAGATCACGAACGAAGCCGGTGCGCAGGTTCCCGGCACGACGGAATATAAGTCGTTGGAAGCTGCCAACGAAGCGCTTGCGGCGATGTAATGCAATCGGTGCGTCGGGTGACTGACGCACCAAATCCATTCGGGGCAAACGATGGTTGATTTTTACGGAACGGTTGTCGGCGCTGCGTCGTATCACTCGGCGCGAGGCAACGCAGCGTGGGCCGCTGCCGCAAGCGATGCTGTGCGCGAAACTGCGCTGTTGATCGCGTCCGAATGGATCGACGGGAATTTTCGTGATCGCTTCCCCGGTGAAAAGACGGGTGATCGTGATCAAGTGCGCGAGTGGCCCCGTCAAGGCGCTTACGATGATCGCGCGTTCACGATTGACGATGACGAAACGCCCGGTGAAATCGAACGCGCGACATACGAAGCTGCATATCGGGAAATTTTGTCGCCGGGCTCGCTATCCGTTGACGTGACGATGGGCGAAAATATCCAGTCGGTTAGCGTGGCCGGTGCCGTCGCGTTGACCTATCGCGGCGCTTCGACGCTCGCCGATACGCAGGTTTATATTCCTATCATCGGTCGCATTCTTGCCCCGATCCTCACGCGCGACGGTGTTAGCGGATCGGGGCTGTTCGGACGCTCAACGCGCATTTAAGCTGCGTCACAAGCCTTATAAGCTTTTTCGATGATCTTCGAACGGGCTTTCGCGGCAGCTTCGCGCGACAAATACGCGGGCGCATCCAGCATCTTCCAATCCCCGTCATGCAGCCAAAACGTGCCGAATTCGCCGGGCTCGATAATGATCGAAGGATGGCGACCGGCTGCGATTTCCTGTTTGGCGTATGCAAGGGGCTTGTTCATTTGTTGTCTCCGCTGTTTGTGACGATGAATGTATGCGACGAATGATGCGGTGTCAACAGGCAAAATAAAACGCCCGGAAATTAATCCGGGCGTTCCAAATGTCGGCGATGGATCGATGCTTACTTGGTGCGCCAAACGCGGACGGAAGCGTTGTCCGGATCGGTCGCCGGATCAACGTTGAACGCCTTGAATTCCTTCGTGGCCTTCATCTTCGCGATTTGTTCGGTCTTCACGACGTTGCCGTTCGCATCCTTGACAACCTTCGTATCAAACACCGGCTTGCCTTCGGCGTCGTGTTCGGGTTCAAGGAAACGCTTGTTCGCGCTCGAAATGGTCGAACCCATTTTCGCGGCGGTCTTACCGAGAACGCCGAAGCTTTTGCCAACCGGCAGCGTGTCGAACGGATAGATCGGCGCGCCACCACGCTTACCAAGGCTAACCGACTTGGCAGGCATCGGAACATCGCGGATTTC
>Ga0172380_10003541_pt1 | contig 21306 bp, 20 predicted proteins | sample Leawe162metaG_FD_119747 | JGI IMG/M metagenome (GOLD analysis project Ga0172380, IMG submission 119747) | Leachate microbial communities from a municipal landfill in Southern Ontario, Canada - Leachate well 162 metaG | ecosystem: Engineered > Solid waste > Landfill > Unclassified | place... | reverse complement strand
GCCGGCGGCCCAGGCGGCGAGCAGGGTCAGGATCAGGAACAGCCACAGCGGCACGCTGACAGTGCTGGCCAAATGTTCCTCCCTACATAAGAACGATGTCGAATAGATAGGGTGTGCGCAGCTTTGTTATGTAACATCAATAACATGTGACGCACACATATGTCTGATCTGTCGCCAGCTACCCATCTGGCTACCCGCAAAGTGCGGGCTCCAAATGGACGGTCTGCGACCACTTGAGTCAAACGGAACGTTCAGGGCAGTTTGTTCATTGACCAGCAGAGACACGACATGTTCCTGGCCGAAGTCTCACCGCGGGCTTAGGTATTCGACTGGCCGGGAGCGCCATTCGCCATTCGCCCTCCGACTCTGGCCTTGACCCTGGCCTCGACTCTGGCCTCCTTGTCTCCCCGTTACTGGCTCATTGAGGACATTACCCTCTTTATTACATCCTTTCACGCTAATTACCTCTTCTCTGCCAAAGTGCACCGGGGCCGCGGCCAATGCAGTCGACGGACTGTCCCTTTTGGGTATTGAGCACCCGCCGGATCATGTCGCGGCTCACACCCGGGCAGGCACGCTCCAGGTCGGCCAGGGAAAACGTTCCCGGCATCTTGGCGATCGCCTCCAGCACCATCTGGGTTTTCGATCCCCGCGGCTCCGAGGTTTCGCCAACGCGCTCGACGAACTCACGATAGGCGCTCTTGAGAATGAACAGCACGTAATTGATGTAGGGCCACGGATCGTGCTTGCCCTCGTGCCAGCCCTGCGAGCTCTGCTCCAGAGTCTCGTAGTAACGGTCCTTGTTCTGCTCGACCAGGCGCTCAAGGCTAATGTAGCGGCCGACCTCGAAACCCAGTTGGTAGCTCTGCAGCAGCCAGAGCAGTCGGGACACCCGGCCATTGCCATCACGGAACGGATGGATGCACAGGAAGTCGAGATTGAACGCGGCCAGCGCGATCGCCGGCGGAACCCAGCGCTCTTCGAGGCAGGCCTGCCAATCGCCGACCAACTGGGTCATGGCTGCCGGCGTTTCCTTGGCCGGCACGGTGCGAAAGCGCACCCGCTCGCGCCCATCGGCATAGCGCTCGATGATGTCGCCATCCTTCTCCTTGTACAGACCGGCATCCCAGATCTGCCCCCGCGTCATCGCGTGGAGCCGCTGGATGGTTTCGTTGGACACCGGGATGCGCAGGGCATCCTGGTGAATCAAGGTCAGGGCGTCGCGGTAACCGCGCACTTCTTCCTCGTCGCGATCCCGGAACAGCGGTCTGGGCGATGCGAGCACATCGCGCACCCGCGACGGCTCGACGGAAACTCCCTCGATGCGGTTCGACGACACTGCGCTTTCGATCAGCGCATGTTCGCGCAAGGCCTTGAGGCGCTGCGGCGATTGCCGGGTGTAGAGCTCCTGCTTGCCGCGGAATTCGCCGAGGTCGGAGAGATACCAAGCGGTAGCGGGAGGGATTCCCGCTCTGTCATGGAAGAAAAGCCTTAGGGTGCTTGTCATTTCCTATCTCAGGCTAAATCTATCAACGAGTGCGCCCGGCGTCGCATTCCCCTGCACGGCGACATGCGGAATCAGCAGGTGCCTTCGAGCACAGAATATAGGTCTTGCGACAGAGCGATCCCTTAGCCCCACGCCGCGCTCATTAGCGTGGCAAGATCACGCCGCGAAAGCACCTCGGTGAACTCGCGCCAGTCCTTCTCCGGCGGCATCATCGTGCCGGTGTAGCGCAAGTCGAAACCCGTCGCGGTTTTCTGGGCGTTGATGTATTCGTCCAGTCTTTCGCCCAGTGTTTCGATATCCTCGATCCACTCATCCTTGATGGTGTCCGGTAGCGAACCGAAAAGGTCGTAGCGGTTCTTCATGCGCTCGGACAGGCGCTCGTAGATCTTTTCGTCTACGGTTTGCTCGAACACGAGGTTCAGCATATCCACGGTTTCGCGCCGCTGCCCGAAGCGTTTGATGCGGCCGATGCGCTGTTCGAGGCGCGTGGGGTTCCAAGGCAGATCGATGTTGATCAGGGTGCCAAGCGCTTGCAGATTCAAGCCTTCGCAGGCGGCATCAGTTGCCACCATGACGCGAATCTGGTGCTCTGCCACCATGCGTTTGAGCGTTTCGCGCTCGACACTCACGCTGTCGCCGCGCTGATACAGGCGACTACGACCTGCACCCGCGTACAAGCCAACCGCCTCCTCGGGGTAGCGGGCGGCAAGCAAATCGGCCAGCCATCTCGCCGTGTCGTAGTACTGGCTGAAGATGATGACACCCAACTCCAGCCATTTCTCCTTGTCGAGGAAGTGGACGACGGCTTCCATCTTCGGGTCGGTCTCCAGCCGCTCCAAGCGGTCGATCAGACGTTGTAGAACTTCGCGCTCTTCGCCCGACTCGACTTTGACGTCACCTTCCTGTTCCTCGTCTTCCTCATGCTCGGCGTCACCTTCAAGCAAGCGTCGCGCCGTTGAGAGGCCCGCGTGAATGCTGGAACAAATGCGCTGCTCCATCAGGTTCTTCATGAAGCCGCTGCCTTTGCCGCGCTTGGCTAGTGCCTTGCCGAAGGCGCGCGCTTCGCCATATGCCTGCCGGAAGTTCTCGGAGGTTCGAAGCGCCTTGCCTTCAAACAACGTGTCGAAGGCGCGCTGCTCTGACGCATGCTCGCGCTCGGGATGGACGTCCACCCCCACTGGGGTCAACAAGGGCTTGCCGTCCTTGTCCTTGGCTTCTTCAAGTTGTAGGCGCTTACGCAAAACTACGTGGCGCACCAACGGGTTCTCGCGTTGGAACAATGTAGCTCCGGCAATGCGGCGATCGAGCTCCTCCTCCAGAATTTCCCGGGTCTCCTCTGTCAGCTCAGCCAGCGAACGGTTGGTTTGCCACTCGCCGTTTTGCAGACCCAAGTCTTGCCGGATTGCAGAGAACAAGCGTCGGGCGCGAGGCTCGCTGGTTGATTCCATGCGCGGCAGTGGCGAGCGTAGCAGTTCCCATGCATGTGCCAGCGTTTCCACCTCCACGCGACCGGCAAGGATTTCGAGCACCTCATCTGGTCGGTGCCACGGTGCAAGGTCGTGGCCGAGCACGAAGCGCCCTGGGCCTTGGTGCAAGATGCCCAGCAAATCCCATAGATCGGCAGGGTTAGTCTGAATCGGTGTGGCCGTGCCCAACAGCACGTGATCGGCACGCGCGGCGATCTCGCGCATGAAGGCCAGCAGTTCGTTCGGTGTTCCGGCTTCCTTGCCGAAGCCCTGGCGGGTTCTTGCCTTGTGCGCTTCGTCCAGAATCACAACACCGAAGCGCATGCCCAGCAAATGCTGCTTTTCCAACGAGTCGCGCATCATCAAACCGGTAGAGACAATGCCGATGCGCAGCGGGCAATGGGCAATCTGCTCGCGCCCAGCAGGCGATAGCACGCGCTCGTCAGCATCCAGCCAGACCTTGCCTACGGTATCCCAACGTGCGGTCGGGATGCCCAGCTTATCCAGCATCTCGGTCTGCCATTGTTCGGTCAGTGTGGCAGGGGCAAAGATCACGACCGGACGGCGCGGCCCATTGTCCTTGTCGGACAACAGGCAGAGCGTCAGCGCGGCGGTGGCCAGCGACAGCGTCTTGCCCAAACCCACTTCGTCGGCCAACAGTAGGCGCACCGTGCCGTGCAGGCGCTGATGGCGCAGGCACTCGGTTAGAAATCCCTGCTGCCACGGCTGTAGCTGCTGGCCTTCGCGGTACAGCGGCGATTCAATCAGTGCCGCAGGCGCAAGGTTCTCGTCATCCTCGATTTCGATGAACTCGATCTCACGCCGATAGCCGCGCCGATGCACCTCACGGATGACGGCCTGCGGAAACGGTTTTGCGGCGTTCCAGAGAAAGTCGAATTCCTCCTCAATCCACTCCACGCCTTTCGGTGATTCGTCTTCCCACAGGATTTCGTAGTGGCGCTGCCAGCCGCTGCGTGTCTCATTCATCGAGCCGATAAATCCCAGCCTGCGGCCATCAGCCAAGGTGATCACGCCCGCCTTGCCATGCACAAAACCGCAGATGTCGTCGGGTGCGATGCGCACCGCCTGCCCATGCTTGGCGAGGAAGGCATCCAGCCGCCGATAGCGCTCGCGGTTCAGCAGTGCCTCGGCCTCCAGGGCGCGCTCGTTCCAGCGGCCCAGCATCTTGCTCTCACGCAGTTGCGCGACTTTCAGGTCGTCAGGGTGGATATCCACGTTGCAGACGATCTTGACCTCAGGGATGTGCTCCAGCGCCTCGCCTGCCACCTCAAACAAAGAGCTGGTGAAGTAGCCCGCGATGCGCTTGTAGCTTCTGGCTCCGGCCAGATGTTGCATCAGGAAGCTGGCATCCAGCCGATGGGTACGGGAAGAAAAGCGCCGAATGCTCATGCCTCAAGGCCTCAGTCGCCGAAGCGCAGATTCTTGAGGCGCGCGCACAGCACCTCGGCGGCAGAGCGCACCTCAGATTCGGACGTTTTACGCTCGATGAAGGCCAGCATGTCCACCAGCAGGGAGCGGACTTCCAGGAAGTCCGCCATCTCGGCTCGCAGTTGTTCGACGATGACTTGTGCCTCTGTGTCCTTGAGCAGTTGCTGCAAGGCAATGATGAGCTGTCCCAGCCGTGTCACGCCGATCTCGGTAGCATCCGCCAGATCGCGAGAAGCGTACTCGCTGACTCGCTTGAGACGTGCGTTGTTGGGCCGCATGTCGCCCATCACGCGGGTGTAGTCCGTAACGCGGAAGGCCTTGGCGAAGTTCTGGTAGTTGTCCAGCTTGGCGGCACCTGCTGTTTCCATATCCATCATCCGCAATACAAAGCGTTCGATGCCGGTGAGGCGCCCCCAGGTGTCGGCGGTAAGACCCTCGGGAACCAGCAGGCTGGATGCGGTTTCTGCCGCCTGCTGGACGATCTCGTCCACCACGGTCACTTCTCCGCGTGCGCGGGGGCGCAGGGCAAAGGCGGTGACGTCCTCATCGCCGATGCGGGTGTAGGCGGTCAGCACCTTGAGCGCTGCTGCGTACCCAGCCATCTGCAAGTCGGAGTCACCCCACACCGGCTCACCGTGGTGGGTGGCCACAGCGTTGTTCAGGTGCATCATGGTTTCGATCTGGCGCGCCACTTCCTGCCGCACGGCGGGCAGCAGGCGCTGCTTGAAGCCGGTGCGCTCGCCCGCAGCGCGCTTCTTGAGCATCAGGATGACGGTGCCCTGGACATAGCCACCTTTCTTGAGCTCGGAGGTGGTTTCGGTGGCGATGTACCAGGCCGCTACCACTTGCAGACCGGCTGCCCAGAAGATGCCGATCAGGTCGCCCCAGACGGCGGTGTCCTGGTGGGTAAACATCACGCATTGCATGCCGTTGTCGGGCATGTGCTCGGCCATCGCCTTGTAGGCGGCGACCATGCCGCGCCTGAAGTCCTCACCGGAACCTTTGACCGCCAGCGCGCGCCGAGAATCCCACACCCATTCATCAAAGGGCTTGGGCGGGTTCTTGCGCAGCCAGGCGATGAAGAACTCCGTAATTTCCTCGTAGTTCACGGCGTCGGCATACGGCGGATCAGTAATGAAAATATCCTGTTCTCGGATGAGTTCACGGCTTGGTGCACAAACTACGGACGAGCTTGTATGCACGGGTGTATTTTTATAGTTCTGCACAAAACTATGATCGAAGAAAGATCTGTTTGCCCAGTTGTAGAGGGTGTTTAGCGCCTGATTTGAGAATACGTTAGACGTGAAATCGCTGCCGCCTCCGGATGAAAACCTCACAATCCAGCGCGACAGTTTTGAGCAGAAATCAAGCGTCCCGCAGAACTCAGGCACCAACGCTGGCTCGCTGATATGTTTTCTCAGCAAAGCCAACTTCAGAAGATCTCTCGGCGAAAACATGTGATGCCAGTGCGTCCATCCACGTTCACGAATAGGCTGCTCGGTGTTGTAACCAGGCTCAATGGCCATGTTCGGCACCAGTCCTTCGTCCTGCCAGCGGCTCAGATTCTCAGCGAGGATTTTTTCAACTGCCCGCTCGTGCTCAAGGTCAGCCTGCGTCGGCGCGGCAAAGTACGTCTCCTGCCTTCCGGTGTTCAGTGTGACCTTGGTGATCCACTGGATCGCGTACATGCGTTCCTGAAAAATGTCGCTTGGATGCGGCTTGAAGTCACTCTTCGCCCAGGGGCGCAGACGGTTACCGGTACTGCCATCTTCCTTGCGATAATCACCACGCAGGGTTTTGATCGATGTGCGATAGGTCTTGCCGTCAAGCTCGTAGACCATTTCGCCGTCGGAGACAGTTCCGTTCTGCGCGGCCTCAAGTGCTGAAGCAGAAACGCCAAACTCCAATTCAATGTCAAACCGCTTAAGTTCAGAATTTGGCACGAGCTTGGCAATAACCAGCTGTCTAGGTGAAACAACCCAGCTTGGCGCTAAAGGCACTAGCCAGCCTGTTTCAGGGCACCTTGCTTCAAGGCAGTAAAGATAGGCCTTTATCCGATTACCTTGCTCGTCATGTTCGATGCCAAGATCGGTGATTTCTTTGTCTACTGCCTTGGCCACCTCACGCTGAACCTGTTCTATTTCTGCTTGCCGCTTGGGTGAAGCGCCGATGATGTTCAACGCACCCCAGGTCAACATGCAGGCGATAGGGTTGAGGTCTGAGGCATAGACGTCGCAGCCGATGCGCGCGGCCTCGAACGGTATGGAGCCGCCGCCCGAGAAGGTGTCGCCCACGCGCGGACGATGGCCGTAGCGCAGGATGCCTAGTTGCTCCACGAGTTCGGGAAGGGATTTCACATTCACGCCCAAATGGGCGTAGTGACGATTGACCTCCACCCACACCGGGGCGTACAGCCATTCCTGATCCAATTCTTCCGGACGTTTGCCCAGACTGGCCTTTTCCTCATAGTTGGCGTAGGTGGCCAGCAACTTGCGGTATATCACCAGCTTATCGTCGTCACTCAGGCTGCGCTGCCAACGCAGAGTGATGCCCGCGGCATCTACGTCCAGCGGGAAACGCATCCAGCGAACATCACCACCCGTGACATCAACTCGCTTGATCGTTTCCTTGAAATAGTCCCAGGGCTCATCGAGCTGGATGCGCGCCGCAATCTCGGCAGTCGACACAGCGTTGCCGATCAGCGCGCGGCGTGCCAAGCCCTCATCGTCGAAAGCCATGAGCTTATCGAAGAGGGCTAGATCGGCTTCAGCATCGTCAGTGGGCGGCAGCAGACTGCCCAGCACGACGGCACGCACCAGAATCAGTGGCTTACGCCCCTTCCAGAAAGACCCGAGTGCAGTCAATGTTTGACCTGGCCCTGCCTTGCGCTCTTTCTGCGCCTCGAACGAAACTTTCTGGGCTGGGAAAACCGTCTCGATCAGCGCGGGCGCATCTTTCAGGGCCAAGGGTGTGAGGGTGGTTGTTGTTTTCTGCATTCCCTGATGAATCCTCATTGGGCCGAAGCCACTGCAGGCGACAGCCAGCCTTGGGAGCGCAGCCGCTCTTCGGCAATGACAAGCTGACGCGGCGTGAATTGCCGCTTGCGTGCATTCCAGTCATAGACCTGGCGTTCCACGCTCTCGTGCTGTGTGGCGCCCTCGCGGCTCATCACCCAATGTACGGTGGCCAAAAGTTCCAGGCCGTAGGGTGACTCGAAGCCTTCCACCAGCTTGGTAACACGTTCGAAGCGGGCGCGGCTGATGTCGTGCTGATCCAGGTAGTCCTTGGCGTCTTCCACTGCGCCGGGCACCAGTGCGAGTGGTTTGTCCGGCGCATCGCCGCCATCGGCATAGCCCGCGATCAAATGGCCTTCCACCGCCTTCAGCACATGCCGAAGATTCTCGGCGTAGGGGCCGTAGTGATGCTTGACGTACTGGAGACGCAGTGGCTCACCAGCCTCCTGCATGAAGTACATCAGCTTGTGGACTTCCAGCAGGGTGACAAAGGGGTCGAGCAGGCCGCCGAGATAGCGCTGCATCAGTTCCACCAAGGCGGCGCGACCCGCCGTCATCTTGGGCACCTCGCGCGCATGCGCCATCTTGTCGTTGGCCGGTGCTCCCTTGGGTTCGAACACCAGCACCTGAACATCGGCAAGCTCTGCCAGCGCACGTGCGATGCGGGGACGCACTTCGTTCCAGTCCAGCCCGCCCAAGCCTGCGCCCAGCGGCGGGATCGCGATGGAGCGAATGCCATTGGCACGAATGACATTGACCAGATCGGTAAGGCCCGTCTCGATGTCCTCGATGCGGCTCTTGCCACGCCAGTGGCGCTTGGTTGGGAAGTTGATGATGAAGCGCGGCAGGGTGAGCTGCACCGTATCAAAAACGAACATGCGGCCTGGCTGCACGGCTTCGCGCTTGCAAGCAGCTTCGTAAGCCTTGAAGTTTTCGGGGTAAACGTTCTTGAACTGTAAGGCGATGCCACGCCCCATCACACCGACGCAATTGACGGTGTTGACCAGTGCGTCTGCCTCACATTGGAGGATGTCGCCCGAGGTGTACTCGATCATGGCTGTGCTCCTCTTATTTCAGTAATACCAGTCCGGGCGCACTTCGACCGGTGGCCGGTGTCCGTGTGCCGGAAGGGCGTTAACAACTTGACCGTAGACGGCCGCCGAGTGAACGCCGATGCGTTCAATCAAATGCCAGGGGAAGCGCTGCTCCAACAGGAACTCAGCTTGCTTGCCTTCCTTGTGCGCCCGCCAGTCGCGAGCTTGCACTGCAGTCCAGTTGATCTCGTTCAAACGCGCGAGGTCGTTACGGTCTTCGAAGAAGTACGAACCCGCGTTCGAGAGGGTGAATGCCCAGCGCACAGCTTGCGCGTTGGCCCACGCAACGACCGCACTCAGATTGGCCTCTAAATGCACTACAGGCCCTTGCCCGCCGCGATAGGTCATCTCCGAATGGTTGCCCTGATAGATCAGGTAGAGCATAACGGAGCGCGGACAGAAGTAAAACGGCACGCAGTCACCGACATGAATGTCGGGGTGGCTGCTGAGGCGCAGTTCGTTCAAGCGCCGCTGCTTGATGCCATTCATGCCGATGGTGGTGCCCGGCGGCATGCGTCGGACGATCTCCGCATCGCACCACAGAAAGCCGTCCGCCACGATGGAGGGCAGACGATCCACATGGGCGATGTGGTAGATCTTCGGCTGCGGTGGCACGAGCACGGCGTTCATGACGCTTCGTCTCCGAACAGACCCAACGAGGCCTGGGCAACTTCCTGTTCAGGCTTGCCACGTCGGGCACGAGGAGCAAGCAGTTCGCTCTGCGCCACATCGCCCAAGGCATGCTTGAGCGCCGCGCGCCAACCCTTGCCCGCATCCATCACCCCGCCGGTGCTCATGGCGGTCATGCCAAACAGCCACCAGCGTTCTTCCGGGCGCAACGCCAGCCAGTTGCGCACGGCCACCGGAATTTTCTCCATCTCCATCTGCTCGACAGCCCAGGCCAGTAAGCACAATTCCTTGCCGAGCAGGCGATCCACAGGGTTGTCGCCGACCTTCCACGCGCCTGGTTTGATGCCATGCGCGGCTAGGCGGGCGTTGAAGGCGCGTTGCACCTCGGCGCGAATGGCCGTCCAGCGCGGGCGATCCAGCAGAACGCGGTCGATCACCGCGTTGTCGTTGCTTGCTGCCTGCAAGCCGAGGTGTTCGCTGATTTGAACCTTGCCTGTGCTGGCCTTGGGAATGATGATCTTGAAGTGATGCGGATCAGAAGTCGCAGGCACGCCAAAACCCAGCGTGTGCAGCACTTGCGCACGCGCCTTGGGCGATGGTGTGTTGCCTGCGGCTTTAGCCATCCTCATTCCTCCTGATTGATATCGCCCGGCTTCAGCTCGATTCCGGCGAGCTTGGCGAACTCTTTGAGTGCAAAGCCGGTTTCGAAGGCGATGCCGTCGGCAATGGCAATGTTGAGCGGGGCGTCGGGCTCCTTGAGCACGTCACGCAGGCTGTTGACCACACCTTCGATGATGGCGGCAGTGACTTCGCGCTCCTGGAAGCGCACGGTCACGGTGTTTTCACCCTCACCGATCTCGACGCGCACACCCTTGAAACGCGTGCCCGGCTGATCGCGGAAGCGGTTGATGACACTGAAGACGCGGTCGGTGGTGTCGAGAGCAACGCGCTTGCTTTGCAGGCGTGCGGGCTTGCTGTCGATGATCTGTACCGTCCTATCGCCGCTGGCCGGGATCTGGAAGTCCGCCGTCTTGTTGGCCTCGCCCGCGCGGGCGAACACCAGCAGGCGGCAGCTTGCGGAACCGATTTCGAACGGCGCGTCGTAGAGGGTGCCGTCCTTTGGATTGGAGCCGTCCAGGGTGTAGTAGATGTCAGCGTGCGGCGTGGCAGCAAGGGTGACACGCCGCTTGTCAGCAGCTGGTTCGACCTGATGACGAATCTTGAGGTCGGCGAGCCAGCGGGTGGCCGGGCCGCTTTCATAGCGCCCGGTCGGCTCTTTCACCATAAAGTAAACCGTGCCCTCGCCGGTGGCGAAGTTGTCCATGTCTTCGACTTTGTTGTCCATGTCGGACACATCGGGTTTGTTCGACCAGTAGACGATCGGGCTGTCACCCGCGTGACGTGGCGTGAGGCTCAGCACCGTTTCGCCAGTATCCGGTTTGACATTGACGATGGAGACGTTGACGGTAGCCTTGTCCTTGGGAAAGGGCCCCTTCTCGATGTAGCCGTCCTCGCCCAAGCGCCAGCGGCCTTGTTTCAGAGCTTCGGTCTTGAGCGTATCCAGGCCACTTGCACCCGGCATCCACGGCCAGATGGGAGAGCACTTGGATCGAGTGGCGACATCCTTCCAGGGTGTGCGACGGTTGTCCTTACCGGACGGCCACAGGTACTCCTCGGCCTGCGCGAAGCATTCGTCGAGGTTGTCCTTGCCCAGTTCGGCCATGAGCTTGTAGTCGGCTCGCGGGCTGGCCAGCAGTTTCTCGATCTGAGTCTCGGCGGACTGGTCGCCCTGACCAAGCTTGAGGCCCTGATCGATGGTTACCCCGGCCAGCACGTCACGCCCATCCACCGGATCGTTGGCAGGAAAGTAGAGGCGGTTGTAGGCTGCCGACAGCGCTTTGCTGAAGCGATCTTCGGATTCTTCGAAGCGGTCGCGGGCCTCCTCGAACAGTGTGTCTCCGGATTTGAGGCGCTTGTGGATCTGCTCAATGGCATACAACTCGCGGAGCCGTTCCTCAACCGCGTCGGCCAGCATGCTGTCCTGACCGCTCAGCACCAGCAGATTGTTCTTTTCCTGCTGGTAGTCGAAGAAGTTTTGCAATTCACTGGGCGGCACCTTGCCATCCGGCTTGATGACAATGAGTGTGCGCGGACCGCCGAGCTTGAGTTCATCCAGCTTGGGCAGCACCTGCACGTCCTGATATGCGATTTTGTTAACCGGCGCGAGGATTCCCGAGAGGCGATTGATGAGCGCCTGATCGACTTTGGGTTGCGGGACTTCCTTGGCGTTACGCTCGATCTGGCGCGAGAGGTTCTCGGTTTCCTTGATAAAGAAGCGTTGTTCCTCGCGGTGGAGATACCAGGCAGATTCGCGCAGGCGCTGCAATGCCTGAAGGAACTCATCGGGCTTGCACTGTGGCGCAGCAAGAAACTCGATCAACTCGCTCTCGGACAGCCCGATGCGCCCACCGACGGCGCGCGACAGGCTGGATGACAGCAGCAAGGTCATGAGCTGCTGTGCGGCATCGCCTGCCAATTCTCCGTCGATATGCTCGGCGATGGCGTTACCCGCGTCAGAGATATCGCGTGTTACCGCAGGCATCAGCTTGGGCGCAATGCGCTCAATCTCGTCTTTTACCTGCTCATCGTTCAGATTGAGGTGCTGTGTGCCGATCAGGAATACGTCGTCAGCCTCACGCTCATCCACACTCTTGAGCAGGCGCGCAGTGAACTGCATCAAGCCCCGGGTCTGGCGGAAACCTTCGTTCTCCTTGAACAGCGCAACGAGGTGCTTGAAGGACGGGTGGAAGGGATAGGTTTCCCGCACCTGCTCGGCGATCTGCTCGATGCTGCTGGCTACGATGTAGCCGCCGTCTTCGGCCTTCTTGATCTGCTGCGCGTACTCCTCGGCGATGTCGGAAACGACACGTTCGTCCGGCAGCTCGTCGATGAGGCGCTTCTTCAGGATTTCGTAGATTTCGTTGCCTGCCAGTTGCACCGGCGTGATGGTCATCGCCTGACGGCGGGTTTCCTGCTGCAGGTTGGAGATGGCGTCAGCTAGCGCCTTGGTCTGGGCTTTGTAGCTGCCCGAAAGGTTGGCAACCACGATGGCGCAGTTGGGCAGTTCCAGTGCGGCGCTCATCAGGCTGGAAAGGCTGTAGACCGCCATGTTGGCCAGCGTGCCTTGACCGAACACCTGCGTGCTGGCGTTGTCCAGATAGGGCGGCAGTTCATCCAGCAGGATTAGGGTTGGCTGGTCGCCGATGATTTCCTTCCACTGGCGCTGATCGACTGCCTTCGGCCCGTTCGCCCAATACGGCTTGATGGCTTCTGCAGCCCCGAGCTGGGTGGCGATTTCGCCCCAGATGAAGTTGTCGGGGTTGTTGCGGCCGTTGAATGCGGCGATGCGTGCATGACCGAATTCGATGCGCGAAGTCAGATCGGCAGACAGAACTTCCTTGCGCAGGTTCGGATGCCGGGCGAGCAATCCCAACGCGATCATCATGTGCGTTTTACCGCCGCCCATCGCCTGGGTCAGTTCGAAGACAGCCTGATCCGATTTACCGGACAGACGCAGCAGACCTTCTCGGAAAAGCTGATCCATGCCGTGGGTGACGAAGTTGCGCGAGAAGAACTCGCTGCCGTCGCCCGCGTCATTGATGAGGTCTGCGAGGTTCTCGATCCCCTGGCTCATCCGGTAGTCGCGGATGATGGGGTTGAACCGGCAGGCTTGCTTGACCGTCTTGATCATGAACGCGCTCCGTTGTTGTTCTTGGTTTCCTCAGAGTGCGGAATCGCAATGCCGTGTCGCTCGCAGTAGCCCCGAATCAGAACTTCGACCATGTTCGCGATGGATCGATGCTCCTGATCCGCCGCAATGCGAAGCGCTTCTTTTAGTCTGGGTTCGATACGAAATGTGAGCGTGGCAGTCTTGCCGGTGGCCATAGCCTCTCCAGAAACCACTGTAAATGTACTGCACTTTACAGTATTGGCTTGGCTTCGACAATCCAAAGGGCATCGAAACTCAGCGCTATCCGCCGCCGCGACGATGCTTGACGAGCGTGGCTCGCGAAGCATTCGGGCGTGGGCGTCGGTGTGGATCGGCATCATGGACTCGCGTTGGCAGCAGGTGTGCGTACGAACGCGCTATTTCGCCAAAAAGCCAAGATGGACGGGGTAGTGGTTCGCGCTGTAGGTGAGCGAGCGATGATGCTCATTTCCCAACCCATTTGCATCCATTTTTCGGCTGCCGGGTGATGCACTTGCCACTCTTTCCAGAAGCGAACCCAGCAAGGCGGTTACGGTCGCTTCAAAGCGGCTCACGGTAGCCGCTGCCCGGCGCCAGGCGATTCCACTCCCTGTCCATCAGCCAGCGCAGGAACTCGGCTTCGCGCGACACCCCCCGCACTGTGGCGCGGTGTTGTTGCATCAGTGCCTGCAGCTGGGCGAAGGACACGATGTCGCCGGGGTCGCGCTCAAGAAGCAGCATCAGCCGGAAGCGATCCCGCGAGGCCAACCTGACCTGGTTGCCAAAGCGGATGGTCATTGCAGCGTCGGCGAGGATCGGCTCGTCCGCCGTTCCTCGGCGTCGATGGCCCGGTCCACCTGAGCAGCCCGCCGCGTCCGCGCCATTGCCCGCCCAAGTCCGACCGCCAGCAAGTACGCCACCGCCGCTGGCACGAACAGCACCATGCCGATATCCCCGAAGAGGATGGCTGCGGCCAGGAACGCCGCCACCAGCGCCACGAAGTCCCAAGCCCGGACCAGCGGCGGTGCATCGGTGCGCACGTAGTTGACGCCATCAATCGTGGACCAGTTGGCCAATCCCAGCACCTGCGGCACCTGGTGCGTGGTAACGATGAGGCTGACCTCGTGCCCTCGCCGCGCCGGCATGGTCCGGGTGTTGATGGTGAATTTGCGCTCGACGCCGTCGGGCAGCTTGATCCACAGCTCGTAGCGGTCGGTCGGCCCGAACGGACGGCGGCAGTAGTAGAGATGGACATTGGTGTAGCGGCGCAGGTCGACGATGCGCCCGTGGACGACTTGTAGCGTTGGCATGACAGTTCTCCGGGTGACTAGCTGTCAGCGTCGCGCACCCGTCGTCGGCTTCAACCCCGTTGCCAGGGTCTGTACCCGATGGCTTGCCGCGTACTCGTTGCCCAGTGACACCGGGCATCGACTGGGGTGACAACGGTCTGTCAGGACTGAGGAGGGCATGCCCGCCCGGGGCACCATCGGCGCTTCCCATTCGACTTGGAGTGACATCGCCGCGCAGGGCCGTCGTCGCGGTACTCGTCGGCTCGGAACCAGAGGTAGAACGATGCCACGTCAAGACCACGGCAAATCCGGGCGCTTGCGGCTCGCGGCACGCTAATCGGCAATTTTCGGGATTGCAAGGGCGCGTTTCCGGCGCCACAATGAAACTGCATCAGCCCGGTCCAGCTAGCGGCCCGGCGTGCATCGCGCACGGAAACGCAAGCCCTTTGAGTGGTGATCTTCACCGTGGCGCCTTGAGCGCCTGTTGTTCCGGACGCTTGGCGTCCCTGCCATTTTTGCTGTTGATTGTGGCGCGGCCCATGGCTTGACCATGGCGCCAGCTCCTTCCTTCGCACCCGATGCAAGGAAGCGAGGATGCGCCTTGGCATCGTCCGCCCCGAGCGGCGATGCCATAGACGGTGGCTCGACCACCGGTGCCTTGAGCACCTTCCTGCCGGCGCTCGCACTTCGTTGCGACCGCCTTGGCCCTTCCCCATCTCTCGCGCCTGTTCCAGGCCGCGAATGACGCCAGCCCTGCGGGGCCGGCGTTCGAGTTCCTTCCCCTCGCACTCACGCCCTGACCTCGGTCAGCCGTGCGCTGCCGCACCTCGGTGCGGCGCCACGGCCCGCGTGAACGGCATTGCGCGTCCGTCGCGGAACGGACGTTGCCAGTCAAGCCGGCGATGGGGAGCGAGTTCGCGGTGCCGCTCGGGCACCGTACCGGAGGTCACGCCTCCGGGGTTGCCTCGGGTTCCTTGAGAACCTGGTTCGCTACAGCGAACGCCACATTGCGCCCGACGCATGCTGGCCGGCGATCACTTTTACGCACCTCCGCGCCGCCGTCGCTCTGGCGATGGCGGCAAACACTGGCTTGGCATCGGCGCCCGGAACCCGCCGATGCACGAACACCCAGGTTCCACCGAATCGACGAATGGAAAAAGGAAAGATGCCATGGACAAGCAAAGCAACGGACGGAACGACCGCACCACCCCACGACACGGCAAGCGCCGTGAGCGGTCGCGCACCTACGAACAGCCTGCACTGGACGACATTCCCTTGAGCCCCAAGCGCAGTGGCTACGTACTGCAGTTGATCCTGCAGCAGCACAATTGGCAGCACAGCAGCAAACCCAAGGGCGTGAGCCACAAGACGATAGCGGAGCGCACGCGCTTCTGCACCTGGCTGTTCGATTTTCTGCGCGGGCATCCGAAGCACTTCAAGCTGGACCCGCGCTCCTTCAGCGGTCGCCATGTGGAAGCCGTCACTCGCTACTGGCTGGAGGAAGCGCGTGCCGGACGGCTGAGCCCGGCGACGATCCAGACCTACTTCAGCTTCATGAAAACCTTCGCCGGCTGGATCGGCAAGCCGAAGCTGCTGAAACCAATCCAATGCTACTTCGATGATCCGAAGCTGTATCAACGCCGCTTGGCGGCCGGCGTCGACAAGTCATGGCGCGCCCAGGGCGTCGACGTGGACACCGTCATCAAGGAAGTGGAGGCCTACGACGTGCATGCCGCCGCCTCCCTGAAACTGATGCAGGCATTCCAGTTGCGCTTCAAGGAGAGCGTCATGTTCCGCCCGCATACCGACGTGATCAGTGCCGCACAGGCGGCCAAGCCGGACGACGGCGTTGCCTTCTACCTGGATACGCATCGGGGCACCAAGGGCGGACGGGAACGCCTGTTTCCCATCAACAACGCGGTGCGGGAGGAAGCCATCGCCTACGCGCTCCGGGTGGCGCAGGGTATCAATGAGAGTGTCAGCGACCCACGCCTGACGCTGCAGCAGGCAATACGGCGGTTGCGCTATGTGATGGAGCGCTTCGGCATCACGCGCGCCGGCTTGGGTGTTGTGCCACACGGTCTGCGACATCAGGGCGCGGCCGACGACTATCAGACCATCACGGAGGTGCCGCCGCCGATCGCTGGCGGTTCAAAGGTGGCCCCGGCGCTCGACTTGCAGGCCCGAAAGGAGATCGCCGCCCGCCTCGGTCACGGGCGTATATCGATTACCAGCGTCTACCTCGGCAGCAGGCGCGTCACGCCTACCGAGTCACCGACACCCGTACGCGGCCCCGACCTCCATGGCGGAAACGCGACCTGACCACGCCCCGCTCGACACCTCCCTCTACTCATCATTCTTAAGGAATAAACATGGACGAGATCAAATCACGCAGCCCGTACTGGCTGAGCCCTGGCATCGACGTGCCAACGCAGGAGGAATTGCAACTATTGCCATCGCGTCGCGCCCTGCGCGGCTTCTACGTCGACCGGAATGCAGGTGAAGCGGCATTCGTACCGACTGACGATTTCATGCGCGAATGCCCGTTATGGCGCATCGATGTGCTCGACGATATTGCGGACGCCCTGCAGCGCACGCGTACGCATGCCTTGGTTTCCTTCTTCCGGGAATGTCAGGCAAGAGGACATGACGTACCCATGGCGAGGCAGATCGAAGCGTTTCGAAAGATGTGCCAGCAAGGTGATGTTGCTTTGCCGGATGAACTGGAGGCGTTGCTGGTTCTGGATCAGCAGTTCGGCCGATCAGCGGCGTGGCGCCCCAGAGAGCGGGGCAAGAGGTGAACATCGACAAAGCCTGCCTCGCCGTGCGATGCCGCGTCTGGCGAGGTAGGGGCCAATTCGCGTTGGTTGTTGGCCTCGGCAGACATGGCCTGCACAGTGTTAACCGGTCTGTTTATCGGAGCTGACATTGGGCAGGCGATGATCGGACGGCGAGTATCCGGCGGTCAACAGCCCTTGGGGCAAGTTCACATCTTCGGAACCCGTTTCATGTTGTTCAAAAACTTCTCATTAATCTGCATTTTTTTGGCCGACTGCTTCGCCGAAAGATTTCGCTTTCGCATATTTTGCAGGTAAAAGTTATATTCCCATTCGTTGATCCAGCCTTTCTCCAAGGCATGCCCTAAGGCTTCAGCGTTCAACGAGCGTGATGAATCACTACGGATTCGTTTGGTCGCCTGAAAAATCAGATCAGATGGCAGGCCGATAAATTTTTTGACACAGCAGTTCCCCACTGTCGCGTATCCATTATTGAGTTTATTTCGAAGCACACAGAGTTCGATAATCGGATAGTGGCCGCACAGGCAACTTTCTGGGGTATCTGCCTCATACACCTCATGTAATACCCATTCGAGCTTGGCCGCATCCCATACTTTGGATGCAGACCTTGCGACGATCTCCGTTGTCAGCCGAAATTCCGACATCACTCCTCCTGCTTGTCCTTGGAAAGCGAACGCTCAGCTTGCACCGAGTTTTCGTTTCACTTCACCGATAATTCCTTCACAGCATCCCGAAATCTCGAATTTAATGGTTTCAAGGCTACGACCCTTGGCGGTCAATTTGGGAGTCTTGCCATGCTCAGGGCACCGGCAAGCTCCCAGTTTTTTACGGATTCCGTCTTCTACTGCACCAAACATCGCTGCTTCCAATGCATCGCGCGTATTCCTCGGATTCACACGGCGGCCACCTATTTCAAAATGAATATCAATCATCTTAGTTTCCTCGTTTAGGTTGAATGGGGTGGCTGCAGGCACCACCCCGAAAAAACTCATCCTTTCGGCGGAAAGGGGTCGTGCCCGTGACTGTCTTTCGACTGAATCTTGCCATCTCGCCCATGAATCACGAGTTCGCTCTGCTGATTCCGGGAAATTTCACGAGCCCGATCAACAGCATCGGATTTTCGATCAAAGGTTTCTGTCGCTCGCTGTGCGCCTGCGCCGCGGACGGCCCAACCATCTTGGTGGGGTACAACATGCTGATCTCGCTTATTGCTCATTTTTACCTCCTTGTCACAGCACCATTGCTGCTTACCAGAGTATGCGGAGCACTTGGAAAAGTCGGACATCCCATTTAGCATGTCCGAGTAAGCAATCTAGTCCGCATATAACGATAAGACATGGAGAGCAGATTGAAGCCATACGACCTGCCGGACAACACCGCAACCACTGATGACGTTCGCCAAGCGATAGAAGCGCTTTCGAAGGAAGAGACCTACCGACTTCGCAAGGCAGCTGACATCCTCATTGGCGGAACCGAATACCAAGCCCCCTTGGAAATCATCAATGAGGCAATCGTCCGCACAATTAGCGCGGCCAACGGTGAAAGCGGAAGACGTTGGCCGAAAGATGTTCCATTCATGGCCTACATGATTCAGACAATTAAGGGATTGGCAAACGACTCCCGGGAATCGTCTGCGCAAACCAAGACGGATCATATTGAGGCGATGGCAGTCGACGGTTTATCGGCAGATGAAGCGCTTGGGCGGTTGGAACATTGCCACCCAGACATCGTTACAACGGTTGTTGAGCTTGAGGAATCTCAGGAGCGACAGGATCGTGCTAAAGCGGCCGCGGATAAGATTGATGCCCACTTTGCTGGAGATAGCGAAATTACCTGGATCATCATGGGTCATAAGGATGGTCAATCGGCTGCCGAGATTCGCGAACTGGCGGAAATGACCGAAACCCAATATAGCTCCGCGAGACGGCGTTTCAGGCGAGGCCTTGAAAAGCTCTTTCCGGGCAGGAGACCATCATGACCACACCGAACGTTATTGCGGAAATGGCGGCGCTTCGTGATGCCGCGCTCGAAGATTTGATGGCAACTAGCGACGCCCAATTGAGGCAGGAAGCAATGGAAGATGGAGAAGATATTGATGCCATCGCCACTTGTGTCAAAGCGAAAATGCGAGAAACTGCCGCATCAACCCTTCGGCAGCGACTGTCGCAGGCAAAGGCGCAATCGAACGCCAAATTGATGGTGCAAAAAACTCCCTCTACGCTTCCAACTCTGGAGCAGATCAAACAGATTGTCCAAAACCTGTTCCAGACAGACCCAAGCTTAGGTTTAGCGTTTCGGTCGGGTAAGAAGCAGGCAGACGCTGATTGGCTAAGCCTATACGACGATCTTGTGGTTATGGGCGCAATCAAGCCCGAAGACCATGAGCGTTGATATTCAGCAATTTTCTCCTGCTGAACGCCTGCTTTGGGGGTATGGCATCACCGAGCCAAGCCATATTGACCTTGATGCAATCGCCGCCGAGCAAGGTGCAATTGTTAAGTATCGCGCCCTTGAGGGGTGCGAAGCACGACTTGTAGTAAGAGGTGATTGCGCCATCGTCAGTGTTAATTCGAGCAGCAACGATGGGCGCCAGCGGTTTTCACTTGCCCATGAACTGGCTCATTGGATATGTGATCGAAAAACAGGCTCGTTTTTGTGTGCGAAAGAAGATATTGGTCCGCAAAATGCAGAAGCACGCTCTGTAGAAGCGCATGCAAATGGTTATGCCAGTCAGCTCATCTTACCGACGTATCTCGTTGATCCATGGATGAAGGATCGAAAAGTATCTCTGGAAATCGCTTCATCGCTGGCCAAAGACTTCAAGGCAAGTTTGACGGCTGCTGCCATTAAATTAATCAAGCGAACAGCCAAGCCGGCCTGCATTACTTGCCATAACCAGCAACGCCTGACATGGCATCTGCGAAGCGCCGCATTTCCGAGCGAGTTCTTTGTATCCTCGGAACTCCATTGCGATACCGATGCATTTTCGTTGGCTTTTGGTAGTGGATCGGGAATGAGCAGACCCAAGAAAGAATCAGCGAATCGTTGGCTTTCTGGCCGTGATGCCTATCGAATTGAGGTGACGACCCAATCCATCAAACTACCCGACGCCTCAGTGTTGACGATGATCGTCCTTGAGAAATAAATCTATTTCTCCGACTCAGCCACCTAGTGTTTAATTGCAATATACAGCGATAGTATTATGATACCCCTATTGCACAAACATCGGGGGCGAGATGGCACGGATAGCGATTGCATTGTCGTGTACGGCAGAGGTTATGGGCGAGCTTGAGCGATTGTCGCGAAGTCGAAGCGGCGAGGTTCGCCTTGCCGAGCGGGCGCGAATCGTGTTGGCGTGCCTGCAGGGTCGGCGCAATGACGAAGTTGCCCGTGAGATTGGTGTTCGGCCGAATACAGTCGGGCAATGGCGCCGACGCTTTGCCGCGCACGGCATAGCTGGACTGCGCGACGAACCCAGGTCTGGTAAACCAGCCAAGTACGGTGTTGAATTGCGCGATCGAATCTTGGCGCAACTGGAACTGCCGCCACCTGCAGGAATGGCGAGTTGGGATGGCGGCGCCTTAGCGCTTGCACTGGGAGTCTCCGATGACGCGGTGTGGCGCGTACTGCGCAAGCAAGGCATCCAGTTGCAGCGCCACCGCTCGTGGTGCGTCAGTACGGACCCCGAGTTTGCGGCCAAGGCCGCCGACGTGATTGGGCTGTATTTGAATCCGCCGCAAAATGCTCTGGTACTGAGCGTCGACGAGAAGCCATCAATCCAGGCGCTGGAGCGCACGCGTGGTTACGTGCAGACCAGCAGTGGCAAGATCGTTCAAGGCATGAAGAGTACCTACAAACGCCACGGCACGGTCAATCTGTTCGCCGCATTGGAAGTGGCCACCGGGGCGGTCCGCGGCAAGACGACACAAACCAAGAAGCGCGCTGACTTTCAGGCCTTTATGGATGAAGTGATCGAGGACCAACCCACCGGGCGCCAAATCCACGTCATTCTGGACAACCTCAGCACCCACAAGAAAAACGACGACTGGCTGGCGGCGCATCCCAACGTGACTTTCCACTTCACGCCCACGAGCGCCAGCTGGCTGAATCAAGTCGAGATTTGGTTCGGCATCTTCCAGCGCAAGACGCTCAACAACGCGAGTTTCGGAAGCATCGAACAGCTGATCAAGGCGATCCATGATTTCACCGTCGCGTATAACGCCAACGCCGCACCCTTCGTTTGGCGCAAGCGCGAAGTCAAGGGCTCGCAGCTTCGTAACACTATCGTTAACTTACGCAATTAGACACTAG